>Ga0082335_1001469_pt1 | contig 49611 bp, 57 predicted proteins | sample Subgrocontami58m_FD_72375 | JGI IMG/M metagenome (GOLD analysis project Ga0082335, IMG submission 72375) | Subsurface groundwater microbial communities from S. Glens Falls, New York, USA - GMW37 contaminated, 5.8 m (SPADES assembly) (version 2) ... | reverse complement strand
AAATCATCGAGGGTGTGAAGTTCATCGACGGGCTCGAGGTCGTCGCAACGCCGGCCGCCCCTCAGCCCCAAACCGCCGCCGCCTGATCCTTCAGGCCGTCACCAAAAATCGGCGATAGCTCCCGAGCGGCCTCATGAAGGCGCTCGTCGTGAACAATGAGAAGGGCGGCGTTGGCAAGAGCATGATCGCCGTGCATCTCGCCTGGTATTTTGCAGAGCGCGGCAAACGCGTTCTTTTCCTCGACCTCAACCCACAGAGCAATGGCACAACGACGCTTGCGGCGCACGCTGTTGGGATCGACGCCGCTGTGCTCTTTGCGCGTCCGGTCGCCATTCCACCGATGGCGAGCGCTGGCATTCGGGTCTTGGGTGGCAGCGCCGCCTTGCGCGGTATCGTCGCCGTAGACCGCAAGCTAATCGAACAATTCCGCTCCAATATTAAAGACGCGTCGCGCGCCTATGACATTGCGGTCATCGACACGCCGCCAACCTTCGGCGTGCGCAATCTCGCGGCCCTGATCGCGGGGCAGTTCGTGCTGGCGCCGATCGACCTCGACGACTATGCCATCGACGGCATTGAAACCCTGTTGAAGCACATCCTTGGCGTAAAGCAGAAATACAATTCCGACCTCGAGTTCCTCGGTCTGATCCCCAACCGGCTGCAGACGACCTCGCCGCGCCAACGGGATAATTTGAAGAGACTCGTCCAGAGATTCGGCACGAAATACCTGTTCGACGGCGTGATCCCGAAACGCTCGTCGATTGGCGAGGCGTTGGCCGAGAAAAAGCCGGTCTGGAACTTACCGAAGACGGCGGCGCGCGAAGCCGGCCGCGAGATGCGCATCGTGTTCGACAAGCTCGCGATGAAAATGGAAATGGCATGAGCTACGCTCGCAAACTCGATGACGTCGCGTTGCTGCTGGATGAGCTCGAGGGCCTCGAAGCCCCCGCCTCAAGTGGCAAGCCTCTCGAAATCCCGCTTTCGTCAATCGAGGAAGACCCAGATCAGCCGCGGCGCGCTTTCGACGCTGAGACGCTGGAGGAGCTCGCAGCCTCGATCCGGGAACGCGGCGTTCTTCAACCGATCGGCATCACTCCAGCGGGTCCCAACGGAATGCACCGGATCGTCTTCGGGGCGCGGCGCTTTCGGGCAGCGCGGCTGGCAGGCCGCGCCACGATGCCGGCGTTTATTCATTCGGGAGAGATCAGCGATCCCTATGACCAGATGATCGAGAATATTCAGCGGGATGACCTTTCGGCTGCGGATATCGCCGCATTCATTGCTTCCCGCCTTGCGGTCGGCGAGAAGCAAAAGGACATTGCGCTGCGGCTGGGCAAGGACAAGAGCTATATCGCCATGTATGCGGCTGTCGCGCAAATGGCGCCCGTGCTGCGGGAGCGGTTGGCGACCTCGCCGATCCGCGCCGTTTATGAATTGCATCAGATGTGGAAGAAGTTTCCGCAGGCCGTCGAGGCGTTTTGCGCGCAACATGACTCGTTCACCCGCGTACAAGTGGTCACATTTTGCGAAGGTCTGAGCGGTCGGCCGCCGCGGATTGACGATTCGCCACTGCGTGACACACTGCATGACGCGGCCAATCCACGTGACGACGAGGCCTCGCCGGGCGCGGATCGAAAGTTGAATGGCGCTCCGCAGGGTGACGGAGGCGTCGAACTCGGTCGACTCGATCCGTCCGAATGCGCTCATGACGAAGCATCGCAGCATTCGATGCGACCAGCGCGACGGGCATCCGAAGTGGCGCCGGCGACGTTACGTGTCGAGCATGGGCAGCGTTACGGGCGGCTGTTGTTGGAGCGCGGATCGAGCAAGAGCGAGGCGCAGGGTCTGGTCTTCTTCGAAGACGACGGCACGGTCGAGGATGTGCCTCTCGCTGCGTTGCGGCTCGTGTCGCTGAAGATAGGCCTGGCCAATTCGTGACGGCGAGCCGGCCCTCGCATCGCGCGTCTTGTAGCGGCTTTTCCATCCCGAAGGGACGAAGCGAAGCGGAGCGCCCGGAGGCCGAACGCGCTCATCAGATAGCGCCGTAGTGAGGCCGGAGGGTGTGGGAAAGGCGCGGGCACGAAGGGGACCGGGCTGGACGATCGCATCGATCTTCACGCCGTCCCGAACGATCCGAGGCAACTGACGAACACTGCCGCCACGCGAAGTCGGCTAATCGGAATCAAGCCATGAGACGTGAAAATGGAGCGCACCGCGTTATTCGAAGGCGAGTGCAGCATAGGCTTGCCGCCAGCCGATTTTAAACACCTCGCCCTTTAGGGGACGAAGCGAACGCATGGCGTTTTTGGGATTTCAGATCGACGACGCGCTCGCTGAAAAATTCGCAGCGCTGGCGGCGACCGAAGGCGGCAAATCCGCCTTGATGCGGCGTCTCGTCGAACGAGCGGTCGGCGACGGAAGAGCGCCGGCGCGTGCGACGGTGGCGACAAGCGCGTCGCGCAAGGTGACGATCCGATTAAGCGAAAGCGAGCTGAATCTTCTGGCGACCATTTCCGCGCAGCGCGGCATGAACCGCACGCAATGGATCGCGTCTTTGGTGCGGACGCGGCTCGGTTTTCCGGTGCAGCAGACGCATGATGAACGCCAGGCGCTACGAGCCGTGGCGCGCGAACTAAACCGCATTGGCGGCAACATCAACCAGATCGCTCATGCCGCCAATCTGAATCGACTGATTAGGCAATCGGTAAAGATCGAGGCCGAAGCGATTCGAGAGGCTTCGGCGCGTATCGAGACCGCTCTCGATGAACTACGCGTCGCGCTCAGGCGAAACGCAGATTATTGGCAGGGCCGTTGATGAGCGGCGAGGGCGACGGCGACCTTGAACTGCCGCCGATCTCCTATGTCTGGCGAACGCCGGTCCGAAGGCCGAAGCGCGCGAAATGGGAAATTTCTGATCCTATCGACTCCAGCAAGCTCACGCCCGCCATGCGAGCCAAGTTGCAGCGGATCGTCGCCAAGGCGCCTGAGGTGATGGTCAAGATCACCGGCAAGACCAAGACCGTCGCTCATCTGAAATCCCATCTCGAATATATCACCCGCAACGGTGAGCTGACGGCCGAAACGGAAACCGCCGCGATGATGCATGGCAGGCAAGGTTTGCGCGACATCCAGGAGCGGTGGGCAGACGATGCGGAACTAGATGGCAGTCGGCGTCGGGACGGGCCGTTGTCTCATAACGTCATTTTGTCGATGCCGCCCGGAACCAACCCCATCGCCGTGAAAGACGCCGTCCGCGCCTTTGCGATCGAGACCTTCGGCGGCGAGCATGATTATGTCTTCGTGCAGCATCTCGATGATGAACATCCACACGTCCACCTTACTGTGCGCTCGCTCGGCTACGACGGGAGGCGGCTCAATCCTCGCAAGGCCGATCTCGCGACATGGCGCGAACAGTTTGCCGGCGAATTGAGATTGCGCGGCGTCGAGGCGGAAGCGACGCCGCGCCGCACACGTGGCAAGGTCAGAAAAGCCGAGCGCGGCGTCGTCCACGCGATCAAACAGCGCGGAGAGCAGCCACGCGTGGAGCGGCTCGCTCGCGAGGAGATCGTAAAGGAATCGCGGAGCGGAAAACGTTCGGCGCACCCTTGGGAGGCAAAGACGCGGGAAAGGCAGGCGGATGTCAGGGAGGCCTATCGCCAACAGGCCGAGGAACTGCGGCGTTCTCAGAACGCCGCAGACCGCGAACTCGCAAAGCAAGTAGCGCAGTTCGTGGCCGACATGCCCGAGGTCGAAACGAAACGCGATTACCTTCTCAAAGAGTTCGCCAAAGCGATCGGCAAGAGCGGGCAGCCGCTGCGTCGAGAAGATAAGGAAAGGGAAAAGGGACCACTTAGGTGACGCGGGCGAATGGCCCGGTCATCCATTGCACTCGGCGATTGGCAGTTTGGCGGAACGCCACTCTGGAAAACCATCCTCTAGCCGGCGCGCTTTGAAGCCGCGCGCGCGCAGGACGGCGACGGCCTCGTAAGAGAGGACGCAGAACGCGCCGCGGCAGTAGGCGACGATCTCTTGCGAAGGATTGAGTTGGGAGAGCCGCGCTTCGAGCGTGCGGAGCGGGACGTTCAGAGCACCGGGCAAATGTCCCAAGGCAAATTCATCTTCGGGCCGAACGTCGAGAATGATGACTGTTCCCGCGCGCAGCCGCTCCGCCAATTCCTCGCGGGAGATGGGCTCCAGGCCGTCGCGGTCGTCGAAATAACTACGCACGATCCGCTCGACCTCGGCCACATTACGCTTGGCGGTCCTGCGCAAAGCGGCCAAGAGATCGAGAACGCCGTCGTCGGCGAGCCGATAATAGACGAATTTCCCGTCGCGCCTTGCCCCCACTAAGCCCGCGCGCCGCATGTGCTGGAGGTGCTGCGAGGCGTTGGCGATCGACAGCCCGGTCTTCTGCGCGAGGGTCTCAACGCTGCGTTCCCCTTGGGCGAGCTGCTCTAAGAGTTCGAGCCGGTGGGCGTGCCCGAGAGCTTTCGCAACGGCGGCGAACTCAGTGAACAGCGCCTGTTTGGGACTTTGAGTTGACATGCCATTGGCCAGAATATATCAATCAATAGATTAATTGAATAACAATCCGCGCTTGTCAAGCTGGATTCCAGCTCGAAAGCCGGCGGATGGCCGAATTCGGTGAGCCTGCCATGATCCTTCGCCAGTTCCTGCACTCCGACCCCATGGCTGCTTCTTACCTCTTCGGCTGCGCGGGACGCAGCGCAGCGGCCGTCGTCGATCCCGTAGGCGACATCGACTCCTATCTTCGCATCGCCGCAGAAAGCGGCATGAACATCCGATGCGTCATCGACACCCACCTTCACGCCGATCACGTCTCGGCGGGCCGCGAGTTGGCTGAGGCGGCGGGGGCGGACTACGCGCTTTTCGCCGAAGCGAATGCGGCCTTTCGCTTCCGCGGCGTCCGCGACGGCGAGGCGCTGGAACTCGGCAACGTCGTGATCGAAGTGCTGCACACGCCCGGTCATACCCCCGAACATGTCTCGCTTCTCGTCACCGATCGGGCGCGCGCCGACGAGCCATGGTTCGTGTTGACCGGCCATACGCTTATGGTGGGCGATCTCGGCCGAACCGAGCTGGCGACGAGCGCGGAAGAAGGCGCGCGCGCCTTGTTCCGTAGCGCGCAAAAACTAAAGTCTTTGCCCGATTATTTGGAGGTGTTGCCCGGAGCCTATTCCGGTTCGGTCTGCGGGCGCAGCTTGAGCGGCAAGCCGATGTCGACGATCGGCTTCGAGAAGCGCCACAACAAGGCGTTCAGAATCGACGACGAGGAGGCGTTCGTGCGCGCAATCGTCGCCGACGTCCCGCCGTCGCCGGCGCAGGCGGCGCAAATTCGCGCCATCAATTCCGGCATGCAGGCGGCTGCGGAGTGATCGCCATCAACGCCGAGTCGTCCCCCTCAGGCGCCCGGGCGGTGGTCTTGGGACTGCGCGCCAACTGGCCACAGTTCACATTGCTCGTTCTGATAAACGCCTTCGTCGGCGGCATGGTCGGCATCGAGCGCACGGTCGTGCCGCTGATCGGTGCCGAGGAATTCGGGATCGCGTCGACCACGCTGGTGGTTTCGTTCATCGTCAGCTTCGGCGTGATCAAGGCCTTGGCCAATCTGATCTCCGGACATCTCGCCGACGTGTGGGGACGCAAGCGCGTGCTGATCCTCGGGTGGCTGATGGGGGTTCCGGTTCCTTTCATGATCATGTGGGCGCCAAGCTGGGGATGGGTGATCGCCGCCAACGCGCTGCTCGGCGTCAACCAGGGCCTGGCGTGGTCGATGACCGTCATCATGAAGGTCGATCTCATCGGGCCGAAGTCGCGGGGCCTCGCAGTCGGCCTCAACGAGTTCTCTGGCTATCTCGCCGTCGGCGTCACGGCGTTCCTTACCGGCTACCTTGCCTCGCAATACGGGCTGCGCCCGACACCGATGTATCTCGGCGTCGGCTATGCGATCGCCGGCCTGCTGCTTTCCATCTTCCTCGTGCGCGACACGCGCGATCATGTGCGTACGGAAATCGGCGATCATCCTGTCGACGCCGTCGCCATCGGCTTCTGGGAAGTGTTCGCGCTCGCTTCGTTTCGTGATCGCAATCTATTCGCCGCCTCCCAGGCCGGTCTCGTCAACAATCTCAACGACGGCATGAGCTGGGGCATTTTTCCGCTGTTCTTCGCTTCATTTGGTCTGGGCGTCGAGCGGATCGGCGTTCTCAAAGCCGTGTATCCGGCGACATGGGGCGTCTTGCAAATCGCGACCGGTCCCTTGAGCGATCGTTGGGGGCGCAAAGGCCTCATCGTCGTCGGGATGTGGGTGCAAGCGGCGGCGCTGTTTCTCACGGCGCTTACGCGCGAGTTCCATTATTGGCTGATCGGCAGCCTTCTGCTCGGACTTGGAACCGCGATGGTGTATCCGAGCCTGATTGCCGCCGTATCCGACGCTTCGCATCCCTCATGGCGGGCGCGTTCCCTCAGCGTCTATCGTTTCTGGCGCGATCTCGGCTACGCAATCGGCGCGCTCTCCGCAGGCGTCATCGCGGATCTCGCCGGCATGCCGTGGGCGATCGGGACAATCGCGGCGCTGACTTTTTGCTCCGGCCTGGTCGTGGCGCTGTTCATGCGCGGTTTTCAACCCATGCAGCGAGCCCACCTATGACGAACGACAAAATGCAGGGGGCTCCAGCGCTGCAGGATGAGCACGAGACTGCCTAAGAGGCCGGTTGAGATGAGCGATTCATACGCTCGATGGCGGGCGAGCCGCCTCGGCCGTATCACCGACGCGTTGGAGCAAGAGCTCCTCTTTGATCTTCTCGGCCCAATCGCCGGCAAGAATCTACTGGACGTGGGCTGCGGCGACGGCGCCATTGCTTCGGAGTTGGCTCGGCGCGGCGCGGTTGTAACAGGTTTGGACCCGGACCCCGTCGCAATCTCCGCCGCGTGGCGGCGGGGGGCTGAGGGCGTCCAGTTGCGGCTTGCCGAGGGGAAGGCAGAGTCGCTGCCGGTTTCGGACGCAACTTTCGACGCCGTCCTCGCTGTCGCCACCCTCTGCTTCATCCCCGACGCCCAGCGCGCCATCGCGGAAATGGTCCGCGCCTTGAGGCCAGGAGGCCGGCTTGTTATCGGCGAACTCGGGCGCTGGAGCCTGTGGGCCGCTTACCGACGCTTTCGCGCTTGGTTCGGCCATCCCACATGGCGAGCGGCAAGGTTTCGTTCGGAAACCGAACTTCGCCATCTCCTCGAGGCCGGGGGGGTCGATGTCGTCGAGACGCGCGGCGCCATCTTCTACCCGCCGTGCGGGGTCGCCGCGCGTCTGCTTGCCGCCGTCGATTCATGGCTCGGGAGACGAACAAGTCTCGGTGCGGCCTTCATCGCCTTAGCGGCGGCGAAGCCTGCCGAAACGCCGCAAGCAGCTATGCGCCAAAAAGAGCGCGAAATCGACACGCCGCCAACCGTCCATCACAAGGATGGCGCCGCGTCGACAATCTCCTTTGCCGAAAGTCCATTGCGCGAAGTGCGCCGCCAAAAGGGTCTGAGCTTTTACGAACGTTGGATTCTGCCGCCGCTACTCGATCTAGGTATGCGGCAAGAGCAACTCGAAAAATACCGCCGCGCGGCGGTGGCCCCCGCGAGGGGTCGGGTGCTCGAGATGGGCATCGGCTCGGGACTAAACTTTCCATTTTATGGCGAACAGGTCGAAGCCGTCATCGGCCTCGATCCCTCGCCACGACTGCTTGCTATGGCGCGGCGGCGCGCCGCCGACGCCAGCGTGCGCGCCGAATTCATTCAGGGGTCAGTCTCTGCCGCCAAATGCTCAGCAAGCTCCCGACCGTTTACGGACATCCCCAAAGATGGCGATTGGCGGTGGCGTGTGTACTGTCACCGGTAGTTGAATAGGATAGTCAGGCGATTCCGACCGCGCGCCCCGCAATCGAGAGAGCCGCTGCGATACAGGTGAGTCCCGCTGCGCGCGCGACCAACTCGCCCCGCGGCGCAACCTTCTCCACGAGCACCAAGACCGCTAGGCCGGCGATCCAGAGCAGGTTCATAATGCCGCCGACGAAAAGCAGCGACATCAGCGCCCAGCAGCAGCCAACGCAGTAAGCGCCGTGCTCGCTGCCCATCCGGATCGCGCCTAAATGTCCGGGACGCCAATGAGAGGAGAGAAAATGCGCCGGTGAGCGGCAATGCCTGAGGCAGGTCTGTTTGTACGGCGTGATCTGATAGAGTCCCGCCGCGAAGAGCATCCCCGCCGAGAGCCACGAGTTGAGCGACCACATCAGCATCGAGTGAACCAGGCCTGCCCGTTCGAGGGAAAACTGAAGCACGGTCGCGAGGACCGAGAAGGCCAGCCAGGCGATCAGATAGCCAGCAGCAAAAGCCGCCGTTGGCACAACGCCTTCTGCGAGTCGGCCGCTCTTCTGCTCGTAGCGTGTGACGCGCGCATAGAGCAGAATCATCGGCGCGGCGCTCGGCGCCATCATGGCGATCATCATCACCCACCACATCGCCACCATGATCGCCCAATAGAAGCCGGTCCACTGCTGCGGCATTGAGGCGTCGGCTGAAAAAGCGCCCGGCGAGATGGCAATGCGGGTCATTGCGCGCATGCTCATGCCAGTGCCTGCGCCCGTCATGACGTAGCACCAAGCGAGCGCGGAGATGATGATCAAGCCGCCAACGATGATCGCCCGATCACGCCGGAGTAGAGCTTCAAATGCCATTGTTTCCACCTCAGCTTTCGTCGATCAGTCGCGGATCGGACCGTGATTGTTGAGGTGAAGATGCGCAAACTGGCCGTAGCTGTTCGTCAACGTAAGCGGTATCGGTCCGCGCACGTTCGATGATGCGCTGCCGATCTCGGCGATCGAGTATTCGAAGCCATGCGGTAGGTCGATACGCACGCGATGTGGATCGCCAGTCACCGGATTGCGGATCGGCTCGCCGACGGTTTCGAAGCAGCCCTCGACGTTAATCCGCCCTTTACGCTCTTCGATGTCGACGTCGAAGTCGATCTTTGTGAAGACCGGATCATATACGGTCTCCATCGTCGATGCGAAGACATTGAACATGGTGGCAAAGGGATCCGTCTCGCCGCCGGACATCACTGTCAGCAAGGCTTTGCGTTGATCTTCGCTCGCGCCTTCATCGATGATCGGCAGACATTTGCCCTTGCCCTCGTGCACCGCGCCCGGCCACCAGAACACGAACGCAATCTTAGTGCCGTCGAGCGAGACATCGCCGAAATACCCCTTGTCGATCGCGATGGCGCCCGCGGCCTCGCAACGGCCATGAGTCGGCAAATCGTTGAACTGACAGGGGCAGGCGTAGCCGCAATTGCAATTGACGAACTCGCGCGCCTGAATCTCCCAAGGGATCATCGGTTCGTCCTCCCAATCCTACCGAATTGCAATCTGAAGGGCCGGTACCAGCCGAGATATTCTAAGCCCAGCCATCCAACTTTCCTAATCACTCACGCTCGATGACAATTGGAACAAGACGGTCTCAGCTAGAGGATTTGCTGTATTTCCAACATTTTTTGAGAGGCTTGACAAAACTCTTGCCGTCTTCAGCTGATTGAGGCGTTTCAACGCAAGACTCATCCGCCTGTGGTTGCAGCCCGCCTTCTTTCAAGCATCGTTCAACGTAGTCTCCAATTGCAACGTGCTTCTTTTCGTCCGTTAGAGGCGAATCCGCCATCGCATAGTGAGCCGACATCTGGCAATCCGTAATTAAACGTCCGAGCGCTTCATCTTTTTCTCCGCTGCCGCATGCGGATAGTAATATCGCGCTTGACATGACAACGAGGCCACGTATCCGGGCTGGCTTGGGATGCATGCGACCACCCTTCCTGAATTTTTGCTCCCTGTTTTGGAGCATGGACGAAATTACTTTAGGGTGTTGAAACACTGCTGCAAGAACTTTGCGCTGCACGAACGTCGGACATCGCGCCGTCTCGCGGCCCGAAAACTCAACCGCGCCCGACCGAGAGCGCCCTGGGGGTCGCTGTCTTTTTTAATCGGATGGCAGATCTCAAGCGAGCCGCGATTTTTTGAGTTGGAGAAAATCTCATCGTCGTCCCCACGACGATTGATCCGTAGGAAGCTCGCCGAGCGGATCGAGCGCCGCGACACTGGCGCCACCCTCGACGTTCCAGCGCCACAGCACTAGGTTAAATCCGGCCGCCTGGACCGAGCGAACACGAATCCCGTTGATATTTTCCGCGAGCAGCTGCTCGCAAAGAGACCAGGTCAGAGGCGAACGCTTTTCGACGAACGCAACATGTTTCCAAGGCGCCCGTAACGTCGCCGCATCAACGCCGAGCGCCTTGAGGGCGCCAGTGTCAGTAAGATCCGCAATCCGTTCGCTTTTCACGTCGTAGGCGCACAGCGTTCCTGGCCGAATGCCAAGGTCTTGTTCGTATTCGGCCACCGCTATCGAAAATTCTTCGGACATGTAAAGAGACGGCATACCGGGAGGGTCGAACCGTCCGCCACGCCTTGCAGCGCCGGCTCCGCTGAGCGGATCATGAGCCCATTTCGGCGCGAGCATGCGCCAGAAGCGGCGAGCGATGGAAATCGTCCGCACGCCCTTTACGTTCACGCGTAGGAACCCTCGCGCAGGAGATCGAGGTGGATCAGCACGGCATCGCTATGGCCAGCGGCGACCAGCTCTTCAGCCGTTTGGCCGTCGAAACCTGCCAATGGCTGATGCTTGAACCAGACAATCGCGCGGCCTTGCTCGCCGCGCAGGAGCTCGGTCGCGGTTGTAATGATGCGGGCGATGTCACCGAGGCGCTCTTGAACGACCGGCGAATCCGGATGCTGGGTAAGAGTATTGCGATGGACTTTAGCGAGGCGCGCAATCTTGGTGAGCGGTAGGTGTAGAGCCTCGCTCACACGCTGCGGCGAGATAAAGCCGCCGCGCCGGTCGGTCACCTGGTCTAGGAAGGCGCTAAGCATTGAGGATCGGCCTGTGCGTTGTATGAGCATTATATGCACATTTGACGCACTAATTCAAGGCCAGTCACCGCGAGCGGTCGCGTGCGGCAGCGCGATCCGCCCTATGGATTTTTCCGGTGGACTTCTTTGCCGACTCACGCGACTGCTTGGTTTTTCCCTCGACGATTTCCGCGCCATCGAAGCGAGCGCCGCGACGGCGATGATGCGCGATACGTTCGCGCGCCGCGTCAAGAATACGCTTGCGCGCTACGGCGTCTTTAGGGAAGGCAGCCAGCGCGACGCGCTCGATGAGAGCGAGATGGGAGCGGTCATTGCGGTCGTCCGCTCCGCCATCTGAATTCCGTTCAGTTGCAGGCGAGCGCCGAGCCGGCGCTCCTGCTCTTCTCGGGTCGTGTCCGAAGACATGCTGCTGGTCATGTTCAAATTGTCCTTGCATCTTGGCGAGCGCGGCGCGATCGAGCTCTGATGGTTCATAGCCTTTCGCCTCGATCCCTCGAATGGACGCGGCGAGCCAAGCCTCCCGCCGAAATTCTAACGAGCCGGTCAGCTCGATCCTTTCCCAGCCGCGATGCGCAGCGATGGCGACAAGGTCACGGACGATTTCGACATTGGCGACGAGCGTCACCAGGTGGTCGCGGCCGGCTTTTGCGATGAGATATTCGCCGTCGCGATCGGCGTATATTTTTGCCTCCGCCGCATCGACCTCTACGACGTAATATTTGCGGCGCAAATGTTCGGGCAGAAAATCGAATTCCGCTGCGCCGCTCGATCCTGAAGCCGAGAGCCGATCGGTTGCGTGTTTCCGCCGATCGTCGTCGTCTTGCGCCGTTCGCTTCAACTCGAAGGCGCGGCCGTCGTCTTTGTTCTTCTCAGCCACGGCTCATCTCCTGGGTTCGCTTGCGCCGCTGGCCACGTCCAGACGCGCCCTTGGCGCGAGACGCCCACCATGATGCCGATACTCGGCTGTTCCTCCGACATCGTCTTTTGGACCAGGGCGCACGCCTTTCCATTGGACGTCGCCGCGCACTGGGTTTCCCACGCGCCATATTTTGAGATTTCAGGCTGCTGCGCGCGCGTGGCGCTCATTGAAAAATGAGCAAACGCGAGACAAGCAAAAACTTTAGCCAATGATTTTCTACTACATCGCATTCGAGCGCCTTGTAACGATCGCTTCGATTGCAAGTCGATGCGTTTAGGCCCACTTCTAGAGCTCGGGCGAGGATCGTTTCGCTTTCGCCGATCAGGCAGATCGCCGATGTTCTCGGCGCGCTCTTGTCCTCCAGCTGCTCTCAGGGCTGGCTTTTGTTAGATGAGCCGCGCAATTGCAGCATCATTCGCCGCCAAGCTCATTTCGCTGCGGGGCGCCATGTCATTCGTCTCAGCCCCATTGAGCGGACTTGTATAGTCGCTTCCTGTCAGATCAATGCGAGAGTCCACGAGACCCCACATGCCCTGACGCTCCGACGATTCGAATTCGCTTCGATGTCTTCGCACTTCGCTCTCCGTTAATCGCGCCCGCCGCCGTTTGCATGGCGTTTCGTCCTATGGCCGCAGTCGTCGCCCAAAACCCTGCGGCCGCGACGATTTTCCCCTTGGCGCTTAAGCGCCAATTCCTCGCGAACCAAAATCGCCGCGGCCTTCGGGTCCTCCGCTCTGCTCCGGCCTCGCGCCTTTCCAGCGCTCCGGTTATGGCGTCGCCTTTTGCGGCCATCACGGACAGCCATCGCAACCGGGGCAAACGCCCCAACGATGGAGAGCAAGATGAAGACCTTTGCAGAATTCCAGATCCTAGGCCGTATCGGCAAGGTCCGTGAAATCGGGCAGACCACACGCGTTTCGATCTGCGCCAACTACGCCTTCAAGGACCGCAACGGCGAGACGAAGGACAAGCCCTATTGGAACGAAATCACGATCTGGAGCGAGAGCGCCCGTAAATATGTCCGCGACTATGCAAAGCCCGGCGACCTAGTGGTGGCGCGCGGCACGCTGAAGCAGGGCAGCTTCGAGAAGGATGGCGAGAAGGTCTACACCGTCGACCTAAACTGCGACGACTTCTCGATCCTCGCCTCCGCCAAGACGGACAAGTCCGACAACGACGAAGCCGATGTGGCATCCGAGGCGCAGAAGAAGGCCGCCAAGCGCAAGTGACGCGAAGGCTGGGGCGGCGCTCGCCGTCCCGCCTCTTGCGCTTGGTTCGGATTTACGACGCCAGCAGACCGCTGGCAGTTTTTTCTGTTTTGGAGTGGCACGCTATCGACGGAGAGTTATCGCGGTGGCCGACTCTCAGGCAGTGGCCGCGGCTCTCTCTGCATCCGGCGCCGTAACGGAAGCGCGCCACGTCGTCGGCGCACCTGCCACGCTCGTTACGGCTGTCACGAGCATGCCCGTAGAAAGGGCGAACAGAGGCTTTCGAGAACACCGTGGTTTGCACCACAGCTTCGTCCAGGCGGCAACGAAGCGTTTCGCTGGCACCCGTCGTGAAGCAGCAATATCGGATCGGTGGTTTGCACCACGTTGAAGGTGAAGCTCGTCGCGCGGCGCGTGCTAACCAAGCCGATCATTATCTCCGGACAAATTCCCCACCCCGGTGAATCTCCCCAGAAAACGTGGCTGCCGCACTCATCGCATTCGCGATCTCATCGCGCAAACAAGGCGTCTCCGGCCCTGGCTTCCTCACCCTGTCCATTGTGACAGGGCGACTCCCATCGCGAGTCGCGTCATTGGTCGCGAGCCAAGTCGGCGCCGTGGTGCAAACCACGGTTCCGGCCGCCGTTCGTATCGGGCGTTCCATTCTGAAGGCGACCAGCCGATGAAGACGATTGTAATCAACAACCAGAAGGGCGGCGTCGGCAAGACGACGCTCGCGGTGCATCTCGCGTGGTATTTGGCGGAAGCCGGTCGCCGCGTCCTGGTGCTCGACCTAGATGCTCAAGCGAATGCGACCGACACTCTCGCTCGCCACGCAGGGAACGCCTCCGCGGCGGAGTTATTCCGGCCTGCGGCGCCGATTCCTCCCAGCGGAATGGACGGCCTCACCCTCGCTCCAGCCGACACCTCCTTGACCGACGTCGATCGTAGCGACGCAGCTGCAATCCCGATGCTCCGACAGAACCTCGCCGCGGCGACCGAGCATTTCGACGCATGCGTCATCGACACGCCTCCTTCTCTCGGGCTGCGCAGCGTAGCGGCGCTTGTCGCCGCCACTCATGTGCTCTCTCCCATCTATCTCGAGGACTACTCGGTCAAGGGCGTGAAGGGACTGCTGCAAACCTTCGTTGGCGTCCAAAATCGATATGGACGGTCCGACGCGACGTTTCTCGGGCTATTGCCATCTCTCTTTAACAGCAAGTCGCCACGTCAGCGGGCGCATCTCGAGCAGCTGCTTCGGGACGCGGGCAAATATGTCTTCCCCGGACACGTCGTGGCGCGCGACGGCTATGCGGAGGCGGTCGCCGAGCGAGCGCCAGTATGGTCGTTGAAGCGGCGTTCGGCGCAGGAAGCCGGCCGCGAGATTCGTGCCGTGTTGGCCAACATCGTCGAACGCGCCGGCTGAGGAGGGGAATCGAATGGCTTTAGACCTCAGCTTCAAAGAGCTCGCCGACGTCGCTGCGCAGAACGCGGACATGAATGGCCGTCCTCTGTTCATTCCGCTCTCCCAGATCGAAGAAGATCGCGACCAGCCACGGCGCGTCTTCAACGAAGATGAACTTGCCCAGCTCGCGGACTCCATTCGACTAGTTGGAATACTGCAGCCGATCGTGGTGCGGCCTGGCCAGGTTTCGGGGCGTTACTTGATCATGATGGGCGCGCGCCGGTATCGGGCAGCGCGACTCGCCGGCCTCGATTCAGTGCCCGCCATCGTCCAAGAAGGATGTGCGTCCGATCGCTATGCGCAGATCATCGAAAATATTCAGCGTGACGATCTTGCCACCGCCGAAATCGCTGAATTCATTGTGGGGCGGCTCGAAGCAGGGGACAAGCAGGCTGATATCGCCCGCAAGCTCGGCAAGCCGAGGGACTGGGTCTCGCGTTTCGCCGCCATTCCAAAAATGCCGGCTTTTCTTCAGGCGAAGCTCCACACTTCCTCTATTCGCGCGGTCTATGAGCTCTACCAGGCATGGCGCGTACAACCCGAAGCGATCGAACAGGTCTGCTCGAGGCAGGAAAGCTTCACCGATGCTCAAGCGCGGCGCATCGCGCACGAGCTGCGTGATCCATCGTTCACGTCCACTCTGAGTCCGTCCGGCGACATTCCGAGGTCCGCTCCAGCCATCGAGAACTCAAGACCGAATATTCCGTGGTCTGCTCGGAACGAGTGCCACCAAACTTCTGCACGTGCGCGCAGTCCACACGAGCAACGCAGAAGCAAATCCGCCGTTTCGATCCTGGTGCAGCACGGAGATCGTGCAGGCCGCTTGCTCACTGATGGACCTGCGAACAAAGGGACCCGGTTCGCGTCCGTTCGCTTTTTCGAAACCGGGCAGACAGAGGAAGTTCCGGTTTCCGAGCTGCGCATCGAAGAGATTGCGGCATGTTGAGCGTCACTCGGTCGGTGCCGAACCGAGGCGCTCCTTTATTCGTAAATCCCAGCCGATCACGCGGAAAGAGATCATTCGAAGGGCTTCTAGTGCAGGATAGGCTTTGCGCCAGCGATGTAATACATCGCGACAGGGTCGGCGGCCGATGGCGCTGATCTCGCTTCGCATCCCTGATGACATGGCGGTGCGCTTCTCGGCTCTCGCGGTTGCTGAGGGCGGCAAATCCGCGCTCATGCGCCGGCTCATCGCTGATGCGCTCGCCGTGCGCGCGCCGTGCGCAGCGCCGCTGCAAATCGGCAGGCCCGAGAAGGTGACGCTGCGGTTCCGCGACAGTGAAATGCGCCAGCTTGCGGAAATCGCACAGCGGCGCGGCATGACGCGCACAGGCTGGATCGTCGCCCTCGTGCGTGCGCGATTAGGGTCGCCCGTTCAAACTTGTCCCGACGAACGCGAAGCACTGCGCGCGATCGTGCGCGAGCTCAATCGGATCGGCGCCAACATCAACCAGATCGCGCGCGCGGCGAACGCCGGCGTTCAACAGGGCAGGGCGATCGAAACCGGACTGTCCGAAATCCGCGAAGTGAAAGGCGTCATCGAAAGCGCGCTCACGGAGCTGCGCCGTATATTTGGGGACAATGCCGATTACTGGAGAGCAGGCAGGTGAGCCGGCGTCGCTCGCCGCGCGAGGCGGACCTGTTCGCGGAACTGCCCCCGATCTCTTACGTCTGGCAAACGCCCATTCGACGTCCGCGTCCGGCGGAATTGGATATTCCCGATGGCGCGCGATCCGGACGGCTGACCGCGGCGATGCGCGCCAAATTGGAGCGCATCGTCAAGCGAGCGCCGGAGGTGATGGTGAAGATCACCGGCCGCACCAAGAGTGTTGAGCATCTCAAGTCGCATCTCGTATACATTACCCGCAATGGCGAGCTAGCCGGCGAAACGGAACAGGGCGCGCTGTTGGTGGGGCGCGTAGGGTTGAAGGATTTGCAAAGTCGATGGGCGGACGACGCCGCTCTCGATGATCGGCGCCGTCGCGACGGTTCGCTTTCGGTAAACATTATTCTCTCGATGCCGGCTGGTACCGATGCGACCGCCGTGAAGGATGCCGCTCGGGCGTTCGCCCTCGAAACATTCGGGCACAACCACGATTATGTCTTCGTCCAGCATCTCGAGGACAAGCACCCACACGTCCATTTGAGCGTTCGCTCATACGGCCACGACGGCAAACGTCTCAATCCTCGCAAGGCCGACCTGCAGGTCTGGCGCGAGCGGTTCGCCGCGGGATTGAGGTTGCGGGGAATCGCGGCGGAGGCGACGCCGCGGCGAACCCGCGGCAAGGTGCGGAAGGCGGTCCGCGGGACCGTGCTCGCTCTCCGCAAACGCGAGATCACGCCCTATGTCGATCGGCGCGCGCGGGAGGAGGTCTTGCGTGAGGCCGTCGAAGGCAAGAGCGCGGAGCGGCCTTGGGAGAAACAAATCCAATCACGCCAGGAAGCAATCCGTCGGCGCTATCTCGATTACGCCTCGGAACTCGAACGCACGGGGGAGGCGACCGATCAAGCGCTTGCGCGGCAGATGCGTGAATTCGTACGCGACATGCCTGCGATCGAAACGAGATGGCAATTGCTTAATAAGGAACTGGCCAAGTTCGCCGCGAGCCGCCGGCGGGATGCGGCGCGCGACACGGAATCCCCTCGGCCTTCCGAGCCCGAGAAGGATGAGCATGAGAAATAGCCATTCCCGCGGCCCACCTCTGGGGTTGCGAACAAAACAAGAAACAATAGAAGATGCGCTCCACAAAGGGAGGATGATTCGACGTGCCCGCCGCCCATCTCGAAACACTCAATTCGCAACAGCGAAGGGCCGCCGAGCACGGCGTCGAGGGACAATCCGCGCACTCTAGGCCGCCCCTCCTTGTCATTGCAGGCGTCCGACTCGACGTCGGAGCGAGAATGCGAAACATTTGGCGATGAGCAATGGTCCAAGGCGCCGTTAGAGTCGAGCCAAAATGTGCGCGTTTGAACGGTCTTGCGCCTGACCGTCCGCGCAAGATCATCCATGTCGACATGGACGCCTTCTACGCCTCGGTCGAGCAGCGCGATCGCCCCGAACTGCGCGGCAAGCCAGTCGCGGTCGGCGGCGAGCGCGAGCGCGGCGTCGTGGCGGCTGCGAGCTATGAGGCGAGAAAATTCGGCGTGCGTTCGGCAATGCCGTCCGTGACCGCCCGCCGGAAATGTCCCGATCTGATTTTTGTGAAGCCGCGCTTCGACGCCTACAAAGAAATCTCGCTGCAAGTACGAGCGATCTTTGCCGAATATACGAGTATCATCGAGCCTCTGTCGCTTGACGAAGCCTATCTCGACGTGACGGACAATCTGAAAGGGCTCGAGACGGCCACCGAGATCGCGCAGGAAATCAGGAGAAAGATTCGCTGTGAAACCGGGCTGACGGCTTCAGCCGGCGTTTCCTACAACAAGTTTCTCGCAAAACTCGCATCGGATCATCGCAAGCCCGATGGGCTGTTCGTTATCACGCCGAAAATGGGCGCGGGCTTTGTCGAGAATATGCCGGTCGGGAAGTTTCATGGAATCGGACCGGCGACGAGCGCCAAGATGAACCGGCACGGCATTTACAAGGGCATCGACCTTCGAGCCCAAGCCCTTCCGTTTCTGCTTAAACACTTCGGCATGGCGGGCCAGCATTTCTATTGGATTGCGCGCGGCGTCGACCACCGGCCGGTGCGAGCCGATCGGGTGCGTAAATCGATCGGCGTTGAGAACACATTTCCTCAGGACTTGTTCGAATTCGAGGCGATGCGCGAGGCGCTGCGGCCCATGATCGACAAGATCTGGCGCTTCTGCGAAGGCACCGGCGTGCGCGGGCGGACCGTCACATTGAAAGTAAAATTCACTGATTTCGAACTGATCACTCGTAGCCGTTCGCTCTCAGACCATGTCTTTGATCGAAGGGACGTCGAACACATCTGCCTTGATCTTTTAGCGCTCTTGTTCCCGCTCCAAAAAGGCGTGCGACTGCTGGGCGTCTCTCTATCGTCGCTCGGTCAATTGCCAGCCGGCGAAGCCAGGCAATTGACGCTCGGTCTTTGAAAGAACTGTGCGACATCCGATGCCGGCCTGCAGGATTAGCAGGGTATGACCCTAGTCTTCCGGATCTTTGACTTCCACCGTGGGCTCTTCTGCCACTGCGTCATCATCAACAAAGTAAATTCGCATGCCCCATCCCGCATAGGTCGTGAGCATCCGACCGAATTGTTGAAGGTCAAACTTTTCGTCGTCGACGTAGACGACCAGCTTACCCTTCTCATCATCCTCAAGGTGGCATCGTAAGACTTGCGCGCGAGGGACCCACTGATCGCCCTCTTCAAAATACTTGATCTGTGGCCGCCCAAGCGGAACCTCGATCACTCGATTTTCGGACTGGGCTGAAATTTCGTCTTGGGCGTCCACGGTCAAGTTGAACAGAGCGAGAATCGCTGCGTCTGTCATCTTCTTGATCTCGGAACCGACCCGCAAACGTACTGATGAGATAGTTGGATCAGCATATTCAATAATCGCCCATTCCCCTTCGCGAGATATTCGAACCTCCTCGAGTGACGCATGTCGTGGTCGTTTCAGGCGCATAAGTCGAAATCCCCCAGAGTCATTGTCAGTGTTTGACATCTACCCACCCGACGCGCATTCAGGAGGAAGTTAACGCATAAGGAATTATTGGGCCATGGAGGGGGCCTGCCAAACAGTGCGAAGCGACGGCGGTGATGAGGCCCTCGATCGAAGTCGGTCTTCGAGCGCTAATTCCGGACTTGGGAAAGTTCGAAGCGCAGGAGGCATTTGTTGAGAAGTTGCGTGCGACGCACGGAGAAAAGTTCGCTTTGGAGCCTCGTTTCTTGAGGTTTGCAGTTGAACGATTTAGGAGACGATATAAGAAAATGTTCGCCTTATGGGCTAACGTGCTCTCCGTTAGCCTCGAAGGCTCCCCAGCCAGATCCTCGCCGATGAACCTGCGCCCTTCGAAGCTCGTTGAGTGTCCCTACGAAGTTCGAATCGACGGAGTTCTCCGCGATCAATTTTATGATGTCCGTGACGCGATGGCGTTTGCCCGCATTGTGAAACAGAAACACCCAACGTCGAGGGTCATCGTCGTGGACGCGAGGACAGGAAAGTTGGTGATCGAGGTCGAACGCTGAAACATAAACATATTGCTCTGCTTCATTTCCAACAGGTCTGGACGATGGCCAAACCGAGACGCGCAGCGACTGACTGCGGCAGGCAAGGACCCGTCCTTCGTTCCCACGACACCAGGGGCGCGTGAGACAAAGGGAAACGTCAGTCGCACGGCTAGTGAATTTCTTATTCTCTCGGCCAAGGCGATTATGATGACGCCCGCATAGGATCGGTGTGGACAGCGCGCGTCTGTTCTGTCGAACATGCCAATGGCGCGGGATGTTAGCAGAATGACGCCAAAACAATGCGGCGGGACCAATCGATCAGCGCCGCGACAGCCATTCCTTGAGTTTGGTCCATCGTCGCTTGCGTCCGTGCGTCCGAACCCCGATCGCCAAGGCCTTGCGCTGCCCGACGATGACGACAAGGCGTTTGCCGCGAGTAACCGCGGTATAGAGGAGATTTCTGGCGAGCATCGCATAGTGCTGGGTGGCGACGGCGATCACGACTGCGGGATATTCTGATCCCTGCGATTTATGGATTGTCGTCGCATAAGCGGGAACGAGCGCGTCGAGTTCGCCAAACGGATATTCAACCTCGCGACTGTCAAACTCCGCGATGAGGACGCCATCGGCCTGGTCGATACGCCGGACTCGACCAAGGTCGCCGTTGAACACCTCGCGGTCGTAGTCGTTCTCGATCTGCATCACCTTGTCGCCCGGCGCGAAGCTGCTGCCAAAACGCTCGATTTTCTCGGCCATGTTCGGATTGAGGGCGTTCTGGAGATCGCTGTTGAGCGCTCGCGCGCCGAGAACGCCCCGTTGCATTGGGCAGAGCACCTGCACGTCGCGAATGGAATCAAGGCCGAAGCGGCGCGGAATTCTGTCGCGAACAATGTCGACGATCTTGGCCACGCCTTGCTCCGGCTCTTTCGCCTCGACGAAAAAGAAGTCCGTTTCTTCGCCCGGCTTCGGCCATTCGGGCATTTCGCCATGATTGATGCGATGGCGTTCCTGACGATCCGGCTTTCCGCCGCCTGCCGGAACACTTCCGTCAACGGCGCGACGGGAACGACGCCCGAGTCGATGATGTCGCCGAGAACTTGACCCGGACCGACCGAGGGAAGCTGGTCGACGTCGCCAACGAGCAGTAAACCGGCCTTTGGCGGAACCGCTTTCAACACCGCGAACATGAGCGAGGCGTCGACCATGCTGGTCTCGTCGATGACAAGCAGATCGCAGTCGAGCGGATGGTCAGCATCGCGGCGGAAGCCCCCGGTTTTCGGATCGGTTTCGAGCAGGCGGTGAATGGTCTTGGCCTCGATCCCCGTCTGCTCGCTCATGCGCTTGGCGGCGCGGCCGGTGGGCGCTGCGAGCAGAAGGCGCATTCCCTTGGCCGCGAGAATGCGCAGGATGGCGTCGAGCAGTGTGGTTTTACCGACGCCGGGGCCGCCGGTGACCACAGCCGCTTTGGAATTGAGAACCATGCCGATCGCGGCGCGCTGAGACGCGGCGAAAGTCTTGCCCGTGCGCTTCTCGACCCATGGAATGGCCTTGTCGACATCGATCGTCGGCCAGGGCGGCGAGCCGCCTATCAGGGAGCGCAGCCGATCGGCGACGCCGCGTTCGGCGAGATACAAGCCCCGCAGGAACACGCAGGGCTTTTCTTCGATCGTGTTCGCCACCACATCGCCGCCGGCGAGCTCATCCGTGAGGGCAGTCCGAATGGCTCCCTCATCGACTTCGAGCAGCGCCGTCGCCAGCTTGATCAGCTCCTCGATGGGGAGACCGCAATGACCTTCGTCTGTCGCCTCCTGCAAGGCGTAGGAAATTCCGGCCCGCACCCGTTGCGGGGCCTCCCGCGTCATGCCAAGCTTCATGGCGATGGCGTCGGCGGTCCGAAAGCCGATGCCGCGAATGTCGCGCGCCAGCCGATAAGGATTCTCGGTCATGACCTGAATGGCGTCATGGCCATAGGTCTTGAAGATGCGCACGGCTCGGGACGTGCCGACGCCGTGCGCGTGCAAGAAGACCATGATGTCGCGCACGGCTTTTTGCTCGGCCCAGCCGGCGACAATCTTCCCTGCCCGGAATTCGCCGATGCCGGCAACCTCGCGCATGCGCCCCGGCTCCGCCTCGATAATCTCGAAGGTCTTCTCGCCGAAAGCCGCGACGATCCGTTTGGCGAGCACGGGGCCGATCCCGCGCACCATGCCAGAGCCGAGATATTTTTCGATTCCCTCCGCCGTCGTTGGCGGCGTGGTCTTGAGAAAGTCCGCCTTGAACTGGAGGCCGTGAGCGCGGTCGGTGATCCAAACCCCGACGGCGTGGATGAATTCGCCCGCCGAGATCGAAGCAACATGGCCGACGACGGGAACAAGGTCGCGCTTGCTGCGCGCCTTCACCTTCAGCACGGCGAAGCCGTTGTCCTCATTGTGGAAGGTCACCCGCTCGACAGAGCCGACGAGCGTCTCTCTGGGCGGCGTCGCGTCAAAAGACGGGGGCAAGCTCGGTGAACCATTAACGAGGCGGTGGGAGGCCATCCTAGATCGGAAAGGGGAAGGACGCGACCCTGAGTCTTGGGGGATCGTGTTCGCCGCCCCCAATTTCGCCTTGGAGCCCAGTTTTTTGGGGATGCCGCCTGAGGGATGCAAAAAATGATGTTGAGCCACGGCGCCGCGGGTAGCCCGCAAGCCGTGGGTCAGGGTAGCTCGCCGTTTTCTTCTGCGCTGCTTCCGATGTCGCTCCCATTAGGTTTCGCGGCGCTGACACCAGGGATATAGCCCAACTGCTCATCCAAGGCGGAGAGGGTCCGGAAAGCCGAATCGAGCGTCGCGGTCGCTTCGCTCAGGGCGGAGCGGATTTCACTCAGCCTGGAAATGGCTTCCTGGTCCGCTGCGATGACTTCGGGTTTCACGCGCGCAGCCTCGCCCTTGGCCTTCGCGATTTCCAAGCGATTGAGCCGCTTGAAAACTTCCTGGCGCGCGGCCGCCTCCTCCTGTTCTAGCGCCTCGGCCCTGGCATATGCCTCGCGATAGCGCGCCAGCGCCTCAATGGCTTTCTTCTCGAGATCAGCCTTCTCGCCCATGCTCTCATCCCAGACCAATGGTTCGATGATTAGAGTAGTTCGGCTGAAGAAACTTTTAACGGCGTCGAACCGCGCATCTGTTTAAGCCGAATATCCCAAAATGGGATAATTCCAAAACCGGATTATCGGAAGGGCTCGCTTTCTTCGAGCCCCGTCCGCATCGATGTCCAAGACGCTTCGATCGCCTCGCCAGCGCCAGCTGTTGGCATTGCTGGTTCAGGCGCGACAGGCGCGCAAGCTGACCCAGGCGCAGGTTGCGGCGAAACTGCGAAAACCGCAATCATTCATCGCGAAAGTGGAAGGCGGCGAGCGGCGGCTCGACGTCATCGAATTCATCGATCTCGCTTCCGCCTTGCGGATCCGCCCGGCCGAGCTGATCGAACGCTTGCTGCCGGCGCGTGGGGCGAAGCGCATTTCTCTAAAATCGAAAGAATAAGATGATCGGCGTAACGCGTATCAGCGTTCCCGCTGACGGGTCCTTTCCCGGACCTCTTCCGGGTTCCGCCGAGCCTCGCCCCTATCGGTTCGCGACCTGTCGTCTTCCGATACTCGCTCCCTGACGATCGCTCGTTCGAAAGAGCGCCCCTGTTCGAGATGCTGAGCGATGCGCTCTCTCGCCGCATCAAGGATTTTTTCACGCGCTTGAGTGTCGCGCGGGAAGGCGCGTTCGAGAGCTTTTTCGATGATCGCGAGTTGCGATTGCGCGGCGGCGAGGTCCGCGTCTCGCGCCGCCGCCTTACGGTCGGCGGCGCGGAACTTATCCGCCCGCGCCCGCCAACGGCCCTGCGGAACCGGCCGCCGATCGGCGTTCAGCCTGCCCGGAGAGTCGTCGATCGCTGTGACGTTGTTCGGGGTTCGGTCGGCGCCGTTCCTGCGCGTTTCGAATCGATCGCCGGGCTTCGCCTTGCTCAAGTTCGCACGGTTCAACAATTCCGGCGGGCGCCGATTTGCGCGCTCCCGCGCCTCGCGGCTCCTTGCCAACGCCTGCCGGTCGATGTCGGTCGGCTCATAACCCGTGACTTCCATTCCCCGCGCGCTTCCCTCTAACCAAGCCTCGCGCCGGAATTCCGCCGAGCCGCGAAGATGGATGGCCTGCCAGTTTCGGTGTTCCGCGACCGCGATCATGTCGTGGATTACTTGCGCGGAAGCGAGCCGCGTCGTGAGCCGTTCTTCCGTGGCCTTGAAGGCGAGATATTCGCCGCGCTCGTCGGCATAGACGCGCGCTTTTAGGGCCACTCCTTCTTTCGCCTGCTGGTCGGCGACCACGTAATATTTCCGACGGACGCGATCCGGGATACCAAAATCGTGCTCCGTCGTCGGCGCAGACGTTTCGGGCGGCGGCGCGCCGTTAACAGCCTCGAGCATGGGATCGCGCTTTTCAGAGTCGCGCGCCGCCCGCGGCTCGTCGCTCTTGCGATCGTCGCCAGCTTCAGCGACGCGCTCGATTGTAAAGTCGCCTTGTGCGTCAGCCGCGTCGCTCATGTCGCTCTCCTCTCGACCCGCGGCCCGACCGACGCGCCGGCTCGATCGCTTGGCTGTCAATATAGTTCAGAGTCCAGGCCTTCATTTCCTCCTCAGACAGCCCTTCGAGATCGACGTCGACGTCCCCGAAATCGAAAGTGGCGTCAGTTGGAATGGTTGACGGATCGGCGATTTCTTCATTGGTCAGCGGCCGCGTCTGGAAGACGGCGCGTAGCTCCGCGACTTCAGAGCGAAGCTCCCTGATTTCGGCGTCGATGAGGGCCGTGGAGCGGCCCTTCGGCAATTCCAGGACCGGCGCCGGCAGCACGCGTTCGAGAAAGGCCTTATCCTTGTAATAGATGATCTTGTCGGCGATGATCGGCGGAACGCCGGCCATCAACAGGATCGCCTTGGATTTCGGCAGCAGCTTCAATTCCTGGGGCAGCATTAAAGCGCGCCGATGCTCTGAGACGGTTTCGCTCGTCGCCCGCATCGCCAATCCCCTTGGCCCGCTCCGGCTCGATGCCTTCACCGTGTCGTAGCCGATGCGCTCCGAGAGCTCGTTCGCCACGTCCTGTTCCTTCGGCGCGAACACCACTTCGACGGCGTGGTTCGTCATGATGTTCTTAGCGAGGTCCGGCCCATAGATCGCTCGCAGCTGCGCCGGGCTCTGAATGACCGTGAGGAGACGCACGTTGAAGCCGGCGAGAAAGGCCACGGATTTCGCGAGCACATTGACGTTGCCGAGCGCGGCGAACTCGTCCAAGAGCAACAGCAGCTTGCGACTGAGCTTTTGGTTCTGCTCCGGCAATTCGCGGGTGTGGAGATCGATCGTCTGCTGGAAGAACAGATTGAGGAGCGGGCTCAAGCGGTCGAGATTATCGGGCGTCACCCCGAGATAGATCGACATCGGTCGCTGCCGCAAAAGCCGTAGGTCGAAATCGTTCTCCGCCGTCGCCGCGTCGATGCGGGGATTGAGCCAGAGGCCCAAACGCGCCGTCACCGTCTTGCGCACCGAGTTCAAGGTGTTCTCGGATGCGGCCAAAAAATCGTTGAGCGCGGTCACGCAATGGCGCGAGAGGGGCGACGGGCCGGATTTGCGCGCCGCGATGATCTTGTCGAAATGCTTCTTCAGATCGTGGGTAGAAGAGAGCTGGCGCAGGATTTCGCCAATAGTGAAGGGTAGCCCGGGCGTTTCAGCGACATAGCCGCCGATCGCTACGAAAGCTGAGCGGGCGGCTTCGAACCAGAAGGGATCGCCGCGGCTCTCGGAAGGAAACAGCATGACGGCGATGCGTTGCAGATCATCATAGAGATCCGCCGGCTCGCTGCGCACGTAAGAGAGAGGATTGTAACGGGCGGTGCGGCCGCTCTCATCGAGGGGATCGAAGAGATGGACTTCCTGCCCATGCGCGGCGCGAAAGCCCGCCGATTTATCCCAATTCTCCTTCTTTACGTCGAGAACGACGACCGAATCCGACCAGTTGAGGAGATTGGGAATGACGTAGCCGACGCCTTTGCCGGTGCGGGTCGGGGCGTAGACGAGAACATGCTCCGAGCCCCCGAAGCAGAGGAGAGAACCGTCCTTGCGTCCGAGCAACAGGCCTTGCCGCGCTCGCAAGCCCGCCTCGGCGATCTCGCGCGCGCTGGCGAATTTTGCTTTCCCGTGCAAGGGCAGAGGACGGCGACGCAAGACCGCGCCGAGCGCGCCGAAGGAGACGACGAGGCCGGCGAGAGTCGAAAGCGTCAGCCAGCGATCGAGGCGTTTGTCGGCGCCATAATGCGCCCAGCTGCTGACGATCTCTATAAGATGGAAACCGCCGTCGTGGCCGCGAAGCCCGAGCAGGAGCGCGTTCGACGCGACGAAGAGGAAGAGCGTCGAAGCGCCTATGACGAGCGCCGCGAGGCCCGCCGCCCTAACGGGCGTGCTCGCGTTTGCGAAGGGGGTCATAATAGATTTCCGTGATGCGGTAACGGCCGTCGCGCTTTTGCATTTGCACGACGACGTCGACGAGCAGGAGAAGCAGCGAGCGGATGTCGTCGCGATGGAGGTCGCGGCCTTCCGCGCTCTCTTTCACGAGGAGGGTCAATTGCTCGAAGGCGAGACGGGCGCTGTCCGCGTGCACCGTGGTGATCGATCCCGGATGCCCGGAATTCACGTTGCGCAGATAGAAGAAGGCCGTGCCGTCGCGCAGCTCCTGCAACAGAATGCGGTCGGGGCGCATCCGTAAACACGATTCCAAGAGTTCGCGGGGACCGACCTTGGCGAGGCCTTGGCCATCTTTGGAGTAGAGCAGCCGCACGCAATTCTGGTGCGGGATGACGAGCTCGGCCGCGTCTTCGATGGCGATCAGCCGTTCGTCCGCGGGGATCGCCGCGATCAGCGCCTTCGAGAGCGTCGTCTTGCCGGAGCCCGTCGCTCCCGAAATGAGGATATTGCGGCGGGTCAGCACCGCGAGCTCCAGGAACTCGCGCCATCTGCCCGCTTCCTTCAAGGCGAGCAGGCGATGCTCGTCGGCGGAAAGCTCCTCGCTTGCTGCGCGCACGTCGTCGAAGAGCTTCGCCTCTTCGAGGTTATCAAGAGTCATGGTCAGGGCCGCGGGCTTGCGGATGGTCAGGCTTACCTTGCCGGCGGGGACAGCGGGCGGGACGACGATCTGACAGCGCTCGTCGCCAATGAGGGTGGTGGAGACGATCGGGCGTTCGGCGCTGACATCCTGTTTGGTGAAGCCGGCCGCGGCGGTCGCGAGATGCAGAAGGTGCTCTTGCGTCAGCGCCGATGCCTCGCGCCGCGCCCAGCCGGTAGGGCCTTCGATGAAGACTTCGCTCGGGCGATTGACGACAATCTCCGTCAGGCTGTCGTCTCCAAGATAGGGCGCCAACGGTTCGAGATAGCGCTCGAGGACGAGACGCGCGCCGCCGCGATCGCCGGTTCCGGCGGATCTCACGGCTTGGTCACCATGACATGGTCCGCGATGGGCGCCGGAGGAGGATCGAATATCTGGGTACGCGTCTCGATGCGGCGAAGCCGATAGACGGAGGAGAAATCGAGGTCGCGCGCGACGAACACATTGACGAGTTCGCCTTGGTTCTTGTTCAGCGTCGGAGGAATGTCGATCGAGTGCTGGACGGCGACGGCCGCGGCGGTATTGGCGGCGCCGGGCGCGTTGACGATCTGAATGTCGCTCGTTTGTAGCTGCTGGCGCCCGATTGCGGCGGCGTCGCCGACGATCGACAACAGAAGCGCGCCACCGAAACGCTGCCAGAAATGCGTATCGATCTCGCCATCGAATCCGGCGCGGCCGAGAGCGTCGGCTGCGGGTGAGGCAAGCGCGACGATCACGCCCGTAGGGGTTTTTGCCCGTGTCCACAGCACGAACAGGCGGTGCGAGCCGCGCCGGACATTGGCGCGATATTCGCCGACGATCTGCGTCCCTTTTTCCATCAATACGACATTGCCCGAATCCGACATCACGTCGCGTGAGACGACGCAGGAGACGAAGCCGGGAACGTCCGACGACATGGCGGTTTCGAGAACGCAAGGAATGGCGGTCCCCTGCGCGACGAGAAGATTGCGGTTGGGAAGCCGCGAGGCGCGCACGCCTTCGAGCGGGGTCGGCTGCAATTTGTCCAAAAGCTCGTTTTGCGACGGCGGCTCCCCGATCCCGTTAGGGTAAGACCCCAACTCGTTTGCAAGCGGATTGTGAGTCGCCCGCGCCTGAAGCGGCCGGTTGTAGGCCAGCACCGGCGCGCGCCGCGCGCTTTCCATCAACTGATCGGCCGGCGAAGGCGTCAGCGCCGCAGGGGCGGGGCGCGGAATGGCGCCCGTGACATCCGCCACCTTCGGCGCCGGCGGGTCCCGCGCCGGTTCGAAGGCCGCCGCTTGACGGATCAGGAGTTTGGGTGCGGGGTCATTTGCTTTCCTTTCGCCCTTCCATGTTCCCCAGATGATCAGCGCCACGAAGGCGGTCAGCGCCACGGCCCCGAGGCCACGCTGGAGCGTCGCTCGCCGGCTGGCTTCATTCGATCCGGCTACCGGCGTAATGCCGCGTTCGCCGGGCAGAGCGTCGGTCTGAGCTTGAGTCATTTCTCACCTTTTATCGCCGTCTGGTCGGGGCTTTCGGCAGCCGAGCGACATTAGGACTCATCGTATTCGTATCGGGGTTGACGCCGACCGGATCGAAGGCTTCGTTGTAGATGCAGAGAACGTCGCCGCCTTTGCGCAACCGAAACTCCAGCGCTGTCGCATGGACGGTGACGAGTTCGCCGCGCACGTCCTTTGGCGCAAGCGTCTCGGAGCCATCCGAGGAGATGAGGTAAATCGCCGGCACTTCGCGATTTCCCGCAAAGCGGAAGGTCGTCTCCTTGCCGTCGTCGAATACCGCTTCGGGCTCGAGATCGATTGATCCTTGCGCCGAGAAGCGCCAGTTGCGCGCCCCATGAGCGCGAGAGACGGCGAAAGCGTCTTCGATCAGAGCCCCTTCGCGCCCGGCCCCCCGAGCCGCCGCCTCTATACGGCGGCGCTCGATCTCGTCGCCGGGATAGGCGAAGCCCACGACGAAATAGCCCTCCGCAAGCGAGCTTTCCGCGATCGACAGCTCGAATTGGTAGGAGCGCTTGCGGCCGTTGGCCCGCGTGGTCACGACCTGTAGATTGGTCGGCGAATGCTTCTCGCGCGGCTTGAGGAACAGGATCGATCCAGCGGGCGCGACCTCCCAGGCGACGGAGTCGCCGATCGCCACATGTGCGATCTCTTCGTCGTCGGAAAAAACAATCTGCGTTGAGGCGCGAATGACGCCGTTGATCTTGACGACATTGGCCGGGTCATAGGTCACCATCCTCACGCGCGCGTCGCGCGGGCCGGCGGAAGGCTGCTGCAGGGCGATCGCCGGCGTGCTCGGCAATCCGGCGCAGGCGAGCGTCAGTAGGATGAGGAGGAGATTGCGGATCACGGCAGGGCCTCCGGATCGGCGCGGTATTCGGAAACGAGAAAGCCGAGTGGGTTGATGAGGCGGTCGCTCGAGGAGATCGGCGCGTTGACATAGGAAAAGGTGAGCGTCGCGATCCAATGGGCGATGCGCGTCTCTTCGCCTTTGCGGCTCTCGGCGAGATAGCGGACCGAAGCGACGTTATCGCTCAAAAGCGAGATTGCTTTGATGCGCACATTGGCGACGCCGAAGCGGCCATGCAGAACCTGCGGGCTCTCGGGATTGGAGCCGCGATACCAGGCGGCGAAACGCGTCTGTTCGGCCGGGGCGGAGAGCAGGGAGATCGTGCGGAAATTCGTCTCCGCCTCCGCGGCGCTGTAGCCCTCGCGGGCGCGCACATAACGCGCCAGGAAATATTTGGTGACGGCTTCGTCGTAGCGCGCCGGCGTTTGTTTCAGCGCGGCGACGGTCTCGACGATCCCGGTCGAATTGTCGACGCGGATCACGAAGGGTTCGACCGTCTTCAAGGGGGCGAGCGACGCCACCGCGGCCACGGAGACGACCGCCAACCCGCAGGCGCTCGCGGCGATCACCCAAGCTATTCGCTTCGAGCGCTGCGCCGAGAGCAACAGGTCCTGCTCCCAGCGGCGCGCATTCTTGAAATAGGTTTGCAGCTCGTCGGGGCGAACCATCGTCAGCCCTCCTTGCCGCATGAGCGATAAGAGGCGAGGTCATTGAGGCGGCTCGCGTTCTGCCTGTCGCTCGCGATGGAAGGCGCCGACGCCGCGCGATTCAGCGCAGTTGTGGCATTCGGTCGGCCGGTCTCGGCCGCGCGGATCGCCGATGAGGGAACCGAGCCAAGAGCCTGCGGCGCGCCCTCCCAATCCCACAGAGAGCGGTTGAGGGGACGCCGCGCGAACCCATCGCACGTCGGCGGCACGCTGGAAAAAGTCGCACAGCCGCCGAGCGGCCACGCCATCACACACATAATGATTAATCGCCGCATTCTCATTAATCCCATATCGTCCGGCGCGGCCGCCGCCGCCCCATCGTTGGCTCGGGTTGCTTCGATCAGGCCCGTTGAATGCTGCCGCCTTGCCTGCGCACCTTCATCGCCGCGAGGCTGCGGTTCGCCGACCAGCGCGCCCCGGCATAGGCCCCAGCCGCTGCGGCCGCTGCGTTGGCGACGAGCGTTCGCGTCACCAGCCGACTCGCGAGCGAAGCGCCGCCGCCGGCGAGCCCGCCGGCGATCGAGGGTAGATGCAGGGCAATGTGGCCAGAGAGGCCAAGCAGGGTGCTGATGGCGATTGCGCCGACCAGCGCCTCGCCGAGCGTCGTGGCGCTGTTGGAGAATTTGTCGATGAAGCCGCTGACGGCCGACAGCATCAGTCCGACGAGGGCGATGACGAGCACCAGCAGGATCAGGAAATTGGCGACCTGGCGCAGCCAGCTTTCCGCGAATGGGCGCGTGGCGTCGAAGAGAGCGAGCGCAATGAAGAGGGGGCCGAGCGCGATGACAATCGCGAGACCGATCTTGGCGTAGAGCAGGACGGCGAATTGCAGAAACGAGCCGATCGCAACGAAGACGAGGAGAATGGCGGCGATCAGCGCCGGCGCGATATTGGTCAAGCCCGCCTGGTCGTAGATTTTGTTGGCGATCTCGATGCCCTTCGAGAGCAATTGATCAAACGGCGCGCCGGAATTGACGTTGAGCCCGGAGCCCGCAATGGCGTTGCCGATTTCCTTGGGAAGAGAGTCGAAGAAGAGGCCGGTGACATATTGCTGGAAGGCCGAGGAGTTCGTTGCGAGCAAGACGACGACGACGATGCGCATCGCTCGCCACGCGAAATCGAGGATCGGCTCGGCGATCGCGCCGCGCATCACGGCAAAGCCGTAGAGGATCACATAGAGCATGACCGCGACGCGCAAGGGGCCGTTAACGTAAGCGGCGAGATTGCCCGCCGACGTCGACACGAAATTCGTGAGCGGCTGCTCGAACTCGTGCAGGAAACTGTCGAAGACGTTCACGGCCATGCGGGCGAATCCTATTTCAAAGCGTCTTTCATCTCTTGCACGGTGATCTTGTCGCGCGCGGCGTTCGCATTGATGCAATCGGGCGTCTTGCCGAGCGCGCCGGGATTATTGCGGCAGGCCTTGAGCGTCGCCTGCAGCTCGTCGCGACGCTCAATGAACCACGAGACCGTTTTCGCTGGCTTCGGAGAATCTTGCCTTGATGCGGGCCGAGGCGGCGCGTCTTCGGCGCGTTTATTGCCTTCGCCGCAGCCAGCGAGTCCGACGCCGATGAGCGTTGCGAGGAGAAGGAGCGCCGATCGCTTCATTTTAGCGCCGCCTTCATTTCGTCGACAATCTGTCGCTGCTTTTCCCGCTCTCTCTGCGCATCCATGTCGCCGCGCGCCTGCTGGATCATGGCGAGGCCCTGCATGCGGAGCACGTCGTTTTGCAGCAGCGCCTGCTCGGCCTGGAGGCGCGCCGACAGATCGAGCACTTCTTTCGCATCGCTCGCCGAACTGATGCGCCTGCGCAGCTCTTCGAGAGCGTCGATCCTTTGCGAAGCTGTGTCATAAACAGCTTGGCCGAGCGAATGCTTGGCGCCGGTCTCGCGAGCAATGCGGTCGAGCTCGCTCTGATAGTATGAGTTCGCGCCATTGCCGGCGTAGGCCCGGTTTTGTGAGAGATAGGAATCGATTGTGCTCGCGAAACTGCCGTTTCCTTGCCCCGCGACGAGTTTCTCGATCTCCGAGAATTGTTGCGGCAGAACTTTGCGAAACTGCGGGGTGTTGAGCAGCGCCCCAATGTCGTTGGCGTTCGTGAGCTTATTGACGCTGTCATAGAGGCGTTTGGCTTCGCTCAACTGATCGCGCGCCACCTGGAGCTGCGAAGTCAGCGTATCGACCTGTTTCTTCATTTCGATCAGCTGGTCGAGCTGGCGCGCAAACACGCTCGGGTCGAACACGACCTGGGCGGCGGCGGGCAAGGTGGAAACCAGGGCGGCCAGAATGGCCGCGCTGATCCGAGGGGGAGCAAACTTCATCGGGTCTTCTTTCGCTCAGCGTGGAAGATCGGTAGCCAGCGAGTTGGATCATCGCCGACCTCTCCGCGGATGCGGTCGAGGAGTTCGACGGTTTCGGTGCGGCCAGAGAGCACGGCGAGCTCATCGTCGAAGCCGGTCAAATCGAGCTTAGCCACCACGGAATTGTGCCCCTGCTTGACGAGGAAGCGCCGACTCTCGGGGGCGAGCTCCTCTCTGACCAGGCGAAACTCGGCGTCAGTCAGATGGAAGCCGTCGACATAGTCGGCTTTCGTCCCGCGCGAATTCGGGAGAAAAATTTGCGTCGGGCATTGCTCGACGATGGTATGGGCGATGGGCGAAGCAAGGGCGTCGCGCGGCGACTGGGTGCCGAACACCATCACGCCGTTCTGCTTGCGGATCGTTTTCAGCTTGTTGTTGGCGAGATCGCGAAAGGCGTCGTCGCCGAGCGCTTTCCAGAACTCGTCGATGTCGATGATGAGACGGCGGCCGTCGATGAGCCGCTCGACGCGATGGAAGAGATACATCATCAGCGGCGTCCGCACGGTCGGATGATCGAGAAGCTCGGTCATGTCGAACCCGATGGCACGGGAATTGAGGCCGATCTCGTCCTCATCGCCGTCGAGCACCCAGCCGAGCGCGCCGCCCCGCTGCCAGCGCTCCAACCTTGCGCCGACGCCTTCCGGATCCTGCTGGCCGAGAAACGCCCGCAACGCGCCGAGCGAGCGCTCTTGCGGCCGCAGGCGGGCAAGAGCCCGCAACCCCGAATCGATCCGCTCTTCTTCGGCGACCGTCAGCGGCCGGTTGTTGGGCGTGACCAGCTTGCGGATCAACTGGCCGAGGAAAGAAAGATTGGCCGGCGTCAGCTCCAAGGCTTTGAGCGGCGCGCAGCCCGTCGGAACGCCATTGCGCAGCGTCAGATACGTTCCGCCAGCGGCGCGCACGAAAATCTCGGCGCCACGATCCTTGTCGAAGAAGACGTAAGAAGCCCCCAGCCGCTCGGCCTGCGCCAGCAGAAAATTCTGCACAACCGTCTTGCCCGACCCTGAGGGGCCGCAGATGAAAGTGTTGCCGAGGTCGCCGTGATGGAAGGAAAAATAATAGGGCGAGCCGGAGGCGGTCTCGAGCATGGCGACCGCCGGTCCCCAATGGTTTCGGTCTGGCTTGCCGGTTGGATAGGTGTGGAAGGGGGAGAACGCCGCGAAATTGCGTGAGGTGATGGCGCCGGACCGGGCGCGGTATTTGAAAAGGCCGGGGAGCTGCGCCCAATAGGCCGCCTCTAACCCCAAATCTTCGCGCGCTGCGACCGCGCCCGCGTCGGCGAGCGCCCGCCGCGCCAGGCTCATGTGATCCCCAAGCTGCCGCGGCGTCTCAGCGTAGACGAGCGCCGAAAGATGATGATCGCCGAGCGCGAAGCGGTTCGATTCGAGATCGTCGAGGGCGTCGCTCAATTCTTCGATTTGCGAGGCCGCGGGATCGCGCGCAGAAACCAGCTGGTTCTGCTTACGCGTCAGCACCGTCTTGGCGTCGGCCTTTGACAGGAAGGCGAAGGATTGCGTCAGGACGAGTTCGAACGGCAAGGAGAGCAGGCCATTCAGGAGCCCGGGCTTGGTTGAAGCCGGATATTCCTTGATCCCGAACATGCCGGCGAAGCGCGAATCGCCGCTGCGGCGGATTTCGAGGGCTTCGCGCCCGAAAATGACCCGGTTCGTATAGAGCGCCGACCCGATCGGCCCCTGCGGCAAGGGCGTTGGCAGCCATTCGCCGGAGGCGAGCGCGTGGAGGAACTCCATCGGCTCGGAAAAGACGAGCGCCTTACGCGCCACTAATCCCAAAGGGCGGGCTCCATAGCGTTCGAGCGCCGCGACGATGTCGCGCGCGGCGTCGCCGAGCCGCTTCAAAGCCTCGCTGTCGACTTCGGCTGCGAAGCGGCCCGCGCGGCCGAGCCGTTTAAAGAAGTCGGCGGCTCCGTCGGTCGCAGCGCGTCCTGGATGCCAGACGAGCGTGAGGTAAAGATCGTTGCGAAAGAGCCGTTCGTTTTGCAGCCGTTCGCGATAACAGGCGTCGAGCGCCGCGGCGAAGGACGAACGGAATTGCCCTTCGGGGTAATCCATCGAGCGCCGACGCACGAGATGCGTCCACAGCGCCAGCTGTTCGTCGGCGAGATTGCGCAGCGTCAGATTGAGCTTGGCGTGGAGATCCTTGAGATCGGCGGTCGCGGCGGTCTCAAACGAAACCCCGTCGAGGCGGATAACCGTGATCAATGCGCGCGTCGAGAGGCTGATAACCGTCTGGTTCACGTGCCGCACGAACGGCAGATAGACGTCGGGTTCGAGCTCGCGCGCTTTGATCACCGCCTTACGCATGAGCGAAGTCCTTCGCTCGATAGGGCTTCACGAGCCGCAGCGGCGAGCAGGATGAGCCGCCCCAGAACAATGCATTGCGCATCCGCCCACGCGTCTCGAGCCAGGCAAGAAGAATGCGGAACATGTTGGGATCATGCCGGCAGATGATCCGATTAACGCCGTGGATCGGGAGCGCGACGAGGCCGTAAAGGATGCTCCCGGCGGCGAGGAAGAGGATGCAGGAGAAAATCATATTGAAGGCCATAGCCTCCATGGTGACCCCTGCGATCATCGCCGGGCGCGTGCAGGCGAGAAACAACGTGTCCTCGCTCAGGCGGAGCGGCTCCGTCATCAATGACCGCCAGTCAGCGTCGACACCACTTCTGAGGCGCCGAAGACGATGGCGACGCCGAGCACCACGTAAGCAGCCTTGCGCAAATCGAGGTGGCCGAACATCCAGGCGACGCCGACAATGATCACGGCAAGAGTCGCCAAGAGACGCGCGACATTGCCGGTCAGCAGGGTAACGATGTTTTGCAGCACGCCCTCGATGTTTGCTGATTGCGCGAACGCCGGCTCGACGAGGCCGATGCTGAAAATGAGGCCCATGCAGAGAAGCGCGGAGGATTTGCGAAAAGAAGACATTAGAGACTCCCGATTGGGCTCGCGGCGAATGGGTAGCGTGTTGTTAAACCGAACGAAACGAGAGGGCGCTCATTCAGCGCTCATAGACAAAAAGCGAAGCGCCGCGGCCGGAGCGATACACGTCGAGGGTTGGACGCTGCTCGACGGGCGACATGTTCGCCGAGGAACGTTCCGCTGCGGATCCGCCTACGTGCGGGCCTGCCTGTGGACGCGCCGCAATCTCGGGCGCCGCGCGCAATTCTTTTTCGACAAGGCTCGCGACGACGGACGCCGCGGCTTTTTCGGGATCGCCCACCCTTGTGCGCGCTGCCTCGAGTCGCGCTTGGTACAATGCGTGAAGGCCGGCGACATGCTTGCAAGCGTCGAAGCTTGCAGAAATCGTCAGTCCAGCCTGTTTCCTTTCTTCGGGACCGAGTTGAGCGAGACCGATTCGCACGTTTTGTCCGGCGACTGTCGCTTCGCTCGCCAGTTGAACGCCTTCCTCGAGACTGGTCGCCTGAACGGAGATCGGCTTCCTTCCGTCGATCGTGATCAAGAGCGGCTCGAAAGCGCTCGTTTGGCGCACGATCGCCGTCAACGGCTTGATGGCCGCTCCCGGCGCGCAACGTTCAAGGAGAGCAGCGAAAGCGGCAGGATCCATGTCCGGGGTCCTCTTTGAAAGCGTCAGTCGAGATTGCGGAGCATTTGGCTTTTTCAAATCAGGCGATGAGCTGCCATTTCGCGACTGCGCGCTCGACGAGCGTGCATCGCAAGCGTCCACTTATAAGTGTGAGGATCTAGCAAGGACGCGAGCGCGATCAGTTTCATTTCCGAATCGTCTCCAGCTGCGGAGTTGAGGCGCGCGAGCAATGCAGCAGGAGGACTCTGTATGGAACCTGCCACTTTAGACAGGGCGGCTGTGGGTAAATGCTCAGCTCCCGCCCAAAAGTCGCCCCATCAGGACAATAGATGGCCTGGCATCTATCTCGCTCGTCTCTCGAGGGGCAAAAAATCTAGCATTTGTATGCGGTTGGAGGCCAAATGAAAAAGGCTAAAAGAGCATTCCATGAGTTCATCGACGCCGTGTACATTGCGAACACGAGGGAGGAATTCCAACGCGTCGGAGAGCGCGCTGCGTGTGCGCTAGGGTTTGAATGGTTCGCCTATTTCGAAGGAGGTAATGGCGACCTCACTCTCGTCACGTCGTATCCAAAGAACTGGGTGGATCGCTATTACGACGAACAATATCAAAACATTGATCCCGTCCTCCGTCAGGCGCGCATTATTGGTCCGGCATTTCCGTGGGATGCGAGTGACATGGCAGCGACGCGATCAATGAAAGAACGTCATTTCCTCGATGAAGCGCTTAGTTTCAACATCAGAGCAGGAGTGACCGTCCCTATTGCTGCAGGCTACGGCCGCTTCGGCGCCTTCACGTTTGCGGCCGACGACCACAGTCCCGCGCTCGATCGTCTCACGGAGAACTCAAAAGATCTGCTGCAGATGATGGGCGTCAGTTACCATGCTCACGTAAAAGCCAGAATGTCGGATCCGTTGGAGCTCGATGGCGACAACGTCGTGCTAACGTTTAGAGAACGGCAATGCCTCGGATGGGCGTCGTTGGGAAAGACGATGCAAGAGATGGCGACGATTTTGCGCGTTACGCCGCGCGTGGTGAAGTTTCATCTCGATAATGGTCGGCGGAAGCTCGGCGCATCAACGTTGCCTCACGCCGTCGCCCTTGCCCTTCGCCGGGAATTGCTGCCGTAGGAGATTTCACTGCTTACCGATTTCATGACTGCCGATTTGCAATCCCGCACGCGATGATCGGGATTCTCTTCGGGGCCACGTTGCAAGGATTCCTTTATCTAACCGCATCGGGTTTCACGGCAGAAACCCGCTCTCGTTAGCGAGCTTTCGCGGCAGATATTGGTCGATAACGTAATTGAGGCCCCATTTGGCCAATGCTTGCTGCTCGGCGCGGACCCCCATTTTAAGCAATTGCTCAATGGCGGCGATCCATGCAGGATTAGCCTTGATGAACGGGTCGTTGTGCAACGCGTCTTGCGCGCGTTTAACGTCGGTCGCTGTAAGGGGGTGGGTCGCGTCCTCAAGGCCAAAGTCGAGAATGTCTTGGGGCGTGACGCCTAAGAAGCGCGCCCGCGGCACACATAGGAAGCGATTGACGTGAGCCGCGTTGCCTGAACCCACCTTGAGCGTGCGGTAAATATTGGTGAACCCATAGGGGTCGCAGTCCACAAAGCAGTAGACAGGCAAATCCTGCGTGTCGGAAAGAAGGCGAATGAACCGCCGAGTCGCGCGGGTCGGCACGCCGCCCATTTCAACGATGATGCATTTCGCGGTTTCCCAGAAACGGTGATTGTTGAGGCGTTGAAACATGCCGCCGGTTTCAATGGCGAGCACGAAACGCGCATCAGTCGTGAAGCTCAAGTGCTCGGCCGAACGCGGAATACTATAGGCGCCGCTCCCGAGATTGGCGCAGTCGATCTCGATAGATCGCCCAGTCGCGGAGTTTCTATCGATGACCGTGAGCCGGCCTGCGACTGAGCCGCCATGCGACTCGGGGTAGAAGCGTAATTGCTCGCGTGAAAGACCATGCATCGACGCCATGGCTTCGATGTCGTCCATAATGGCGTCAGACTCGGCTTGTTCGTCGAATCGGCAGTCGCCCCAGTTCTTACTGATGTAATAGGCTTCGCGCTTCGTGGCAAAATCATTGCTCTCGACCATGGCGCGGGAAGTCGCCATCAGGCGTAGCGTTTGCGCGAAAGATCGGGCGGTGTTCACCGTCAATGTGCGCAGCTTGTGCGCGCCGCCCAGCTCCAAATAGCCTTTCATTTCATCATAGGTCACATTGTCGAGGCCGCGGGCGGGGAGCTTGATGCTAGGCAAGACTCCAGTGTCGATGTCTTTGCGGACCTCGCGCGCGATCGATTCAATCAAGGTGATCGTTTCTTTATCCTGATCGCTGGGCGTCTTGACGGAGCTGGCGTTCTTCATGGTTTCGACCTTCGGGTCGTGCGGCTCGTGTGGAGGACGTCATCAAGCATGTTCACGGTAGAATCCCGTTCATCGTCGCTCAGCGCCAAAATGTCCTGCAGGGCGGCGCCAATATGCGGCAGATACCTTTCAATGTGAGCCCGTCTGTCATATTCCTGACGAAGGTGAAGCTCGCGGCGCAGGTAATGCGCGAGTCGACGCGCACATTGTTGCAGCCCTAATTTGATCTCCCTGAGAATTTCCGGATAGGGCTCGATCGCTTCCTTCGACTCGGAAGTGTAAGGAATCCAAACCGAGGCGACGTGGACCAAGATCGCCATTGGCGCAATCGGCAACGACCCCTTGGTCTGGTGGAGGCCATAGGTCCGCCAGTTCGTCTGAATTACGGCCTTGGTGATGGCGCAACTTGACTGCTGGTAGAGGAGCGGCGTCCGATTCGCAAAACGCAAAAGACGAACAGGCTCGTCCTTTGGCGCGATCAGCTGTTCGACCGTGCTGGCATGTTGCGCTTTTTGTTTGCGTCGCATATGGCCGCCGGCGTCGACTTCAATGTCGGGCTCGCCGGGACGGCCAAACGCCATTCCGACTTCCACTTGGAAGGGGTTGCCGCGATAGGCTGCGGCGGGCCGCGTGGCAGTTGTGTAAAAATCCGCCGCCAATTCCTTGCGTAAGCCTTCGAGAAGTTGCGGTTCGCCGATTGGGACAATGCAGTCCGTCCGCGGGGCCAAGACGCGTGTTTTTTGGATGGCGCGATGCAATGCCGCGGCCTGCGCGTGGGCGATGTGAGCTGGGTAAGAGCGATCGGTCAGCGGCTTGCCGGCGCGCTTGATAATCTCGATCGCCGTCTTTTTACCCACGCATGAAAACTCATCGACGAGAAACCGCATTAAGGACCGACTCGTTGTGTTGCTCAACATTTGGATGAGCCGACCAAGCTCGACGCCGTGCGGATGCGGTTTGATTTCTTTTGGTCGAGGGGGAAGGGTATCGGCGCAGCGAAGAAATTGGGTTTCTTTCCCATGGGGGTCAACGTATGTGATCGACACATGCGGATTGGCGATGGCCGTCTGCTTCAAATAGACTTCAACCGAATGCGGCCCCGTTTGATGGTGGCCCTCCATCTCCATCTCGACCCGCGTTCCGTGCGGGCAGTCCCACTCGACGCGTCTCTTCTTATGGATGTCCGGCCGGTTATTGGCCGTATCGATCGATACGTAAAGCTCCGAAGCCAGTTCATCGCCTTCGGTGCGGCTGATGATGTGCAGCGGCTTACCCACGGTCAGCTGCCCATACATTCCCGCGGCCGAGATTCCCATTCCCTGTTGACCGCGCGACTGGCTCAGTTTGTGGAATTTCGATCCGTAAAGCAGTTTGCCAAAGATGCGCGCGATTTGGCTCTCGACAATGCCAGGGCCGTTATCCTCGACCACGACTCGCGCTTTCCCCAAACGATCGCGCACGTGCACAACAATTTCGGGCAACACTCCCGCCTCCTCGCAAGCGTCGAGGGCGTTATCCACGGCCTCTTTAACGGCGGTGACCAAGGCCTTGGCGGGCGTGTCGAATCCAAGCAGGTGACGGTTCTTGAGGAAGAACTCTGAAACGGAAATTTCGCGCTGCCGACTCGCCAATTCAATGGCGGTGGGGACCCTGGTTTGCTTGTCAGACGAGATTTGCGCCATCCGTCGCCGCGTCGATTGCCGTGCCCTTATCAGGTGCTCGGTTGGAGTCTTGCTGGCGGGCTCCCTGACCGCGCCCGTCTTTATGTAACATATATGCACTTGGAGCTTTGCATTAGCGTCGCCAGCGCTTGACCTATTTCCGAAGCCTCCCGTAAGTCTTTTAAAGGGAAGAAGCCCGTAAAGGGACGAGCGAGAGCTCTTCCGGCGGCTCGGGTGAGGCGGAGGCGATGGCCGAACAGGCTGCGAGGGCCGAAGCAGCCAAGCGTTACCTGGCTCACGGCTGGTCGATTTTGCCGCTGCGGCCGCGCGATAAGCGACCGCTCATCCCCTTGGGCGCATCTGCAGATCCGACGACCTTCGAGGGAGGACGTCGCCGAATGGTTCCGGCGATGGCCGGACGCCAATATCGGAGTCGTCAGCGGCGAGATTTCAAATCTGATTGTCCTCGATGTCGATCCGAAGCACGGAAGCGACGCGGCGCTCGAACGATTGGAGCGCACATACGGTCCGGTTCCCGCGACGGTGGAAGCGACAACTGGCGGCGGCGGCCGTCACCTCTATTTCGCTCACCCGGGAGGCCTCGTCAGGAATCGCGCTGGCTTGGCGCAGGGAATCGATTTGCGGGGCGATGGCGGTTACATCGTCGCCCCGCCGTCCATTCACCCGAGCGGCGCTTTTTACGAATGGGCTCCGGGACGCAACCCCGACGAGATCGCGCTGGCGCCTCTGTCGCGCTGGCTGATCGCGCCAATGCAGGGGCTGCGCGTCGGACGTTCGCTTTCCGATTGGCGGCATCTCGTGAAAGAAGGGGTGGCGGAGGGTCAACGCAACTCGACGATTGCCTCGCTGACCGGCCATTTGCTCTGGCACAATGTCGACCCCGACGTCGCGCTCGAATTATTGCTCGCCTGGAACCGCATGCGATGTCGCCCCCCGCTTGACGATGCGGAGGTTGCGGGGGTTGTGGCAAGTATCACAAAACTGCACGACGTTGAAAACGCGTTCGAACAGCAACGACTCGGCTCGGAGGAATTTAGGTCGTGGCCAAAGGCGCCATGACGCGCCCACAAATCCGAACAGCGTGTTGCTCAACAGGAGCAGGCGATTGCATGGATCGGCCTCATACAACGAGGAGGGTCATGTTGCGCCCGTCCTCAAATCGCGCCTACCGCTCGGCGCTATTTCGCCGCCTGTTTAGGGCAGGCGCTATCTCAAGTCTGCTTGGTGCGCTCAGCCGAGCGTCGATTTCCATTTAATCGAACAGCCGATCGAGGGAATTTGGTCGGGCGGGGCCGCTCCCGTGGCGGCGATCGCGCGCATCGCCTCGACGAGTTCTCGCCTCGCTCCGGCCGGAGGCGGAAACGTGCGTCCCGCATCGAGACGACCTCGATATTTGAGTTTGCGATCTCGATCGTAGCCAAAGAAATCGGGCGTGCAGACCGCGCCATAGGCTCGCGCGACGGATTGTGTTTCGTCGTGAAGATAGGGAAAGGGGAAATCGTGCGTCTTCGCGAATTCCTTCATCTTGTCGAAGGAGTCCTCGGGATAAATCTCGGCGTCGTTCGCGCAGATGGCCGCAAAGCCGATCCCTTCTTTCATGAGCACGCGGGCGTCGCCGACAAGCCGGTCGATCACGGCTTTGACGTAAGGGCAGTGATTGCAGATGAAGACGATCACTGTTCCATTTTCGCCGGCGATATCGTCGAGCGAGCAGGTTCGGCCGTCCGTGGCGGGAAGTCGAAAATCCGCCGCCGACGTCTCAAGGATGATCTCTTCGGGACTCATCGCCGCCATGGCCGCGCCTCCATTCTACTTAAAAAGGGCTTCTTGAGGCTCAGTAGATAGGGTGCCTCCTACAGAGCGCCCGAACCTCTTCACGAAGAGTCGCGATCGTCAGCGCGTCAGTTGGAACTTGCAGGATGCGGGCTATCCATTGCGCGATCATTAGGAATTCCGAAACCCCAAAGCCGCGCGTCGTCCCGGCGTTGCTGGAAAGGCGCAAACCCGAAGTCGCTTCGGGAGGGCGCGGATCGAAAGGGATCAGGTTTTTGTTGACGGCGAGGCCCGCGCGCTCAAGCAAGCTCCATCAGCATCAGGCTGGTGTCGGTTCCACCGGTGACGATGCGAAGCCCGCCGTCGCTGAGCGTCACCGCCAGAGCCTGCGCGTTCTCCACGATTGCCTCATTATAGACTTTGAACTCTGGGCGTAGCGCCCCGCCGAGGCAGGCGGCCTTGCCGGTGAACGCCATGCAGCATCACTGATCCCTGCACGCCGGGAAGATTCCGTGGTTGATCCTGTCGCTCAGCGCTTCATCGTTCCAGAGCGCGAGGCCGCCGCGCGCGCCGTGCAGGGATTTGTATGTAGTCGTTGTCACGACATGCGCATGCGGAAAAGGGTCGGGGTAAAGGCAGGCGGGACCTCTGTGTGCAAGGTGAAGGCAGGCGAGACAACCGATGAACTCTTCGCGTTTCTCACCACTAAGCCGAACAAGGCAGTCGGCGTAATCCACCCGAAGGCAATGCCCGTCATTTTGACGACGCGCAAGGAGATTGACCTTTGGATGGCCGCTCCCGCCGAAGAGGCGCTCAGGCTGCAGGGGCCACTCGCGGACGACGCGCTCATGATCGTAGTAAGGGGCGGGAAGCAGGATGAAGGAGGTGTGGCGGCGTGGTCGCTTCCATTTACCGTGGCCCTCCGTGCTTGCCGTTCGCTTCATCGCTGAGCTGCGGATCGGCGATCCAGCCTTCGGCAGCGTCGAGCGTTTCAGGCGCCCCCGAACCCGTTCTCTCTGTTCCGCCAAGCCCAGGCGGCCTGTATGGCGCAAAGCAGAGCATCGAGATGGTCTCCACCGGGATTGTCGCAGAGCGCTTCCGATGCTTCGATCGCGAAGCTGTAACGAGCTTCCGCGTCACCATCACGCAGGGCAGAGAGGAGTTGAAGCCGCGCGGTGCGCTGGTCTTGTGTCTGTTTCTTTTTCGTGTCCTGCTTGTAGCTGCGGCGGCCGATGATCGAGCGGGCGAGCATGCCGGGGTAGGCCTCGACGACGATGTGCCCGGGGTCGCCGTCCTGGAGACGCGGAATCGTAACGTTTGCGTCGATCAGGCGCGGAGCGCCTTCGGAGAACATCAAAGCGATCGGAACGCCATAAAGTTTTTGCGGGCTTATCGACCCCGCGGCCATGTCTGTCTGGCGGCGGTATTCTCTGTCGCCGTCAGGCCGGGACGCGCGTTAGCTGTCGAGCGCTTTCCGGAATCCGGCCCGTCCGAGGCTTTGCGCGTGGCGGACATAGCCGGCCCAGTCGGCTGGCCAGCCGATGTTTTCAATGAATTGCCGGGATTGACCGAATGGAAAGTCAATGCCGGCGATCCACGGCCCGGGGCGTTTCAGCGCCCGCTCGAACTCTGAAAAATCCCGCCATTCTTCGAGGGTTTCTGTACGCAGGAGGCCGCCGTCAAACGTGCAGGCAAGGCAGGCGAGGGGTTTGCGGCGTGATGGCGTGCTCGTGAAATCGATATCGTAGACCCTCATCGATCAGGCCTCGCGCTCTTGCAGGAAGAGTCCGCCGTATACGAAGGCGCGGGCGATGATTTCGCAGTCGCGTTCGGTCACTCCGATGCTGCGCATGAGCGGGCGCCAGCGCTCTTTTGCCGTTGCGGCGATGCGGTCGAAGATTGCCGCCGCGTCATCTTCCGAAAGCAGGAAACGGCCGTGGCCGGCGATCAGATTGACGCGGTTCGCGTAGCGGCCATAGGGGCCGCATGTCATCGCAAGGTCGCGCCGCTCCTCGGCGATGGCCGGGGTTGGCGTGAGATCGTAGGCGGGGCTGAGCCGCCAACTCCTGTCCTTGCCGAGCACCGCATGATTGCGCGGGTGGTCGTCGAGATTGGAAACCGCCGCATTGAAACAAATCCTGCCGAACAGCTCCCGGAGATCGGCTTCCGGTGCAGCGCTGACGCGCCTGATTTCATCGGCAAGGAGGAGGTAGGACCACTGCGCGCGGTCTTCCGGCTGGTCACCCGTCCGCAGCAAGGTGAGGGCGCTGACCATGCGGTGACGGCGATAGCCGCTTTCGGTGGGGTCGCGGTCGAAGCGACGCACGAGCAGGACATCCTTGCCGCCGACGGTTTCAATACGGCTGTCCGCGACATGAAGGCCGCATTCGGCGGCAAGGCGCAACATGCCATGCTCGACGCGCGGATAGTTGAAGCGGTCTTCGCGCGCGCTGAATTTCGCGATCCAGAGACTGCCGTCGTCTTGGACGACAGCCTTGGGACGGGCGCCGCCCATCGAAGTGCCGGGGTCGACCAGATTGCCGGCCTGGGCCACGATTTCATCGGCCCGGTCCGCGTCATCCGCCATGATGGCATCGGCGGCGGCCTGGAGACGCGCAAGGTCGAGGGTGCTGTTGAACGCGCGGCGCGGCGCGGGCGGAGTGACATTGAGCCCGAATCCGAGCGCGCCCGCGCGATCGTCCGGCCCTTGCAGCAGATAGTCGAATTCTTCGAGAACGGTGAGGCCGGCGTGTTTTTCGATCACCCTGCGGCCCCAATAATCCGGCATGGAATCCCGGATCGCGCCGAAGAAGCCGTCAAGCCGCACGGTCTCATAGACACGCGGCGCAAGGCGCAATTCGATGGGGTCGAATTCAACGGCGTCGGGCCGGGCAAGATAGCTCTTGCCGTAGACGAAAGAGCCGCGCGCAACCCCGGTTCGGTCGGTGGTCACGCGGAAACGGCCGGCTGTCACGAACTCCGTCGCGCCGGGCAGAACGATATAGACGAAACATTCGCGCTCAGAACTCATTGTCCAGCTTCCTGCTGCCATGAGCGGTCTTCGGCCGGCGCGCGGCTTCCAGGGCCTTGCCTTCCTCATCCCGGTCGGGGCTGGCAACCGTTTCCATGTCGCCGAGCAGGCCGAGGGCCCAGAGCGCCCCGACGTAAGCGGCGATGCCGGTCGTCGGCTTGCCCTTTTCGACATCGGATAGTGCGAAGCGGGACAGCCCGATTTTTGCGGCAAGCTCGTCGAGGCGCAGGCCGCGGCGCAGCCGTGCCGTACGGATATTCGCGCCGAGGCGCTTTAGGGCCGTCTCGACGGCGTAGGGTGGAGCCTCTGCGATCTTGCTTACACGGGTCATGGCATTTTAAAGCTACTTCTTACGCGCATGAGATGCTTTAAAATAACATATCACGAAGATTACTGTTAAGTCAAGGTATGGCTAATGCATTGGTTGATTTGAAGCAACTTGTCTAGAATACAGGTTATTTTAAATTAACACAAAGCGGCCCGTCGATTGGCGTTCAGAAGCGGCTGCGATTCAGCAGCGCGTCCGTAAGGGGGAACGTCCCGCCCCCGCCATTGCCCGTTTCTGCGTCCGTTTTTTGTCCGGTTTACTGCCTTCATAGCGTGTCGAAATTCAACAACATAGCTGACAACGAGGGGCGCGTTTTGCTTCGAAAAAGTCCGGTTTTTTGGCCCGCCGCATCCGCCCTTTTTGGCGGAAGGAGGACACCCCCTGAGTTGTGAAGCGCGGGGGTCCGCTTCGGCAGCGGCCAGGGCCGCCTGAGTGGACCGCGCACACCGCTTCCGGCATGCGCGGGCCCGCTGCGCTCACAGCCGCGGCCCGTTACCCGGCCGCGCCAGCGCCCTGCGGATGATGTGTAGGTTGTAGTGCGCGTTGCGTAGCTCGATCGAGCGATGAGATGGTCGACACACTCGCGTCGGATCGACCCGATTAACCGTTCGGCAAAAGCATTTTGCCAGGGCGAGGCAGGGGCTGATCAGCGACCGGAAAAAACGGACACGTCCCCCGGTTTTCGCAGCATCTTGTTGACCTCTCCCTGATGCAGTTCCTCGGTGTAGATCATCTTGCGCGCATACTCTTCCAACATCACCGACACGCCTTCCACTTCCTTGAGCAGGTCACGGTAAAGCATCAACGCCGCCCCTTCGTGGGCCAGCGACTCGCGCAGGATATCGCCGATATCGTGTTTGTGGGTTTCCAGCAGCGGGCCGATGTGAAGCGACGGATGGCCGCCGATGTGAGTGATCAGCTCACCCGCCTGGTGCGCATGGGCGAGAGATTCGTCTGCCTGTCCGCGCAGCCAGGAAATGATCGGGAGGCGGTTGTAGCCGAATACCATCAAGGAATAGTGCGTATAGCGCACCACCCCCGCCAGTTCACTTTCCATGATGCGGTTGAGTATGGCGATGATCTTGTCGTCGCTCTTGATCGCATTTTCTTTCTTGGCCATGCCCGTCTCCTGGTTGGAATATCCGGGTTGCTCTGCATGGAGTTGCTCGACGCTGACGAATTCTCCATGACGTAGTCCGGTTCGGGGCGCCGTCAAGTTAACCTGATCGTGGACGCGAAGAGGTGGTTTTCCGGATAACGGCTCCTTCGCGCGGCGAGCTGAGCGCTTGTGATCTCGGGCCAGGCCGCAAAGGCATGGTCGCGAAAGGCGTGACAATCAGGCGCAGACATATTCTCGCGACGGCGAAATTGGAAAAGATTGGCGGTCTGATCGTGCATCGAAAGGAATTTCTGGGCCTGCCGCCGCGATTTCATCCGCTTCATGATCCGCTATCGTCGCCGCGTCGGCCGAGAGAATTCTTCATCCCATTGTACTGCTCTTTGTGTTGGCCGGCCGGCGTGTCAGCGATCGGCGGCGCGCTAGATATCGTGTTCGAGGAGTTCGATCGATGACTATGGCTCTCGCGGAGAAGACCTGCGTACCCTGCCGCGGCGGCGTTCCGCCTCTCGAGCGTGAGCAAGCCGAGGCGTTTCTGGCGAATGTCCAAGACTGGGATTTGTGCGACGATGCGCATCGCATCGAGCGCCGTTTCCTCTTCGCGAATTTCCGCGAGGCGCTGAACTTCGTCACCGCCGTAAGCGAACTCGCCGATGCCGAAGGCCATCATCCTGACGTGAGTTTCGGCTGGGGATACGCCACAGTCTCCTTGCATACCAAGAAGATCAAGGGCCTGCACGAGAACGACTTCATCATAGCGGCGAAAATCGATCGATTGTTCGATCTGCCGCGCGGCTGAGGATCGGGCGTCTCGCCGCTACTTTCCGTTCGGCTCCCTTCACTCCAACGATCGCCATCACGCTGGCCTTTATCGCGGCGCATTCCGGTAGCCTGCTCGTTGCTCGGTAGGGAAGCGAAGCCGGCGGTCAGAACAGGCGAGCCTTTCGAGCAAATCAACGTCTTGTGGAACGCATCATTTAATTCGCGGATGCAATCGTGCATTGCGGTGTCAATTCGCGGCATTTGTGCTCTTCCTCACAATCGACGCACCACAGTGGCGCGTCGAAGCGCGAGGGGGAGGCTGCTTACTGCATTATACCGCTTGTCAGCATGCCGCGAATGCTCATGCTGTCCATTACGGCGATTAAAACAGCTTGCCAGTGCGGTAGAGGAGCGAGCCGACCCACAAGACAAGCGCCAAGTAATAGAGCGCCCATCCCTCCGCCGGCGGGAACCAGCGGGAGATCGTGCGGAAGTTGTGCACGTACCACTCGCTACCAAATCGTACCATCAGATTGGCGCTGATTGCGTCAATGAGGAGGATATAGAAGATGATCGCTTCCATGCACGCCACCATGCTCGACGAATGGTTCGGAATGGCAATGTGGGCCTGACACACAAGATTCCTGACAGTCGTCCGCGCTGTTGCCACCTCATTTTAAAATTGCGTTCTGACCCATGTGAATTCTGGATGCGCCGAGATGATGTGCTGCCACCAGGTAAGGTCGTCTCTCACTATTGGCGACCGGTCATTGAGTCTGATTTGAAAGGCTCTGGGTTGGTATTTTAACGCATCGATGATTGCGCCCACCATCTGTGCGCCCATCCCAACTCGCAGCGAGTTAATTTCTTCAATGTATAGCTCGGGCGGATCATACCTGTTGGTTAGCATAAGCGATATACCCGACGCTTTGTCGTTACCCGCTTTGACGATCATTTTGGGCGAGGTCGAAGCGATTATCTCCCAAAAACCGGGGCCATAGGATTGCAGTGTTACGTACGGCTGTAGCCTCCGCAAATTCAGATAAATTGCGCTGGCAGTCGTCTCGACCTGCCGGTCGTCGGGTCTTCCTTCAAGGGTCATACTAAGCAGTCGTCCGTGAAGAACGGTCCTTGCGGCGTGACGGGGTTATTTTCTGATTGTGTCGGGCCGGCGAGCTCGGCGAGCAAGAGGGCGCACAAACTTGCGAGCCAGGCGAGCAAGCGGCGGAAGTTGTAGCCTGCGGCGGCGAGGACGGCATTGATGGCGTCACCGACCGCATGGGCGAGGAAGTTGCGGCCCATGCGATGGTCGGCTTTCAGATGGCCGATGACCGGCTCGACGGCGGAACGGCGTCGCAGTTCGCGCTTGATCGCCTCGGTGATGCGCCGTCTCTGGCCCGAGATGTAGACCCTGAACTTATGCGTCTCCGGGGCATTGTGGCCGCGATAGCCGCGGTCGGCGACGATGCGCTTCATCTGTGCGCCGATCTGCGTCTCCATTTCCGGAATGAGGACGGCGAGCGTGTGGCCGTCGTAAGGATTGCCCGGCAGCGCCTTCACATGGGCCACGAACTGGCCGCCCTTCGAGGGATGCAGCGTCGTCGCCACCGACACTTTCACGCTGAACTCGTAGGGGCGATGCGCCTTGCCCTTGCCGATGCATTCCACCTCGGGCGCGTGCAGGGAATAGACCTTCTTGCCCCGCTGCTTCTGCCTTTGCTCGCGCACGCGCTCGGCGAGATAGAGCGGACGCGCGAAAATCGCGCGCAACGAGAAGTCATCTTTGATGCTGCGCGCGATGTCGCGCTCGACGCGGCCCAGAAACATGCGGAGTTTGCGCAACGCCTTGTTCGCGCGTTTGAACTGCTTGGCGTGCGCGTAACGCTGATGCGCGATCAGCGCGTGCTTGCCGATGCGCTCATAGGATTGGAGACTTAAAACCACACCCCATTCTCGGCGGACTTCATCACCATTACGTCCGGATATAGTTTTCAGTATACACAGGCCTCCGCCGCATGCTGCAAACCCAGGCGTTGCGTCTCTAGTGGCTTGCAGCACGTCGTTGCGATGCGCCGGGCGGCGCGGCGTCTGTCGGACGTGGCGGTGACGAAGACATTTAACTTACGCAAATAACTTACGCAAAATCTTCGTAACATATTGTTTTAGTTCCATAATCCAAATTATGCGAATCCTGGATGTAGAACCCCATTAGAAAGGTCACAGCTCTCCCCGTTAGAGATGTCACTCATCCCGAGGCGACCCGCTTGGAGAAGTGAGTGATGACGGTCTTGTCGATGAGCGGCACGGAGATCGACCGGTTACACGTGTTGCGTGATGTTATTGGAGAGCGGATTTCGGCCCGGGAAGCGGCGCAGCTGATGCGCATGACGCCGCGCCAGGTGTTTCGCTTGTTGCAGGTTTATCGGGCAGATGGGCCATCGGCGCTATTGTCGAAGCGACGGGGCAAGCCGAGCAACCGATCGTATCCGCCGGTCGTCAGGACTGAAGCGCTGGCGCTGATAAGAGCCAACTACTCAGACTTTGGTCCGACGTTGGCGGCCGAAAAGCTTTCTGAACGTCACGGATTGCGTTTGGGCGTAGAAACAGTGCGGCGTTGGATGCTGGCTGAAGGGCTCTGGAAAGATCGCCGGCAACGTCTCAAACCGGTTCACCAGCCGAGGCATCGGCGCGACTGCGTCGGCGAACTCATT
>Ga0082335_1001468_pt1 | contig 49660 bp, 42 predicted proteins | sample Subgrocontami58m_FD_72375 | JGI IMG/M metagenome (GOLD analysis project Ga0082335, IMG submission 72375) | Subsurface groundwater microbial communities from S. Glens Falls, New York, USA - GMW37 contaminated, 5.8 m (SPADES assembly) (version 2) ... | reverse complement strand
CGGCCGCGGTTGGCATCCTGGCGCCTAAGCCAGCGCTGCGAGCGAGGCGTCGATCACCCCGGCCGCAGCCGCGTCGTAATTGTGGCCCGCCACCAACCGCAGCGAATTGCGTGAAAACTCCTCGTACAGGCGCCCGTCGGTCAGCAACCGCTGCACCGCGACCGCCCACGCGTCGATGTCCGGGTTGAGTACAAAAGCGTTCACGCCATCCTGGAGGATTTCTCCAACCGCGCCCGCGAACGGCGTCACAATAACCGCCAACCCCGCGGCACAGGCTTCGTTGGCGACCACGCCCCAAGTATCCCCCAACGTGGGAAACAGAAATATCCGTGCCGCTCCGTACAAGCCGGGAAGCTCGGCCTGGGTCGCAAAGCCGTGGAAGGAAACATCGACTCCCGCCGCGCTCGCCGCTCTTTCACGCAACTGTAGTTCCAACTCACCGCTGCCCACGAACAACAAGGAGATGCGGCGTCCCAGCAACGCCGCGGCCCTTGCGGCCACGTCGATCGCGAACAGCGGCTGCTTCTTCTGGGTCAACCGGCCACAAAACAGCAGGTCGAAGTTCTTGGGTTGGCCTCGGGCATCCCGAAAGCGCTCGTTATCGATACACAAATGCGATTTGAACAGCCGGGTGTCCGCCTGGCCATACGAACGATACAGATCAAGCGAACCTTCACTGGCGCCGATAAAAGCGGCGCTGCGCTTGAAAACGAAACGACGCATCCATTTGTGAACAACACGCAACATGCGCTCCGACGCGAGCGTGCCATCGGTCCAGCAAATGTGTTTGCGTCCATGCCGCCACGTATAGAGAAAAGCATAAAGATGCGTCGGATTGAAGCCACCGGTAATAACAACGTCGGGGTCTATGGCCTTCAGTTGCCTCAGCACGTCGAAATTATTGTGAATATGCCGGCCCTTTCTGCTGAAAAAAAACTGATGCAATACCACGGATTTGAATTGAAATTGTTCCAGATCCCAATGGCGGTCCGGCTCCCGCTCGGCACAGAAAATCGCGGTGAAGTCGATCCGGCCGTCGCGGGCAATGCGATTGAGTACCGGCACGCGGTAAGGCGCGGGAATGTTCGCAACGAGCGCAACCTTGGGCACGGAATGGGAAGGTTGGCGCGCCGGGTTGCCCGGCGCCTGCTGAATTCCGTTGCTGGAATGAATCACCACATCCTCAATCAAAGGGTTTTTTCAGGATCCGCCGGAAACGAAGCCAGGCAGATCGGTCGCCATTCGCGGTGCGATGCTGCAGCACTTCGCGATTGCTCAGCCGCCGTTCTGCCGGAATGCGCTCGGCGGCATAGCGCAGAAAGTTGTCCAGTTGCCGCCAGCCGTCGAATGCCTGCACCTCCCTCGAATGCCCGCACAGATGGAACACTCCGCCGTGAAGACACACGTAATCTAGCATCGCTTGCAGGCGGGACGTGAAATCGCCCCGCGTCCCCTGAAAAACGGCAAACAGCTCCTTCCGCCGTCCCCATTCGCCACGCCGGATGGAATTTCTGACGAGCACTCTGAGAACCCTTCCCAATACAGAACGAGGAGGCGCGTGATCCACGGGATAATACTGGATCGTCGTCGGCATGCGAAAGGGGTCAGCCGGCAGGGTCCGGTGAAAGTTTACAACCGTTCGGGCATAGTCAAATCCGGCATCGACCACCATTTGCCGGATCTTCCCGGTGTATTGCCCCCAAGGATAACAGAAACCGCTCACGCGATACCCCAGGATCTGCTCGAGCTGGTTTTTTCCTTCCACGATCTGCCTGCGTGCCTCTGCTGCGCCAACGGTGTTCAGGGGGCAGTGATCGAGCGTGTGCGAGCCGATCTCGAACCCCTGCCCCAAGCGCCGCATTTCTGCCGCAGGCATCACCGGAAATCCCTCGCGGTTCGACAACGGCACATGAAACGTGCCCTGAAACCCGTGCCGGGACAACAACTCGGCCATTCGCGCGTCGAGCGGATGGCCGTCGTCCCAGGAGGTCGTGAAGAGGGCCGGGTTTTCCATGCGGTTCTCAGTGGCACCGGATCCGATCGTATTCCAGCCGGGTCGGCGTGCCGACGACCGCGTAATTCAGACGATCGGCGTGATAGTACTAGATTTGACCGATTCCTGTACTCGCTCAATCCTGTTAGCATTCTTCAAATGCTGATCCGCCAGTGGTGGCCATGAAGTCTCGATACCTCCATCGTAACCCTTTCACCTGTCAGCCTTTTCTCGTTTCGTCTTCCTGGAAATAGTGCCATTGAGCTCAGCATATGACAATCGATGAATTCATTGTGCGGGAAGTACAATTTTCGGATTATGCAGCGGTATGCGATGTGGTGACCAGAAACGGACTGGCCACTGAATGGCCGATGGATTGCTGGGTGGGGTTATGGCAGGAAAATCCGGCTATGCCGCAGAACCAGCCTATGCCGATCGGCTGGGTGCTGGAGCAAGCGGGCAAGATTGGCGGCTATCTTGGCAATATTCCCATGCACTATCAGTTTCAGGGTAAACGTTTGCTGGCGGCAGCGGCACACAAGCTTGCGGTCAATGTTGAGTACCGGACCAAAACTCTTCGACTTGTGGCCGCTTTTTTTGCCCAGAAGAATGTCGATCTTTTTCTTAATACCAGTGCTAACGCGGCTTCCGCGTCTGTGTTCCAGATGTGCAAGTCAGAGCAGATTCCTCAGCCTGATTACGACCAGGCGCTTTTTTGGGTAGTCAATACGCGCGGACTTGTTGAGTCCGTCTTGCGCAACCGCGGGTATGGCTCAGTGTTTGCCGCTGCCGGTGGTGCAGCCCTTACACCCGCCTTGAAAATTGAAGGTCTATTGCGCCGGCGCGGTCCGTTGGCAAGTTCTGCAACCCTGGAAACGAATGTGCTGGAACCGCACGGCATCAGTGACGAATTCGACGAGTTCTGGCAACGCACCCTGACGCAGCGGCAACAATGCTTGCTGGCAGACCGCTCGCTGCGCGCGTTGCGCTGGCATTTCGGCAATCTCGGGGCGGGCACACGGCAAGCAAAGTTTGTCTGCGCCTGGCGCTCGAGCAAACTGCTCGGGTATGCCGTGCTTATACGCGAAGATTCCCGAGGCGGTGGGCTCAGGCGTAGTCATATAGCCGATCTGATCGCAGAGAATGACGACCCCGGCGTGATTGATACACTCCTGAATGCGGCTTTTCGACAGGCGCACGCGGAGGGTTGTCATATTCTGGAGCTGATCGGTTTTCCAAGGAGAATCAGGGATCGCCTGGCTGCGGGGCATGCCTACACGCGGCAACTTCAATCCTGGATGTTCTGGTACAAGGCGGCCCCAAGTCTGCGTGAAAGATGCCGAGACGAAAATGTCTGGTATGGCAGTTTGTACGATGGTGATGCCAGTTTATAGGAAACGGTAGATAGCGATGCCTGAACCCATCCATTGGCAGGTCGGCGATAGTCGGGTAATGACTCATGAATTTACGCATCAGGAACTGGAGACATTTGCGAAATTAACGGGTGATACCAATCCGCTTCATGTCGATGCCGGCTTTGGTAGACGTGGCCCGGCAGGCGGTCAAGTCGTGCATGGCATGCTGGCGGCGTCCTTTGTGTCCACCCTGATTGGGGTTCATATCCCGGGTCACGGCGCGCTCTGGACTTCGTTTCAGATCAATTGGCGCAAGATGATACGCATCGGCGATACGTTGCGCTTCGAGGCGCGGGTAAGCGCGGTGCAGGCGGCGACACACACATTGGATCTGGTAATATCAGGCGTGAATGATGCATCCGGGGAAGTGTATCTTGATGGCAAAGCAAGGGTAATGATGATCGGGGAGCCTCAGGAAATTCGGCCGTCGGATTTGACGGGCAAACGTGTGCTGGTGACTGGGGCGAGCGGAGAAATCGGTGGTGCGATTTGCCGGGCGCTGGCTGCAGTCGGTTGCCGGCTGGTGATGTGGGGGAGAAATCCGGAGCGCCTGCAACAGCTGGCCCAGTCGCTGGGCGAGCATGCGGCATCATTTCATGCGGTGGACCTGCAAGACGATCAGCAGATTGACGCGGGATTGGCGCAATCGATGAACGAGGGCGGTATCGATGGATTTGTGCATGCAGCTGCAGCCCCGTTAAATTTTGTTGAAGTCGGCGATCCCCTGAATCAAGGGTACTTGCAGGCCCACTGGCAGGTTGAAGTGGCCGCGTTCCAGCGCATCGTGCAGAAGCTGGTGGCCGGTATGCAGCCGGGAGGATTCATCATCACCGTTCTGCCGCAGGCAGTCCTGGATGCGCCGCCGCCGAAGATGTCGTCCTATGTTGCGGCAAAAATGGGGGCGTGGGGTCTGGTGCGCGCGATGGCGGCGGAGCTCGGCCCCAAGGGGATACGCTGCAATGCAGTCTCGCCTGGTTTGATTGAGACGCCCTACGTCAAGGACATATCGATGCGCGTGAAACAGGCTGAAGCAGCCGGCAATCCAATGCGCCGCCTTTGCCACGTTGAGGACGTCGCGAACGCCGTGCAATTTCTGGCAGGGCCGCGGTCCGCTTACATCAATGGCGTCAACCTGCCCGTGACAGGCGGGGCGCGAATGCCGTAATTTCCGGGGACAGTGATTTATGCAGACCCCAAGAGGATGGCCCGAGTCCGTTGCCGGACTGGTCGCCGCGGCAACTGAGAGCGGCCGCATTGCCGCAATTCGGGACGCGCTGAAGGCCATTCGCGCTCTGCCGCAGGCGCAGCAGGGGCGACTATTCCGGCTTGGTATCTGCCGGACCTTTACCGTGGAGACCCGGCTCGATGCGCTGACCCTGGGACTGGCAACGCTGCCGTGCCGCCCCGAGATCATCGTGGGGGATCTGGAATCCATCGAACAATTGCTGCTCGATGACAGGTCGGCGATGCTGCAGGCCGCACCGGATGCGCTGCTGGTGTTGTGGCGCTTGGAGGAATTACATTCCCGTCTGGCTTTCGAACATGACGCGATGAACGCCGAGGAACGCGAACGCGCGGCAACGGAGGTAATCAACCGGATAGAGAGCTTGTGCACGCAATACGTAAAAGTCGCTGCCGCGCCATTGTTTCTGAGCACCCTGCCACGGCAAAGCGCGTCCAGCGCAGGGATGAACGATGTCTATTCACCTCATGCGCCGAGGCATGCCATTCTGCGAATCAATCAGACTCTGCTGGAGTTGGCCGCGCGCAATTCGCAGATACATGTATTCGACTTTTCGGGCTGGGCGGAGAACGCAGGTGCTTTGGCGTTTGATCTGAAGATGGATTTGTACGCGCGCCAACCGATTTCGAGCCGTCTGCTGATGTCGTTCGCCACCGCGCTGGCGGACAGCCTCAGGCCGCTCTTGGTGTCCCCCGCCAAAGTACTGGTTCTCGATCTGGACAATGTGTTGTGGGGGGGGGTGCTGGGTGAAGACGGCGTAGCCGGCCTCAAGATCGGTCATGATTTTCCCGGCAACGTCTACCGCCGCATCCAGTTGCATGCTTTGGCGCTGAAGCGTCGCGGGGTGTTGTTGGCGCTGTTGAGCAAGAACAATTTTGCGGACGTGGAACAGGCTTTCTCGACGCTGCCTGACATGCCGCTCAAGTTGGGCGATTTCGCTGCTCTGCGGGTGAACTGGCGCGAAAAAGATGAAAATCTATTGGACATCGCGCAGGAACTTGATCTTGGGCCGGACAGCTTCGTATTCGTGGATGATCAGAGCTTTGAACGCGAACGGATGCGTTTCCGCCTGCCTGAAGTGCGCGTCCTGGAGGCAAGCGAGGATCCGCTGCAAACATTGCATGTTTTGACGCAATGCCGCGCATTTGACACCTACCGCACCAGCAGCGAAGACAAGCGCAGAAGCAGCGATTATGCGGCGCAGGCGGCGCGTCGCAAGCTCGAATCGAACAGCCAGGATCCGCAGGCCTTTCTGTTTACTCTTCAACTGCAGGCGCGGATTGCTGAAGTCGAGGATGCGACCATACCGCGCGCAGTACAGATGCTCGGCAAAACCAATCAGTTCAACGTCACCACGCGTCGGCATACCGAGGCCGACGTGCGGCGCATGCGGGCCATCCGCGCCAATATCCTGCTGCTGCTTTCGCTGAGCGATCGATTTGGTGACCAGGGCATCGTCGGTTTGGCGATCGCGCTGGGCGATTCCGCATCGGGAAAACTGACGCTCGACAGTTTCCTGCTGAGTTGCCGTGCCATTGGGCGCGGTGCCGAGCAGGCGCTGTGGTCAAGTCTGCTGGCACGCGCATCGGCCATGGGCTATACAGAGCTGCACGCAGAATATCTGCGTACATCGAAGAACCAGCAGGTTGAAAATTTGTTCGAGCGCCTTGGTATGGCAAGGCGGGAGAGTAGCACCGGGGAGCATCGCCAGTACACACTCGAATTGCCGTCGCACCACCCCCAACCGGCATGGATAGATTCAATAGGTGAGGGGGTCGGTACGAGTGGTGCGTAGCGAAGAACAATTATTCCGGGTGTTCGCCGATGTCCTGAATGTGGAGATCGCAAGCGTTACGGAAGCCTTGTCTCCCGAGACCTTTCCAAATTGGGATTCGCTTGCCACGGTTAACCTGGTTGCGGAGCTGGAACAAGCCTTTGGAGTGCAGTTCGATATACTTGAAATTGTGGCGTTTGATAATGTCGGGATCGTTAAAAGCATTCTAATGGAAAAAGGTGTGGTGTTTTGAGCGTTTCTCCCTGCTGACGTGGCCAACGGGAAAGTGACCATGAGCCCTTGCTCGGTCATTGAGAATGGAGGCGGGAGCTTGTGATATCGAGCTAGGGCGTCAGGCGCAGCGGCACGGGCGATATGGAGATGGTATCGGATTTGCCCGGTTCAAGACGCCGCTTCGTGCCATCCAGCGACTCGATTTCAGCGACGCCCCACCCGCTCGGCACCGTGAACGACACCGCTGGTTCGGCCTCCGTCCAGACGACGCGCGCGGGAGTCCGGTCCCGCCCCGTCATCGCGCAAACCCAAACCGGGCCCTGCCTTCCGCAATCCCCCATTCGACCGCCTTCGAGCCAACGCACGACGGTACCGAAGGCCCTGCCTGGCGCCTTCAGGCTTTTCGAATTCGGCTCTATAAACCCCATGTTGCCACTGTCCCAGGCGTACCAGTAAAAACGCCGCACCCCGGCCGCCCAGGAGATGATCAACGCGCGCGCGAGATAGGCAGCCGCCTCGTTATGGTCGAGAACCTTCCAGATGGTCGCGTCGTACGATCCAGGTTCGATCCGCTGCTCGTTGTTTTGAATCAACCAACCGGTTTCGGTGTTCCACAGAGGCTTCGCGCCGATCCCGTGTTTGGCCATGATGCCCTGCACCTGCCTGATCAGCGGGATCATCGTTTCCGGTGCTCCCTTGGGCACATAGAAATGGTAACCGACGATGTCGATATATCGTCCGCCGCCCTTTTGCAGGAATTCGTCGAGCCATAGTGGATCGCGGCCCCCGCCCACCACCGACGGCGAAACCAGCCGGTTGTTCGGGTCGACTTCCTTGAGTATGCGGTACGCCTCGCGCGTAAGCGTCACCATGGCCTCGACGCTGCCCGAGTAAAAATCTCGAACGTTGACCTCATTCCAGATCTCGTAGTCGTGAATTTTCCCCTTGTAGCGTTCCGCCACCCTTTGTACGTAGCGTTTCCAGTCCTCGATATCGCGCGGCTCGGCGGCATTGCCGGGCGAGTAGCTTGATTTTTCTCCCGGCCGGGCCGAAGCCCAGTTCGGCGTCAGGCCGAGAGGCAACAGGATGGAGGCGCCGGTGAGCCTGGCCATGGCGACGTAGCGGTCGAGGCGCTGAAAGTCCCATTTTCCCGGCCCGGGCTGCAATTGCGGCCATGCGACCATCGCATCCCACAACCTCCAGGAACCGATGGGAACCGCAGGCCACGGTGTCGTGGTATCGGCGCGGTGGAAATGCATGCCGAAGAACGCGCGTGGAATCGGTTCCGCCGGCGGCATATCCGCGGCCCTGGAAGCGGCGCCACCGCTCAGAGCAAGAAAGATACCGGCCACGACCGCGACGGGGCCGGCCATTCTGATGAAAGGTGTCATGCTCGGCTCCGAATCAGCGTTCGCAAAACCGCCACCTGAGAAATCCCTCGATGCGGCCGAGGGACTCGAAAATACCGACCGCGACGGCCGCGAAACTCCTCGGCGGCAACCAGGGCTTGAGCAACGGCGCCAGGAACCCGCGGCAGATGACATAAGGCGACAGACGATGCTTGGCATAGATCGCGCCGGTTCCGCGCGCCCGGCTGCGCGCCCGCCGGCACTCCCGCCTCAGCTCATCGGAGGGCACCGTCGTCGAAATCGGGTGGTGAACCACGATGTCGGGGCAGTATTGGAACCTCGCGCCGCGGCTCAGCGCGCGGAAAATCAAATCGGTTTCTTCGGCGCCGCCGTACCAGCTCGACAGACCGAGACGCGGATCGAATCCGGACAAACTGACGAGCAAATCCTTCGTGAAGAACTGCGCGATCATGCTCGCTTTGACTTCGCGAAAGCGCCGCCACTTTTCCTCCGAAAGCCGGTGCGCTGGCTCGCCCCGTGGATCCTCTTCATGCCAGCGCACCACGACCCCGTCGCACCGCTCTGCGGAAAATCTTTTCAGGATACCGCTCACCACGGACGATTCATACCAACAGTCGTCATCGGGAAAGCCGATGGCTTCGTAGCGGGCCAAAGCGATCCCGCGGTTCCTCGCCGCGCCCTGATCCGGCGGAAGCAGGCGCTCATGCCGGATATCCAGCCCCGCCGCCCGCCCGCCCGAAACCTCCGGCTCAAGCCGGTCGTCCGCGTTCTGGTCGATGACAATAAGTTCGAATGCGCGCGTATCCTGGGACGAGAGGGAGCGGATCATGCGTGCGACTTCTTCATGCCGGCCTACGGTTGCCATGACAAGCGACAAGTTCAACGTGCTTCCTTTTTCGCAGTAGCCCTGATATGCCACGCCAGACGCAGCCGTCTTACGATGTAATGCGCGCCATGATAGAGAGCCGAACGCGGCGCCCAACCCGCGTGTTTCATCCGCACCTTGAAGTCCTCGGCCAGCGTCGCCATCTCATTGGCCGTCGACACGCTGCCGGCGTGGGCGCGAAACACGGTCAGGTGATCGTCGATCTGAACCGGCTCCGCCACTGCGCCCATTCTCAACCACATGTCGTAGTCCATCGCGTATTTGTATTGCGGGTCAAAACCACCGACGCGGTCGAACAGCGCCTTGCTGACAAAGGTCGCCACGTGCGGGATGAAGTTGCTCTTCAGCAGGCGCTTATAGCTGTAATGCGGCACGATATAGCTCTCGGGACGGACTTGTCCGTCGCGGTCCTCCATCCACCGGCCGAACAGCCATTGCGCGCCACTCGCCCGCATTCTGTCCGCCACCGTGCGCAGGACACCCCCGTGCAGGTAGTAATCGTCCGAGTGCAGATGCGCAACGATATCGCCGGTCGCCAGACGAAGACCCTCGTTCATGGCAAGGCTGATGCCGCCGCGGACACCGGTGACGAACTTGACCTCTCGCGGAATGCGTTGAATACGCTCGATGGTGCCGTCAGTCGACCCGCCGTCAACGAAGATGTATTCGATCTCGGGGTAGTCCTGGGACAATACCGAAGCGATCGAGTGCTCCAGGTAAGGCTCGCTGTTCCAGGTGCAGGTAACGATGGAAAACTTTGGGGTCGTTGGCAGCGTCATGATCCGATCGCACCCGGAGGTGCGCGGTAAATTTCGAGCAGGCGCTGCATCGTATATTCGACGCCGCCCGGGCCATTGAGTTCCGCGCGAGCGGCATCCGCCGGCCGGAAATTCACGAGATCCTCGACGAGGGACTCCATGTCGGCATGCAGGCGCAACTGATCGGCCTTCCTCGCATAGATCGCGAGTTCGGGAGTCCCTCCCCTGGCGAGAGCGAACGTGGGTTTGTCCAGCAACAGGCCCTCGAATACCGTGGTCGCACAGGGCTCCTCCCAGACCGAGGGCACGACGACCCTGTCAGCATTCGCAGCAAGCCGTAGTGTCTCGTCGGGCGCACACCAACCAAGGAACTTCACGTGTTCGCCTTCGTAATCGCTGCGCAGCCGCGGCTCGTCCGGACCATCGCCAGCGATGGTAACATGCATGCCGCGGGGCAAGCGCGGCAACAGCGTCCGCAAGAAAGGGGCGACCCCTTTGGGCGGATAAAGTTTGGCGGCGACAAAAACCTCGATCCCGCTATTTTCCTCACGGCTCCGGGCTCGCGTCGCGGCCAACGCCGCGCGCAAACGTTCCAGATCGACGAAATTATGCACCACCGCGCCCCAGTCCCCCGGCCCGGCCGTCCTGGCGAAGTTGCGCCTGAGCAGGTCGGATACGAACACCGTCTTGTGCCGCCGGAACGCGCGGACAACATCGCGCCGGTAGCGGCTCACCGCGGCTGACGATACCGCCCGCTGCAATGCGTTCGGTCGCTTGGCGATGCACGCGGCGCAGTCTGCGGGATCCAGGCGTGCACAGACATCGCCATCGCGGAAACGGGTATGTATGAGGCAATCGCTGCCCTGGTCGTGACGGGTCTGGACGAAATTCACGTGCTTCGGAATATAGCTGGCAACGTTGGGAAAATGGCCGTGGTAATGGATCACGTCGTAATCGCGGGCGCGCCGCAGGATGCAGCGGGCAAGACCCCGGGCAATCCAGCCCCGCTTCGGCGGCAGGAACACGCCGAGGCTTTGCTCCTTCCAGCCGGCCAGGTGGCCGCTCAGTTCGCCAAAAAACCGCCCGCCGAAACGCCCCTCGGCCCCTGTGACTTCGATCGGATGCTGGTTGCCGCCAAGAAAATCGACCTCGTGCCCTGCCTTCACCAGCGCTCGGGCCAGATTCAGTGCATGTTTGGCGAGGCCGCCCATGCTGGGATAGGGAACATCCTCGCTGACGAACAGAATCTTCAACTTCGTGCCTTGGGGAATTTTGACCGCAACTTACCGAGTGCAGCGGCAAGCAGGGCATGCCGGTGCACGGTATCGAGAACGAAATAAAAGCCGAACAAGACATAGCCAATGGCGATCGACGCGCCAAAAACGAGCGTCGCCGTGAGCCCCAACTCATGGTTCGGCTTGATTGCGGTTAATAACACGAAAGAGGCGCCGAGAGCCGCGAATGGCATCAGATAACATTCGCGCAGCAGTTCCCCCAGGCGGTAGGGAATGGTTTCACGATGCACATAGACAAGAAACGACATCGCCATCACCACGGAGACGAGCAAATGCCCCGTTGCGACGCCAACAATTCCGTATTGCGTCGCGAAAACGAACGTTGCAACCAAACCCACCGCGGCGCGAAAAACGGAAAACAGGCCCGTCACGCGGGGATGCCCCATGCCGTCCGCCAGCATCGATGGCAGATTGGTCATGGAATCGACGAGCATGGCCAGCGCCGTCAAGACCATGATCAGCGCTCCCTGGCGCGCAAATTCTTCGCCCATCCAGTAATGCAGAATCTCTTCGGCAAACAGGCACGCAAAGACGACGATGCACGCGTTCAGATAAAAAACATAGCGCGTCGCGGAAAAATAAATCGCTTTCAACCTGTCGAATTGACGCAGGGATTCGAGTTCGCTCGCAGCCGGATAGACGACGCTGGACAGGCGAAACGTAAGCCCAAGCACGCGGTTGATCAGCGTTGACGGAATCACGTAGTACGTCAGCGACGCCATGCCGACCAGAGCGCCGATGATGAGCTTGTCGGCGTGCGCATAACACGCCGCGGCAATACCGCTGAGGTAGGAGAAGGCACTGAATGAAGCCAGCTGCCGGGCGATCGTTCGCGATGGCCATGACAGCCGGAAACCCGGGATCAGCCGCCAACTGGCAACGGCGGCTACGGCCGCATTCAATGCGCTCAGCACGACTCTCAGCAGGACAACTTCGTAGAGCCCGTAGCCGAGCCAGAGGATCAACACGGTCAGCAGAGGAACGAGCGCTCCGAATGCCGCCTCGATTTTCGCCGAGATGTCAAAACGCTGCAGAGACTGCGGGATGCTGCCCAGGTAGACCTGCATTTGCCCGAACAGGAATCCAATGGCCGCAAGTTCCAGTGTGCGTTGCGTCAGGGGTGCCAGGCTTTGGGGCACGTTGAACAACTGCCTGCTCAGCCACTCTGCCCCGAAGAAAATACATACGCCGCCGACCACGCCGATTGCCAGATAGACCAATGCGCCAAAAGTGACCACCTGATACAACTCGGGCAATCGCGACGTGGCCCGGTACTGCGCCACATACTTGACCGACGCGGAGGTCACGTTGATATCGATCAGGGCGAAGTAGCCGACGATGGCAGTGACCATGGTCAGAATACCGTAATTCACCTCGCCCAGCCGGGACACGATGAACGGAATCGTGGCGAGCGCGACGAGCGCGGGCAACGCGGCACCCGACAGATTAGCGAAGGAATTGCGAACCAGTTGCCAGCTCATGGCTCGGCGCCCGCCGTTTGCGTGCGACTGTGATACACCAGATACGGAATTGCCAGTAACAGGCCGAACAACAACATCGTCCGGAATTCGATGATCGGGGTACCGACCAACACATTCGGTATCGAGAACAGAAATCCGGCAAAAGATGCTTCGAAAAAAGCGCGTTGCGCGGGCTCGATCATGCGTCTTTTTGCTTGAACGAAGACGATGTAGCTCAGCAGCCCCCCCATAAATAACACGACGCCGACCAGCCCGGTCTTGAGCCAGATATGCACGATTCCGCTGTGCACGAAGTCGTAGACTCCGAAGTGATACCAAATCACGCTACCGCGGAACTCGGCCCAGGTGCCGGCACCGAGCAGCCAATGATCGCGTATCGTATCAAACGCCATGAACAATTCGCCGAAACGCCCGGTCGACACGTCACTGCTTCTTCCGGCGAACAGATCAGGCAGCAAGGCTTCCAGGAAGCCGCCCTGCGCGCCCCGGACCTGCTGCAACCTGCCCGTCACGATCACCCCCAGGCCCAGCGCGAAAACAACCGATCCAATCAGCATGAACAGCAGTCGCCTCGATTTCGGCTGCAGGATGACGAACAGCAATGCCGCAAGGGCGAAGCCGCCAATTGCAGTACGCCGGTACGAGAGAACGATGACCAGGGTCTCGACCACCAGCAGCGCGCCATAGAACCACTTTCCGGAACGCGTCAGCGTCTTGCCATCCCATGCCAATCGCCAGGCGGCGTAGAACGCGGCGATGGTCGCTAACAGGCCGTCGTTGATATCGAAAAATGTCAGCTTGATCGCGATTTTTTCGTAACTGGCGTAGACGTTCGTCGGATCTCCGCCGAAGAACGCAAAACGCACCAGGCCGAAAATCCCGCGCGCAAACACGCTGATCATGAACAGCTTGGTCAGCTCATCGAGGTCGCGCGGGTTGTCGAAAGCCTGCAGCAGGATAAACATCAGAACGCTCATGTTCAGGATGTTCAATACGCCGTTGTAGGACATGATGTCGGCAAACCGGACGTCCGTCGCCAAACCCACGATGACGTGGGCCGAGAAAAACAGGTTGAACAGCCAGAAATATTTGGTCAGATCGCAGGGGGCTGCGGGAGTTCGCCGAAATGGACTGGCCAGCGCCATGGCCAGGGCGGTGCCCCAGAGGTAAAGGTTTACGAACGAGAAATTGAATTGCCCGGTGCCACGATCGTAGATCGTGCTCGTCACCTCCAGCCGTCCCCAGGTCGCCGCGGAAAAGAAAATCAGGACGCCAAGCAGCAGGTAAATGGGGTACTTCGGGCGGCTTACGGTAACGCCGATACCGACGACCGCTGCCAGCGTGACCGCCACCAGGATGCCAATTATTTCGCCATAGGCAACAATCAACCCGATGTTCATACACTCAAGTGAATCACCATCTACCGTTCGCGGGGGAGAATTGCTATTGAGTCGACGTAGGCGGAATAGGTCAGTGCTATTCCTGCCCTGAGCCCGATCTTTGCCTGCCAGCCGAATTCGCGCAGACGTGAAACATCCAGCAATTTCCTGGGTGTCCCGTCCGGTTTGCTTGCGTCGAACGCCAGTTCGCCTTCGAAGCCGACCACCTCCAGGATGGTTTCAGCCAGTTCGCGGATGGACACGTCCGAGCCCATGCCGATGTTGTACACGCCTTCGGCAATGCCGCGCTCCATGACGAACACGCAGGCGTCCGCCATGTCGTCCACGTACAGAAACTCACGCCTGGGTTTCCCGGATCCCCAAATCTCCAGGCCGGCGTCACCGCGCAGCTTCGCTTCGTGTGCCTTGCGCAGCAAGGCCGGCAGAACGTGACTGTTGGCAAGGTCGTAGTGATCGTTCGGCCCGTAGAGATTGGTCGGCATCACGCTGACGTACTGTCTGCCGTACTGCCGGTTATAGGACTCGCAGAGCTTGATGCCCGCGATCTTCGCGATCGCGTAGGGCTCGTTGGTCGGCTCAAGCGGGCCGGTGAGGAGATATTCCTCCTTGATCGGCTGAGGGCAGTCTCTTGGGTAGATGCAGCTGGAACCCAGGAACAACAGGCGGCTCACACCGGCTTGATGGGCGCCGTGGATAATGTTGGCCTCCATCATCAGGTTCTGGTAGATGAATTCGGCACGATACGTGTTATTGGCCTGGATGCCGCCGACCTTGCCGGCCGCGAGGAAAATGTAGTCCGGCTTTTCGCATTCGAGAAAGTCGCAGACTGCGCACTGATCGAGCAAATCCAGCTCACCGCGGGTGCGGGTCAAAATGTTGTCATAGCCGCCCGCCTGAAGGCGGCGGACGATGGCGGAGCCGGCCATCCCGCGATGGCCGGCGACGAAGATTTTCGATGGCATGGCGAAACCTTCCAAACGGTAAAATGCACGCGTGCTATTTTGTGTAAACCACGATAACAGAATGGCCGCAGGGCCAGAACTCCCTGGCAAGGTGTTTGCTCAGCACCCCCCCTAGCATCCCGGCCATTCTTGAAGTCACCTTTGCAAAAACCGAACCGCGTCTCTCGATCAGATGCCTGCCGCGACCCAGCATTGCGCCCGCCATAACGGCAAACCCCCACTCGCTGTGAATATCCTGCAATGGCTCGTGATGCAGGAAACTCAGTTTCAGGCCATACCGCTTTGCGATCTCGCGCAGCGTTCGGTCAGGCCACCGCGTAACGTGATGTGGCGGCATATTCAAAGGGGAGTTCGAGGCGAACTTCAGAAATGAATCTTCGCTGGGCACCACGATTACAAGTTCCCCGGACGGGCGTATGCACGCTGTGGCCGCCGTCAGGAAAGCACCCGGATCGGCAACGTGCTCAAGCGACTGAAACGAGACCACAAAATCATAACCCTCACGATGCGAGACCGCATGGGTTTCGATTGATTCGTTCAGGACATCCACGCCTTTGCTCTGCGCCTTCCTGCGAGCCTCAGGACTCGAATCAAGCCCGGTATATTCCACCCCCGACACCAAACGATCGGCAAACGCCCCTTTCCCGGCGCCAATGTCCAAAACCCTGGCTCCCGGGGCGATCATATCTGCCACAAAATCATATTCGTATTTCGTTTCCAGATAATACCAAGGCTGCTTCTGCAATTCGTCGTAAAACCCGCCGTCACCCGTAACCAATGGGGAAAAATACCGGAGTCCACAGGCAGTACATTCGATAAATCCAACGGATTTGGTATCCAGGAATAGGCGGCGCGCGTCGATACCAAACGATTCGCGGTACAGTTCGCAAATATGGGCAGTCTGAATTTCTTCCCGCAGGCTGTTCCCACTTGCCTGACAAAGCGGACAGGTCAATACGCTCTCCTTCGATACGCCCAGAGATCCAGCGCCTTGCGCAAAACGATGCTGACGCAAACGAATGACAGACCGAGCGTATCACTGCCAAACGAACGGGGTGCTCGTCACTCGTGATAAGTCATTGGTCGATAGCCGTGACTCTTAATTAGGCTGTCGCGCTCAGCCGCCTGAAGGTCTGTGCGCACCATCTCGGCTACGAGCTCGTCGAAGCTGATCCGCGGCTCCCAGCCGAGTTTTTGCTTGGCCTTGGTGGGGTCGCCGAGCAGCGTTTCGACTTCGGTGGGGCGGAAATAACGGGGATCAACGCGCACGATTACGCGTTCGCGCTCTCCCCCAGCCCCTCTCCCGCTCGCGGGCGAGGGAAGCAGGATGCCTTTTTCGACTACCCCCCCGCCTTCCCAGCGGATTTCCATGCTGAGTTCGCGGGCTGCCGCATTGACAAAGTCCCGCACGCTGTATTGGCGGCCGGTGGCGATCACGAAGTCTTCCGGCGCGTCTTGCTGGAGCATGAGCCACTGCATTTCGACGTAGTCTTTGGCATGGCCCCAGTCGCGCAGGGCATTCAGGTTGCCGAGATAGAGGCACTCCTGCAGGCCGAGCTTGATGCGCGCGAGCGCACGGGTAATCTTGCGCGTGACGAAGGTCTCGCCGCGGCGCGGTGATTCGTGATTGAAAAGAATGCCGTTGCACGCATAGAGGCCGTAGGCTTCGCGGTAATTAACGGCGATCCAGTAGGCGTAGAGCTTGGCGACGGCATAGGGGCTGCGCGGATAGAAGGGCGTAGTTTCCTTCTGCGGGATTTCCTGCACGAGGCCATAGAGTTCGGAGGAAGATGCCTGGTAGAAGCGGGTCTTTTTCTCGAGGCCGAGGATGCGGATGGCCTCGAGGATACGCAACGTGCCTAATGCGTCGGCATTGGCGGTGTATTCGGGTTCTTCGAAGCTGACCGCGACGTGGCTCTGGGCGGCGAGGTTATAAATCTCGTCGGGCTGGACTTCCTGGATGATGCGAATCAGGTTGGTGGCGTCCGTCAGGTCCCCGTAGTGCAAGACGAATCGGCGATTATCAACATGCGGATCTTCGTAGATATGATCGATGCGATCGGTGTTGAAGCTCGAGGAGCGCCGCTTGATGCCGTGGACGGTGTAGCCCTTCTCGAGCAGGAATTCGGCGAGATAGGAACCATCCTGGCCGGTAACACCGGTAATAAGTGCGATCTTGGGCATGGCAGTCACCGTGGGTCTATCCTTGTGTAAACGTCGTTTTCAGGCGCCAAATCGGCCGGCGATACGGGCGCGGTCTTTTTCCTGCATCGCCTCAAGCATGGACTTGACAAATTCCTCCTGCAACTGGTAGGCGCTCTGGCGGTTGGTATCAATCGACGAAATCCGCACCAGAAATCCGTCCGGGACTTTTCCCGTCAGACCATAGCTGAGCTGCGCAAGCTTCTGCTTCAAGCCGGACAACGTGGCCTTGTCGCCCACCACGACCCAGTAGGTAATCGGTTCGTTGCGGCTGCCCTGACGCGCGATCAGCCGCTTCACCGGCAGCTCGCCATACTGCGTGAGCAGCATTCCGGCAACCGCGCCGAATACCTCAAATCCTTGCGCAACGTAGCAGACCTCCGGTTTATGCACCTGCATACTGTCGCTTTGGTCGCCCCCATAGGCGATCGAAAGCATGATGCGCCGCCCGGTCGCGTTCACATAGGTTCGGGAAAGGGTCTGGTTGTAAATCTTGTTCAGCGCCGCCTGAACGTCGGGACTGGGTTCTATCGGTACAATCGAAGTATCGATCTTCCAGTCGCCGATCCGGCTCGGAATCATGGTATTCAGTTCCGGCCTCTCGCTGGCATCGGCGATCCTCTTCGTTGGCTTCATCGCGAACGCCAGCCCGGCGCCCGCAAACATCAGCAACGCGATAATCAGCATGCGCCGATTGATGAAACTCATGCCTTTCGGCCTCCCCTGAAAAAGCGACCGACAAAGAGCAGCAGCGAGTCGAAGCCAAACAGGATCGTCAGCGCAATGATGAACAGCACCATGCCGGCAAAGCCGTGCAGAAAGCCTTGCCCTGCGGCATCGCCGAAATAGTACGTAACCAGAACCAGGATAACCACGCGCACGATGTTGGCACAAAAGGCAATCGGCAAAATGCTGGCCAAGAGCAAGGCGTTGTGCAGCCGGCTCTGATAACCCATCAGGTAGAGATAAAGCAGCCCGAGCGCGGAAAGGCTGTACATCGAGTTGAGCCCGGAGCAGGCGTCCGCCACGAGGAGCTGGTACTGACCGATGGTCAGCACTACGCCATTGCGGGCGATCGGAAAACCCGTCACGTAAAGCAACTGCTCGGCGATTACCGAGACGTATTGCTTGAGCGGCGTCGTCAGCGCGTCGACAAAAAAACCCGGCAGCGGCACCAAAAAGGCGATGAACAATAGCGGAAACCACAGGGCGCGTAAACCCGCCCAGCCGCAGGTGGCAAGCAGCACGCCGGCGAGTATGGGCGCCAACGCGCCGACCTCGAATATGATGATATCCTGTGAACGACCCAAGGCATAAAGCAACAGGCCGAATACCAGCAACCCGAAGCCGGCTACCGGCGCAACGTTCGCCGGCGGAGCCAACAGCGCTTCGCGCTTTTGCCAGATCAGCCAGCCGATGATGGCGAGAAAAATCGGACCGTGTGCATGATCGTCGGACTGCCAGAGCGTGTTGCCAAGGTCGTAGAAGGTCGGAGCGTATAGCACCAGCAGTCCAGCGGCCACGGGCAGCCAGACGAGCCAGGCAGTGGCGCCAGAAGCCGGTTTCACGTCGAGCGCAATGGACATGTGTTCAGAACTCGTTGAGCACGGCGCCGACGACAGTGGCGCGGCCCTGCAGAGCATCGGTGACACGGCGTACCTGCGAAATGCGCGTGGTGTTCTTGCGTATCACGATCAAGGCAGCTCCGGCGCACGCGGCGGTGGCTTGCGCGTCGGAGTATACGGCCGCGGCCGGCGTGTCGAGGAGAATCACGTCGAATTCCATGGCGAGTTCCCCCATCAGTTTCGAATACAGCGGCCGCGCGAGGAGTTCCAGCGGGTTCGGGGGCAGCGCGCCGGCGGGCAGCACGGAAAGATCGAGCAGCGAGGGGATGCGCTGGATCGTGTCCGGCCCGCCGCGGCCGGAGAGTACTGCCGAGAGGCCACCGCGGTTGTCGAGGCCGAAGAGTTTGTGCTGGCAGGGGTTGCGCATGTCGGTGTCGATCAGCAGCGTATGCTCGCCGAGCTGCGAGAACACTACGGCGAGATTAGCCGCGATGAAACTGCGGCCCTCATTGCGTTCAGCACTGATGACGGCAAGCGCTTTGCGCGCGGGGTCGGTGTCGAACCAGCGCACCATGAGCTGGCTGCGAAGGGCACGCAGCGTCTCCACCTGCGGGCTGAAGGGTGTGTAGGCGGCCACCAGGTCTTCGCTGACCGCACTTTGCCCGTGCAGCAGGTAGGGATAATCGAACTGGCGTGAAATTGCAAAATCGATGTCGGCCTGGGTGACCAGGCCAAGCTGCGTGGCGGCTTCGCCGAAGCGCAGGCCTTGCTCGCGCTGCAGGCGCAGGATGCGCTCTGCCTCTTCCAGCGTGAGCTTGCCCGCGTCGATCAGTATGGCGCCGATCGAACGCTGGCCGTGCCCGGATACGACGCCGCCGGTGGCGGCAGGAATGAAATTACTCTGTGCCATCGATTCTATCTACGGTGCCGTCAAGGCCGCCCTACGGCGCCAGAACGCGAGCCTCCGGGGCGCGCGGCGCGGCTGCTTTTTGATTACACCGAGTATGGGCAGCTGCAGCATCTCGCCGAGATCGTCAGCCGAGCGTATGCGCTGATCGAGTAACTCGAGCACCAAGGCCGCGCCGACACCCAGCAAGGTGCCAATGAAAACCGATAGCATCATATTAAGCATCACCTTCGGGGAGGAAGGTTCGTTCGGTTCGGCTGCCGGCGTGAGCACCGACACATTGGTCTGGGTCGATTGGCTCTCGAGACTGGTCTGGTTGAATCGTTGCGACACGGCTTCGTAAGCTTTGTTGGCCGCATCCACGTCGCGCATCAGGACGGCAAGTTCGTCGCGCTGATGCTTGAGCTCGAGGAGCTTTTTCTTTTGCGCTTCGATTGCGGTCCTGAGTTCCGTCTCCTTGTCCCTGCCGACCGCCCGCGAGGTCGAAAATCCGCTGGTGATATGCCGCGTCTCCGCTTCCAGTTTCTGCTTCAGCGTGGCGATCTCGGATTCCGCGCGCTGGTACTGGGGGTGGTTCTTGCCGAGGTTGCCGGCGAGTTCCTGCAACTTTGCTTCCTGGCGGGCGATATCGACTTTGAGCGCTCCAATGGTCGGGTTCCCCACGACCTCGGGCAGTGTGTTCGAGGCGCTGCCCGAGCGCTGTTTACTCTGGGCGTCGGAGGTCTGCCCCTGGACCACGGTCAGCTGCGTGGAGAGTTCGTTAAGCTTGGCGGTTTCGTTGTCCAGCCGTTCGTCAATGGCGACGATACCATGCGTCTGCTGATATTCCGAAAGTTTCGCCTGGGCCTTTTCCAGGCTGTCCCGCAGCGACTTGCCCTGTTCTCCGAACCACTTGGCATACTGCCGCGCCGGCTCGACTTTCAATTCGATATTGGTTTCGATATAGGCCTGCGTGAAGGCATTGGCGACGGCTGCGGCAAAGCCTGGATCGACGGCCTTGTAACCGATGCTGATGACGTTGCTTTCGCGCGCGGGTTTGACCTCGAGTTTTTTTTGCAGGGCATCGGCGAGCCATACCTCAAGCCTGCCCTTGCCCCCGGTCGCTTCCATCCACTGCGCTTTCACCGTCGGATTCGCGTCGAGGCGGAGCAGCTTGACGACTTTCTGCGCGACGCGGTCGCTGATGATGATGTCTATTTGGGTGGCCATGTAACCTGGCGCGGCCATCCCCGGAAGCATCATGCCGATGATGGGGTCGGGCGACTTGACGTCGACCACCGCCGAGGCCGTAGCGGTATATTGCTTTGGCAGCAGCAGGCTCACCACGAGCGTCGCTGCCACGGTGACGAGCAGCACGAACAACACCAGCTTGTAGCGGGCCCGGAGGATCAGAAAAAATTGTTGCGGGCTCATGATGGGGACACCTCTCTAGAAAATACTTTCGCGCACGTATACCACGTCTTCGGGCTGCACCAGGTCGTCGAAGCCGGGTTTCAGGATTTCGACCTTGCCGTCGGCGCCGCGGCGGTGCAGACGCAGCCAGCGCTCGGTGCCGCGGATGGTCGGGCCGCCGCCTTGGGCCAGAGCCTGCCGGACAGTCATGTTACGTTCGACACGGTATGAGCCGGGGCGCTGCACCTCCCCGTAGATGTAATACATCGGCGCGCGCTGCACGAAGATCACATCGCCGCCCGCGACCACGAGGTCGTCCTGCAGCTTGTTATCGACGAACATGCTGGTAATGTCGATTTCCTTGCGGAACGGCCTGCCGTCGCGGGTGCCGGTCAGAACGGCGACATCGGCACCCGTGGCAGGGGTGATACCGCCGGCAATCGCGATCATCTCCGAAACCCGGATGTTCGTGGTCTCCAGCGGGAAGCGTCCGGGCCGGTTTACCTGGCCGAGCACGGCAACCTGGTAGCCGCGGATCTGCCCCAGCACGATGTTGACCTGCGGCTGCTGGATGAAACCGCCGTCTTTGAGCGCCTTGGCAATGGTCTGCTCGGCAGCGGAAATCGTCATGCCGCCGATCTTGACTTCCCCTATCAGGGGATAACTGATCGTGCCGCTTTCGGTCACCCGCGCTTCGATCGTGAGATCGGGATTCTGAAATACCACAACCTTGATCGTGTCGCCCGCTCCCAGCTGATATTCAACCGGTCTGGATGGATCGGGTTTGGATGGTTGCAATTGCGCCGGTTCTGTCTTTGGCGGCGATATCGCTGGCGTCGCTGGAACTGGCGCTGCAGCTTTGGACGGCTGTTCTGCGGCGCTTGCAATGCTTGGCGGCGAGGCCTCCGGAGCTGATGGACTTGGCGCTGCAGCTTTGGACGGTGGTTCTGCGGTACTCGCAACGCCTGGCGGTCGAACCTCTGGCGTTGATGCCACTGGCGTTGAATCTGTGGCGGCCTGATCTCCGTTCCATACCACAATCGCATCGGGCCGATAGGTGGCAATCCGGGCATGTGCGCCTCGGAACTTCCGCAACAATGACTTGGCAGCCTGCACGGCCTGTACGCGGCTGTCCCAATAGCCGACCCGCAGCAGATACGCCGCACCGCGCTTATCTATCCTCGCATACGGCTGGTCCGCTACCAGCGGGAGCGATTTCTGCAAAACGGCAACCGATGTTGCTGACAGCAGCTGGACCGAGTGGTAATCCTGTCCCACCACAAGCTGCAATCCTTGTTGCATAACGGGCGTCGGTGCTTGCACCGGCTCTGTGCGTAGCGGCGAGACCTCCGGAACGGCGCGGCGTTCGGCCTCGCGGCGGGACTCCGCCAACCTTAACGCCTCGGTTTCTGCTCGCTCGCGCGCCTGCGCCTGTTCGATCAGCCGTTGTTGTTCCGCGGATTTTTCCTGCGCAACCCGTTCTGCCTCGCGCTGGGCTTGTGCTTTGGCTGCGGCTTCCTGCGCGATTCGTTCGTCGGCGGCACTGCGCGCGAGCGCCGCCGCCGCTGCGCGGCGCTCAGCGTCGCGACGGGATTCGGCCAGCCGCAGCGCCTCCGCCTCTGCCTTTTCCCTGAGAGCAGCTTGTGCCAAAGCTTCACGTTCCGCGGCCGCGCGCTCCCGCGCCGCAGCTTCGGCTTGCGCCTCAGCCTGCTGCCGTACCAGCGTTTCCCTGCGCGCCCGTTCTTCTGCCGCGCTGCGCTCTTTTCTCGCCGCCTCGACCTGCCGCTCCACCTCGGCACGCTCTGCGGCAAGCTTTGCCGTCTCACGCTGCGATTGCGCGCCCGCCTGCACCGCGGTCTCCGGCACGGCCGCGCGCGGCGCCTGTGCTACTGTCGGCGGCGATGATACTGTCGGTCGCGGCCCCCCGGCGCTGGCAGCCGCCGCCTCTGGCTGATAAGGACCGATCCGGGTGTGCGCACCGCGAAACGTCGGCAACAATGCCTTGGCAGCCTGCGCCGCTTCGTCGCGACTTTCCCAATAGCCGACCCGCAGCACGTATTCGGCGCCACGTTTTTCGATTCTCGCATAGGGCTGGTCCGCTACCAGCGCGAGCGATTTCTGCAACATGGCAGCCGATGTTGCCGACAGCAATTGGACGGAATAATAATCCTGCCCCGTCACGAGTTGCGCGCCACGACGCATATCCCGCCCCTGGGCCTGTGTTTGCGCCGGTTCGGTCCGCTGCGGCGCAACTTCAGGAGTGAACGGTGCCGGCGCCGCAGCCCGGCTCGGCGGCTCTGTGGTACTGACAACGCTTGGCGGCAGGACTTCCGGGGTTGATGGACGTTGCGCCACAGCCTTGGGCCGCGGTTCTACCGCGCCGGCCGCGCTTGCTGGTGAAACACCAGTCGTTGCCGGACGCGGCGCGGACGCTCCGCTCGTTGGTTCTCCCGCACTGGCAACAATTGCGTCCGGCCGATAGGTTGCGATTCGGGCGTGTGCCCCACGAAACTTTGGCAACAATGCCTTGGCAGCCTGCAGCGCCTCCTCCCGGCTGCCCCAATATCCGACCCGCAGCGCATATCCCGCACCGCGCTTGTCGATTCGTGCATACGGTTCGCCCGCAACCAGCGCCAGCGATTCCTGCATAGCAGCAGCCGACGTCCCTGACAGCAACTGGACGGAATGGTAATCCTGCCCCACCACCAGCTGGGCACCCCACGATGCGCGCTGGTTACCCGCTAACGCAACCACCGCGAGTATCAGGATACCGAACAGTCGCGGCAAACTCACGGGGCTGCTCCTGGCAGCATCGTGGGAGGCGCGCTCATCTGAGCCCGCGGATGCCTTTCTCAAGGTTCGGTGCCGGCGCTTGCTCCGGTTTGGGAGGCTCCGCTTTGGCAGCGGGTGCGGCTGCGGCCGGGGGAGCGGCCGTTGCACCACCACTGAATTCGCCCAAGTACTCAATTTTGGCCTTTCCCCTGACCTGCTTGATCTCGCTCGCGATGGCCGCGCCCGAACGCTGGTTGAACAGGAACTGCTGGATGCGCGGAACGGCGGTCGCCTCATCCACCGGGGAGGCGACCGTGGCCACTATGCGCACTACGTACAGCCCGCCCGCACCCTCGATAGCCTGGATTTCGCCGCTCTTCATGGCCTGCAATTTCGGCAGCAAGTCGAGCGGAATCTGCTCTGCCGCGCGCACGCCGCGGTTCTCGGCGAACCTGACCTGCCTGGATTTCAGCCATTCAGCGATTTCCTGCAAGGAACGGGCTTTGGCCGCCTGCTCCTTCAATTGTGCGCCCAGACCCGCCGTCGGCTGAACCGCAAGCTCCTCGAGGTTGAACAGGCGCCGCTGGGTGAAAAGTTCCGGATGCTCCGCATAGTATTTTTTGGCTTCATCGGTGGTCGGCTTCGGCTGCGACGACGCGATTTGCTCCAGATAAGAACGGGCAAGGATATCGTTCTTGGCGGCTTCCAGCGCCTGCAGGGTGTTGGGCGAGCGGTCGAGTTTCTTCTCGATCGCCTGCTGTTTGGCGAGTTGCTGGTCGATCAGCCTTTCGAGGATCTGGCGTTTTGCCTGAGCGGCGGCTTCCGGGGGTACGTTTTCACGGGCGAGTATGCCGTTGATCTGGTGTACCGTTATCTCGTCGGAATTCACCTTGGCAGCAACTTGCGTGGCGACCTTACTGTCTTCGCTCTTTCCGCAACCAGCGGCGAGCGCGACCGCCAGCAGGAGCGGGGCGAGACAGCGGCAGGAATGGGGTTTCATGAGTTTTACCAATCTCCCAAAAGGCGTCGAGAATTCAGCCAGATACTGATAGGCGCGACATAGTCTAAACCATCCCCGGGCACATACCAAGCGGATTGAATATTGATCAGAAAGCCAGCGACGCGCTCACGACCACGATGGTATCGTCGAACTGGAACGCGGCGTAATTGGACGCGCGCCGGTCGCGCTGCAGGTTGGCGCTGAGAGTAACGTAGCGAATCGGCGTCCAGTCTGCGCCGAGTCCCGCGCTGCATACGGTGTCGCCGCGCAACGGGCTGGGATTTGCAATGACTGGCCCGATATAATCACGCTGAGCGCAATCGACGCGCATGCGCACCGCGGTCTTGGCGTTGGCCTGCCAGGTCGGCGTGAAAGACAGGATGTCGCTCACGGTATAGCTGGAGATCAAATCCCACCAGGCAGCGACGTCCCGCCGCGCGGCAACCGCGAGGCGCAGCTTGCCGGTGGGCGTCCAGGTATAGTCGAGATTGCCGACCAGGCGGGAAAAATCGCGCTGGGGGAAGTGCTCGTGACGGCGTTCGACCCAGGCCACGCGACCGTTCACGGCGGACTTCCCGCTCGCCAGCCAGGCCGCTTGCAGTTCGCTCTCTTGCAGGCGGAACCCATCGTCAATAAAGTTGACGGGATCAAGCGGCTGGTTGAGCGTAGTGCCCTTGCTCCATCGTTGCGTGGCCGTGATCGAACTCCCGGACGGGACTACATACCTGATACCTGCATCGGCGCCATCCAGGCGGGAGCTGGTTTGGGGCAGAAAAACCTGGGTATATTTCGTTTCGCTTTCAGAAACACCCAACAGCACGTGCCAGCCGCCGGCCAGCCAGCCGTCGAGGGCAAAGCTGCGTCTATCGGTATTGCTGATGTTGCGCAGGAAGCCCGTGTAATCCACAAACGGGACTAGCGCCTGTTTGTGATCGAGGCTGAGCGCGCCACTCAGGCGTGGAGTAAGGTGGAAGAGCCATGCGCCCCGATAATCGAATGCATCGAAATCAAGAAACGTGAAACTATTGTAACGGTAAGCCGTCTTGGTAACGTCGAGTTGGACGCGCTGCTGCGCGAATGATTTGTCGATGCGCAATCCCACATAGGTGGTGTTGATGCGGTCGTTCTTGTTGGCCGTGCCCGTGGGAGGAGGAGCGGAATCCGGAAGCCGAAACACGTTGGCATCCCAGGTAACCGACCCCCCCAGCACCAATGCAAGCTTTAGAGGCAGCGTGCTGTCATACTGCGCGACGGCCGGACCGGCAAGCAACGCAGCCACCAACGCACACCCGAATGCCGAGGCGATCCCACGGCGCCGGATTATCCGCACGGATTCCCGGCACAAACGCGGTCGCAGCACGGGTTCGGCCATGAGGCTATTCTAATATAAGCTGCGGGCGCGCTGCCGCGTGTTTCGAAGACACGCGACTGCCCGCCAGCAGTGATAAGATTGCGCCACAGCGCCGCGTGTGATCCCCAGTCCACTCCTCAGGCTAGCCTAACCCTAACCGTGCCCGAGCACCCGACTTCAGTCACGTTCCGCAAGACCTCCCGCCTGTCGGTGGGGCGCGATCAGTTGCTCAACCTGTTCGAAATCACGCTGGGCCCGCTGGTGCTGGTGCTGTCGCTGTGGGCCGTGGCGTTGTCGATCCAGAGGACTCTCGCCCCGCACGATGTGATCCTGGCCCTGATCGTGTTTTCGTTGACTTTCCCGGGTTCCGCGCAGCTGAACCTGCCGCTGGTGCGCGTGATCAGGTACATCATTGCCGGATGGCTTTCGATTGCCGGCCTGCTTTTTTTCTTCGGCTATGTGAGCGGTTATGTGGGCTATTTTGAACGCGACATTCTGATCACCTGGTCGTGGGTGGCGCCACTGAGCCAGATCGGAGCGCATATTGTGCTGCGTCTGGCGGCGCCGGCGATCCGCGAGTTCCAGGGCGAGCCCAAACGCGCAGTGCTGGCCGGCATGAACGAGCAGGGCATCGAACTGGCACGTCGCCTGAGCGGCGACATCTACTCGAACGTTCACGTCGTCGGCTTCTTCGACGACCGTACCCCCGAGCGCCTCCAACATCGCGACGAGTACACCGTGCTGGGTAAAATTCAGGATCTGTCGGCTTTCACCAAGCAGAACCATGTCGAGGCTATTTATCTCTCGTTGCCAATGGCGTCGCAGCAACGCATCCTGACCCTGCTCGACGATTTGCGCGATACCACCGCCTCCATCTATTTCGTCCCGGACACCTTTGTCACCGATTTGATTCAGGGACGCATGGACGTCGTCAGCGGCGTGCCCGTGGTGGCCGTCTGCGAAACGCCTTTCACCGGACTGAGCGGTCTGATCAAGCGCAGCAGCGATATTGTGCTTTCACTGCTGATCATCACCCTGATTTTACCGCTGCTGCTGTTGATCGCACTCAGCGTCAAGCTGAGTTCGCCGGGGCCGGTGATTTTCAGGCAACGCCGCTACGGTCTCGACGGCCAGGAGATCATGGTCTACAAGTTCCGCACCATGAAGGTCATGGAAGATGGCGCCACCGTCACGCAGGTCAGCAGGAACGACCCGCGCGTGACCCGCCTGGGGGCTTTGCTGAGGCGGACATCAATGGATGAACTGCCGCAGTTCTTCAACGTGCTGCAAGGCCGTATGAGCATCGTCGGACCCCGGCCGCACGCGATCGTCCACAACGAAATGTACCGCAAGCTGATCAAGGGATACATGCTGCGGCACAAGGTTCGTCCGGGGATCAGCGGATGGGCTCAGGTTAACGGCTACCGCGGTGAAACCGAAACGCTGGAGAAAATGAAGGGGCGAATTGACCTCGATCTCGACTACCTGCGAAACTGGTCGCTGCGGCTTGATCTGTACATCATCGCCAAAACGGTATGGGTAGTCTTCAAGGGTGAGAATGCCCGGTAAACGGGCGCGGTTCTCATTTCCTGCCCACGGCCATGTAATCTGCGGCCCGGGCGGGGTTCCAACCGGACCTTACAACTTATTTCGCAGCGTCACCGAACAACAACGGACGCAGGGACTCCAGAAACTTATAGCTAGCATTGCGGATGAATAAAGTGTCGCGTCCAGGTTCATGGATGGACAGGCGATCGCCGTCCAGACTCGCGGGGGACGCTTCGCTCTTGCCGGGAAAATTAATCGCTATTTTGGTTTGCCCGCCGCCCGTCCACGTGCAGGGTTGCTGAGCACCGCCGCTCTCGCGCAAGTAGCAGGTGCCATCCTCACTAAATTTCGCGGTGATTGTCCCCTGCCGGGTGACCGACTCGCTCTTCCATTCCCCCACGAGGTTCGGGGGAGTTTTGGCGGCAACGTTACCCCTCTCTTCCGTGCACGCACCAACCAGGCAGGCGAGTGTCATCGCGGCGATGGCGACAATGAGCCTACTCATCATTTCAGGCTCCCGGCTCTTCGTTACGACGGTTGTAGGGGCGACTCGGGTAACGCGGCCATTCTGGCATTTATCTTTATCATAAATAGTGACTGTTGTCAGCAAAAAACCAGGACTCATGGACGCAAAGGCCGCCTGATTGCTCCAATTGTCAGATTCTCCTTACACACAGCCGGTTACCTGAAGGTTCAGGCTCTCAAGATTTAATCGTCTTGCCATTGACCGGGGAAGGTCTGGCCTTGAAATGAATGGTGGGTCTGGCTGGACTCGAACCAGCGACCAAGGGATTATGAGTCCCCTGCTCTAACCAACTGAGCTACAGACCCGCGGCACGAATTATAGCGGGATTGAATCCGCGGCCCGCGCGGGGATGCGGCGTTAGCTCTCGGTGTCGAGAAAACTGCGCAGACGCTCGGAGCGCGACGGGTGGCGGAGCTTGCGCAGCGCCTTCGCCTCGATCTGGCGGATGCGTTCACGCGTGACGTCGAACTGCTTGCCGACTTCCTCGAGCGTGTGATCGGTGTTCATTTCGATGCCGAAGCGCATGCGCAGCACTTTCGCCTCCCGCGGCGTGAGCGTATCGAGCACGTCCTTGGTCGCATCGCGCAGGCTTGCGTAGACCGCGGAATCCGCCGGCGCCATGGTCGCCTGATCCTCGATGAAGTCACCGAGATGCGAATCGTCGTCGTCGCCGATCGGGGTCTCCATCGAAATCGGCTCTTTGGAAATCTTGAGGATCTTGCGGATTTTCTCCTCGGGCATTTCCATTTTCTCGGCGAGCAGCGCGGGGTCGGGTTCCTGCCCGGTCTCCTGCAGGATCTGGCGCGAGATGCGGTTCATCTTGTTGATGGTCTCGATCATGTGCACCGGGATGCGGATGGTTCTCGCCTGGTCGGCGATCGAGCGCGTGATCGCCTGGCGTATCCACCACGTTGCGTAAGTCGAGAATTTGTAGCCGCGGCGGTATTCGAACTTGTCGACCGCCTTCATCAGGCCGATATTGCCTTCCTGGATCAGGTCGAGAAACTGCAGGCCCCGGTTGGTGTACTTCTTGGCAATCGAGATCACCAGGCGCAGGTTGGCTTCCGTCATCTCGCGCTTGGCGCGGCGCGCTTTCGCCTCGCCGGTCGACATCTGGCGGTTGATCTCTTTGAGGTCCTTGATCGGAATGCCGACTTTTTTCTGCAGGTCGACCAGCTTCTGCTGCTGCTCGACGATCGCCGGCTCGAAGCGCGCGAGCGCCTCGCTCCAGGGCTTGTGCGCCGCGATCTCGCCGGCAGTCCAGCGCACGTTGCATTCCTTGCCCGGGAATTCCTTGATGAACTGCGGGCGCGGCATTCTCGCCTTGTTCACATACAGATCCATGATCTCGCGCTCGTAGCTGCGCACGCAGCCGACCAGCCCGCGCAGGCCGTCGCACAGCGCCTCAACCTGCTTCGCCCCGAAGCGGATGTTCATCAATTCGTTCGAGATCTGGTCGCGCGCCTGCAGGTAAGCCTTGCTGCGCGGCCCGTTCTTGGCAAGCGCGCGCAGCATCTTGTTGTAAAGATTGCGGATCACCGCGAAACGCTTGAGTGCGTCGCCCTTCAGACGCAGCAGATCGGCGGTTTGCACCGCAGCCTGCTCTTCCTCGCTCATCTCCTCTTCTTCGACGTCTTCCGCTGCGCTCTCTTCCTCTTCCTCGGCAAGCTCCCGCGCCAGATCGTCGGCGGTCGGATCGACCAGGCCATCGACCACCTCGTCGACGCGGATCTCGTCGCGTTCGATGCGCTCCGCGAGCGAAAGGATCTCCGCGATCGTGGTCGGGCACGCCGAAATCGCCTGAATCATGTGCTTCAGGCCGTCCTCGATGCGCTTGGCGATTTCGATTTCGCCTTCGCGCGTCAACAACTCGACCGAGCCCATCTCGCGCATGTACATGCGCACCGGGTCGGTGGTGCGGCCGAATTCGGAATCGACGGTGGAAAGCGCCGCCTCGGCCTCCTCGACTACGTCCAGGTCGGCGACCGCCGGCGTTGCGTCCGACATCAGCAGCGTCTCGGCATCGGGCGCCTCGTCGTAGACGTGGATCCCCATGTCGTTGATCATGCTGATGATATTTTCGATCTGCTCGGCATCGAGCATGTCATCCGGCAGGTGATCGTTGACCTCGGCATAGGTCAGGTAGCTGCGCTCCTTGCCGAGCACGATCAGGTTCTTGAGGCGCACGCGGCGTGCTTCGGCCTCGAGCGGCGAGAGTTCCTTGCGCTCGAATTCGCGCACCAGGGCCTTTTCCTTCGCGGTCAGGCGCTGGCGGGTCTTGGGCTTGATTTCGACTAGCGCCGGCGCCGGCCGCAGTTTGTCCTGCTTGCCCGCGTTGAGCGCGGCGTGCTCGCGCGCTTTTGCTTCCTTCTTGTCAGCCTTGAGCTTGGCCGCAAACTGCTTGGGCGTGAGTTTCTTGGGTTGTTTCTTGATTTCAACGCGAACCGGTTTGCGCACAACGGCTTTGCGCGAGGCCGCATTCCTGGCTTTCGCCACGACCTTCTTTTTGACCGCCGGCTTTCTACTGGCCGCTGCTACCTTGGATTTCGCCGCTTTCTTGTGTTTTGCCATAGCCTGTCTCGCCCGTGGGGTAGGTCGCGCCAAAAAGCTGGAAATTATATCCTAAAACCGGTGACTTATCACTTAACCGGCCCGGTTCTTTGGGGATGGAGCAGCGCCTTGTATTCAGACTGCTCCTCAGGACTAAGGTTCTGTTTCTCCTGAAGAACTTTTCGCCTCATCCCCCTCAGCCCCGCGCCGATGGCGAGCTTGAGGTTGTCCCAATCGTGGAGGAACTGCTCTTTGAGCTCGTCTTCCTGAAAACTCGCCTCCGGCCGATTGAGCATGGCGACCTCGATTTCCCGCACGAGTTTTTCGAGATCGCTGTCACGAAAGTATTCGCCGATCTTGGTCGTAGTCGATGCCGCGAATACTTCGAGTAACGCTTCGAGCAGCGCTATTTCCTCTGGCTTGATCCCGGGTGTGCCGCGCGCATCAAGGAGATCATTGCGGTTTGCCAGTTGATGTAACTCGGGGCGCAATATCAGCAATTCAATGGTCTTGCGTGCCGGGGTTCGGACCGGTGCGGAGCCACTTCTGGGCGGGGCCGCAGGCGCCGGCCTGGAGTCTTTGACTCCATACTCCCGCTCCAGATCCTGCACGGTGATGCCGGCGATCTGGGCCAGGCTTTGACGTATCATCCGGCCGAGAAAGCGCGCCTTGATCTGGGTGACAAGCGGCTTTGCGTCCTGCAGCAACCGCGCGCGGCCTTCATGCGTATTGAGTTCGACGCGTGATGACAGTTCTCGCAGCATGAATTGTGACAATGGCAGCGCAGCGCCGAGCAGCTTCTCGAACGCATCCTTGCCGAGCTTGCGCACGTAGGTGTCCGGATCCTCGCCTTGCGGCAGGAACAGAAACAACAGCTGCTTGCCGTCGACCAGTTGCTCGAGGCTGTTCTCCAGTGCGCGCCACGCGGCGCGGCGTCCCGCATCGTCGCCATCGAAACAAAACACGATTTCTTCGCTCTGGCGCAGCAGCTTTTGCACGTGTGCCGGCGTGGTCGCGGTGCCGAGCGTGGCGACCGCATAGCCGATGCCGGACTGCGCCAGCGCTACCACGTCCATGTAGCCCTCGACCACGATCACCCGACCCGCGTCGCGAATCGCGCGCCGCCCCTGGTAGAGGCCGTAGAGTTCGCGGCCTTTTTCGAATAGCGGGGTTTCCGGCGAGTTCAGGTATTTCGGCTCGCCCTGATCGAGCACGCGCCCGCCGAAACCGATGATGTGGCCGCGCTGATCGACGATCGGAAACATGATGCGATCGCGGAAGCGGTCGTAGCGCTTGCCCTCGTCGCCCTGAATCACGAGTCCGGCGGCGACCAGCGCTTTGGCGTGGTAGTCGGGAAACGCCGCCTGCAGGTTCTGCCAGCCGTCGGGCGCGTAACCGATGCCGAAGTGCCTGGCGATTTCACCCGACAAGCCGCGGTGCTTGAGATACGCAATCGCGTGCGGGGCATTTTTCAACTGCTGGCGGTAATGCTGCGCGGCCGTGAGCAAGACCGCGTAAAGGTCGTCCCCCTCCTCGGTCTTGCCGCGCGGGCGCTCGCTTTTGATTTCCGGCACCTGCATGCCGACCGTTTGCGCGAGGTCCTTCACTGCATCGATAAAACCGGCGCCCGTGTACTCCATCACGAAGCCGACCGCAGTGCCGTGCGCACCGCAGCCGAAGCAGTGATAGAACTGCTTGGGCTGGCTGACCGTGAAAGACGGGGTCTTTTCGCTGTGGAACGGGCAACACGCGACGAAGTTCGCGCCGGCGCGCTTGAGCGGCACGTAACGCTCGACCACCCCGACGATATCGACGCGGTTGAGCAGATCCTGGATGAAGGATTGAGGAATCAAGTATCGGTGACCGGGAATCGAGGATTAATGATAGTCGATTCCTGTATCGATACCAGCGACGTGCAAAAAACTCTTGATTCTCAACCCGCGAGTTTCGCCTTAACCAGTGCCGAGACTTTGCCCATATCGGCTTTGCCGGCGAGTTTGGGCTTGAGCACCGCCATCACTTTTCCCATGTCGGACATGGCTTTGGCGCCACTCGCTTGCACCGCCTCGGCGATCGCGGCGGCAATCTCGGCTTCCGGCAGCGCCTGCGGCATATAGGCGGCGAGCACGGTGACCTCGAATTTCTCGGCATCGGCCAGATCCTGACGATTGCCCGCTTCGTACTGGGCTATCGAATCGCGCCGCTGCTTGATCATCTTCTCGATGATCGAGATGACATCGGTATCGGCGAGTTCGACGCGCTCGTCGATTTCCTTCTGCTTCATCGCCGCGAGCAGCAGCCGGATCGCCCCCAGTCGCGGCGCATCCTTGGCGCGCATGGCGGTCTTCATGTCGTCGCTGATGCGGGTCTTTAATGACATATGAAGGGCGAAGGAAAGTGCCGGCAGGGAAAAACGAAAAAGGGCGAAGGTTATTGCCCTTCACCCGTCACTCATACACGGTTGACGCGATCTAGAACAACTTCGGCGGGAGCATGTGCGAGCGCAGGCGTTTGTAGTGGCGCTTCACCGCCGCGGCATGTTTGCGCTTGCGCTCGGAAGTGGGCTTTTCGTAGAACTCGCGCGCGCGCAGCTCGGTCAGCAGCCCGGTTTTTTCTATGGTGCGCTTGAAGCGGCGCATCGCCACTTCGAACGGCTCGTTATCCTTGACTCGAACAGTCGGCATAAGGCAGGTACCCAGTCGGAAAATTCGAAAGGCGCGTATTATAGCAGCGGCAATCCCGTTTTCAAAGCACTGATTTAGCCTTCCTTTTTCGCCCTTATATGCTGGTTCTGGGTATCGAAACCTCGTGTGACGAGACTGGTGTTGCGCTCTATCACAGCGAACGCGGCCTGCTCGCCCACGCGCTCTACTCGCAGGCCGCGCTGCACGCCGATTACGGCGGGGTGGTCCCGGAACTCGCCTCGCGGGATCACATCCGGCGCGTGCTGCCACTGACGCGCGGCATCCTGACACAGGCCGGGTGCGCGCGCTCCGATCTCGACGCGGTCGCCTATACGCAGGGCCCGGGGCTCGCGGGGGCATTGCTGGTGGGCGCCAGCGTGGCGCATGGCCTCGCCTACGCGCTTGGCGTGCCGGCGCTCGGTGTCCATCATCTCGAAGGCCATCTGTTATCGCCGCTGATGGTGCGGCCTGCGCCGCAGTTCCCGTTCATCGCGCTGCTGGTTTCGGGTGGCCATAGCCAATTGATGCGCGTCGCAGGAGTCGGCGACTACGAACTACTGGGTGAGACGCTCGATGACGCTGCCGGCGAAGCATTCGATAAAACCGCCAAGCTGCTCGACCTCGGCTATCCCGGCGGCCCGGCGCTGGCAAAACTTGCGGAGCAGGGGAGGCCCGGACGCATCACGCTGCCACGGCCGATGCTGCACAGTGGCGATCTCGAATTCAGCTTCAGCGGCCTGAAGACCGCGGTGCTGATGCAGGTCAAAGGCCGCGCGCTCGACCCGCAGATGCGCGCCGATATCGCAGCCGAATTTCAGGCCGCTATCGTTGAAGTACTGGTGGCAAAATCGCTCGCGGCGCTCAAGTTGAGCGGTCTCAAACAGTTGGTGGTCGCGGGCGGCGTCGGCGCCAATCTGGAGTTGCGCGCAAAGCTCACGCAAGCGGCGGCCCGCAACGGCCTGCAGGTGTTTTACCCGGCGCTGGAATTCTGCACCGACAACGGCGCGATGATCGCGTTCGCCGCCGCGTTGCGGCTGCAACACTCTTCCCTCATCACTAATCACTTATTACTGAAGCGCAGCTTCTCGGTGCGACCGCGGTGGGGACTGGCAACGCTGGCGCCGGCCTAGCAGGTCAGGTTGCCGCAGCGGCGGCTACCTGACGCCCGGCGGATGTCGGGGAACGCTGCGCGTACCCCGACTTACCAGTCGCTGTTCTGTTGCTCGGCCCGCCCTTGCTCTTTGATTCTTCCCTCGGTGCCGGCGAGCAGATTTCTGATGTTGGTCTTGTGGCGCCAGATCAGCAAGAGCGCGATTACGCCGACCGCGGCCGTGTACGGATGCACCCCGTAGAGCAGAAAACAGAAAAACGGCGCGGACACCGCGGCAATCAATGCTGCGAGCGACGAGATGCGGAAGAAGCAAGCGATGATGATCCAGGTTGCAGCCGCGCCGGCCGCAAGCCAGCCATTCAGCGCAAGCAGCACGCCGAGCGCAGTCGACACGCCCTTGCCGCCCTGGAAGCGGTGAAACACCGGGTACATGTGGCCGGCCACCACCGCCACCGCGACCAGCGACATCTTGTAGATCGGCGGCACCGCCGTCGCAAAAAGGGTGTCGGTCAGGAATACCGCGAGCCAGCCTTTCGCGCTGTCGCCGAGCAAGGTTAGCGCGGCGGCAGCCTTCTTGCCGGTGCGCAGCACATTGGTCGCGCCCGGATTCTTCGAGCCGAACGTGCGCGGATCGGGCAATCCCATCGCACGGCTTACCACCACCGCGAACGAAATCGAGCCGATCAGATACGCCACCACGGTCAAAACTATTGCCATGCCGCGATTTCAAATAGAATAAGCGCCGATTCTAACCAAAAACGAAAAGGGTTGAGGATTTTGCGCGCCACCTCCCGCCTCGCCGCTTTCTCGTTACCGGTATTCAAATGGACACCATATTCATTTCCGAACTCAAGATCGAAACCCTGATCGGCATCTACGAGTGGGAACAGCGGACGCCGCAGACCATACAGCTCGACCTCGAAATCGGCCTGCCCGGCAAACACGCGGCGCATAGTGGCAAGATCGGCGACACCATCGATTATAGCAAAATCGTCGGGCGCATCGAGCAGCTGTTCAGGGAGCAGCACCACTCGCTGCTGGAGCAGGCCGGTGTAGCGATAGCTGAAGTCATCATGGGCGAATTCAAGGCGCCGTGGGTAAAGGTCAGCATCGCCAAGTTGGGCGCGCTGCGCAACGTCAAAAGGCTCGGCGTCACCATCGAACGGGGCAAGCGCGAGTAAGGCACGCGTGATTCGTTGTTCGTGGCTCGTGACTCGTGGATCGTGGGTCGTGGATCGTTGTTCGTGAATGCCGTTCTACGAATCACGAATCACCAATCACCAGTCACGGTTTCTATCCCCTCGGATGGTGCTTTGCGTGCAACTGCTTCAATCGCTCGCGCGCGACGTGGGTGTAAATCTGCGTCGTCGAAATGTCGGCGTGCCCGAGCAGCAATTGCACCACGCGCAGATCGGCGCCGTGATTGAGCAAATGGGTTGCGAACGCATGGCGCAGCGTGTGCGGAGATATGGCCTGCTTGAGCCCCGCGTGCGAGGCGTGGCGCTTGAGCAAATGCCAAAACGCCTGGCGCGTCATCGCCGCACCCCGGCTGGTGACAAACAGCGCGTCTGCTGCGCGCTTGCCCAGGATCTGCGGCCGTGAATCCTTGCAGTAACGCGTAATCCACGCCAGCGCTTCCTCGCCCAGCGGCACCAGTCGCTCCTTGGATCCCTTGCCGATCACGCGCACCACACCCATGTCCCGGCTCACCTGCGAGACTTTGAGCGTAACCAGTTCGGACACGCGCAACCCGCTCGCATAAAGCGTCTCCAGCATGGTACGGTCGCGCAAGCCCAGCGCGTCATCGACGTTCGGTGCGACGAGCAGCTTCTCGACGTCCTCCTCGGTCAGGCTTTTTGGCAGGCCGCGCGGCAGCTTGGGCGCATCGATGTTAATGCTGGGATCGGCCTTGATCTTGCCCTGGCGCAGCGCGAACTGATAAAAACGCTTGAAGCTCGACAACTGGCGGCTGGTGGTGGTTGCCTTGGCGTGGGCGGCAACGCGATTCGCGAGGTAAGAAAGCAGATCGCCGTGATCGGCGTCGAGCAACCGCTTGGGGTGCTGCCTGGCGAGCCAGAGCCCAAACCGGCTCAGGTCGCGGCGGTAGCTGTCGAGTGTATTGCGCGACAGCCCGTCTTCCAGCCACAACGAATCGCAGAATTCGTCGAGGACGGGATCTTCAGGCGCTTTCATGACGCAGCAACCACTGCTTGATGGCGATCGGCGCGCCACCGCGCGCGTGCATGAAACCGCCGATGCCATGACTCGCGACCACGCGGTGGCAGGGAATCACCAGCGGGATGCGATTGGCGCCGCAAGCGCCGCCCACCGGACGCGGTGCGCTTTCCAGCTGGCGCGCGACGTCGAGATAGGTCAGCGTCGCGCCGCTCGGGATCGCGCAGATCGCGCGCCACACGCGGCTCTGAAACGCGGTACCGTTGAATTCGTACGGCAGGTCAAACCTGAATTTGGGATCGTCGAGATAGCGCTCGAGCTGGCGGCACACTTTCGCGGCAAGCCGGTTGACCGGCGCGAGCGTCGCGACGCCGCGCGGCAGGTATTCGATGCCGGTCAGCAATTCGCCCGAGGTGCGGATGCCGAGCACCGCGAACGGCGTCAACAGCTTGGCGTCGAAGGCATCGAGCAATGAGGACTCGTCCCAGCCGGGAGGTCGGAATGAAGGGTAGCGGTCACGCTGCAGCATAGGCCTCTTTCTTGCGCAGCTTCTGCATCACGATCGCCGCCACGATCAACGCGACGCCGATGTAGTCGAACATCGCTTTCGGATACACTAGCGCGAGCCCGGCGATAATCAGCAGCCAGCGCTCGAACAACGTGGTACGCTTGAACAGCCAACCCTGCATGCCGCCGGCGAGCGCGGCGATGCCGATCATCGCGGTGATGCTGACAGTCGCGATATCGAGCCACGAGGCGGTCGCGAGATTCTTGAACGATCCCATCAGCAGGAGCCCCAGTCCCGCCGGGTCGAGCACGAACATGAACGGCACCAGGAACGCAGGCATCGTGTATTTCCACGACTGCAGCGTCGTCTTGTACGGATCGCCGCCGGTGATCGCCGCGGCGGCGAACGGCGACAGCGCGGTCGGCGGCGACACTTCCGACAGCACCGCGTAGTAGAAAATGAACATGTGGGCCGCGAAATCCGGCACCCCGAGCAGGATCAGCGCCGGCGCCGCAATTACCGCGCAGATGATGTAGCTCGCCGTCACCGGCACCGCCAGCCCCACGATCCAGACGATCAGCGAGGTAAAGCTCGCGGTATACAGGAGTTTTACGTCGTGCAGCAGCGCCGGGGTCTGCGCGACGCCGACCACCGCGAGCGCATCCAGCGTGCCTCGCGTGAGGGAGTCGGCGTACTGCAGCACGATCGAGCTGAACTTGAGCCCGAGCCCGGTGAGCGTCACCACCCCGACGATGATGCCCGCCGCGGCACAGGTGGCGGCAACGTTAAGGACGCTGACCGAGCCGTATTCGAGCGCCTTCACGAGCTTCTCCGGCCAGAGGCGCCAACCGGGCCGGATGATGGCAACGGCGACGAGGGCGAGCGCACCAGCCGGGAGAGCCCAGGTCAGCGCGTCGGGATGGAATCGGCCATTGACCGCCGAGTAAATCAGGCACGCTGCGACCACGACGATGCAGTACAGGACCATCTGCCGCCAGCTCATCAGCGCGCAGTCGGGGTGCAGCGCGCTCATGACAAACGCAACCGCGGTCGCCCAGAACACGGCCGCCACCGGCGAGAAGCCTAGCAGCATGAAGACGATGATCGCGACCAGCGACAGGAAGTGGAATCCGTAGTGTTTGGTCAGCTCCCACATCGTCGCCGCCTTGTCTATGACGATGTTGGGCATGCCGAACTTGCGCGCGTCGATCTCGACCATCAGGAGCAGCGCGAAGTAATATAACAGCGTCGGTATCGTCGCCATCAGGATCACGTCGAGGTACGAGATCTTGAGAAACTCCGCGATTAGAAAGGCGGCCGCGCCCAATACCGGCGGCGAGATGATCGCTCCAAGTCCCCCTGCCGCCAGCAATCCGCCCGCCGCGTCCTTGCCGTAGCCCGCCTTGGCGAGCATCGGATAGGCCACGGTGCCGAGCGTCACCGTGGTGGCCACGCCGCTGCCGGACGGCCCCCCGAGCAGGAACGAGGACAGCACGATGGTGCGCCCGGCGCCGGTGGACTTGCCCCCCATCGCGGCGAACGAAAAGTCGATGAAGAACTTGCCTGCGCCGGACATCTGCAGGAAGGCGCCGTAGATGGTGAAGAGTATGATGAGCGAGGAAGATACATCCACCGGCACGCCGAAGATCCCCTCCAGCGTCATGTACATGTGGCCAACGAGCCGCGAGATGTCGTAGCCGCGGTGCGTCCACGGCTCGCCCAGGTACGGGCCGAGCATCGCGTAAACCACGAACAGCACGCACACGAACGGCATGATCCAGCCAGTGCCGCGACGCGCCGCCTCCAGCACGAGCAGCGTCAGGATCACGCCGAACACCATGTCCAGGTCGGTCGGGATGGTGCTGCGATCGGTGAAATCGTCGCCGCCGAAAATGCCGTAGCCGATGACAACGAGCGAAACCGCGGCCCCAATCCAGTCCCACCACATGACGCGGTGACGGTAGCCGCGGGAAAACGGGAACAGCAGATAGCTCAGGAACAGCACGAAGCCGACGTGCACCATGCGCAACTGCTGCGTCGGCACGATGGCGTAGGCCGCATAGAGGTGGAAGAACGACATGATGACGGCCACCACCACCACGAAGCGGCCGAGGAGGCCCGTCAGGCGGTTGGCCGCGCCCTCCTCCGCCTCGATGTACTGCTCGGCCTTCCTGAGCGCAGCCTCGTCGACCGCGATGTGGTGTTCCGCGGCAATGTCGTGAATCAGTTCCTCTTCCTTGCTGCTCATCGTGCCCGCCCCCTCCCGGCTCCGCTCGCACGCAAAAAAAGAAATCCAGCGCGCGGCGCGCTGGATTTCGCTCAGGCCACGTAAGACCCGAACGTTATTTGACGTTCAGACCCTTTTCTCGGTAGTACTTGACCGCCCCCGGGTGGAACGGAATCACGATCGCCGCGTTGGTCTGATACTTGAAGTCGAAGTTCTGCGATTCCTTGTGCACCCGGACCATGTCTTCCTTCTTCTCGAACATCGTCTTCACGATGTTGTAGGCCACATCGTCCGGGGTGTTGGCGCTCGTCACCAGTATGTTCCAGATGGTGCTCACGTGGGCGTCCTTGTCCTGCCCCGGGTAGGACTTGGCCGGAATGATGTCCTTCACATAGAGCGGGCCGTATTTCTTGTTCAGCACCTCGACCAGTTCGTCGTGCTCGATGAACTTGATCTTGACGCCCGGGCTGGCCGCTAGGTCGGTCACCGCGGCGGTGGGAATGCCGCCCGACCAGAAAAAGGCGTCGATCTTGCGGTCTTTGAGCGCGTTGCCCGACTCTTGTACCGTCAGGCGCTCGCGGATGATGTCCTTGTCGGGTGTGAGGCCCGCCGCCTCCAGCACCCGGTTCGCCTTCACTTCCGTCCCGCTGCGCGGTGGGCCGGTGGACACGCGCCGTCCCTTGAGGTCGGAGACCTTGTTGATGCCGAGGCCGTCGAGCGTGACGATATGGAAACGGTTGGGGTAGAGCACCATCAGGCCCCGCACCGGCACCGGCCTGCCCTGAAACCTGTCCTGTCCCTTGTAGGCGTCCCAGCTCGCGTCCGCCATCGAGAGCGCGACCTCCGCCTTCTTCGTCAGTATGAACTCGAGGTTGGCGATCGACCCCGCGGTGGATTCCGCCGTCGCCGAGAGGCCCGGCACGTTCTTGGACAGGATGTTCGCCATGCCTCCGCCCATCGGGTAGTAGACCCCGCCGGTGGGGCCGGTGGCGATGGACAGCGTGATCTTCTGCTGCGCGAAGCCGGCGAGCGCGAACAGCGCGCCCGCCGCGAACGCGAGTAATCTCAATAGCTGCTTCATAGTTCCTCCGATATGAGTGGTCTGGACCGCGCAATTGCTTATGATACGGGCTCGCACTCAACCCGCCAACTACAAAAACGCTACAAAAACCGCGTACCTCGCCCTCGGACCTGTCACCGTTCCCCGGCTTCAAGCGATTTAAGCCGCAAGTTCGCGCAATTGTTTGAGCAGGGCAGCGGGGACTTCGATCCCATGGGCGCGCGCCTCCGCCGCCGCTTCGTGCCGGCGGTCACCGGGCAGCCGCACGCCTTCATCCGCCAGCATTGCCGAGATCAACGTCTCGACGCGCTCGAAATAAACATCGCCTCCAGCGAGCGCGCCCGGGTCGATCGCGACAATCGCGTGGCCGATCGACGCCGGACGCCCCGCTTCGAAGAATGAATCGTTTTCCAATCCGAGGCGCGCGCCGGTCAGCGCAACACACAGCAATTCCACCAGCAGCGCGAGCATCGCCCCTTTGGCGCCACCGATTGCCGCCATGCTGCCGGTCAATGCGGCTTTCGCATCGGTCGTCGGATTGCCGTCAGCATCGAATGCCCAACCGGCGGGAATGGGTTTGCCTTCGTTCGCCGCCACCATGATCTTGCCGCGCGCGACTTCGGTGAGCGACAGATCGATCACCAGCGGCAAGGGCCTTCGCAACTCTGCACTCGCGGACAAACCCGAAGTGGCGGCGAAGGCCTGAGCGCGCTGCCCGCGAGCGGCCAGCTCCGCCGGTAACGAGTCCGCGCGCTCCTTCCGCGGAAACACCGCTGCAACCGGGTTGGTGCCGAATAGCGGCTTCCTCCCGCCCCACGCGTTGATCGCAGCCGGCGAGTTGGTGAAGCCAAGTCCGACCAGATTGGCCGCCGCGATTGGCGCAAGGTGATAATCCATCGCGCCGCAATGATGGCTGTGGGTCACGCCGCAGAAAGCGACGCCGAATTCGGACGCACGGCGTATCGCCTCGCGGGTTGCCAGTTGCATTGCGAGGTAGGCGAGGCCGCCTCGTGCGTCGATCAGGCAGGCCGCGCCTTTTTCACGAACGACGAGCGGTTCGGCAGTGCCGCTGGCGCGGCCCTCCCGCACGTGCCGGGCGTAAAGCGGCACACGCGACAATCCGTGCCCGGCCAAGCCTGCCGCTTCGGCAGCAACCAGCGCCTTGGCCGTCGCTCGCGCCATCGCTGGCGACGCCCCGACATTTTGCAGCGCGCGGGCGGCAAGTCCGGTCAGTTCATTGACAGACATCCGGGGCATCGATGATTTGCGTGAGATCGGGAAGTTACAGGAGCAGTGTTTCGCCGGGTTTGACGCGGCTGAAAACGACCGGTTTGGTGTCGATGGCAAAGCGGCCGTCGCGCCACGTCACGCAGGTGTAGCGCGAATTCTCGAGGTCGCGCACGTCGGGAAAATCGGCGCGGAAATGGGCGCCGCGCGAATCCTCCCGCGCGATCGCCGCAAAGCGGATCGACTGGCTCACCAGAATCAGGTTCTTGAGATTCAGCCAGTCGTGCCAGGCCAGATTGAACGAGAGATCTTCGGACCCGACGCCGACGCGGTCCAGCCGCGCCTCGAGTTCATCGAGTTTGCCTGCGGCGCGCTGCAGACTCGCCGCGTCACGGACGATGCCGACATCGTCCCACATCCCCTCATACAACGCCTCGCGAATCGCATTGAGATCGCCGGCAGGTCGCGTGAGCGGCGCGCGGCAACTCGCGACCGCAGCTTCGATTGCTTGCGGGTCGGGCTCGTGAAATCCGCCGTTTGCCTTGACCCACTGCGGCATCGCATCGCCGGCGATGCCGCCGAACACCGTCGAATTCGCCACGCCGTTGCCGCCGAGGCGGTTCGCGCCGTGCACGCCACCGGAGTCCTCGCCGGCGACGAAGAGCCCTGGCAGGTCGGTCGTGCAATCCGTCCGGAACGCGACGCCGCCCATCATGTAATGCGCGGTCGGCACCACGTCGACCAGACCGGAGACGAGATCGAAGCCGCAGTCGGCGCAGCGCTCGACCATGCCCTTGAACATGCGGCGCACCATGACGGGATCGAGATGGCGCATGGTGATGTAGAGGCCGCCGCGCGGCCCGACGCGGCCCGCGCGCATTTCCTCGTACATGCCACGGCTCACGATGTCGCGCGTCGCGCGCTCGCCGCGCGGATCGTAGTTGTCCATGAAGCGCTCACCCGCGCCGTTCAGCAGGTAGCCGCCGGAACCGCGCAGGCCCTCCTCGATGATGGTGCCGGTGATGCGCGTATGCGGTCCGGCGATCAGCCCGGTCGGGTGAAACTGCACCATTTCCATATCGCGCAACATGAGTCCGGCCCGCAGCGCCATCGCCATGCCGTCGCACGTCTTGTCGCCCGACGGCGTGTGAAACTTGTACATGGTCGGCCCGCCGCCGGTGGCGAGCAGCACCGCCTGCGCCTGCACGAACACGAATTCGCCGCTACGCATGTCGATCATCAGCACGCCGGCCAGCGCGTCTCCCGCCGCGTTCTTCACGAATTCGACCGCGCGGTGCTCTTCGAGCCGGTCGATACCGCGCGCCCACACCTGTTCGGCAAGCCGGTTGATGATCTCGATGCCGGTCAGGTCGCCTTTGTGCACGGTGCGGTCGAACGTCTGCCCCGCGAACGCCTTCTGGTGTACCGTGCCGTCGGGATTGCGGTCGAAGAAGCAGCCCAGCTCGTTCTCGAGTTCGTGGATGCGCTCCACCGCAACTGAAACCAGCGTCCACGCCAGTTCCTGATCGGGCAGCCATTTGCCGCCTTCGATCGTGTCCATGAAATGGCGCTCGACCGAATCGCCTTCGGCCAGCGCGACGTTGTAGCCTCCCTGCACCATGCGCGTGCAGCCGCATTTTCCGAGCAGGCCCTTCACCGCGACCGTGATCGAAAGTTGCGGATCGCGCTGGTGAGCGTGCAGCGCCGCGAACAGCCCCGCCCCGCCCGAGCCAAGGATCAGTATGTCAGTTTTGAATTTTTTCATTTAATTCGAATGTAACCGCCGATGAACGCCGATAGACGCCGATAATTCATCTCTGGTCTAGCGATACATCTGCGTTCATCGGCGTTCATCGGCGGTTACGTTGTAGTTAACTCTTGACGCCGAGCGCGGCGAGTGCGGCGCTGCGTTTGTCGCGCGCGGCTTTGTTCACCTGCGTGTACAGATTCCCGCCGTGGCTGTCCATCGCGACCAGCAGCGGGCCGAAGCCCTTGACGCGGAATTTCCACAGCGATTCGGGATTCAGGTCGTCGAGATCGACCTCCTCGATTCTCTCGATCCAGGTGGTCTCGAGCGCTGCGGCGCCACCGATGACCGCCAAGTACACGCCCCCCAAATTCTTGAATGCTGCTTGCGACGCGCCGAACAGTCCGCCCTTGCCGATCACGATACGCACGCCATACTGCTGCATCAGCGGCTGCGTAAAACGTTCCATACGCGCGCTGGTGGTGGTACCGATGCAGATAGGCGCGTAGCCCGAGGGGTACGCCGCCGTCTCGCCCACCCACTTCACGTTCGGCGCCGTGTGGATCACCGCGTGCCCTTTGAGATCGAAGCGCGTCGTGCGGCCACGATCGAACATGTGGATCAACGTCGCGTCGCGGATGCCGTAGAGCGTGCCGTTGAGCGTGACGGTATCGTTAACCTTGAGCGCGCGCACCTGCGCCTCGGTCACCGGCATGTTGAAATCGTAATGGGCCATGACTAATCCTTAGTAACCGCAGATGAACGCCGATTAACGCCGATGAAAAACACGATGGTTTGGTGGTTTCGCATAAATCTGCGTTTATCTGCGTCCATCGGCGGTTTCATCAGAATCCGTAGGCGAGGCCCTTGGGCGTGAAGGTCGCACGGGCGCGGCGCGCGGAGTGGCACTGCATGTTGACCGCCACCGGGTTCATCGTGATATGGGTCGCGGCGGTTTCGACGTGCACCGCGAACGAGGTCGAATCGCCGCCGAGTCCCTGCGCCCCGACGCCGAGCGTATTGACCACCGCCGAGAGTTCCTGCTCCAGCTTGGCGCCTTCGGGGTCGTCGCATCGCGAGCCGAGCGGGCGGGTCGCGGCGACCTTCGACAGGTGCACACACAGGTCAGCTGTCCCGCCGACACCGACCCCCACGATGGTCGGCGGACAGGTCTTGCCGCCGGCGTCGAGTACGCAATCGATCACGAAGGTCTTGACCGCATCGATCCCGTCCGCCGGAATCGCCATCTTGAGCCACGAGTTGTTCTCCGAGCCGCTGCCCTTGGGGATCATTTCGATCGACAGCATCTCGGGCTGATCGGTGAAATCGACGTGGATCACCGGCACCGCACGGCCGCACGACGTATGCTCGTTTTTGCGCGTGACCGGATGCACGACGGAGGAGCGCAGAGGATGCTCGCGAGTGGCGCGCTCGCAGCCCTTGACGATTGCCTGCTTGAGCTTAAAGCCGTCGACCTCGACGCCGCTGCCGATGGTCACGTTGTAGATCGGGATGCCGGTGTCCTGGCATAGCAGGTTATTGGTGTCTTCGGCGACCGTGATGTTCCTGATCATGGTTGCGAGAATCGATTTGCCGGTGGCATCAGTCTCGCTTTTGTCGAGACGCTCGAAGCCCTGCTTGATGTCCGGCGGCAAAATCTTGCACGCGCGGATGTAGAGTTCCTTGCACGCTTCCTCGACTTGCTTCAGATCAATTCTCACGCCTCACTCCTCACGCCTCACCGGCTTCACGACTGCATTCCCCATTTGCGCACCGTTTTCAGCTCGATGTTGCGGAAAATGAAGTTCTCGACGAACAAACCGATGATGATCACCGAGAACAGCCCCGCGAACACGTTGGCGATCTCGAGCTGGTTCTTGTTCTCGTAAATGAACCAGCCCAGCCCGCCTGAACCCGAGGATACGCCGAACACCAGCTCGGCCGCGATCAGCGTGCGCCACGCGAACGCCCAGCCGATTTTCATGCCGGTCAGGATGCTGGGAAACGCCGCCGGAATCAGTATTTTCGCGACGTAGCGCGGGCCGGAGAGCCCGTAATTGCGGCCGACCATGCGCATTGTCTGCGACACCGACAGGAAGCCGGAGTGCGTGTTGAGCGCGACCGGCCACAGCACCGAGTGTATCAGCACGAAAACCAGGCTGCCGTTGCCAAGCCCGAACCAGATCAGCGCGAGCGGCAGCAGCGCAATGGCCGGCAGCGGGTTGAACATCGAGGTCAGCGTTTCGAGAAAATCGTTGCCGATGCGCGAGGTGATCGCAAAGGCGGTGAGCGTGCCGGCGAGCAACAAGCCGGCGGCATAGCCCATCAACAGGACCTTGATCGAGAACCAGCCCCGCTGCAACAGCACACCGTTCATGATGTTGTCGTAGAACGCGCCGAGGGTGTCGCTGAATTTGGGAAACAACAACGGATTGTTGAGCAGCGTCGAATAGACCTGCCAGACGGTGGCGAGCATCAGCAACAGCAGGCATTTGCGCACCGCTGCGTTGTTGAAGATCTTCTCCCACGCCGTGAGCGGCTTCTCGACCACGCCGTAGGCGCTAGCCTCCACTTCGCGCACGAACTCGGGACGTTGCACCAGAATGTTGTCAGACATGGCGGGTGACTTCCTCTTCGATCTGATCGGAAAACAGCATGTCGTGGATGCGCTCCGAGAGCTTCTTGCCATCGGACCCGACGTTGTCCTTGCCGTCGCTGTTCAACTCGGCTTTGACGCGGCCCGGGTGCGGGGTCATCAGCAAGATGCGGTTGCCGATCAGCACCGCTTCCGGAATCGAGTGCGTGACGAACAGCACCGTGAAGTGCGTGTCGTCCCACAATTGCAGCAGTTCTTCCTGCATCTTGCGCCGCGTCAGCGCATCGAGCGCGGCGAACGGTTCGTCCATCAGCAGCACCTCGGGCTCCATCGCCATGCCGCGCGCGATGGCGACGCGCTGCTTCATGCCGCCCGACAGCATGTGTGGAAAGCTGTCCGCGAACGGGGTGAGCTTCACCTTCTCGATATACTGCATCGCCTTGTCTGCGGCGGCCTTGCCGTGGAGTTTGCCGCTCGAGGTCAACGCGAACATCACGTTCTGCAGGACGGTCTTCCACGGCAGCAGCTGATCGAACTCCTGGAACACAAACACGCGGTCCGAGCCCGGTTTCCTGATCACCTCGCCGTTGAGGCTCATCGTACCCTCGACGGGATTCATGTAGCCGCCGACCGCTTTGAGCAACGTGGACTTGCCGCAGCCCGATGGCCCGAGGATCACGAAACGGTCGGACTTGTAAATCCGGAAATCGACGCGATAGGTCGCCGTAACCAGATGCTCCGTGGTCTTGTATTGCAGCGTGACGCCCTCGACTTCAAGGAGCGGCGCCGGTGCGCCTGAAATTGGTGTGGACATCTGATTCTCTGGTATTTCAAGGCAGCTGGCGAGCGTCTCCCGCTTCACCCTTCCCTGCGCAAGGCTCACTCCACGACCAGCTTGCGCTCACGCACAATCTTCGCCCAGCGCTCCGTCTCCTCGCGTATCGCCTTCGCGAATTCTGCCGGGGTGTTGCCTACCGGCGCCATGCCCAGTCCCTGGAAGCGGCTCTTCACATCGACCGCCTCCAGTGCCTTCCCCGTATCGCGGTAGACTTTATCGATGACTTCGCGCGACGTACCGGCGGGCACCATGAAACCGAACCAACCCAGGTTCTCGAACCCCGGCAGAGTCTCCGCGATCGCCGGCACGTTGGGCACTTGCGGCGAGCGCTGCTTGCTGGTGACGCCCAGTGCGCGCAGCTTGCCCTGCTGGATGAAATTGATCGACGCGGCGAGGTTCGGCGTGGCGAACTGGACCTGCCCGGCCATTACGTCCACCATCGCCGGCGCTTCGCCCCTGTACGGGACATGCAGGACATCGATGCGGGCAGTGTAAATAAAGTTTTCCGCGGCGAGGTGGGTCTGAGTGCTGAAGCCCGCCGACCCGAACGTAATTTCCTTGGGCCTCGCTTTGGCCAAGGCAATGAGTTCCTTGATGGACTTGGGCGGGAAGCTCGGAGTCACCACCAACACCTGGGGGCCGCTTGCCACGTTAGTGACGGCTACCAGGTCCTTTGCGGGGTCGAATGGCATCTTCCGGTAAATATGCTGATTGGCGGTGACGATCGAACCCGAGGTCATGAACAGCGTATAACCGTCCGGCGCAGCCTTGGCGACAATCTCGCCGCCGATATTGCCGCCGGCACCGGCGCGGTTGTCGATGACCACCTGCTGGCCCCACGCTTCGCCCAACTTTTGGCCGATCACGCGGGCGACGATGTCGGTCGCGCCGCCGGCTGAGAACGGAACGATCACCCGCACCGACTTCGCGGGGTAACTCTGCGCCAAGGCGAATGTCGCCACGAACATGGCGCCTGCCGGCATGAGCAGCTTTATGACTCGCATGATTCCTCCTGTTTTATTCGACGCCTGAAGCGGTGGGCTAGTTTAGTGCAATCGCACCTCTGTCACAAACGCACCGTCACCTGAAAATGTAAATCGGGCTCGACCAGATCAGGTGGCCGTCTTCCTGCGTGATGCACACATACAGCGCGTTGTCGCCCTGCCCGGTGAGCGTGATGCGACGTTCGAGCTGTGCCCGGCGGTGCGGGTTTGCATCGGGCATGCGAAACACGCGGATCCGGCGCTTGATGCCGCCGTTGGCAAATACCTGATCATCGATGCCGATATCGGCAACCTTGATTTCGATTTTCACCAGCGCAGTGTCGATTTTGAGCGTTCCGGCTTCAGGATCGGCAAGCCATGCATCGAAACCGCCGAAGCCGCCGGTGGTGAGTGCGGCCCACTTGAGTTCGCCCGGCGCAACCTGCTCGAGTTTTTTGTCGAGGTTCCAGAAATTGATCGGCTGGACGCGTTCGAAGCGGTTGCCCGTCAAGGTGCAGCCGCCGTCCCACACCGTCTGCCGGCCGCGGCCGCGGTATTCCGAGCCTTCCCAGATCACGCGGATGCGGCGGCCGAGTGACTTTTCATCGAACGGGCGGAAGGTCTCGAGCGTCTTGAGCCCGTTGCGGATTTCGATGCGCTCGATCGGCGCCGAGGCCGCGGCTTCCACGGTGAAGGTCACTTCCTTTGCCGGCGAGCGCAGGATGTCGCCCATCATTGCGCTTGTCACCCGGCTCGCGATTGCCGGCCCGAGATTGGGGTCATCGGCAAAGAGTTCGGCCTCGGCATCGAACCCGACCCGTGTGTCGAGGATCATGCGGCAGCCGGTGGTGGCGTAGTGATGGCGCTTCCGGAGCGCGCTGAACAGCGCCGCACGCGTGAGCCCGGTCGCAAGCAGACAGGTGAGCCCGCCGTACGCGCCGAACAGCGACGCGCCGGGATGACTCGCGCCGTGCCGGCCTTTGTGGCCGTCGCTGTTGGCGACGATGCCGACACGATAACCCTGCTCGAATGCGTCCTCGATCAGCCATTCGAAAGTGCCCCAGTCGGAATGCACTTCGACCGAGCGCTCGAGGCGCGCGTCGTGCGCCATTTTGATGTCGGCGTAGCGCCCGCCGATATGCGCGAGCACGACACAGTCCTCGTGCTTCAGCGCCTGGAACAGATCGTCCGCGCTGTTGGCGTCGGTTGCGACGTCGGAGAGATCGTCCACCAGCGCGTGGTGCGAGCGGTGAATCTGCCGGCCTTCGTGCATGAACAGCACGTTGCGGTCGCCGCCGAGCCCGGTATTGCCCGACCATTCGTAGCCGGGAAACAGGATGAACCTGCCATCCGCGTTGAATTCGCGGGAGAGCTTGTTCAGTTCCTCCCAGAACGGCGTCGTGATCTGGAAATCGTTGCCCTGGTGGCACATCGCGTCGAGAAACGCCCGGTCGCGCGCGAATTCGATCAGCTCGCGCGCGGAGTTGGTGCCGATGGTTTCCTCCGACTGCCCGTGCAGGTCGGCCCAGAATGGAAGCAATGCCGCGTCGTCGACAATGCGCAAAGGATTGCTGTCGCAAAGCGGGTTTCCCGAATCATCGAGGACGCGAATCAGTACCTCACCCGCTTCATGCACACGCAGCCCCTCGATGACTTTCGCGTACTCGCCGCGCCACATTGTCACGCGCTCGGGCAACCCTTCGATTTTCACGTTCGCGGAAAAACACACCGTCAGGCCGACTTTGTCGCTCGGATTGCCCCACTGGTCCTCGCCCTTGAAGCCGAGCCTGAACGGCTGGCCGCGTTTTCTCAGCGTCGGCACGATCGCCTTGTAGAGCACCGGCGGACCGGCGACGACCGAGATGCAAGGCTGCTCGGGA
>Ga0082335_1001467_pt1 | contig 49687 bp, 45 predicted proteins | sample Subgrocontami58m_FD_72375 | JGI IMG/M metagenome (GOLD analysis project Ga0082335, IMG submission 72375) | Subsurface groundwater microbial communities from S. Glens Falls, New York, USA - GMW37 contaminated, 5.8 m (SPADES assembly) (version 2) ... | reverse complement strand
AAAGTTCGCTATTTACTGAAAAGTACGAGGATTATATCAATCTCGGAGTTATTGAATGGAAAAAAACATACGAGGAATTATTAAAGGCTGGTAAAAAGTCAATTCTCTTTATAATGACAGATGATACAAAAAACTGTGATGAGGTAGCACAGTATTTAGAAAAAACATACCCTGAATTTAAGGGTGGTGTTTTAACAATTCACACTAATAAAAGCGGTGAAATATCAGAAGCAGTTCAAGGAAAAGATGAGAAAGAGCTTATCAAATTAAGAGAACAAGCTAATACTATAGATAGCTTAGAAAGTCCCTTTAAAGTTATTGTATCGGTTTTAATGCTTAAAGAAGGTTGGGATGTAAAGAATGTAACAACTATTGTAGGACTTCGTGCATACTCCTCCACTGCAAATATTTTACCGGAGCAAACTTTAGGTAGGGGTTTAAGGAGAATGTTTTTTGGTAGAGAAGATATTGAGGAGTACGTTAGTATTATTGGCACTCCTGCATTTATGGATTTTGTTGAATCTATCAATGTCGAAGGTGTGATATTGGAAAAGAGAGCAATGGATATTGGGGCAAAACCAATCACTCCGGTTGTTATTGAGGTTGATAGTGAAAATGTTAAAAAGGACATCGAGAGACTTGATATAGAGCTACCTATTCTTACTCCGCGGATTCAAAGAGAATATAAAAACCTTTCAAACCTAGATGTATCTAAGTTCAAACATAAAAAATTACCGGTTAAGCAATTCAGTGAAAAAGAAAAAAAGGAGATAATCTTCAAAGAAGTTGTCGCTGATAAAATCCACCACACAACAGTCTTAGACACTAACATAGAGCCAAGTTACCAAAGCGCGGTTGGCTTCTTCGCCCAAACAATTATGAGGGAACTTCGTCTGTTTGGCTGCTACGATATTTTATTTGGTCTGGTAAAAGAGTTCATAAGTGATTATTTATTTGTAAATAAGGTTAACCTTGAGGATTTGAATATACTGCGTAATTTATCAGAGTTGGAAGTCACAAAGACCATAACTGAAACCTTCAAAAAGGAAATTAACGATCTTACTATTGAAGATAAGGGTAATGCGGAAATAAAAAACTACATAAAAATAAGTAACTGCAAACCTTTCGTTGTAAATGATAATGCCTACCTTTTACCCAAGAAAAGTATATTCAATAAAATTGTAGGTGATAGTAATTTCGAACTCCAATTTGCTGATTTTCTCGAAAGCTGTGAGGATATATTATCTTTTGCCAAAAACTACTTCGAAATACACTTTAAGATTGATTATAAAAATTCAGATGGATCAATCTCGTATTACTATCCTGATTTTTTTGTGAAGAAAGACAACAAAACTGTTTACATTATTGAAACAAAAGGCCGAGAAGACCTTGACGATCAACTAAAAATTGATAGGTTAAAACAATGGTGTAACGATGCCAACCAGAGACAAAATAAAATCCAATATGAAATGTTGTACGTAAAACAAGAAGAGTTTGAAAAATATAAGCCGCAAGACTTTAGAAAGTTAATTGAGATGTGCAGATGACCGAAGGAGATTGTAGTTGTGGAGGGTGAAAATGCAAAATGAATGAACTCATTAATGAGGCAATAAACACGGCATTAAATAATCCTCGAGATTGGAGAATTGCAATATTGGTTATCGCAATTCTTGTTGCTATTGGACTATTTACAGGTTATTTTCAAAAACTCATCGCACGCATTTTTAAACGTAACAATAAAGGGAAGTTTGAAAGAAGCAATCAATCCCAAAAAATAACTATTGTAGGTAGCTACAATTCTATAGAAGGGCAAACCATCGGTACTGAAATGCGGACACAAACTAAAGCTGTGAAGGAACAGAATAACAAAACCCATATTCAATGCCAGATAGAAACCTTAACAATTGATAATGTAGGTGACGGACTAAGCTTTGTTTTTATTGACAACCGTTATTTTGCGTCAATTGAGGAAATAAACGGACTATGTTCTAAAAGTAAAGTCGTTCAGGGAGCTTATAATCTTACAGAAGATCAGGTTGTTCAGCTACTCAGTCTTTTTAAATTATTTAATCCCAACGGAATCACAGTATCTTATTCAGAAGATCTTAAAACCGCGATAGCGAGAGAATTAGAATATCGAGATATCTCTCTAGAAATTATAACCGCTATCGAAGTTGCTAAAAGGCTACCTTTTCAAAAGCTAAAAAATAACCATTTTGGTGCTAATAATCATTCGTTAGGCGTTTTTGTGAATAAAAAATAACTATGAGTAAAGCAGGTCAAAACACATTTAAGGGAATAAATACACAAGCAAAGGCTTCTTTGTTGTTGTTTTTGTTGAACCTTAAGGATCGGGGGTTCGATTCAGTAACTCTTGAGGACAAAGAGTGGGAAGACTTTACTCTCAACTTTAAGTCGGGAAAGAAAACAATTTGTGAGTCTAAAGACTGGTCTAAATCTCTGTCTTGGATAGATGTAAAAAATATACTAAATAAGATTCTTAAAAGGAAGGCATCTATCAATAAAGAAGATCAAGTTATTATAGTTTGCAGATCAGTTATACCAGAACTTGAAAAAAATATAGAGTATATAAAATATAGCTTCTTTGGAATAAATGATATTTATAAAAAGAAGGGCTTTACTAAAGAACAAATCGGGCTACTTGCAAATACTTCGTTCTTTAAGATTAAATCCGACGAGTTTCTCTATCAGGAAGCGCTTACTTATTTTGTAGAACAGATTTCCTATTGGGTTCCGTTTAAGGATTTACAAATGTTTATGGATTCAATCCTAATTCATGATATTTATTTAAAATCAGAGAAGGGAGCAATCTTTACATCTGCGGAGTTAAAAGAAAAGATTGAGGATTACAAAAAAAGAAAAATTAAAGCAAGTTATGCTTATGATCCGGAGAGAAAAAAAATAGAGGAACAACTAAAAACTATACTAGGCGGTCTTCATAATCCAGAACTTAGAGCATTAATTCTTAGTAATGATGCCTTAACAGCGCTTACGGCACAACCTAATAATATGTTTTTCTTACTAGACCAAGTTAAAAAACAGAAGAACATTAACCTGGTCAAAATGGATGAACTTTGGCAAGCGCTTACAAAAAGACTTTATGCTTTTAACATGCTTCGTATTTTTGAAGAGAACATAGATAACAAAGATAATGCCTCTTATATTTTGGAGTTTGTAACTAAGAACTATAATTCTTTATCATCACCAATCAGAGATAATTTTAATCAAGAATGTGCAATAGAGACTATAGCAAAAATTTTAGATCGTTATCCCGATCTCGTTAGCAATGTATTTCAATTTGTCAAAAAGGTTTTGGATATTCGTGGAGAAGAATATAAGGAGTTAGAAACCAGAAGGGATATCGAGAGGGAAAGAGATTTACTTTCTGAATTGCTACAAAAAATTTATACTTGTTATCAACAAGGTAACAATAAAGAAAAGCAGCAGGAAATAATTGATCTTATAAAAAAGCACTTTAACCTTGTAGATGATGATGGACAATTCGTTATGTTCACACCAAATTCAATTTTCGGAATCCTACTAGAGTATGTTAATTTAGACTTCGAGAAGAACTTTATAATAGTTTTGAAACTAATTTTAGCCCAATACCAATCTTCACAAAGGTATAATGGGAAGTTTGATGGGTGGGATTGGTCTGGAAGTGGGATTTCACAAAGCGGTAGCGAATTTTCTATTTCTGATAGGCATTTTGTTTCAATGCTGATAAAACAAGCACTGAACAAATACTATAAAGTTGATCGAGATAGAGCTTGGAAGTTTATTATCAAAAATTGTATAGCCAGAGAAATAAATGATGTTTCTGTCAATAAACCAGATTTTCTTAATCGCGCTTCGATACCAATTCTTTTTGCAGAGTATAAAAATGGTGAGTATAGTTCTGAAGCCTTCGACATTTTGAGTAAGTTCGTCAAGATGAGAAAAGGTATTCCATGGAAAGCCGATTTAATATTTCAAGAATTAAGTGGTGACTATACAAAAGAACAAAAATGGGCATTAGTAAAAGTTAGTCTTGATGAATATAACAGCTTGCCTGTCAACGTCTTTGTCGAACAAATAACTTCGGATTTGGCGGCAGATGGACACAAAGAAGCAGCGGATATTATCTCAAGCTGGGTAATGAATCCTGAATACCATAAACGGCAGACAATCGGTTCATATAACGTAATGGGGAATATTTCTAAGCTTCTGGATAACCCAGATACTTTTGATGAAGGCGTTAAGATTTTCAGAAACTATATAACAAGCGATGAATTTGTTAAGAAAGATGATGATTGGGAAACATGGGAAGTAGCTAAAAATCTTGCCAAAATTATAGTCAAAGACCTGAATATTGGAGTAAGTGTTTTGAGGGAAGTAAATTCTTCAGAAACGCTTACTTTAAATCAGCAAATTCTAATTTGCAGTTCAATAAATGATTTACCAAAAGAAAACAAAGAAGTAATCCAAGGGATTTATAAAGACTTTGTAAACCCTTTTTTGCAAGGTCTAGATAATGATATATCAAAAATCGAAGAAAGAATTACAAATAAACACTCAAGAGAGCAAATTGTACAATTTGCTGAAAAACTAGCAGAGAACAAATTGTATGATGAGGCGCTCCGTATTATTAAAGTTTTTATAAACGATAGCGATCCAATACTTGATAATTACCCAGATGATCCAAAAGGCGATTTTAATTATCACAGGAAAATTATAGAAGGAGATGACAATCCCACTATCAGTACAGTACGTGGTTATTGCGCTTGGGCCTTGCAAAAGTTTTGTATTCGCTATGGCAGAGATTATATTCCCACAATACTTCCTCTAGTTGAACAGCTAACAAAAGACCCAAATTACTATGTACGTATGCAAGCGTGTATCCCCTTGTTGGAACTTGTAAAGAATAGACATACCGTTTTATCAGACAACAACAAGGAAAGATTCCTATCAATGGAAGTAGCCGAGCGCATTGAAGACATTGCTTTTACCATGCTTACGGATAAGGAAAATCATAAATTGAAGGCAGTAATGAAACATTTAGCAATGGTTTTTACTTACATGAGAACCTTAGATAAAAAACAGGCAATGCTTGTTCTTGAAACCTTTAAGAATACCGGTTTTGAGTCAGTAATGGATGAAGCAGCACCCTTATACATATTCTTCGCCGAGTTTAGAAGTAAGTCATTCAAAGACTGGCCGTGGGGAGATATAACAAAATTTGACGATAAACCCTTTAAGGCTCTTTTGATAAACTTACTAAAAAATGGCTCGCCAGAAATAAAGATAGCTTTGTCTTGGCAGTTTAATAGATTACCGGATGAGATAGGTAAAACGCCAAAAGAAAGAAGCCAAATAACTGTTGACGAAGCGATTGCGCTTGCCGTTTCTTACCTTGAGATTTTAACAAGTAAGTACGAACAGCGAGTTTTTAATAATATTTACAGATTTATTGAAGACTACATAGACTCCCACTTTGAAGAATGTTTTGTACTCTGGACAAAATGCTTAGAAAGAGAAAGACCATTTTTAACAGAAGCGGCAAAAGACAAAGAAAACGTACCCAATGTTTATTGGTGGCCGTTTTTCTACAACGGGAAGATATTACTTGCAGTTGCTAAGCATAAAGGGAATACGGAATATTTAAAGTGGTTTGAATTTTTATCTAATTATCCAATTGAGGTTTTAATAGCAAATGATCTTGCAGATGCGATAAGCCCCCTCAAAAAGCTACCTAAAGATAATAAACAAGTAGCGAGAATTTTTGACAAACTTATTGAACGCAACGCTAATTTTCTAGATGATAAACAAGAATGGTCAAAAAATGAAACACATTGATTTATCGCCATCAGCTCTAGGTTTATTTAAAAACTGCCCGCAGAGACCAAATGGAATATTTGAACAATTGGGAGGAGGTGAGAAGTAATGCAGGATGATAAATCTGTTAAGTCAGAAATGATAAGGTGCGGGAAAAGAACTTACTTTTTTGACGTTAAGGTGGCTTCGAATAATGATAGGTATCTAAAGATTACTGAAACGAGGCTTATGGAGGAAAACGAGCCAAGAAAAAGAAGTACTGTAATGATTTTTCCGGAAGATATTGGCCGTTTTAATTCCGTATTAAGCCAAGTATCGAAACTACTTACACAGGAAGGGAAATAAAAAAATGAATAAAAATAATCAGAACTTTTATGAACTGCTTCGTCAGAGACGAAATGAAGTGGCCAAAGAGGCTGGTATCAAGCCATATATGGTCCTTCATAACAGCGTTTTGAGCGAGATTACTGAAAAAAAGCCAACGACAATAGAAGAACTTGGCAAGATAAAGGGAATGGGAAAGAAAAGGCTTACACGATATGGTGAGTTTATCTTGGAAGCTATCAATGGATCTTCTGTTACCCTCACACCAGAGATATTTGAAGAAAAAGTTTATAGCGTTTCCGAATTCATTGACTTTATTAACGAGCTTCTGGTGCCAAAGCGAGCGATTGTTCAAGGAGAAGTGAACCAGATTAAATCAATGAACAATTATACATTCTTCACTTTAGTAGATAAAAACATTGAGGCGGTCTTAAATTGTTTTGTCTGGCAAAGCAAGCTAGAGAGTTTTGGTGTTGAACTCAAAGAAGGTCTGGAGCTCAAAATTGAAGGTTTTCCTAAAATCTTCAAGAGAAAAGGCGGATTTAACTTTGAGGTCGAACACATAGGTTTGGTTGGCGAAGGCGCATTAAAACAAGCTTTCGAAGCTCTAAAAAAGAAATTGGCTGTTGATGGATATTTCGGATTGGAGAGGAAAAAGCCGATACTTAAATACAGTGAGCGGATTGGGCTCATTACTTCAGTGTACGGCGATGCTAAAAACGATTTTTTAACTCATCTAGGAAAGTTTGGATTTAAAATTCACTTTTATAATGTTCGGGTTGAAGGACTTTATGCTATTGATGAGATAACATCCGCCATCCGGTGGTTTAACGAAAATATGGGTGATGTAGAAGCTCTAGTTTTAACCAGAGGCGGAGGTAGTCTCGAGAGCCTTCAGCCTTTTAACTCGGAAGCAATAGCCAAGGCAATTTTTGCTTCAAAGATTCCTATAATTACAGCCATAGGGCATGAGAATAACGAAACCATTGCTGATCTGGTTGCTGACGTGTATGCTTCTACTCCAACTGATGCGGCTAGGATTTTATCGGATCCTTGGAGACAAGTCCAAGACTTGCTCTCCTCTTACGAAACAAATATCATCACAATTTTGAAAGACAAATATGATAATATTGAAGAGAAGTTGACAGCATTTGGAAGCAATTTTGTTTCAGCTATCAATATGGTTATAAGTTTTAGAAAAGAAAGGGTAGAAAGTTTACAGAGAGCTCTAATACTCTCGTTTTATCGGATAATTGACAGAATAAAATTAACGGAGAGGAATTTTCTTAATAACTGGGAAAGACTAAGAACTCAGATTTTGACATTAAGACAGTCGGTCGGTAACCAAGAGAACACTCTTTTTAAAGAGATAAATAGGTGGTTTCGCGTGTTGCAAGTGAGTTTGGACAACGTTGAAGAAAAACTAAAGCTTAGTGATCCTACTGGTCGGCTTAAGCAAGGTTATAGTATAATCTTTAATATCGGCAACAAAGTAATTAAAAGTAGTAAACAAATAAATGTGGGCGAAGAAATTATTCTAAAATTTTACGAAGGGGGTGCTTCAACTCGCGTTGAAAAAAAGAAAATATGAATGAAAAAGAAGACAAATCTTTTGATTTTGCTAAAGCAATCGAAGAACTCGAAGAAATTAACCGCTGGTTCCAAAACGAAGAGATTGACCTTGATGCAGGGCTATCCAAGTTTCGCAGAGGTTTAGAGCTCATTAAAAAAAGCAGGGAAAGATTAAAGCAAGTGGAAAACGAATTCAAGGAGATAAAAAAGGAATTCGGCGGAGAAGAAATTCTTACAGAAGAACCAGAGTAAACCCTTTCTACATTTCTTCTTTCTTCCACTCCACGCCGCTAATGCCTGCTTTTTCGAAAAGTTGTTGAAGTCGCTTCACTTCCTTTGTGTTTTGTAAAATCTTAATGCTCTTAAAATCACTGCCAATTTCAATAATTAACGTTAGGTTCCATTTAGCTCATTATATCAATCTAATCCCCAGTCTGTTTTACAACTATCTGGTGACCCCAGTCGGATTCGAACCGACGTAAATAGGCTGAAAACCTATTGTCCTAACCGCTAGACGATGGGGCCATCTTACAAAAGAACTGTGCGGTTAAATCTTAACCCCACAGCTCAATTGTACGCAAATGCGTATATAAAGTCAATCTAAAACAAATCTCTTAACCGAGTTTTTTCTTTAAATCCTCAAGCGTATCTTTTGCCGCTCCTTGACCACCCAGTCCAAAGGCAATTCCACCGCCAATGGCCATCATCGCCACAATTCCCGTAAAGAGAGTCTTTATCAAATCCGCCGCAATTCCAAGTTGAGTCAACACGGCAAATGTGACAAATATAATAATCGCCCATTTAGCAATGGTAGCGACTATGCGTGATGTTTCGGGCGATACTCCATGAACCGATGCCAAAACAACATCATGTGCCAGGTTAGCAAAAACAAGACCAACCAAAGCCAATATCGTTGCCACAAATACCTGCGGAATGTAAAGAATGATGCTGTTTAGGACTAATGTCGCTTCCGGTACGCCCCATACTTTGACCGCCGGCACCAAAAACAAAAGTATCACAAACCAACGAACAATTTCGGCCAAAATATTTGACCAGCGAAGTTCTCCCTTTGCTTCAGGAACACTATATTTCTTGAGAAAATTCTCCACCTTCAAAGCTTTAAATACTTCCAAAGCCACCTGTCGAAGAAGGGCAGCCACAATAATACCGATAACCAAAACCAGAAGTCCTGCGATAAAACTTTGAAGGAAAGTTACTAAACCGCCCAAACCTGAATTTATAGAAGAAAGAAGAGAACTTGTTATTTCTTCTGCCTGCATGTATTACTCACCCCCTTTCGTGTAAAAATCTAAACCTAACTTCAGTTTTACACACCCTATCACATCTTGTCAAGTGGGAATAATCACTGTATAATTCAATAAGGGTTTACCCTGAGGAGTGGAACGACGAAGGGCCCGTAGCTCAACGGCAGAGCAGTAGCCTTTTAAGCTATTGGTTGACAGTTCGAATCTGTCCGGGCTCACATCAGACAGGAGAAGGGGTGGGAGGGGTTGGATTTGAATATACCGCCCCATTCAACAGCGGTAAATCCACTTCTATTGACAGGGTTAATAATTGGCTCCGTTACAGTTATTTTTTCCTCAAGGGCTTTGAAATAGATTGTGACCCGAATTAGAGTACCGGGTGATGGGTTAATGGTGAGCGGTGAAATTGTGTCTAAGTTGTTTTGAGAGACGATGCCCACAAAATAATATGGTGATTTTGGCAGAGCCTTGAGCCAATAGTCGGAAAACTGCGAGCTTTCTTTGCTATTGAGTCCAAGCTTTGGCAGTAAATCGGCAAACAGCTTTGCCAGTGCGTTCTGCTTAACCACAAACCCCTCCTTTGGTTCTTCAATAAGGTTATCGGGAATTTCCGCTTCATAGTAAAGATAGTCAAACGTTTTATCTTGGTAATTGATTTGCCCATTTGGCTGTGCAACAACAGACCAGCCGTTTGGCGGATATTTGGGAATAGTTAGCGTCAGCTTGCCTTGCGGTTTTATGGAAACGTTGACGCTCGTTTGTGTCTCGGGATAAAGATAAATTGCCGGTTTGCAATAGGGAGAGAGCCAGGGAGCTTTGGGTTCTCTTTCGATAATATAAGTTTGAAGCTGGAGTGATTGTTTTCCCGGTTCGGGCAAAGGCGGTTTAAGGCGAAAGGAATCTCCCGGGTTGCTTGTTGCCTTGCAGTTTCTAATAGGGTCGGGAATTCCTGATTGTGCAACATCCTTTAATCTAATGTAAGCGTCAAACCGTGCTTCACCCACGTCGCCCGGACAGTTCTTACAGGTATAAATGAGAAGATCATCTTCGATAGCCACGCAAGGGTTTCCAGCCGGACCTGCAAAAATCATATCTTTTTTTCCACCGCCGCGACAGCCGCCTTCCATCTTATCAGAATTGTTTATAAAAATTCGTTCTCCGGTGGCTGGTACAGTAAAGCCTGAAGGCTCAATATGTCGAATATCCTCAACCAGAATGATATCTGTTTTAAGAAGCGCATATTCATCGCCGGTAGTTGGGTCCGGAAAGCGAAATCTCTTACTTAAGTTTTCTGACGGTTTGCAATTTGCCCCATTGCCCGAATCACAGCATTGGTAGGCAGCTTCTGGCGGAATTGATACGGCATCGGAGAGTCTGTCGGTGGAAAAGCCGCCGATCAAAAGAAAGGCCGCCAGAGCAATAATGCCGATTAATAAAAGCTCCATTTGCCCACGCTGCATATACTACCATTGTAGTCACTTTTTTATGTAAACGTCAAGGAGTATAATTACGGCTGTGAAAAAGTCTATAACTATTATAACCATTATAACTATTATATTTTCGGTCTTTCCCAAGCCTTCTTTGGCCATAGAAGATCCTTTGTCTTTTTCCAATAACCGTTTTGGCATTCATATTCTTTTCCCCCAGGAACTTTCGGCGGCGGCACAGCTGGTTAATTCAAGCGGCGGCGATTGGGGCTATGTGACAATTCCCATTCAATCAGTTGATAGAAATTTGGAGAAATGGCAAGAGTTTATGGATGATGCCAAAAGCCTTCACTTAATTCCCATTATTCGCATTGCCACATATCCTCGGGGCAATTTTTGGACCACGCCTACTATTTTTGACCATTTAGACTTTGCCAACTTTCTTAACTCTTTATCCTGGCCGGTTGTAAATCGCTACATTATTGTTTACAACGAGCCAAACAGTAATCTGGAGTGGGGTGGAGCTGTTGATGCGGCTGCCTACGCGCAAGAACTTTCTTACACTATTGACGCATTCAAAAGAGTAAATGATGACTTTTTCATAATTTCGGCCGGCCTGGACGGCTATGCGCCCCAAAGAGGCAGTTTATACCAAAATTCCTATCAATTTTTGCTGGATATAGACAAAGCTGTTCCCGGCATATTTAAGCGAATAGACGGTTTTGCCAGCCATTCCTATCCCGGAAGCAATTTTAGCGAAAGCCCCTTTCTGACAAAACAAGCAGGTATTACCAGTTATAAAACAGAAGAAGCTTTTATCAAAAACCGCTTTGGCAGAGGTAATATTCCTATATTTATTACCGAAACCGGCTGGCAGAGGGGAAATATTACAGAGAAACAAGTAGCCTCGTTTTATCAATATGCCTTTGAAAATATCTGGAGCGACAAAAATATTGTGGCCATAACCCCTTTTCTGTTAAACGGACAGGCCAGCAGTTTTGATGGATTTTCTCTGCTTCGTCCCGATGGCAGCCCTTCGGAAATTTTTAGCAGTATTGCTTTATTGCCAAAAGTAAAGGGACAGCCGCAGTTGATAGATGAGGTAGTTTTAGGAAAATATGCACCACCCGTTGCTGTTAAAAACTTTCAGCGTGCGCAGGATAAGTCATTTATTATAAAAGTCAGTCCGTCCTGGAAAGCTTTCTTAAACTGGCTTTTTGGTCAAGAATAAGTCCGGGCACAATGCTCCAAAAACCATGCTTTTTTCGAATTGCGTCAAGAGTTGTTTCGATGTTGCTCGTAATTTTTTGCGGCTGTTCAAACAGAGAAGGTTGTTTAACAATTGTGGTAAGATCAAAAACGCTCATACCAATTAAACGAAGAGAAGTTTTCAGGTCCCAGGAAGCTCGAAAAAGCATTTTGGCCTTTTCAAAAATAGGTTTGGTGCTGGCAGTAGGAGCAAGCAGTTTGGCCTGATGCGTTTTAGTTTGAAATGCGCTGGTGCGAAGTTTAAGCACTACCCCTCCTGCCAGTTTTCCCTCACCTCTTAAATCGGAGGCAATACGAAGGGATAGAAAATACAGTGTTTGTTCCAAAAACGAAAGACTATTGCTGTCAAAAGAAAAAGTTGTTTCCGCGCCCAATGATTTTCGCTGCCAGTTAAGCACAAGTTCTGTTTCGCCAAGACCGTTGGCGGCAGATGAGAGATAAACACCTTGTTTACCAAAGAGCAGTTCCAGCTTCCCAGGGGAAATCTTTGAAAGCTGTCCGATGGTGGTAATGCCCATGCCGGTTAGTTTTTCCTCTGATTTGACCCCCAGACCGGGCAAATCCCGAATAGGTAAATTTGCCAGAAACGCTTTTTCTCCACCTTTTGCAACCACAGTTAATCCGTCCGGTTTTTGATAGTTGGAGGTCACTTTAGCCGTGACTTTGTTGGCGGCTATGCCAATGGAAGCTGTTACGCCAATTTTGCTTTGAATATCGAGCTTTATTTTTTGGGCTACTGTTGTTAAATTAGAATAATATTCTTCAAAACCATAGAAAGAAAGATACGCCTCATCTATAGATATAGGTTCTAGAAAAGGGCTGTAATTAGCCAGAATTTTATAGAAAGTTTTGGAAGCGAGGGTATATTTTGGAAAATGCGGTTCGATGACTATTAACTTTGGGCAAAGCGCCAGCGCTTTATAAAGCGGCATGGCAGAATAAATACCATATTTTCTAGCCTCATAGGAAGAGGCGGCTACCACCCCTCGACGAGAGGGACCTCCGACGACTACAGGTTTGCCTAACAAATGAGAGTTGTCTCGCTGTTCAATGGAAGCAAAAAAAGCGTCTAAATCAATATGGAAGAGCATTAACAAAAGTATAATCCGAAAATTACCCAAACACAAGATAGTTTTTTATTTTTGTGGTAAAATAAGACATCAAAGGGTATGAAGAATGGTTTTTATAGTCCCAGTAAAGGCAGTATAGACGAAGAACAGGCAATTGCCGATATAGTTGCTTTTATCCGCCAAGACAAAGATGCCTTTTATAAGTTAGCTATTGGTACCGATTCTCACGGACAAGATCCTGCCAATGTTTCCAGATCCAAGACTATTGAGTTTGTGACAGCCGTGGTTATTCATCGCAAAGGCTATGGTGGCCGCTATTTTTGGCAGAAAAAAACGGTTGATAAAATTTCTACTTTGAGGGAACGAATTTATATGGAAACCATGCTGTCGGTAAATTTTGCCCAGAATTTTATTCCCCAGCTTAAAATGGCTTTAACTAACGGAGAAAAATACGATCTGGAAATTCATATTGATGTAGGTGAAAAAGGGGAAACCAGAACAATGATCAAAGAAGTGGTGGGAATTGTAGTGGGAAGCGGATTTATCGCCAAAACCAAACCCGAATCATACGGCGCATCAATTGTAGCAGACAAACACACTTAGTTTATGATATATGAACATTCAGCGGGAGGAATAGTATACAAAAATACAAAAGAGGGCATAGAGGTTCTTCTTATCAAAGATAAGAACAATAACTGGACATTTCCTAAGGGACTGATTGAAAATAACGAAAGTCCCCAGGATGCGGCCAAGCGGGAAATTCTGGAAGAGACCGGGTTAGACGGTATTATCTTTGCGGCAGATATAGATATAATTCACTATTTTTATCGCTTTCACGGAAAACTTATTAACAAAACAGTAGATTTTTTCCTTTTCAAGTATAGCGGCCGCGCAAAACTCACGCCACAGAAAGAAGAGGGTATTTTAGAGGTTGACTGGATTGATGTAAAAAAAGTTTTTTTGATTATGGGATACCCAAAATCAAATAATCAAATTATGGAAAAGGCATTAAGCCTAATTGTACAATGAAAAGTCTGGAATGGAACAAGGCCAAAGATATAGAACAGGATATTAGAAAAATTTTGCAAGTTCTTGAATTTCCCCATATTAAAAAATCGAGAGTTTTTTGTTTTCGAACTTATGGTTCAAAATCCCGTTCCTACGCCCGCATCTGGGCGTTTCCCAAAATTTTTCAACTGGCCTTGAAGGTGGAACCGGCATATGTAATTGAAGTTTTAGGAAAATATTACGATAAGCTGTCTTTGGATGAGAAGAAAAAAGTGCTTATTCACGAACTTTTGCACATTCCCAAAAATTTTTCAGGGGCGCTTCTTCCCCACCGAAGTAGGGGAAGGCATTTGGGACACATGGTTAACAAGCTTTTTGAGGAATATAAAAGGGCAATAGAATGATAACTGTGCTTCATGGTGATGACATTGTGTCATCCAGAAAACAGCTTACGGAGCTTAAGGCAAAATTTGCCGCATATGAGCAGGTGGCGCTTATCGGGGAGGCGGCAGAGTTATCCGACGTGATCCAGCTTTTTGAAGCAAACTCTCTTTTTGACCAAAAAAAACTTATTATCCTGGAACGGTTTATCGAAACCAAGGATAAAAAAAAGCTGGCGCTTACATTTAATCTTTTTAAGAAAAATCCTGATTGTGAGGTGATTTTTTGGGAGGCAAAAGAAATTAAAAAGGAACTGCTAGCCTTTTTTCCCAAACAGACAACTGTTTTATTATTTAAGGAAAGCCAGTTTATTTTCCGTTTTCTGGAAAGTCTGCGTCCCGCAAATGCAAAGCAGATGCTGTCGCTTTTTCACGAAACGCTTAAAAACGAAACTGATGAACGAGTTTTTTATATGCTGGTTCGCCAGTTTCGCCTGCTTTTGGCAATTTCATCCAGCGGCAAAATTAGCGAAACAAACCGTTTGGCGCCATGGCAAAAAACAAGACTTGCGATACAAGCGAAATATTTTTCCAGTGAAAGGTTGATAAAACTTTACCGAAGATTGTTTATTTTGGAAAAACAGCTAAAAACAGGTACCGGAGCCTTGCCTCTTTCCCATGCCCTTGACCTTTTTCTGTTGGACATCTAGAATGAATAGATATGTTGATTAATCCCAAAATATTTCGCGAATACGACATACGGGGAATTGCCGGCGAGGATTTAAGCGAGGAATTTGCCAATGTTTTGGGGAAAGCTTATGGAACTTATCTGCAAAACGTTGGCACAAAAGATGTGGTGGTTGCCCGAGATACCAGAACTACTTCACCCGCTTATCAAAAAGCTCTGATTGAAGGATTAACTTCAACAGGCTGTAGTGTCAAAGATTTAGGCATCGCCATTGTCTCCACTATGTATTTTTCTCGGCAATTTTTTAACATTGACGGGGGCGTGATGGTTTCGGCCAGCCACAATCCGCCGCAGTATAATGGTTTTAAACTGTGTCATGGTCCAAATACCATTTCGGGAAAAGAAATTCAAAAAATTCGCCAGATGATGGAAAAGGGAGAATTTAAAACCGGCAGCGGCAAAATAGTACCATTTCCGCAAGGCAACACTACTTACTATGAAGAATTGAAAAAGCACATCAAACTGGCAAAGAAACTAAAAGTGGTGGTTGACGCCAGTGCCGCTATTGCCGGACTGTTTGTGCCAAAACTGCTGCGGGATTTAGGATGCGACGTGGTAGAGCTTTATACAGAAGTCAACCCCACCAATCCTCCTCATATTTCCGATCCGGTGGTGATTGATGCATACACGGATCTTATTAAAACAGTAAGAGAAAACAAAGCCGATATTGGCGTTTTGTTTGACGGCGATGCCGACAGAGTCGGTTTTGTTGATGAAAAAGGTCGAATTCAGCTGGGTGATATTATCCTAACCCTTTTAGTGCAGGATTATTTACCCAAAAATCCCAACAGCAAAGTGATAGTTGAACTTAAAGATTCGGAAATGGTAGTAGATGAGGTAAATAGGTTAGGCGGAATTCCCATTTTTTGGAAAACAGGACATTCTTTACTTGATGAAAAGGTTTATGAAGAAAAAGCACTGCTTTGCGGAGAAATGAGCTGTCATTACTGGATACCGAAAGACTGGTACTATTTTGACGATGCCGTGCATACTATGTGTCAGGTGTTGCGGATTTTAAGCGAAAGCGACAAGACACTCTCGTCGATTATTGATACTTTCCCCAAATATTATGCCACGCCGGAATACCGAATTGCCCTTGCCGACGAGAAGAAGTTTGAAATTGTCAAACAGGTGGTTGAATATTTTCGGCCAAAATGCACCAAAATCATTGATTTAGACGGAATTCGCGGATACACAAATGACGGCTGGTTTCTTATCCGTGCCGCAAATACAGGACCATTGATAGCCCTTCGCGTTGAGGCCAAAACAGCAGAAGGATTAGAGCGGCTTAAAAAGTTTGTGGAAGAAGGCTTAAAAAACTTTCCCGATATCCATCTTGACTGGAACAGACAATACGACAGTCATTAAATTATGTCAAATGAACTAAAAGTTGCTATCGAAGCGGCGAAGATTGGCGCCAAAGTCGCGCTTGAATACTTTAATAAAACTTTAGATATTATGCTAAAACCAGATAATAGTCCGGTCACGCAGGCTGATAAAGAAGCAGAAAAAACAATTAAAGAAGTTATTTGTAGTTCTTACCCATCCTCTGACTTTCTTGCCGAAGAAACGGTAAAAACATCATTAGGCAATGATTTTTGGGTGATAGACCCCATTGATGGAACAAAAAACTTCATTCGTGGTCTTCCCTTCTGGGGCGTGGAAATAGCCTATGTAAAAAATGGTGAAATCCTACTCGGCGTTATCTATTCTCCTTGTTTTAATGAGTTGTTATATGCAGAGAAAGGTCAAGGCGCCTATTTTAACGGTAAACGAACGTCTGTTTCAAAAACAGCTAAACTTAGCGAGGCATTTCTTGTTCATGGCACAATCAACTATTTCGAACAAAGAATCCCCCAGTTTTTAAAACTCCTAAAAGGTATTTATCGTGACCGAGGTTTCGGTGATCTTTACGGATATGGGCTGGTGGCGCAAGGTAAAGCAGATATTATGATGGATGCCAGAAACGGCCCATGGGACATTGCACCGATAAAAGTAATTATTGAAGAAGCCGGGGGAAGAGTGACAAATTTTGAAGGCAAAGATTGGCAGTTAACCGATTCAACCGCCGTTGCCACAAATGGTTTACTGCATGATGAAGTAATCCGAATTCTCAATGAATGATAAAAGCGTGAATAAAATATTAAACGGCGTTCGAGCGATTATTTTTGATATGGATGATTTGATGATCAATAGCCATCCGGTGCATATGGAAATATTTGAACAAGTGTTAAACAAATACGGCGTCTCACTTAAAGATCCCAAAAATCCATTTCAGCCTGAAGAAGAAAGCAAGTTTTTTGGTAAAAAAATTATTGAGGCTTTAGATTTTTTTAGAGATAAATTTGGCTTGAAAGATCGAGTAGAATTAGAGGAAATGAATAAGGAATTTAATAGACTTCTCTTGCCAATCTTTGAAGAGTATGTTGAGCCAATGCCCGGCCTTGATACGTTAATTACGTCTTTGAAAGGAAGATACAGACTTGCTCTCTCATCTTCTTCAAGAAGAGACAAAATCAATTTAGTTTTGAGAAAACTTCATTTAGAAGACGCGTTTGAGGCAATAGTTTCTGGAGAAAATGAGATAGAACACGGCAAGCCGGCACCGGATATTTTCCTAAAAGCTGCGGAAAAGATTGGTATTTCTCCATCGGAATGTTTGGTTTTAGAAGATGCTAACAATGGCGTTGAGGCGGCAAAGGCGGCCGGCATGCGCGCGGTAGGCGTGCATAATCAATTTACTTTTCAAAGATTGGGAATACGGCAGGATTTGGGCGCGGCGGATTTACAGATTAATGGTTTGTATGAATTAATAAGTATGATATCATAAAATATATGATTGATTTGACAAATCTTGAGGAAATAAAAAAACTTGATCCAAAAAACGTTTATGGTTCGACAGAAATGTTTGCCGATCAATGCAGACAGATTTGGGATGATGCAAAGAAAGTAACGTACCCCCCAGAATATCGAAATGTAAAAAATATTGTTTTTTGCGGTATGGGAGGCTCATCTTATGCAGGGCGAATAATGCCTAATCTATTCAAAGACGAACTATCTGTCCCTATCTATACAAACGACGACTATCATCTTCCGGCATATGTTGACAAGTCTTCTCTTGTTTTGCTTGGCAGTTATTCCGGCACAACAGAAGAAGTGCTTTCGGCAGGCAAAGAAGCACTAGAAAGAGGGGCAAAAATAACAGCCGTCACCACCGGCTCTGCCATTGCGGACTTTTTAAAGGTCAATAGTTTACCGGGGCTCGTCTTTACACCGCAATTTAATCCATCTACCCAGCCTCGTCTGGGAACCGGTTATAATGTTTTGGGCGCAATAGCCGTTCTTAATCAAATTGGTTTGGTGCATATATCTGATGAAGCTATCAAGAAAGCAATAGGTATATTACAAAGCGGAAAAGAACAGATTAAGGAGCAGGCAATGGAATTTGCAAAAAAGATATTCGGCAATATACCGGTTATTTTTGCGGCAGAATTCTTAAAAGGAAATGCATATATATTACGCAATCAAACAAATGAAACAGCCAAAAGTTTTTCTGCATTTTCGGAATTACCGGATCTTAATCACCATCTGATGGAAGGATTAAAAAATCCCGCAGACAAAAAACTTATTGTGCTTTTTCTAACTTCTAACCTCTATTCTGATATTCTCAAAAAGCGAATTGCTTTGACCAGTGAGGTAGTTGAAAAAAATAATATTCCGGTATTAGAGTATGAAGCTCAAGGAGAAGAAAAAATTTCTCAAATGCTCAACGTGCTTTCCTTTGGCGGATATCTTGTTCTTTATTTAGCTTTCTTATATGGACAAGATCCAAGCTTGATTCCCTGGGTGGATTTTTTTAAGGAAAAATTAGCCAAGGCCTAAAACCCCTCTTGTAAAATTATTAAAACTTCCGCATAATAGTTGTTACAGGTGCTATTTATGAGTAGAAAGCCTTTTGTTGTTTGGTTTGATGAAGTTGATAAGGAAGATATTCCGCTGGTTGGCGGAAAGGGAGCGAATTTGGGGGAGATGACACAGTATGGTATTCCCGTCCCTCCCGGTTTTATTATTACCGCGCCCGCCTACTACCATTTTGTCAGAGAGAACGAATTGGAAAAAGGCATTCGTCGACTTTTGGTACACTTAAACACCGACGATCCCAATTCTCTTAACCACGCCTCCATTGAGATAAAAAAAATGATTATGAAGGCGCATTTGCCGCAAGATTTAGCCCAGGAAATCCTCAAAGCTTATCATAGTCTTAGCCAGCCGAACAAAAATCACTCATTAACTCACAAAATTCATACAGTTTTAGAGGAAGCGTTGGTGGCCGTACGTTCCAGCGCCACGGCAGAGGACTTGCCTACCGCTTCTTTTGCCGGTCAGCAGGCCACATTTTTGAATGTGTCCGGTGATGTCGAGCTTTTGCACAAAGTAAAGGCTTGTTACGCGTCGCTTTTTGAGGCGCGGGCTATTTTTTATAGACATGAGAACGCCTTTGATCATTTTAAGATAGGTATTGCCGTACCTGTGCAAAAGATGGCTCAAGCTACCGCTTCGGGGGTGATGTTTACCATAGATCCTATTACCAATGATAAAGAAAAAATTGTAATTGAGGCTATTTTTGGCTTGGGGGAGCTAATTGTGCAAGGTACAATCACCCCCGATCATTACGAAATTGAAAAAAAGACCTTTAAAATTTACAAGAAGCAAATAGAAAAACAAACTATTATGTTAACCAAAAGAGGTAAGAATACAAATGAACTGCCTGTTGCCAAAGCCAACCAAAACAAACAAAAGATTAGCGATAAACTTATCGAAGAGGTGGCAAAACTGGGAAGAAAAATAGAGCACCATTACTTTTTTCCCCAGGATATCGAATGGGCAATTGAAGACGGAAAAGTCTATATCATCCAAACTCGCCCAATCACAACCCTTCGACAGGCTCAGGGCAAGCAATCAGAAGTATTGGAAATTGGAAATTGGAAATTGGAAATTCTGTTGAAGGGTGATCCGGCCAGTCCGGGAATTGCCTGCGGTCCGGCCAAGGTTATTTTAAGTAGTAAACAGATAAACAAAATTAAACCCGGGGATGTGCTAGTGGCTCCCAAAACAGATCCAGACTATGTACCGGCCATGAAAAAAGCTGTGGCTATAATCACCGACCATGGAGGAAGAACCTCGCATGCGGCAATTGTGTCGCGAGAGTTAGGTATACCTTGCATTGTCGGAACGGATGTGGCAACCAAAAAACTCAAAACCGGCTTGGTTGTTTCGGTAAACGGTGCCACCGGCGAAGTATTTAAGGGAGGCATACCCAGGGGGCGGCTGGATAGCATAAAAGTGGCCATACCCCAGTTTCGTCCTCATCGAAAAACCGCCACCAAATTATATGTAAATCTTGCCCAGCTCGATCGCGTTTCGGAGGTAGCACAGATGGATGTTGATGGGGTGGGACTTTTACGGGCGGAATTTATGATTGCCGCAATTGGTGTTCACCCCAACAAAATAATTCAAGATAGGAAACAAAAATTGTTCATAAATCAATTATCCGAAAATTTGAGGACATTTTGTGAACATTTTTACCCAAGACCGGTGGTATATCGCCTTTCCGATCTTAAAACAAACGAATACCGAAATCTCAAAGGAGGAGCACAATTCGAACCGCAGGAAGAAAATCCCATGATTGGTTTTCGGGGAGCGTATCGGTTTATCAAAAATCCGCAAACGCTTAAGCTGGAAATAGATGCCATTAAAAAGGTGCGCGACGAAATGGGCTTTAAGAATCTGTGGATTATGGTGCCTTACGTACGCACCGTTGACGAACTTAAACAAATAAAAAAACTTATCCATTCTTTTGGACTTTCCCAAAGCGCCTCATTTAAGCTGTGGATGATGGTAGAAATACCAGCCAATGTTATTTTGATCGAAGATTTTCTAGCAGTTGGTGTTGATGGAATTTCCATTGGTTCAAACGACTTAACCATGCTAACTTTAGGAACAGATAGAGATAACAGTGAGCTAGCCAATGTGTTTAGCGAGAAAGATCCCTCTGTGATTGCTTCTTTGGAGCGGGTCATCATGGCCTGTAATAAGCACAAGGTTTCCTCATCAATTTGCGGACAGGCTCCGTCGACATACCCCGAACTGGTCAAACAATTAGTTGATTTTGGCATTACCTCAATATCAGTTAACCCCGATGCGGTTTCGGATGTCCGTGAAAATATTTATGAAACGGAACGAAAAATATGGCAAAAGTAACTAAAGTTGGCGCTCGTGAAATTTTAGATAGCAGGGGTAATCCAACTGTTGAGACAACAGTTTTACTTTCCGACGGCAGCTGGGGTGTTTCTTCGGTGCCAAGCGGCATATCAGTGGGCAAATATGAGGCTGTAGAACTTAGAGATCGCGATCCCAACCGCTTTGGCGGACTGGGAGTATTAAAAGCCGTCCAAAATGTAAATTTAGTGATTTCACCAAAATTACTGGGTACAGATCCCACCCGACAAAAAGAAATAGATGCCGCAATGATTGGGCTTGACGGCACGGAAAATAAAGGAAAACTCGGTGCAAATGCCATTTTAAGTGTGTCGCAGGCTATGTGTAAAGCCGCCGCCATGAGTCTGAAAACTCCGCTTTTTCACTATATCAATAAACAGGCACAGGAATATGGTTTACCAGGCGCTACCAATCGCATTCCTACCCCTATGCTTAACATTATCAACGGCGGCAAACACGGGGCCGGCAATTTGGATTTTCAAGAGTTTATGGTAATTCCGTCTTCCAACAAAAAGTTTTCCGAGGCCCTTCACATGGGAGTTATGATCTATAACGCCCTGCGCGACGTTTTGATATTTAGAAACGCAGTTCATTCAGTAGGAGACGAGGGGGGCTTTGCCCCAAATCTTTTTACCAATTCAGAGGCTTTTGATGTTATTGTGGAAGCGGTAAAGGCGACAGGAGCCAGGCTTGGCTATGATGTATTTTTCGGTCTTGACGCGGCCGCCTCGTATTTTAGAAAAATGGGCGGATATCAGCTAAAGGACAGACCCCAGTTATTTCCAACAGATCAGCTGGTGGATTATTACAAAACTTTGGTTTCCACCTATCAAATACTTGTTCTGGAAGATGCTTTTGAGGAAGATGATTGGGAGGGTTGGGCAAAACTAACCCGTGAACTTTCGGATAGGCTTCTGATTGTAGGCGACGACCTTTTAGCCACTAACAAATCACGTTTAGCACGCGCCATTTCGGAAAAGGCGGCTAATGCTATTTTGGTAAAACCAAATCAAATCGGTACCATTTCGGAAACATTGGCTCTTATCAAGCAAGCGCGAGAGGCCAGCTTTCGCATTATTGTTTCTCACAGAAGCGGCGAGACAAACGATAGTTTCATTGCCGACTTCGCGGTTGGAGTTTCCGCCGATTATATTAAATTTGGGGCTCCGGCGCGGGGCGAACGCGTAGCTAAATATAATAGGCTTTTGGAAATTGAACAAAGTTTTGTATGACGGCACCTGTTGTTTTAATTGTACTTGATGGTTGGGGTTATTCAAAAGCAAAAGAAGGCAATGCTATAGAAGCAGCCAGTTTGCCAAACTATCGCAGGTATCTGCTATCCTATCCCCATACACTGCTTTCTGCCTCCGGTGAGGCGGTAGGCTTACCTAAGGGGGAAGTGGGCAATACAGAAGTAGGGCACTTAAATCTTGGCGCCGGGAAAATTGTTTACCAGGACTTGCTTCGCATTAATATGGCAATTGTTGACGGCAGTTTTTTTCAAAATACCGCCTTTTTACAAGCCATAGAGCATGTTAAAAAACACCAGTCAAAACTGCATATCATGGGACTAATCGGCGAGGGCGCCGTGCATGCTTCAAATGATCATCTTTTTTCTCTTATTCGTTTATGCAAGGAGAAAGGCGTAGAGAGACTTTTTCTCCATCTCTTTACCGATGGGAGGGACTCTATGCCTACATCTGCCATGTATTTGATACAAAATGTGGAGGAGTTTTTAAAACGAGAGGGTGTGGGTGAAATTGCCAGTGTTATTGGCAGATATTATGCTATGGATCGTGATAATCGGGTGGAGCGAACACAGAAGGCGTTTGATCTTTTAACCGCAGGAATTGGAGAACGCTTCCATTTTGGCCGCGAAGCTGTTGAACAGCAATATGCTAAAGACTTAACAGATGAGTTTATTCCGCCGATTGCCATTACCGATGAGTCAGGCACACCCAAAGCAAAAATTGTTGATAATGATGCGGTTATTTTCTCTAATTTCAGAATTGACAGACCGCGGGAATTAACAAAAGCTTTGGTAAAGAGCTCAATTAAAAATCTTTTTTTTGTGACTATGACCGAGTACGAAAGAGGACTGGCGGTTTCAGGCGTTGCCTTTCCCCCTATTAATGTGACAAAACCGCTGGGGCTTCTTTTGGAAACCAGGGGAATTTTACAGCTCCGCGCTGCCGAAACAGAAAAAGAGCGCTTTGTAACTTACTATTTTAATGGGCAAAGGGAGCAGCCATTTCATGGTGAAGACAGACTGATTATTCCTTCCGCCAAAGTTCCTACTTATGATCTCAAACCGGAGATGTCGGCCTATGAAATTACAGACGCTGTTATTAAAAAATTATCCAGCAATTTATATGGTTTTGCGCTGATTAATTTTGCCAACGCTGATATGGTAGGGCATACCGGAGTATTTGATAAAGCGGTACGCGCCTGCGAAGTGATTGATGAATGCTTGGGAAAAATAGTTAACAAAGTGCTGGAGCTGGGTGGAACTTGTATTATTACGGCAGATCATGGTAAGGTGGAAGAGCTGGGTGATAACACCAAGGGTATTATCATCACCGAGCATACCAAAAACCCGGTACCGGCTCTATTTATCAATAAATCATTTAGGCCAATGACTATACCTATGGGAATTTTAGCAGATATTGCTCCTACCTGTCTTCATTTGCTTGATATTCCGCAGCCGCCCGATATGACAGGAAAAAATTTACTTTCGGAAATATGAAAAAGCTGTTAAAAAAAATATTTAAGACAGGAAAAAAAGTTAATCTCAAAGATTATGAGCTGGTCTACCATTCTTTTAATTGGAAAGATTATACTAATGAATTAACGTTTTTCTCCAAACATAGATTAAATGCCGCCTATAATGCCATAGACCGCCATGCTGAAGGAAAAAGAAAAAATAAAATTGCTCTTTATTTTGAAGGAGAAGATGGAGCAAAGCAAAAATTTACCTTTCTTGAACTGTCACTTTTGTCTAATAAATTGGCAAATCTTCTTCGTAAAAAGGAGATAGCAAAAGGGGATAGGGTATTTATTTTTTTACCTCGAGTGCCGGAGCTATATATAAGTTTTCTGGGAATTGTTAAAATTGGCGCTATTGCCGGAACGCTTTTTTCGGCTTTTCAAGAGCAGGCTCTTTTGGATAGATTATTAAATAGCGGTGCCAAAATTGTGATTACCAATACCCCGCTGGGGGAGCGAGTGGAAAAAATAAAACACAAACTTCCCCGTTTGCAAGAAATAATCTATGTGGATCGTGAGAATTACCAAAAACAGATAGCAGAGGCAAGCGATTCGTCCCATATTGCGCAAATGCATGCTAACGATGCCGCTTTTATGCTCTATACATCAGGTACCACCGGCAAACCCAAAGGAGTCGTGCATCGTCATATGGCTATTTTGCAGGAACATTTGACTGCAAAATGGGTACTGGACATTCGGGACGAAGATGTTTATTGGTGTACTGCCGACCCCGGCTGGGTAACAGGCATTGCCTATGAGATTTTGGGTTCCTGGAGTAACGGCGCCTCAACTGTAGTTTTTGAGGGACGGTTTGATCCTGCCCGTTGGTATAAAATTTTACAAGATTATAAAGTAACCGTATGGTATACAGCTCCAACTGCTGTACGACTATTGATGGCAGCGGGAACAGCTCTTGTCAAAAAATATGAACTATCAAATCTTCGTCATTTAGCCAGCGTGGGTGAACCGCTTAATCCGCAGGCATTGTATTGGGGTCAGGAAGCCTTTGGGTTACCTTTTCACGACAATTGGTGGCAGACCGAAACCGGAGCGATTATGATTGCCAATTATCCATGTTTGGATATTAAACCCGGCAGTATGGGCAAGCCTTTTCCGGGCATTACTGCAAGTATTATTGATGATAAAGGTCACAAGCTTCCTCCCAACAAAGAGGGTAATTTGGCCCTTAAACCCGGCTGGCCCTCGATGATGAAAACTATTTGGCGCCGTCCAGCAAAATATAAAAGCTACTTTTTAGAAGGGCTGGCAAGCCATGAGCGAGCGAAGCGAGTCGAATGGTATATTTCCGGTGACCGCGCCTACCAAGACAAAGACGGATACTTTTGGTTTATCGGTAGAGCTGACGATGTTATCAAAACTTCCGGCGAGCGGGTAGGTCCGTTTGAAGTGGAATCGGTGCTTATTTCTCACCCGGGCGTTGTTGAAGCAGGTGTAATCGGCAAACCCGACCCGCTGCGAGGCGAAATCATCAAGGCCTTCGTTGTTGTAAAAAAAGGTGTCAAGCAGTCGGAAAAACTAAAAGAAGAGCTATCCGAGTTTGTCAAAAAACATCTGGCAGGCCACGCTTATCCTCGCGAAATTGAATTTATAGATAAATTACCAAAGACCAGAAGCGGTAAAATCATGCGCAGAGTCTTAAAGGCCAAAGAGCTGGGTCTTCCCATCGGCGACACTTCCACTCTTGAGGAATATTAGCTTTTTCTTCTTTTTAACCACCAGTCTTTTAAAACTCCGTAGGTCGTGGTGGACATCAGATAGAGAATGGAACCAATAAACGCTTTTTCCAAAGGACGACTTTCATTGAGAAGCAACATAAGTATATAGGCCAGAGCAAAAGTTACAATTGCAATAAAAACATTTCTTGTTTTACTTGTTTCCCAAGCTTTATCTGCTTCCACTCGCCTGTTGCGAGCTTTTATTACCTCTATCTCTTCACGGAGCGCTTTAATTTCATCTTGACCACTCATACATTAAATAATATCACAAATTCTCCTTTGGGATTTGTTTTTTGGAAATGGGCAATGGCTTGGCTGATTTTTTCGCGGCGAACTTCTTCATGAACCTTGGTTAATTCCCGGCAAATAACAACATCAATATCTCCAAAAACATCCATCATTTCTTGCAATGTTTTTACCAACCGATGCGGCGCTTCGAACATTATTACTGTTGTTTTAACAATATGAACCATTGCAATAACGTCTGTAAACAATTTTTTCCTGTGACCTTCTTTTCTGGGCGGGTAGCCGACGAAGAAAAATTTATCAGTTGGCAGGCCGCTGACAGTTAAGGCGGTAATAACGGAGGATGGTCCGGGGATTGACTCAACTTTTATACCCTCGCTAATGCATTGCCGAACGAGTTTAAAACCCGGGTCGGAGATTGTTGGCGTTCCCGCGTCGCTGACCAAAGCTACATCGCTACCGTTTTTGAGAAGCTCCAAAATTTCAGGAATTCTTTGCAGTTCGTTCTGCTCGTAATAAGAAAGTAATTTGTAATTAGTAATTGGTAATTGACGCAACAGATTTCCTGTGCGGCGGGTATCTTCACAGGCAATATAGCCAACTTTTGACAAAATATCAATTGCCCGAAGGGTGATATCTTTTAAATTACCAATAGGTGTTGACACGACAAAGAGCGTTCCCATATACTTAGATAATACATATTCTATCATGATTGCAGTCTCCTTGAAGTTTTTGCTCAGTTCTGATGACAATTGAGTCAGCCTTAATTCCGTTTCTTTCGGAAATAACCATGCCGTTTTCAGGATTTTTGGTAAGTCTTGGCACAAATGGCCTAAAAACCATTCATAGCAAATTTACGCACCAGACCCACTACTCGTCCCTGCACTTGCACGTTTTTAGGATAAATAGGAGACATACTGGCATTGGCCGGCTTTAATACTACACGATCGCCTTCTTTGTAAAACCGCTTAATAGTAGACAAACTATTGTCTATTAAAGCAATTACAATATCGCCGTTTTGGGCTTCTTGAGCGTGTTCAATAACTACATAATCATCTTCCAAAATGCCGTCTTCAATCATAGAGTTTCCCTTTACCTGAAGTACAAAAGCGGCTTGTTTGCCGGAAATCATGGATGCCGCTACCTTAAAGGTGGCATTGATATCGGGATGCGGCTCAAGGGGAGATCCGGCTACAATATAACCCATCAGTGGCAGTTCCATCACCGATTCGTCTCCCGCAATTAACCCTTTGGCCATATTTTTATCTATAATTTCTAATGTTCGCTTAACTCCGTCCAGCTTACGTAAATATCCCTTCTCGATCAAGGCCGCAATATGTTCATGAATAGTAGCCGGTGATTTAAGTCCCACTCCCAAAGCTATTTCTTTGAGAGTTGGGGAATAGCCAAACTTTTGCTGGAAGCGAGCTAAAAACTCAAGTATCTTTCGTTCTTTGTCGTAAAGTACCACTGACATACATATATGTTATACGAATAAAACCCGAATAGTCAATATATCATTAACGTATCAAACTGTGTTAAAATATTTTGCATGCAATTTAAGTTGGTTTCCAAATTCAAAACTATTGGCGATCAAGCGCAGGCTGTAAAAAAACTGGCTTTCGGTATTGTCAAAGGTAAAAAAGATCAAGTACTTCTGGGTGTAACCGGCTCCGGCAAAACTTTTACCATAGCTAATGTCATTGAACAGATTCAGCGGCCGACTCTGGTTATTTCTCACAATAAAACACTGGCCGCCCAGCTTTATCAGGAGTTTCGCGAGTTTTTCCCCCAAAATGCCGTTTCCTACTTTGTTTCCTACTACGACTACTACCAGCCTGAAGCCTATATTCCGCAAACAGATACCTATATCGAAAAAGAAACGCAAATTAACCAGGAAATAGATAAACTGCGTCTTTCTACTACCACCAATCTTCTCACCCGTAAAGATACGCTGGTAGTGGCCTCTGTTTCCTGCATTTACAATCTTGGTTCTCCGGTTGAATACGGCCGTTTTATACTGGAGCTTGATGAAAAAGCTAAAATATCACGGCAAAGTATTATTGAAAGACTATCCGATCTTCAGTATGAACGGGATGATTTTGGTTTCCACCGTTCCACATTTCGTGTCAGAGGAGATGTTATTGAGGTATTTCTCGCCTCAGAGGATTTTGCAATTAGATTGATATTGACAATAAACAGCATTGGAAAAATAGAAAAAGTTAATCCGCTCACCGGCAATGTGGTTGAACGATTATCAAAAACGGTCATTTATCCGGCTAAGCATTATATGACTAATCCTAAAACTTATCATCAAGTCTTTGGGCAAATTCGGCAAGATTTGGCAATTCGGGTAAAAGAACTTAAACTGCAAAAAAAAGATTTGGAGGCCAAACGCCTGGAAACGCGCACTAATTTTGACTTGCAAATGATTAATGAACTGGGTTTTGTCAACGGTATTGAAAATTACTCACGCTATTTTGACGGAAGAGCCCCCGGCCAACCGCCTTTTACTTTACTCGAACACTTTGAAAAGGCGGCAGACGACTGGCTGTTGATAATTGACGAGTCGCATATGACAATTCCGCAAATTCGCGGCATGTACAATGGTGACCGCTCCCGCAAAGAAATGCTGATAGAACATGGTTTTCGACTTCCCGCCGCTCTTGATAACAGACCGTTAAAATTTGACGAGTTTATGCGCAGAGTTCATCAGACAATCTTTGTCAGCGCCACACCCAACCCTTGGGAAATATCTTTGGCCGGAAACGATGGTCTTTCACAGCAGCTTATTCGGCCAACCGGCCTTTTGGATCCTCAAGTAGAAATTCGCAAGACCCGCGGACAGGTGGATGACTTAATTTCCGAAATAAAAAAGCGGACTAAAAAGGGAGAACGAACACTGGTGACTACCCTGACTAAACGAATGGCAGAGGATTTAGCCAGCTATCTTGAAGAACAGGATATCAAAGTGCAATATTTGCATGCCGATATCCAAACATTTGACAGACAGGATATTTTGGATGAACTTCGTTTAGGCAACTGTGATGTAGTGGTGGGAATTAATCTTTTGAGGGAGGGCCTTGATTTACCCGAAGTATCGCTGGTGGCTATTTTGGATGCTGATCGTGAGGGGTTTTTGCGCTCCGAAACCAGTTTGGTCCAAACCATGGGTAGAGCGGCTCGTCACGTCAATGCCAAAGTTATCCTCTACGCCGATACTGTGACCGGTTCTATGAAACGGGCTATCGATGAAGTTACCAGAAGGCGTAAAATTCAACTTAAGTACAACAAAAAACACCACATCAAACCGCAATCAATTCATAAACCAATCCGGGAAAAATTAGTAGAGAGAGAGGAAAAAATAAAGGAAACCATAGGTCTTCTGATCAAGCAGACCGAAAAAGAATATTTATTGCCGGAAGAGCGAGAAGAATTAATTAAAAAACTGCGTAAACAAATGCATGAGGCCGCCCGTATGCTGGACTTTGAAACAGCGGCACTGCTACGTGATCAGATAAAGCTTGTCAGGAGCGCTTCTTTGAAACATTAACAAGTTTGGCAATATATTTACTAATCATATCAAGTTCTATATTGACTCTGTCGCCAACCTTTAGTTGGTCCAAGTTGCTATGAGAAAGCGTGTGCGGAATAAGGGCAACAGTAAAAAAGTCTTTTCCCACTTCAATAATAGTAAGACTTATTCCATTTACTGCAATTGAACCTTTGACAATTATGTAGCGGGTGAATTCGGGATCTAACTTAATTGTAATCAACCTTGATTCACCTTCTTTTTTTAAAGAATTAACAGTGGCCGTTGTATCAATATGTCCACTGACTAAATGTCCGCCGATTAGAGTTTTAAGAGTAAGCGGCCGTTCAAGGTTAAACAGATGAGCTTTGGTAATATCTGATAAATTGGTTCGCCGAAGAGTTTCGACTATGGCAAAAAGAGAAAATGTTTTTTCCGATAGTTTTTCCACAGTTAAGCAAATACCGTCCACGGCAATACTTTCACCTAAAGTCAGCTGCCACATTTTGGGAATTGCAAAAGTAAGTACGACTTTTTGCTTGCCTTTTTTTAGACTAACAGGTTTGGTTGTGTATTCAACAATACCGCTAAACAAGAATACCCTTCTTTCTAAAGTAATCTTGGGCCCGTTTTTCATCTCTTCTCATTTGGGAAAGAAGGCTTTCTACCGAGCGAAACTTTTTGTTTCCCCGAATTTTTTTAATCAAAGTAACTGTGATCCATTGATCATAGATATCCTCGCTAAAGGAAAAGATGTAGGTTTCCGCCCACACATCGTATTCATCAAATGTTTTGGCCGCACCGATAAAAGTGAGCGAGGGATAAACTGTTTTCTCCACCCGGGTTTGGGATATATATATCCCTTCGGGAATTGCCTTTCGGAAAGGAATATTGGCCGTGGGAAACCCAAAACCTTTCCCCCGATCTTTACCCCTCTTCACTTTCCCCCACAGAGTATGCATAGCTTATTTTTTTCTGAACCGAGCTATTATACCAGATTTTTTGGTTCTTATTCTAGACCATTCCTCTTTTGGTACTGTTCCATATTGTTCTTGCCATCTTCGGTAGGCGTTGGCCTGCTGTGTGGCAACTGTTTTCCAACCAAAATTTTTATGTACAAATGCGGGTGCTTCATGTTGCCAGCGCCGTCTTGTTTCGCTTGATAAGTTTAAAATCTCAAGAATTCCTCTTGCTAAGGCTTGTGTGTCGTTTGGCTCGACCATGTGGCCAAATTCCTGATTTCTTACGGCCTCCTGGTGTCCGCGTAGGTTTGAAGCAACAACTGGGGTGCCAACAGATAGAGCCTCTGGAATTGTCCTATTAAATCCTTCGCCACCTCTTGAAGCAGCTACAAAGAGCCCACCGCTCACCCCTGCGGTTCTAAGAGCCTGCACATACTGTTCTCGAGGCAAAGGTGAGTAAAATGTAACATCAGGGATACCCTCTGCCTCAACAAGTTGTCGAAGAGCCAACGACATTTGCCCCTCGCCCACAATTATTAATTTGACATCATTACGCTGCTTTCTAATTTCTCCATACGCTCTTATACCTAAATCAAATCCTTTTCGTGGATCGTGTCTTCCCGACATTAGCATTATTTTTTTACCATCCTCAAGCCATTCGTGTATTAGCGGTCCCTCAACCGTTAGTTCATCGGTATTGATACCATTATGGATAATTTCATATTCTTTAGGAATAGTCTGCTTCCAAAAATCAGCTACTGCGGGGGATGTTGCAATCAACCTATCGTCCCAGATGCTTGTTGCCATATCAAAAAGAGTGCCTCGATATCTAAATGGTATATAGCGCCGCGTTCCAACAAGAGGCAAGATCCGACTAACTACTTTTACTAATTTAAATTTGCGTGGCAGATGTTCAGCGCCGTCGTCGCTGTCAATTCTTGAATGAAAGGTTGCGCCAAAGGCCGAAAATGGTTTTTTGTCGGCCCTCCGGGGAGAAACTAAAACCAGTGGGATAAACAAACCAAGAGCCGCGGCCGGCTCATCAACATGAACTATATCAGGTTTTATTTCATCTAGCACCCTTTTTGCTGCTGAAGTTCGAGCTGCTATAAATTCATTTCGTGTGTTGTCGTGCGAAATTACAAGTAGCTTTTTCCCAAAAGGTCTCACATTCGGCCCTGAAAGTTCTCCCCAAGGAGCTAATATAATTACGCTAATCCCTTCATCTTCGAGAAATGGAATTCCTTCTATGGTATTTCTTGCTACCCCGCCGTCTGGCGAATAGGGAATTACTCTGGCAACCGTTAATCTCTCTTGAATAGACATAAAGCCAGCGAATTATACTACCAGTGCCTGTTTTTTTCCACTTTTTTCTGCTATACTTAAAAGTTCGCTATGATGGATAAGTTAATTATCAAGGGTGCCCGAGAGCATAATCTCAAAAATATTGACGTGGAGATCCCCAAAAATAAGCTGGTTGTTTTTACCGGCCTTTCCGGCAGTGGAAAGTCATCTTTGGCTTTTGATACTATTTATGCCGAGGGGCAGCGCCGCTACGTTGAAAGCCTTTCATCTTACGCCCGACAATTTTTGGGAATTATGAAAAAGCCTGACGTTGATAAAATAGAAGGACTTTCTCCGGCCATTTCTATTGATCAAAAGTCCACTTCGCATAATCCGCGCTCGACTGTGGGCACAATTACCGAGGTCTACGATTATCTGCGCCTTCTGTTTGCCCGAATTGGCAAGCCCCACTGTCCAAATTGCGGCCGTCCCATCACCCGCATGAGCATTGATCAAATTTATGGTGAGTTTACAAAGTTAATAACTCATTTTCCCAAAGGCGGCCTGCGCTTTTTGATTTTGGCACCTCTTATCAAAGATCGTAAGGGAGAATACAAAGATTTATTTGAAAGCTTAAAGAAAAAAGGCTACACGCGTGTTCGCCTCGACGGACAACTCTTTTCGCTGGCTGAAGATTTTGTTTTGATTAAAACCAATAAACATAGTGTTGACGTAGTTATTGATCGCTTAACTATTGCCAAAAATTTTGACTCCTTGCGCATTCGACAATCAATTGAACAGGCGCTTAAACTATCCGACGGAGAAGTGATTATTGCCAAGGTGTTGGACGGCTCATTTAATTTTCCGGAAAAACCCAAAAAAATGGAAGATAGGCTTTTTTCCGAAAAACTGGCCTGTACAGAGTGCGGGATAGCCGTATCTCCTCTTGAACCGAGAAGTTTTTCCTTTAATTCTCCTCATGGCGCTTGCCCCACCTGCAGCGGACTGGGTACAATTCTAACTGTTGATGCCGAGCTGGTGATAAATCCCCGGCTGACTATTTTGGAGGGCGGTGTTTTACCCTTTTCCCAAATTTTTGAGAATGACACCTGGTTTGCCAGACTGGTGCGAGTAGTTTTAGCAAAGAATAATATTAATCCAAATGTACCAATTGCCAATTTAGCAAAAGATAAATTGAACTTATTGCTATCGGGAACAGGGGAGCAAATTTATGAAGTTGATGGAACTAATCGTCATGGAAAACTAACTACCATTTATGAAACCTTTCCGGGCATGTCCGGTGAGCTGGAGCGGCGTTACCGTCAAAGCGATTCGGAATTTATCCGTATGGAAATTGAAAAGTTTATGCGCTACGAAATTTGCAAAACCTGCAAAGGATCAAGGCTTAAAAAAGAAGCTCTTTCTGTCACCATTAACGATAAAACAATTGTAGATATTGCCGCGTTTTCTATCAAGGAATCGTTGGAATTTGTGGAAGATCTTGCTAAAACTTTATCCGGCAGCGAAAAAACTATCGCCGCGGGCATCCTAAAAGAGCTAAAAGCCAGGTTGACATTTCTAGTTTCTGTGGGCTTAAATTATCTTACTATTAATCGCTCCGCCAACAGTCTGGCCAGTGGAGAAGCCCAACGTATTCGCTTAGCCTCACAAATCGGCTCGGGTCTGTCCGGCGTACTTTATGTACTTGATGAACCGTCAATTGGCCTTCACCCGAGAGATAATAATAAACTGATTGATACTTTAATTAATCTTCGTGATTTGGGCAATAGCGTAATTGTGGTTGAACACGACCGGGAAATGATGGAAAAAGCCGATTACATTTTTGATTTTGGGCCGCAGGCGGGAGAGGGTGGGGGAGAGATTATTGCCCAGGGAACATTTGAGGAGATTAAAAGCAATAAAAACTCTTTGACAGGACAATACTTGTCTAACAAAAAGAGGATATCAAATATCCCGCCAGAGGCGAGGCTCGCCAAAGGCGGCAAATATCAAATATCAAATAAAGCCGATGACGAGCAAAAAGCGTTAATCATCCGTGGCGCTCAAGAACACAATCTTAAAAATATCGACATTTCTTTTCCTATTGGCAAATTTATTTGCATCACCGGTGTTTCTGGGAGCGGCAAGTCAACCCTGGTTCACGACGTACTTTATCATGCCATTATGAGCAAACTTACTCCCTATCACAAAGAAAAACCCGGAGCATATCTGGAAATGGAAGGCTTGGAAAATATTAACCGCGTTATTTTGATAGACCAATCCCCTATTGGCAGAACCCCGAGGAGTAATCCCGCCACCTATACCGGCGCCTTTACCTTTATTCGAGATCTTTTTACTAAAACAAAACAGGCTAGAAACAGAGGCTATAAAGCGGGAAGATTTTCTTTTAACGTCCCCGGCGGCCGCTGTGAAGCTTGCGCGGGAGAGGGTGAGAACAAAATCGAAATGCAGTTTTTGCCTGATGTTTATGTAATCTGTGAGGTTTGCGGCGGATCCCGCTACAATCAGGAAACGTTGGAAGTGCTTTATCAAAATAAAAATATTGCACAGGTTTTGGCTATGTCGGTTTCGGAAGCGCTGTCCTTTTTTGGCGGCATTCCCGGGCTGTCCGACAAACTTTCCACGCTTTCCCAAGTTGGTCTGTCCTACATCAAACTTGGACAAAGCGCTCTAACTCTTTCTGGCGGAGAAGCGCAAAGAGTTAAGCTGGCAACGGAACTGTCCAAACGATCAAGAGGCAAAACTCTTTATCTTTTGGATGAACCAACCACCGGTCTTCACTTTGCCGATTTGGAAAAACTACTGCATGTATTGCGCGCTCTAGTTGCTCTTGGTAATACAGTGATTGTTATCGAACACAATCTGGATGTGATTAAAAACGCCGACTATATTTTTGATTTGGGCCCCGAAGGAGGCGATGATGGAGGTTACATTGTCGCAAAGGGCACACCATCAGATGTTGCTAAAATAAAATCCTCCTACACCGGCCAATTTTTGGTTAAAATTCTATAAACTTTTTAGCCTTCAACCTTTAAGGTTGCCGCACGAATTTAATTTTTCATTCTTCATTTATATCTATAACCTGATGCTTAATGATTTCCAAGGTGGTGCCATAATCTATCTGGGCCTCCACAAATTTCTGATATTTTTGCGGTGAAGGGAAAAAATTTAGTATTTCATCTATTGAACAGAATAAACTATTCCCAGTCACATATTCAGGATAAGATGACCATTTATAAGAATTTAGGTCTTTTGTTAAGCCTGAAACAACTGGATTTAGGTGAATATAGCGGGAAACATGAATTAGTTGCTCTTCTGATTCTATTAAGACTGCTTTAAAAGTTCCCTGTAAAAGGGCTCCAATTCTTTTGTATTTAGTATTAAAATATTTTGTATAACTGTTAGAAAGTTGGCTTAGAAAGATAGAAATTCCATTTGTTTTGAGCTGCTTCACTAGAAAATGAAAATGATTGGGCATAAGGCAGTAGCAGATTATTTTAACTAGTTTCTTTTCCGGATCCGGCTTAAAAGAATTTAAATCGGATTTTGCAAATTTGGAAAAACTTCGTTTTGGTCCTAAAAATTGATAATAATAAATAGTTTTTAAGAATCTATTGTAATCTCTGGGCTGGGTATAAATATTTCGTTTGTCGCTTCCTCTGTTATAAATATGATAAAACTCTCCATTAACTAAAGAAACATTTCGTCCCGGCATATAAATAGTTTACACTGCAACCTTTAAGGTTACAAGCTACAAACTACGAAACAAAAATGCCGTTGGGAAAAAGGGTGGTTTGAATTTCTCTGTTTTGGCCGAAAGAGACGACTCGCATCCCCAACTCTCTTAATCTGTTAGGCTGTTGCCAAAAAAGTGTGTCCATAGCCTGTGTTTGTGGAGTATGTGTAATTACTATAGTAATAATATTTGAATCTTGTACAAGCGTTTCATCCAGCATTTGCTTCATATCTTCCATAATCCGCTGATAAGTGCCCGCGCCGCAAATCGCATTAACAGTATCTTCTTCCCACGGTAGTGAACCACCTGCATCTAAATGGCTTCTAAGTTCTTCCTCACTCATTTCATCAATTGGAGGATAGTTAACGCAATTGAGCCGTTGATCAATCTCGAGAGTCGCAGTTGTTGCCGCTTTTGCCGCGCCGGCAATCACTGCCGCCGTTTGTAAAGCCCGCCTGTTTTCAGAGGAAACCACTCGTATTTTCTTTCCTGTTCTGCGGGCGATTTCGGCAATTGCTACTGCCGTGGCTGTCGCTTGAATCATAGATTGTGTAGTAAGAGGTTCATTCATATTGTTAGGCAGGTGCATTATGGCTATTTTGTCGGGTTTGTCGGAAAATTGAGTGCCGTGGCGCATAAAAACAACATGAGGGCCATCAGTTTGAAGAGCTTCTTTTAGTCTTTTTAAGCTGTCTTCATTAACAAGACCTCTTTCACCAACTTGATTCGCTTCCGAAAACGAAAAGTTCAGTCTAACTACTAACCCTTTTTGCAATACTGCCAAGACAGGTGGTGTGGATAAGCCATTAAGAGTATACCTCGTGATAAACAACTGGTCTTTCGCTTGGACAATTACCACCCTAAGCCTTGGGTCTTGACTTAGCAGTTCTGTCAATAAATCCTGTCCTCTTGGCGCTTCCTGCATTGTCATAGAGCGCTATTATATAAACAGCTTTAATAAAAGTCAATTTATATAGTACAATAAACTTACGATGAGTAAAATCTTCCGCTTTCTGTTAATTAATTTGTTACTTGTTACGTGTTACTTGTCACTTGTCACTTCACCGCTTTTTGCCGAAGGGGAGATTGAATCATCACAGCATGTTTTATATCGAATAACCGAAGATGCCAAGGCTCATGTCACTCACCAGGTAAAGCTGACCAATCTTACTACAAATTACTACGCCTCCGAATACTCGCTTTTCTTGGGCTTTAAGGATATAGCCGATATAACAGCCTTTGATTCACAAGGCCCGATAGATGTGAGTATTAACGAGGAAGAAAACGGTACCCAAATTCATCTGGTTTTCAACGATAAGATAGTTGGTAAAGGCAAAGTGCTGTCATTTACCATTTCCTATCAAACAAACGAGGTGGCTTTCCGCAACGGCCGCATTTGGGAAATTGATATCCCGCGAATAAAAGAAGGTCCGGATCTAAAAGACTACACCACCAGTGTTTCTGTACCTGCCTCCTTTGGCAGCCCCACCTATATTAAGCCGTCAACAATCAAAAGCGATGGATTAAACTTTAAAAAAGAAGACGTTCTCAAAGGCATCAGCATTGTCTTTGGGGAATATCAGCTGTTTGACTTTACCCTCAACTATCATCTTAAAAACAGCAGATTATATCCTGTCATCACCGAAATTGCCCTTCCGCCCCAAACCGCTTATCAGGAAATTTTACTGGAACAGCTTATACCCGAACCGCTCACCGTCTATATAGATAAAGACGGCAACTGGCTTGCTAAATATCGTCTTGAGGGTTTACAAAGACTTGATGTTAAGGCCCAGGGCCGGGCTCGACTTTCATATATACCGGACCCTGCAAAAACCACACCTCTGGAAAATCCTGCCGAATATCTTAAACCGCAAAAATACTGGGAGGCACTTGATCCGGCTATCCTGGAGGCGGCAAAAAAACTCAAAAGCCCTCGAGAAATCTATGATTATGTGGTAAAAACGCTTAAATACGATTTTAGCCGCATTGAAAAAAGTCTACCCAGAGCCGGGGCGGCGGAAGTTTTGTCCAAACCTGCTTCGGCTATTTGCATGGAATTTACCGATCTTTTTGTGGCTCTGGCCCGGGCCGCAGGCATCCCCGCCCGCGAAGTTGACGGGTTTGCTTATACCGGCAATGAGCGCCTTCGTCCGCTTTCCCTTGTTAAGGACATCCTTCATGCTTGGCCGGAATATTACGATTCGGAAAAAAATCTCTGGATTGCCGTTGATCCTACATGGGGAAATACCAGCGGTATTGAGTATTTTGATATTTTTGACTTTAATCACTTTGCCTTTGTTATCAAAGGGCACGACAGTCAATATCCCAGCCCTGCCGGCAGCTACAAAGAGCCTTCCGATTTTGCCAAAAAGGACGTGGAGGTAACATTTGCCAAAGATAATTTGTTCGAAGAAAAAGAAAGCATAACTATCACCACCGATTTTGCAAAGCAAATAATGGCCGGTTTTCCCATCAAGGGAACGTTTACTGTTGCCAATTACGGAAATATGATTTTTAATGAAAAGAGTTTTCAGCTTTCTACCCAAAACCTTTTTCCCAAAATTCAAAAGGTAAATATAAATCCCATTCCTCCCTTTGGCAAAACCGCCGTCAACGTACAACTCGCGAGTACTTCTTATTTTGATTCCTTCGCCACAGAGCTTGTTGCCACACTTGGCAAGCAGGAATTTAAGCGCAAAATTCAGATTTTGCCTTTTTATTTGGTATACTTGCCATGGATTGGAGGGGGAGTAGGTGGTATTGCATTATTCACAACTGCCTTCGTCGCCTGGCGTCTACGTGTTCAAAGACACAAAGGGCCGGGTTCTTTACGTGGGCAAGGCCAAGAATCTAAAAAAAAGGGTAGCCAGCTACCAAAGAAATGAATCTCCCCCGACCTCACGGTCGGGGTATCTTCTCCCCACGCTTCGTCGGGAGAGAAATCCCTCCGAAGCGGAAAATTCTTCGCGTTCATCCTCGAGCTTACGCTCGCGGTTTTCCGCGAAGGGGGATAACGGTCTTGGGAGCAAAACTGCCAGCCTGGTGGAAAAAATAGATCGCGTTGAGTCAACAGTTGTTGCCTCCGAGTTAGAAGCTCTTTTACTTGAAGCAAACCTTATAAAAAAATATAGTCCTCCGTATAACGTGGCTTGGAAAGATGGTCGCGCCTACCCGTTTATAAAAATTACCGTAGATGATAAATATCCCGCAGTTTTGCAAAGCCGCAAAATTGACGACATCAGTTCTAAATATTTTGGCCCATACCCAAATATTGGCGATGTTCGCAAAATTCTTAAAATGCTGCGGCGGATTTTTCCATATCAAGGAGTAAAAAACCATCCGGAAAAGATCTGTTTGTACTACCATCTTGGCCTTTGTCCGTGCCCGCCGGTTTTTGACAATAAAGAGCAACAAGAAAAATACAGACACGATATTCGTATGATTATTTCTTTGTTGTCTGGCAAAAAGGCATTCGTTTTAAGACTTTTAACAAACAGAATGAAAACTTACGCCCAAAGCGAAGATTTTGAGGAGGCGGAATTAGTCAGAAAACAAATTACTACTATCAATCTTATTACTCAACCGGTACGAAATCCATTAGAATATATGGAAAACCCTAATTTAATGGACGATGAGGCGGCTCTTGATGTTGAGGCTTTGCGATCTATCCTTGAGAAGCAGGGGATTTTAACCGATAATTTATCCAGAATTGAATGCTATGATATTTCCAATATCCAGGGAAAACAGGCCACCGGTTCCATGGTGGTGGCTACAAATGGTATTGCTGACAAAAGCCAATACCGTTTGTTTAAAATTAAGCTAAAGGATACGCCCGACGATGTGGCAATGATTAAGGAGGTTTTGCGAAGAAGACTAAAACATAATGAATGGTCTTTACCCAATCTCATCGTTGTTGATGGAGGAATTAATCAAGTTAACGCCGCAAAGATGGTCATCGGCGAAACTGTTTTAACAATCCCCGTTATCGGCTTGGCAAAACGCGAAGAGGAAATAATAATCCCTCGATTACACCCCAAGGGTGTAGCCTCAACCATTCGTTTAGCAAGAAATAATCGGCCGCTTAAATTGCTGCAGAGACTTCGTGATGAGGCCCACAGATTTGCCCTTGCCTATCATAGAAAGCTTCGTAAAAAAACTCTTTTTGGAAAGATTTAACAATTTGACTACTATTGTTATTTTTGTTAGTATTAGCTGTACGTGAAATCGCTTTTACGAAACGTCATTGTCAATTCCTTCGCTCTGTGGCTAACCAGTTTTTTAATCAATGGTCTTGTTATCAAAGGCGGTTTTGACGTTATTTTATTTGGAGGAATTACCCTGACTTTGATGAATCTGCTGGTTAAACCGATTTTGACTATTCTAACACTTCCCTTAACCATTATTACCATGGGTTTTTTTTCTTGGGTGATAAATGTAATCATGATTTATCTTTTAACCATCTTTGTTTCGCAAATTAGCTTGAATTCGTATGCATTTCCGGGATTTAACGGCGGCGGTGTTTCTCTGCCACCCATAACCATACCGGCGTTTTTTACCGCTGTTATTATAGCTTTTATGATTAGTTTTATTAGTAATAGCTTTGCCTGGTTATTTAGAAGATAATCATGAATATTTTAACCATTACGCAAATTATTTTTACTACACTATTAATCGCCGCTATACTTATTCAACAGCGAGGCACTGGTCTTGGCAGTACCTTTGGGGGCGAGGGACAAGTTTACCGCAGTAAAAGGGGAGCAGAACGACTTCTTTTTATATCCACTATAGTTTTGGCAATACTCTTTGCTGCCAACGCCATTCTAACTGTTGTGAAGGGATAAAGTGATTACGTTTTTGTTTCATCGAAAAAGGTTGCTCTTTTGGCTGTTGCGGGCCTACATCAAAAAACGCAAAAAAACGATTGTCGGTTTTTTCCTGGCCGGCATTATTGTTTCTCTACTTAGCTTTATTGCTCTTCCCAAAATCGCCCCGACTCTTTTAGTCAATACTCAAAAAGTTGGTATTGTAGGCACCTATACAATTGAAACTCTGCCACTTGATATTCAAAATAAAATAAGCCTGGGTTTGACGAGCTTGACCGCGTCGGGTGAGGCCACACCCAGCGCCGCCCTTTCTTTTGCAAATTCAGCGGATGGAAAGACTTATACTTTTGTCTTGCGAGATGACCTCTATTGGCAGGACGGCAAGAAATTTACAGCTTATGATGTTAATTACAATTTTAAAGACGCGCAGATTACCGCCAAAAGCGATAGCGAAGTTATTGTTACTCTCAAAGAGCCCTTTGCGCCTTTTCCAACTGTGCTGTCTCAACCCCTCTTTCGAAAAGGTTTGGTGGGTTTATCCGGAGGAAAGGCCCTGGCCGGCTATGGAGAATATAAAGTGGCCGCCATAACTCCTCGAGGTTCTTTTGTTTCGGCACTGGCAATTGAGGGAAATACCCGCGAAACGCAGGGAAAACGCATCATGTATAAATTTTATCCCAACGAGGAAGAGGCCAAAATGCGGTTTATGCTGGGCGAAGTACAAACTTTGATCAATATTATTGACCCAAATCCGTTTCAAAATTGGAAAAGTGTCCAAATTTCAAGTTTGCGAAACTATAATCAGCTGGTAACAGTTTTTTACAACACCTCTCTTCCTCTTCTTTCCGACAAAAGCGTTCGCCAAGCACTCACCTATGCCATACCGCGCGATTTTCCTCAAGAAGCGTTAGCCGCATCTCCAATTAATCCAAAATCATGGGCTTATGCTGCACAAAATAAATATTCGCCAAATGTAGAAACGGCTCAAAAACTACTCAAAGAATCCAAAGAAGCAACTGGCGCTTCCGAGATGAAATTAACGTTGACCACAACACCGCAATTTAAAGATCTAGCCCAAGAAATAAAAACAGAGTGGAAAAAGATTGACGTAGAAACGACTTTACAAATAGTTGATATAATACCTCCCGATCCGCAGGTACTTCTTGAACGATTTAAGATTCCCAACGACCCTGATCAATATATTCTCTGGCATTCATTGCAAAATACCAATGTCAGTCATTTCTCAAATCCCAAAATTGATAAGCTGCTGGAGGATGGACGTCAAACAACTAATATAGAAGAACGACTGCAAATTTATACCGATTTTCAGCGCCATATTATGGATGAAGCTCCCGCCGCTTTTCTCTATTACCCAACCGTTTACACAATTTCACGAAAATAACAAATCTCGTGGTATAATTATTGTGATATGCGCCTGTAGCTCAACGGATAGAGCACCTCGCTTCGGACGAGGCGGTTGGGGGTTCAATTCCCTTCAGGCGCGCCACGTTCAGTTTACATGAACGTGGGCTGGTAGCTCAACGGTAGAGCAAAGGACTCTTAATCCTTAGGTTCAGGGTTCGAATCCCTGCCAGCTCACTGAATGACTCAAGATTGGACACGACGCATTCTGGCTGCCTTTCCGGCTCTCAAGTACCCAAACTACCGTTTGTTTTTTGCGGGCCAGACTACCTCGTTAGTGGGCAGTTGGATGCAAACCGTTGCTCTGTCCTGGTTTGTATTTGAACTGACTCATTCTGTCTTTTGGGTTTCTTTTGTATTTGCTCTAGACACTCTACCTATTTTCCTTTTTACGCTTCCGGCCGGTATTTTGGCAGACCGCTTTGATAAAAGAAAAATTTTTCTGGTTACCCAAACTTTATCAATGATTTTTGCTCTGGTTCTGTCTGCGCTGGCCCATTTTCAACTGGCAAATCTGGTCTTTATTATTATAATTGCCTCGCTTTTGGGAATTTTCCATGCTGTCGAAATGCCTTCGAGACAGACTTTTATATTTGAAGTTGTTGGCCGCAAAGACGCATCCAGCGCCATTGCCTTAAACTCCGGCATTTATAACGCGGCCCGTATTATAGGGCCGGCCTTGGCCGGAATACTAATTGCCCTGTTTAACATTCAGCTGGCTTTTTTCTTAAACGGCATCAGCTTTTTTGCTGTTATTGTAGCCCTGCTCAAAATGCAAATTACCAAAAAAGTCATAAAAGCTCACCATGCCCATCCACTAGCACAGATAAAAGAAGGGCTCCATTTTGCTTTTAATCATAAAGCTATTATTATCCTCCTAGTTGTGTCAGGATTTAACTCTCTTGTTCCGTGGTCCTATCATAGTATTATGCCGGCAGTTGCCAAAAATATGTTTGGCACAGGCAGCGAAGGATATGGATTTCTTTTATCCGCGGCGGGCTTTGGAGCCTTAATTGGAGCTATGTTTGTATCGGGGTTCTCGGAGCGCATCAACGTTGCCAAACTTATTGGCATGGCCAATATTATTGTGGCAGTAGCACTTGTTTTATTTTCTACCATTTCCAGTTTTGTTTTGGCAAATGTTTTACTTATTATTATCGGACTTGGTCTCATTACCCAAGCCTCGCTTATCAATGTCAGCATTCAAAGATTTTCACCGGACTATATTCGCGGCCGCGTAATAAGCGTTTATTCGCTGATGTTTCTGGGCATGATGCCGTTTGGAAGTTTTATCATCGGCGCACTTGGCAGTATATTGGGGGTAGTGGATGCACTTCGCATCTTTGGATTAATTTCTCTCGCCGGAGCCCTAGTTTATTTCTTCTTTCTTCAACCAAAACTATCCAGCGAGCTTCAAGATTGAAGTGGGTGAGCGACGGGGATCGAACCCGCAACATTCAGGTCCACAACCTGATGCTCTACCATTGAGCTACGCCCACCATTACGCTTCGTACGTTGCGCGCCCAGAGGGATTCGAACCCCCAACCTAATCGTTAGAACCGACTTGCTCTATCCATTGAGCTATGGGCGCAACTAGATCCTACTACTTAAATATCTTCTACCAAATCCTGTTTTAAAATATTTCTCTCTTTTAATTGCCTTATCTTTATTTAAACACGCTTCATAATAGACTAATTTTAAAGGTATCCTCGGCCTGGTAGCTGTAACTAAACCGTTATTATGTTCTTCCACGCGACTTTTTAAATCTTCCGTTTGACCAATATATAGTTTGCCATCCTTTTTACTTCTTAGAACATACGTATAAAAATACATTTTAGAACCGACTTGCTCCCTGCCCGCAACGCCTGAGCAAGCTCATGCTTGCGATGGCGGGCGGGTATCCGTTGAGCTACCAGGGCAATATATCATCTATATCTTACCAAATTTGACTATTGTAAAACAAGTTAAATTTTGCCAAACTAGAACGATTGGTTATGGGACGCAAAACAACATTCGCTTTACTTTTCATAATTGGACTTCTTTTGGCTTTTGCTGCTGGTTTTTTCAAAGGTGAGACAAAAAAAGACCAAAGTGGGTTCAAAAAACAAATAACGCTTTTTTCAAAATCAACTACGTTGCAAGAGGTTGTCGATAAAGCCATGGCGGGAAGCAGTGGAAGATATGGAATAGTTATCAAAAATCTAAAAACCGGTGAAAACTTTTCCTTCAACGAACATCAGGCTTTTGACCCGGGCAGTTTGTATAAACTGTGGGTCATGGCGACAGCATTACAACAAATAGCAGACGGGCTTTTACATGATGACGATATACTTAGTCAAGACGCAGCGGTACTAAATGAAGAATTTGAAATTCCGGCTGAAGATGCAGAACTCACCGAAGGCACCATAGAGATGACTGTTAGCGATGCCCTGGAGCAAATGATCACTATTTCTCACAACTACGCCGCTTTTCTTTTATCGGAAAAGATGAAAATTTCTACAATTGCTAAATTTATGGAAGATAATGGTTTTCATGAATCCGGCCTTGAATCCTCGCTGCAAACTACCGCTTTTGACATCGCCCTATTTTACGAAAAACTATATCAAGGGCAGTTGATTAATCCTGCGTCTTCACAAAGAATGCTTGATATTTTAAGTAAACAAACATTAAATGACGGCCTGCCTAAATATCTGCCTGCCAACACCCGTGTTGCCCACAAAACCGGAGATATTGGCTACTTTAAGCATGATGGGGGAATTATCTATTCTTCACAAGGAGACTATATTATAGTAGTTTTGTCGGAAAGCGATTCGCCTGCTTCGGTACAGGAACGCATTGCGCAGTTATCAAAAGCCGTATTTGACTACTTTAACCAAAACCGCTGAGCGGGTGAAGAGAATCGAACTCTCGTGACAACTTTGCCTGCCCGCAATGCTTAAATTTTGAGCTCGTTTACGAAAGCGCTCGAACTCAATTTCAATCGACGCATTAGTTGTCGGCATTCAGCTCACGTTCGGTCCCAACCTTTTATTTAATCCCTACCTTTTCTCTTGCTCTTTTGTATTTTTTGCAAGTAACAGAAAGACAGAATGCGCGTGATTTTTATATTATAGTCCCGCAAGCGGGACAAATAAAAGACAGAGATACGAAGGCTTTACTAAATTCCAACCCCCCCCACCTTATGGGACTTCACTTTTACCTTAAATGTCAAATTTTAGGTTGCAAAATCATTAAAGATTGGTATACTTAACTTATGCTTGGACAAAGTGAATCACCAAATCCTACTCAAACGAATCCAGAGGTTTATAAACCACCACCTCTCCTTAGAAGAATTTCTAAGCAACAGTCTCAAGAAGAAAGAAACATTGTGGCAGGTCAAATACATACTAAAAGGATGGAACATTTCCATGCTAAAAAAGGCGCTCAAGATCAAAAACTTCAGCTAGAAGGACAGCTTGCGGAAACAGAAATTGATATAGATCAACAATTAGAAAGAGTTGGACACTTGGAAGAACAGCTTTCCCAATTATCGGGATCTTGGTTTAGCAGAGCTTGGAATTACTTTAAAATAAGAAGTTTGAATCCTCATTTAACTTCTGAACAAACAACTCTCCATCAATTTCAAGAGCAACAAAGAGATGCTAATTTACAGCATCAAGCTCTATCTGAACAGTTAAATCAACCAGGTAGACCTGCAGAACTGGAAGTGGCCAGAAAAATGCTAACAGATTTTTATAAAAAAGAAGAGCAAAAATGGGCAGATACTCCTTACAGCAGAGAAGACATACAAAAATATTTCACCGAACAGAATTTAGCATCTTTATCTTTGGATGATTATATATTGCTTCTCAAAAGGTTTCCAGGAGAAATGGTAACTCACGTTACCAGGCAGGGAATACGCGATCATACAGGGCATGGTTTCCATACTAAGTGGGTAGGTGAATATCATGATGGATTTATAAGACTACTAGAAGATGGGCGACTTCGTTCTCCACTTGGAGTTTATTTAAAAGAAGGATTAAAAGAGGAAGCTATTAAAGATTTTCTAATAAAATATTTATTTGATGGAAGATGGCCTAAAACAAGAGAGCATGCATTGCAATATCTTAACCACCTTACAATTCCAGAGCAATTCGAAGCTAATTACCACTTTCCCTACTCTGACTGGATGGCTATTCATGTCGCTACCCAAGAAGTTGCTGATGGATATTATGGTTCTGAGAGAGGAAATGAAATATTCTTAGCTTTTCCATCTGCTTTAATAGCCTCACAATATTTTTTTTACGGCCAACTCACTGAACCAGGAGATAATGTCCATAATGATCAATTTATATGGGCAAATGAAGAGAGGGGAATGGATATAAATACGGGTTTGGTATTTATTCCAAAAGAAGCAAGAGTAGATCCCAAAACTGGTTCTCGTTACAAACTTGATTCTGATAATAATCCAATAGTTAACCAGCCTTACATAGATAAAATAAAAGAATTATCTGAATCAGCCGAATTTGAAGAGTTGGCTAAACAAGTTGATGCTATTGTGAATAATTCGGGATGGACTTCCTACAATATAGCTCATGCTGAATTATTGGGCGGATCTCCTAAACTAGAAGCAATACGTCAGGAGCTAGAGCAGCAATTTGGAATTACAGATAGACGTTTACAAACAGCTTTACTAGACTATCGTCACTTATCTAAATTAAGAGAAGATACTCATACCCCTTTTGATAATAGAATCCGTGAAATGTTAGAAGAGCAAAGTATTTTATACGATGAGGCTGAAACTACAATATTTTCAAAGGATTTCTGGGGAAATTATTTTGCACTCCATCCTGATCAACAACCATCAAAGGTTATATATTATAACGGTCAGGATCCTACAGCTGCATTGCTTGAATGGAAAACATCTCATGGAATAACCAAAGCTGGTGCTAAAGGTGATTTAGGATTTAGAGAAAGATATGTCAAGCCAAATTCCCCTCAAGCTACTGCTGGCTTGGGTCGTTTTATAAGTATTGCTGAAGAAGTAATAGATAAATATTTTAGTCTTACACCAGAGACCGTTTAGTTTAAAATAAATTTTCTGGAGCATTCAGTTGACTTCGGGTTAAATTTGGCATAATGTAAAATTACAAAGAAAGTTTTGAAAAGTTCTTTGCTCCGCCAAAGGCGGAGGGTGTATTAAATTTTTGCGTTCTTATCACTTCACTCCACAATATTTCCTAAATTCCTCTACTAATGTACATAAGGAGGTGATTATTGCAAATGTTACCCATTGATGTGATAAGAAAATATTATACTAACGCATCAGAAGAAGAGCTAAAAGATATACAAGAAGTTGTTTACTTATTAGCTTGTGCAGTTATGCAACATTTTTATGGGCCGCCTTTGGCGAACCTCGCTCATCTCGCCAAAGGCGGATGAGCGGGTGAAGAGTGTCCTACGCCGATTCGTCGCCTTCGGCTAAGGACGGCTTCGGAACACTTCTTTCTTCACTGACATCTTTCGCTGAAGCTACATTAACTAATCTTTTATATACAAATGCTTTTCCTGAACCGGATTTTAGGTAGAGTTCAAAATCTTTCGCCTTTTGCTTATTCGGAAATGCGCTATAAAAAACTAATTTCCATGGTAAATGTCCTTTCGTGAACTTGGAAGATCCCACATTATGTTCCTTAAATCTTTTCTTTAAATCAGTGGTATAACCATAGTATAAGATCCCAGATTTTGAACTTTGCAGTATATAGACGTAATACATAAATCGTCTGTAGCTTCAGCGAAAGACGAGAGCGGGTGAAGAGAATCGAACTCTCGTGACAACTTTGGAAAAGTTGCGTTCTACCATTGAACTACACCCGCGTAAGCGAGGTTCTTACATCCGCTAACAACTAATATTGTATCAAAAATTTTGAGATTTTGATAGAATAACCTTCTATGAAAGAGGACCACAAAAAATCCGTTTTTCCTGATGGAGCATCTCCTGCTACTAAATATGCTTTAGAAACTTATGCGGATGTGGCTGCTATTTTTGGTCCGAATTATAGACGTCTTATTTGGGCGTGCCTTGATCGCGAAGATCTGTTGTCTGAAAAGGGCACTTTACCGCCTACTTTTGCTACTCTTGCTAAACATGACGGTTCAGAAGCGCGATATCTTTTTGATTATGATATTGAAAGACCGGATGGTTTCCATAGAGTTTTGGGATCTGTATTGTCGCCGCATGTCACATCGTCACGTCATCAGCATCCGTTTCCCGAAGATTATTATATTTTGGCAGGAAAGATGTATGTTGAAGGCGAGCTTGTTACTGAAAACACTTACCGTACAGAACCATGGCGGTATCATCAGGTATCAACAGGGGACGAACCGGCCTTAATGGTAATTGTGATGCGAACAGCCGGTGCCATACCCAAGGACGAACAGCATATTTACGGCTCTCCAAATGGCCGGGTTATTTTTCCTTGATTAGATACGGAGCTTGGTGTTTGTATTGGTTGGAAAGGGCACGATTGATAATTTTTTCCGCATTTTTGTAACCTTGCTTTTTTATCTCTTCCAGCGATATTTTTTTCTCAAAATATAAATGTAAAACAATATCCGCCTCTTGGTAGGTAAATCCAAACTCACCTTCGTCGGTTTGACCTTGCCAAAGACCTGCTGATGGCGTTTTTCCGATAATTTCTTTCGGTACGCCCAAATATTTGGCAAGTTGATAAATCTGCGTTTTATACAAATGCGCTATTGGCTCAAAATCGGCAGCCGCGTCTCCAAAACGGGTAAAATAACCAAGATAATATTCTGATTTATTTTCCGTTCCGCAAACTAAAGCCTGATGTTTTTTGGCTAGATCGTAAAGAATAATCATCCGCACCCTGGCCATAATATTCCCCAATCGCACCCTATCAAGGTCGCTCCTTGTGTGGATAACTTGGTCAACGATTGACTTGATAGAAGTCTCTATAATATTTTTGACCGGTATACCAAGAGAAATAGAAATCTTTTTAAGCATGGCAAATTCCGAATGGATATAGGGGAGATGAAATACAAAAATATGATCTTTGGGTATAGCTTTGGCTAATAAATAAAGGGCGCAAGTTGAGTCAATGCCACCTGATGCTGCAACAACCACATTGGTAAATTTCTGCTTTTTAAGAACGCCTTTAATAAACTGTATAATTTTATCGACCTCTTTTTTCATAATTTATCTGTATAAACCGCGTTTTTGAATATATATTTCCGTTTCTTTTGGCACAAGATGAGTAATAGGTTTGCCTTGAGCTATCCTCTCTCGTATCATGGTTGAAGAAAGATTGGTGGCCATGAGATTTTTTCCGGAAATTAACTTAAAACCATGCGGTAGTTTTTTGGGAAGGCGATAGGGGTCTCGTGGAAAAACAAGAAAGGTCGCCAACGCCAATAATTCTTGCCCTTTTTCCCATCGCTCAAATTCCGAAACAATATCCGATCCCACCACCCAAAAAATTTTAGCGTTTGTCCGGACTTTAACTTCTCTAATTGTATCCAAACTATAGCTTATTCCACCGCGCTGAAGTTCCATGTCGGAAACTTCAATTTTTTTCTCTGTAAAAGGCTTGAGCATCTCCAATCTGTCCTTCCCCTTTGCAACGATAGGCTTCCACTGGTGTTGGGCGGCCGGAACAATAAGAATTTTGTCTATTTTCAAGTTAGATTCCAAAACCTGCCGTGCAATAAGATAGTGACCGATATGGGGCGGATCAAACCGCCCTCCCAAAATAGCAATATTCATTGCACTATTATACCAAATACGATACAATAAATGGGAGGGCGAGTGGTGGAATGGTAGACACGAAGGCCTTAAGAGCCTTTGTCGGCAACGACATGCGGGTTCGAATCCCTCCTCGCCCACTTCAAACACCGGGGTGTAGTTCATCGGTAGAACGCTCGGTTTGGGACCGAGAAGCAGGAGGTTCAATTCCTCTCACCCCGACATTTCGACAAGCTCA
>Ga0082335_1001465_pt1 | contig 49804 bp, 43 predicted proteins | sample Subgrocontami58m_FD_72375 | JGI IMG/M metagenome (GOLD analysis project Ga0082335, IMG submission 72375) | Subsurface groundwater microbial communities from S. Glens Falls, New York, USA - GMW37 contaminated, 5.8 m (SPADES assembly) (version 2) ... | reverse complement strand
CTCGCCCTTCCGCAGCGCCGAGACCTTCTGGATCGAGGAGATCATCGACCCGCGCGACACCCGCAAGATCCTGTGCGAGTTCGTCGAGGCAGCCGCGCCGATCCGCGGCTCCGGCCGCAGCAGCCTCTGGATGCGGCCCTAGTCGCGCCAGCTAAATCCGCTCAGCCGGGGGAGCAGGCCGCAGGACGGCTCGAACGGCGGGTTGCTGAGGTAGTCCTGGTCGACGACGACATAGGCCTTGCCCGGCGTCCGGCTGATCACCGCCGTCAGCGCCGGAAACGACCAGTCTTGGAAGAACAGCTTGTTCGGCCAGGCATACAGCGGCAGCGCTTCCGCCCGGACGATGCCGGTGCGATCGTTGATCAGGTGGCGCAGGCCACCGAGATAATCCGACCACAGCCGCGTGAGCGCGACATCGGGCACCGCCGCCGCAAATGTCAGCGCGGTCATGAGCGCGAGCATGCGTCGCGCAACCGTCCGCTCCCGCAGGGCGGCGAGGACGACGGGCGGATTGCGCTGCCAGGCAACCAGAAGCCACATGCTGCCCAACAACGCAGCGAGCAGGACTCCCGCCGCCTGGCGTGCCACGTAGTGGGACGGCGGGTAGAGGATCGACGGCGGATGGACGTCGCGCCACCACGGCGACAAGGCGAGAAGAACCGCAACGACGCCCAGGACGACTGTCGGTCCCCGTCCCTGCAGCCAGGCCGGATTGCGCAGGCCGGCCACACCGCAGATCGCGAACCCCGCCAGGGGGATGGCGAACTGCATGTTCTGCCAGAAATCGACGCTGGTCGACCGGACTTCGAGAAAGTGCGGGTGATCCCAGTAGTCTGCGATGGTCGAGACCGACACGACCGCCGCGCCGACGAAGGCAAGTGCGGCAACGGCATAAAGCACGCGCATTCCGAAGTCGGCATCCGTCGTGCGTCTCGACGCCCAGATGATTGCCGCCGCCAGCAGCGGCCCGAAATAGACCATGGCCTCGTAGGAACGCAGGCAAAGCGCCCCGAGTACGCACAGGATCACCGCATCCCGCACGCTCCTGACGCCGGCCGTCAGCGTCACTGCCATGGCGGCGGTCACGGCCGCGAAGGTCACGTTGTATTCGCCGACGATGAAGAACGAGGTCGGCAGATAGACCGCAGCCACGATCGCCACCACGGCGGCAAGCAGCGACACGTCATGCCGTACGCGCGCCAGCGCGAAGTGATAGAGGGCGGTAGGCACCGCGAACAGCGTGGCCGAGTAGGCCATCGCCAGGAGTCTGGTGTCGCGCAAGCCGGCGTCCGCCAGCAGCAGCATGGGGCCCTGTGTCAGCCAGTCGACGTGGGCGCGCGCGGCGTAGAAATCGTGAAACCTCTCACCGTCGAGCAGGTTCACCAGAAAGGCCGAGCCGTCCCAGAAGAGACCACGACACGCGAACGCATTGTAGGCGACCAATGCCCAGAGCAGCAGGACGACGCCCCGGTAGACGGCGATCAGCGGAACGCTGGGCATGCCTAGTCGCGCCAAGCGAAGGACCCGAGAGGGTACGGGCGTTCCGGCGGGAATGGCTGCCAGGCGTCGAAATCGTGGGGCGGTGCGATGATCCCGTCGCCGCGCTTGGCCCGCAGCGCCAGGCTCTGGCTCGGCAGGATCCAGGCCTCGACCAGGTGGAGGTGCGGATATCGGGCCAGCGACGTGCTCTCGAACTCGATCACCCCGCTCTGGGAACGCACCGCCATGCGCACCGCCTCGAGGTAGGAGATCCAGGTTCTCGTCAGGTAGATGTCGCAGGGCAGGCCGGCCAGCATCATCAGGAGGGCGAAGGTAACGAAGCGTCGGGCCGCCACAGGCGTGGCCAGGATGGCGAGGGCCGGAATCCTGGCCGCGAGGCTCGAGCGATAGGCCCATATGAACGCCACGATCGTGGCGATCACCAGCCCCGCCGCCGTGCGCGCGACATACTGCGACTTGGCCAGCGGCCTGATGAGCGTATCGCTCAGCGCCAGCACGGGCGACAGGGCGAGGATGACGAGAAAAATTCCCGCCCAGCGGTAGGGTCTGGTGTCCAGCAGCGAGCGAGGATTGATCAGCGCCCAGGCCACGACCACCAGCGCGGACGCCAGCGCCATGTCGAACTGTATGTTCTGCCAGAAGTTCGCAGCCGTCGTGAGGGTATTGCTGAGATGGTCCTCGGAGAAGGGTTGGACGATGGAGCCGGCCGCGATGACCATGCCGGCAATGAACATCCCGGCGGCCGCGACATGCAGCACGGTGGGAAGGATCGGTCGAGCCGGAGCCCGGTGGATCGCCCAGAAGATCATCGCCGCCAACATCGGCCCCAGATAGATCATCACCTCGTAGGTTCGCATGGAAAGGAAGGCCAGCGCCGCCAGCATCAGGCTGTCGAACAGTTCGAGCCGCCGGGCCGTGGCCAGCCGGACCGCGGCCAGGATCGAGAGTGCATAGGCCGTATTGTACTCGCCGACGATGAAGAACGACGTCGTCATGAATACCAGGGCGATTGCCGCGACGACGGCTGCCAGCAGAACTGCATCGTCCTTTACGCGCATCAGGGCGAGGGAATAGAGGGCGGTCGGAACGGCAAACAGCCCGAGCGACAGCAGCCGGGCCATGAGATGCAGGTCGGTGACGCCCAGGAACAGCGCCGCCATGACCGGAACCTGGCCGATGACCATGGCGTAGAGGCGCGGCGCATAGAAGTCGAAGAACCACTCGCGGCGCGCGATCTGGACGAGAAAGGCGAAGCCGTCGACGAAAAGCCCCCGGCTCTCCCAGCTATGCCAGAGTGCCAGTCCCCAAAGCAGACCGATCATCGTTCGGTAGGCGATTGTCGTTGTTGGCATAAGCGGGCGTGCGGGCTCTACCCGACCGTCAGGGCGGACGCAAGCGGTCCCGGCTTGCAGCGTCGAAGGGGCGCTGTTAGCAAGGCGCCGCAAGCGAGGATCGACGATGCTGAGTTGGGAAAAAATCGACGCAATCCCGGGCTGGTTCATGTTCCAGTCCTATTGCGTCTGGCGCGCCCTGCTCGACCAGCAGTCCCGAGTGACCGGAGACCTGTTCGAGATCGGTGTATGGCGCGGCCGGTCGGCTTCGGTGCTGGCGTCCTATCGCAAGGGCGACGAAAAGCTCTATCTGTGCGACCTCCGGCTGGACGAACCGGCGGTCCATCGCGCCATCCAGTCGACCGGCGTGGAGCCCGCCAACATCGTGCCGCTTTCCGGCCCTTCGGCCGATCTGGCCGCCAAGCTCGACCTCCGGGCGATGCATCAGACGGTGCGCTGGTTCCACATCGACGGCGAGCATACCGGCACCGCGGTCTATCGCGAGCTCGAATTCGCCAACCGGATCGTCAATGCCGAGGGAATCGTGGTGATCGACGATTTCTTCTCGCCGCGTTATCCGGCCAATACCACCGAGGTGATCCGATACCTCGAAAAGAACCCCTTCCACTTCCGGCTGCTCGCCGTCGGCTTCAACAAGGGCTATCTCTGCCGTCCCGAAAGCCTGCCTCGCTACATGGATTTCATGGCCTCGGGCATGTCGCGGGCGCTCGGCGCCTACGGCGCCAGGACGACCATCTTCAAGACCACCGGCCCGTGGGACACCGACGCCGTGGGCATCACCGACTATGTCGAGGATGCCGGACCCGTCGCCGGCCCCGACAACGAGCCGCAGCGCTGGCACATGATGCGCACGCGCCATGTCTGGGGCCCCTGGCGTCATCTCCAGAACGGCTGGCGCATGCTGCGCGGCAACTAGGATCAGGCGGGCTTCGCGATCTTCATCTGCTCGTCGATGTCATCGGCGATGAAATGGCGCACGATCTCGTCGAGATCCTTGTCGGTTTCGAACCCGAGCGTGCGCGAGCGCTTCGAATCGATGCCCTGGGGCCAGCCGTCGCAGATCCGCTGGATGGCCGGATCGTGCTGCCAGACCACCTTGCCGACCTTGCGATTGCCGGCATGGCGGCCGACCGCGGCCTCCAGCTCCTTGGCCGTCACGTTGATGCCGTTCAGCAACAGCGTACGGCCCGGCCCGAAGGCATCCGCCGGCAGGTCGTGCAGGCGTACGAAGGCGTCGACGGTCTTGCGCGGACTGAGCACGACCATGATGGTCTCGGGTGTCACGGGACAGACGACGTCCACGCCCGTGAGCGGCTCGCGCACCACCGAACTGGCCCATGTCGAAGCCGCCTTGTTGGGCAGCCCGGTGCGGACGCAGATCGTCGGCAGCCTCACCGCGGTACCGCGCAAAAAACCCTTGCGGGTGTAGTCGCGCACGAGGAACTCGCCGATCGACTTCTGCGCGCCATAAGAGGTCTGGGGCGTGAGCGGCGTGTCGTCGGTCACGGCCGGCGGCAGGTCGCCGCCGAAGGCCGCCAGCGAACTGGTGAAGACGAGCCGGGGATTGGTGCCGAGCGCCCGACAGGCTTCGAGCACGTTGCGCGTACCGTCGAGATTGACCCGGTAGCCGAGATCGAAATCGGCCTCGGCGCCGGCACTCACGACGGCGGCGAAGTGGAACACCGTGGCGGCGCCCTGCACGATCGACTGCACGGTGGCGAAATTGGCGATGTCACCGGCCAGCGCCTTGACCCTGGGATCGTCGAGCCCCGGCCCCGCCGCCTTGGCGACGTCGAACAGCAGCAGTTCGCTCACGCGCTCAGACGCACCGGTCGGTCCTGCGATCGCGCCCTGTTGCAGGATGCGCCGAGCCAGCTTCTTGCCGAGAAAGCCCGCGCCGCCGGTGATGACCACTTTCATGTCGTCTCCATCCCGTATTCATCCATTGCCGACGAAAGTGTGCACAGATCGCTGCCCGCAGTCTATGTTTGCACCGATGGCAGGTCCCGCGGAAATCTTCGTCTTCAAGGACGCCCTGATCGTTCTGGGAACGGCGGCGATCGTGGCACCGATCGTGCATCGCCTGAAGATCAGCCCGGTCCTGGGCTTTCTCGTCGTCGGTGCGTTGCTCGGGCCCCATGGACTGGGCCAGCTTGCCCACCATTCGCGCGCCATCGACTGGATCACCGTCACCGGCGAAAGGCAGATCGCCTTCATCGCCGACCTCGGAATCGTCTTTCTGCTGTTCTTCATCGGCATGGAACTGTCGATGCGACGGCTCCTCACCATGCGTCGCCTGGTCTTCGGGCTGGGCGGATCGCAGGTGTTCCTGAGCGCTCTCGCCCTCTCGCTGGTGGCCCTCTGGCTCGGCCAGCCGCCGGCGGCGGCGTTGATCATCGGCGCCTGCCTGGCGCTTTCCTCGACAGCCATCGTCATGGAACTGCTCTCCGGGCAGCGCCGCATGATGTCGACGACCGGACGCACCAGCTTCGCCGTCCTGCTGGCCCAGGATCTCGCGGTCGTGCCGCTGCTGTTCCTGATCGGTGCCCTGGGCGGCCATTCGGAAGGCTCGGTTCTGCAGGGTGTCGTGGTGGCCCTGGTCGAGGCCGTCGTTGCCGTCGGCGTCATCGCCGTCGTCGGCCGGCTCGTGCTGAAGCCGTTGTTTCGCCTTGCCGCCGGCACCGACAATCCGGAATTCTTCATGGCCGCCACGCTCCTGATCGCCGTGGGATCCGGGGTGGTCGCCGCCTACGCCGGCCTGTCGATGGCGCTGGGCGCCTTCATCGCCGGTCTCCTGCTGGCCGAGACCGAATACCGGCGCGCCGTCGAGGCGATGATCGATCCCTTTCGCGGCCTTCTGCTCGGCGTCTTCTTCTTCTCCGTCGGCATGCATGTCGATCTGGGATTCATCTGGCACGAGCCGCTGCTGGTGGCCGGCGGCTTCCTCGCCATGATGGTGGCCAAGACGATATTGCTCGCCCCGCTTTGCCGCCTGTTCGGCGTGCCGTGGTCGACGAGCATCGAGACCAGCCTGCTGCTGGCGCCCGGCGGCGAATTCGCCTTCATCGGCATCGGCCTTGCGACGCAGTTCAGGCTGATCGACGGCGGGGTCGCGGCGGGTGTGCTCGCCGTGGTGTCGCTGACCATGGCCACATTGCCATTCGTCTCCCTGGCCGCCAGGCGCGTCCACAGGCGCCTCGACGTCGCGGCGCCTTCGCGGCCTTCCTCGACCGTGCTGCCGCCGGACGACCATACAAAGCGTGTCATTGTCGTGGGCCATGGCCGCGTCGGCCAGCTGGTCTGCGACCTGCTCGACAAACACGGGATCGCCTATCTCGCCACCGACAAGGACGTCGCCCTCGTCGAGCGCTGGCGCAACCTCGGCCGGCCGATCTATTACGGCGACGCCAGCAACCCGATCTACCTGAAGCGCTGCGGCATCGACGAGGCGACAGGCGTCATCGTCACGATCGACACCGCGGTGGTCGACGACGTGGTGCGGGCCGTGCGGGCGCGCCGCCCCGACGTGATGATCGTGGCGCGCGCCCACGACGCCCAGCATGCCCGTCACCTCTATACGCTTCGCGTCACCGACACGGTCCCCGAGACGATCGAGGCAAGCCTGCAGTTGGCCGAGTCGGCGCTGGTCGGCCTCGGTGTGCCGATGGGCCTGGTGATCGCCTCGATCCACGAGCGGCGCGAAACGGTCCGTCAGGAGTTGCAGGCCGCCGCCGGCACCGCGAGCTTGCTCACCGAGCAGATCCGCCTGACCCGCCGGACGGCGCGGCGCGACCGGAACCCCAAACCGTGAGGCGTGACGTGATGAGGCCTGCGTGAAGGTCATCAGCTGGAATCTGCTGCGTCTCACCGGCGCCGCTGTCGAGGATGTGGCGGCGCTCGTCGAGCGCGAGCGACCCGAGCTTCTCCTCATGCAGGAGGCGACCGAGCACATGGACGCATTGCCAGCGCTCGCCGGCGGCCATTTCCACCGCCTCCCCTGGCCGGGGAAGATCCACGGCCTCGCCGCCTGGAGCCGCCATCCCATTGCCTCGCCGCGTCCGCTCGCGCTGCCGGCGTCCAAGCTGCCGGGAAAACTGCCGCGCCGCCGGGCGCAGATTCTCCAGGTGAACGGCATCACCTTCGCCAACGTCCATCTTTCGCACGGCCAGCTCCTGAACCGCCGCCAGCTCGCGCGCATCGCGGCCAAGCTGCGCGGCAGCCCCTCGGCCATCGTGGGCGACTACAATACCGTCGGGCCGATCCTGGTGCCGGGGTTCTTCGATGTCGGCCCTCTCGATACGACACACTTCGCCAGCAACGTCGTGCCGTTCCGCCTCGATCGTTGCCTGGTCCATGGGCTGCGTTGCAGCGCGACCGACACGCTGGCCGCCGGCCCGTCCGATCACCGGCCGATCGTCGTCCACCTGCACGTCACGGAAGTGGCGTCAAAACGCGACCCATTGCGAGGAACACGCCGGCGCATCGCCAGGCTCCGCGCCGCGCTCGGCTGATCCGGCCTAGAGATAGGGCTGCAGCAGCCGCGCGGCGCTGTTGCGCAACCGGATCGGCAACGGGTCGGAATCCAGTTCGGCCACCGTGAGGCGCCGGCACAGGCGCGTCGCCACCGCGATCTCGTGCGCGAAGCCGGTATCGTGCAATTCGACATTGAGTTCGAAATTCAGTCGGAAGCTGCGGGTATCCCAATTGGCGCTGCCGACCAAGGACCAGTTGTCGTCGATCGTCATCAGCTTCGAATGCTCGAACGGCGGCGGCAGCAGCCAGACGCGGCACCCCGCCTCGATCAGGGGCCGAAGCGGAATCCGCCGTGCCCAGTCGAGAACGGCATGATTGCCATGCTCGGGAATCACCAGGTCGACCTCGATCCCGCGCATGGCGGCAAGAGCCAGCGCCATCGTCAACGGCTCGGGCGGCAGGAAGTACGGCGTGACGACGCGAACCGACTTGCGCGCGCAGGATATCGCGTGCAGGGCCACGAACTCGATGCGTTCGTTGTCCTCGTCGGGCCCGGAGGTCACCACGCGTGCCGCCACGACGCCCGCCTTGTCGATCTCCGGGAACCAGTCCGCATCGGGAAGATGCTCGCCGGTCATGAACAGCCAGTCGTCGGCAAAGGCATCGGTGAGCTGTTCGACGACCGGACCCTCGAAGCGGAAATGCGTGTCCCGCACCGCGTGTATCGGATGGGCAACTTGCAGATTTTCGGCGCCGATGTTGATCCCGCCGGTGAAGCCGACGCGGCCGTCGATCACCAGCACCTTGCGGTGATTGCGCAGGTTCACGAACGGCATGCGCCACGGCAGGTATGAATGAAGGAACCGCGCAACCGGCACGCCCGCCTCGCTCAGGCGCCGGTAGGTCCCCGACCAGAAGTAGCCGCCGCCGACGCCGTCGATCAGGACCCTCACCTGTACGCCGCGGCGATGGGCGGCGATCAGCGCCTCGTGGAACGGCTCACCCGCGGCATCGGCCCGGAAGATGTAGCTTTCGAGGCCGATGCTCTTCTTGGCGCGGCCGATCTCCTCGAGCATGCGGGGATAGGCCTGATCGCCATTGCGCAGCATCTCGACACCGTTGCCGTGTTCGAGCGGCAGCCCGGTCAGCCGGCCGACGGCGAATTCCAGCGGCGCCAGCGTATCGTCGGGTGCCGTGTCCGCCGATGCCGCCTCGGCGATGACGGGCTTGGAGGGCTTGCGCAACAACCGCTTGGCGCGCCGCTTGACGCGGTTGATGCCCATGATCGCGTACAACAGGCCGCCCAGAAACGGCGACAGCCAGGCGATGCCGATCCACGAGACGGCGGCACCGACGTTGCGCTTGTTGAGCAGGACATGGACCGTCACCGCCGCAGCGATGGCCACATGTATGAGTGCAGCAGTTTCGCCGATCAGCCAGAGCAGTTCACCCGTCAGGGTCACGCGATCAGGCGACCGCTTTGATCGTCTTGGCCGTGATGTCGATGATCTCGTCGATCTGCGCCTTCTCGATCACCAGCGGCGGCGACATGGCGATGGCGTCGCCCGACTGGCGCACCATCAGGCCGAGGTCGAATGCCTTGACGAAGGCCGCGTAGCCGCGCGTGCCGACCGGACCGCTCGGCGCCAGGTCGATTCCGGCGGCAAGACCGAGGTTGCGGATGTCGGTGACGTTGGGCAGCCCCTTCAGGGAATGCACGCCCTCCTCCCAGTACGGCGCGAGCTCGGCCGAGCGCTCGAACAGATTCTCGTCGCGGTAGATGTCGAGCACGGCCGAGGCGGCGGCGCAGGCCAACGGATGCGCCGAATAGGTATAGCCGTGGAACAGGTCGATGGCGCTCTCCGGGCCGTTCATCAGCCCGTCGAACACGTGCTTGCGCACGAACACGCCGCCCATCGGCACCGTGGCGTTGGAGATGCCTTTGGCCACCGTCATCAGATCGGGAATGACGCCGAACTTCTCGGCGGCGAAGCTCGCGCCCAGGCGCCCGAAGCCGGTGATGACCTCGTCGAAGATCAGCAGGATGCCGTGCTTGTCGCAGATCTGGCGCAGGCGCTGGAGGTAGCCCTTGGGCGGCGGCAGGTAGCCGGTCGAGCCAGCGCAGGGCTCGACGATGACCGCGGCGATGTTGGAGGCATCATGCAGGCCGACAATGCCTTCCAGCGCATCGGCGAGTTCCGCGCCGTTCTCGGGCTGGCCCTTGGAGAAGGCGTTGGAGGCGAGATGGGTATGCGGCAGGTGATCGACGCCCGGCAGCATGGCACCGAACCATTTGCGGTTGTTGACCATGCCGCCGACGGAAATGCCGCCGAAGCCCACGCCATGGTAGCCGCGCTCGCGCCCGACGAAGCGGGTGCGCGTGCCCTGGCCGTTGGCCCGGTGATAGGCGAGCGCGATCTTGAGCGCGCTGTCGACCGCCTCGGAGCCGGAGTTGCAATAGAACGCATGGTTCAGGTCGCCCGGCAGGAGTGCCGCATGGCGCGCCGCCAGTTCGAACGCCTTGGGATGGCCCATCTGGAACGAGGGGGCGTAGTCCATCTCGTCGAGCTGCTTGGCGATCGCCGCCTTGATCTCCTCTCGGCCGTGGCCGGCATTGACGCACCACAGGCCCGCCGTGCCGTCGATGATCTTGCGGCCCTCCGGCGTCCAGTAGTGGACGCCCTTGGCCTTGGCCAGCATCCGAGGGTTCTTCTTGAACTGCCGGTTCGCCGTGAACGGCATGAAGAAGGCTTCTAGATTGTTGGCGGCGGGCTTGGCACTGGGAGGCGTCATCGTCGGATTCCTTAGGCGGACTGGATATTTGATGGCTCACGCTATCACTTGTTGACGTCGACAACCACGCGGCCGCGTATCTCTCCCTTGAGGATTTTTGGGGCCATCGCCATCAGATCGGAAAGGCCCGCCTCGCTCACGGTGCTGTCGAGCTTGTCGAGCGGCAGGTCGGACCCCAGGCGCTTCCACGCCGCCTCGCGCGGACCCTTGGGCAGCATCACCGAATCGATGCCGTAGACGGTGATGTTGCGCAGGATGAAGGGCAGGATGGAGCCTGGGAACGACGGGCCCGCCGCAAGGCCGCACACCGCCGCCGCCCCATTGTACTTCACCTGCGCGAGGGCCTTGGCGAACATCACGCCGGAAACCGTGTCTACCAGGCCGGCGAAGCGCTCCGACAAGAGCGGCCGGTCCGGCGCCTCGACGATCTCCTTGCGATCCATGACCGTCTTGGCGCCGAGCGCCGCGAGATAGGCGCCCTCCTGCGGCCGGCCGGTGGCGGCCACGACCGCGTATCCCAGCTTCGCCAGGATCGCGACGGCGACCGAGCCGACGCCGCCCGCAGCACCAGTCACCAGGATTTCGCCCGCCTCAGGCCTGACGCCATGCTTCTCCAGCGCCATGACGCAGAGCATGGAGGTGTAACCCGCCGTGCCGATCGCCATGGCGCGCCGGGTCGAGATCGAGGCCGGCAGCTTGACCAGCCAGTCGCCCTTCACCCGCGCCTTGGTGGCGTAGCCGCCCCAATGCAATTCGCCGACGCGCCAGCCGTTGAGCACGACCTTGTCGCCCGGCTTGAAGGCGGGATTGTCCGACGCCTCGACCGTGCCGGCGAAATCGATGCCGCCGACATGCGGCCAGGTCTTCACCAACCCGCCGCCCGAGGTGAGCACGAGGCCGTCCTTGTAGTTCAGCGTCGAATACTCGACCGCCACGGTAACGTCGCCCGCCGGCAGCTTGTCGACGGCCAATGTCTCTAGGGCACCGCTCACCTTGCGGTCGGCACCTTGGCTCAGAACCAGTGCGCGAAACAACATGTATGCTCCTATGGACTTGTCGCGGGGGAATTGTCGGCGGGTTTTATCAGGGCAATCGGGCTTTGTCGGCGGCCATCTGAGGTGGAGGTTCGCGCTGCGCATTGCCTCACCGGCCACGGACTCCTACGATCCGCCCCCTTCAGCCCCCTCAACGCGAGACCACCCATGATCAAGTTCTATTACAATCTGGCGCCCAACCCGACGAAGGTGGCGCTCTGCCTCGAGGAGATGGGCCTAGCTTATGAGCTGATGCCGGTCGACACCCGCAAGGGCGAGCAGCACACGGCCGCCTTTCTCGCCATAAATCCCAATGCCAAGGTCCCCGCCATCGTCGACGGCGACGCCACTGTCTTCGACAGCAATGCGATCCTGCTCTACCTCGCCGAGAAGACCGGGCAGTTCCTGCCGGGCGCCTCGGCGGGCAAGTCGGCGCTGGCCGCGCGCGGCGAGCTGCTGTCGTGGCTGATGTTCGTCGCCTCCGGCATCGGCCCCTATTCGGGCCAGGCCGTGCACTTCCGCAATTTCGCGCCCGAGCCCAAGGACTATGCCGTGAACCGCTACACCTTCGAGGCGCGGCGCCACTGGGACATTCTCGATGCGAAGCTGGGCAAGAGCCGCTTCATGCTGGGCGACACCTATTCCATCGTCGACATGGCGGTGTGGGGCTGGTCGCGGCTGGTGCCGTTCGTGCTCGGGCCCGAGGCCCTGCCGCAGATGCCGAACCTCAAGCGCCATCTCGAGGAGATCTCCGCCCGCCCGGCCGCACAGCGTGCGCTTGCCCTGAAGGAGAAGCACAGCTTCAAGGCCGAGATGGACGATGCAGCGCGCCTCGCGATGTTCCCCCACCTCGCCAAGAAGGTCGCCTGACGCGAGGCTATCGAATGTTGCCATTCTTCTCCTCCCCCGCAGCGCCTTCTGAGGCGGTGCGGGGAAGGGACTGTTTCCCGTCGTCCTGAGCGGAGCCGCCCAGAGGGCGGCGTAGTCGAAGGACCTTTTTGTAGGGCCGTCGGATGGAAAAGAGGTCCTTCGACTACGCTTCGCTCCGCTCAGGACGACGGAAATGCGTATGCGATAGCCCCGCTCGAAACGGGGGAGGAGATTCGAAGGGCAGGCACCCACCATGAAGCCGCCGTTCCTGGCGACTTTCCTCATCCCGCGCCTGCCCTTCTATTATGGCTGGGTCGTGCTGGGCTGTGTCTGCCTCGCAGGCTTCGCGCGGCAGGGCCCGGCGGTCGCGGTGCTGTCGATCTTCGTCACGCCCATGACCGCCTACTTCGGCTGGTCGCGCACCGAGATCGCGGGCGCGGTCTCGCTGGGCGGCGTGCTGGCCGCGGTGATCTCGCCCATCATCGGGCCGATCCTCGACCGCCGCGGGGCCCGGCTGGTGCTGTGCCTCGCCGTGCTCGGCACCGGGGTGGCCACCATGTCGCTGTCGCTGGTGACGTCGCTGCTCGCCTTCTATCTGGTGTTCTGCTTTGCCCGCATGGTCTGGGCCGGCCCCTACGACCTCGGCCTCTACGGCGCTCTCAACAATTGGTTCGTCGCGCGCCGGGCAAGGGCCAACTCGATCGCCACGCTGGCGCAGATGGCAGGCCTGGTGGTGTTGCCGATCGTGGCGCAGGTCGCGATGAGCGACGGCGACTGGCGGGCAGGCTGGGTGGCGGTGGGCGGCACGGTGCTCGTAGTGGGCTTCCTGCCGGTCTGGCTTCTGGTGGTGCGCCGGCCGGAGGATGTCGGGCTGGCGCCGGACCAGATTGCCACTGGCGGCGGTCAGGCCGCGCCGGAGCCGCGCTTCAGCCGCGGCCAGGCGATGCGCACGCCCGCCTTCTGGCTGCTCTCGCTCTACACCGTGCTGGTGTTTCCGGTGCAGGCGGGTGTCAGCCTCCACCAGGCGCCGCACCTGATCGAACGCGGCCTGACGCCGATCACGGCCGCGGCGGTGATCAGCTTCTTTTCGGCGATGTCGGCCGTGGCGAGCTTCGGTGTCGGCTTCCTGCCGCGTCGCTGGCCGGTGCGCTACGGCCTGCTCGCCTCGGCCGTCGTGTTGAGCCTGGGCAGCTTCGGCCTGATCGGCATCGACTCCGCGCGCGACGCCTTCCTCGCTGGCGGCCTGTTCGGCCTCGGCATCGGCGGTATCCTCACGCTGCTGCCGGTCGCCTGGGCCGACTACTTCGGCCGTGAAAGCTATGGCGCGATCCGCGGCGTGGCGCTGTCGCTGCAGGTGCTGGCGCAGGCGGCCGGCCCGGTCCTGTCCGGCCTGCTGCGCGATGCCAGCGGGACCTACACGCCGTCGCTTCTGGTATTCGGAACCCTTGCGGCGCTGGCCACCCTGGCCGCCTTCGCGGCGCGACGACCGCGGGAAGTGACGTGACGCCGATACCGGGCGGCAACACACGCTGGGTCATGCTGGGTTTGATCTTCGCGGTCCGCGCCGGGCTCGGTTTCCAATTCCAGACCGTGGGCTCCGTCGGTGACCCGCTCGCCGCAGACCTTGGCCTCAGCTACGCCGAGCTGGGCACGTTGATCGGTGTCTTCTTCCTGCCCGGGCTCGCGCTGGCGTTTCCCGTCGGATACGCCGGCCGGTATTTATCCGACAAACGGCTGGTGGCCCTTGGTCTCGCCTCGCTCGCGCTGGGTGCCGGCCTCTGCGCCGCGGCCACCGGCTTCGGCTCGATGACGGTCGGTCGCGTCCTGTGCGGCGTGGGCTTCGTGGTCTGCACGATCTTCATGACCAAGATGATCGTCGACTGGTTCGCCGGCCGCGAAATCGCCACCGCGATGGCCGTGTTGGTGATGAGCTGGCCGTTCGGCATCGCCATGGGCCAGGTCGGGCACACTTGGCTTGCCGCCGCGCTGGGTTGGCAGTGGGCCTTCGCCGTGGCGGCGCTCTACAGCCTCGCCGGCGCTGTGCTCGTGCTGGCGGCCTATCACCCACCGGCCACGCCGATGGCGGCCGCCGCCGCGACGACCACCACCACCGCGATGACACGACACGAATGGAAACTCGTCGTCCTCGCCGCCCTGGTCTGGGGCTGCTTCAACGCGGCCTTCGTCGTCTATCTGAGCTTCGCCTCGCGCGTTCTGGTCGCGGGTGGCTTCAGCACCCTCGAAGCAGCGGCGGTCATCAGCCTGGCGAGCTGGGTGATGATCGTATCCGGCGCGATCTGCGGACATCTCGCCGACCGTACCGGCAAGTCCGATGCCATCCTCTACATCTGCCTGGTCGTTGCCATGCTCTCGCTGGCGCTGTTGCCGCAGACCAGCCTCGCCATTCCAGTCGCGCTCGCCTTCGGACTGATCGGCATGGCGCCGGCGGGCCTCATCATGGCGCTCACCAGCCAGGCGGTGGCGCCGGAGCGTCGCGCCTTCGGCATGGGCGTGTTCTTCAGCATCTTCTTTCTCTTCACAGCCCCCACGCCCACGATCGCGGGCTGGCTCTACGACCTGAGCGGCGATCCATTCCGGCCGATCCAGCTGGGGATCGTGATGTTTGGGCTGACCATGGTTGCCAACGTCGGCTTCCGGATGGCGCAGCGGCGGATCTGAGCGCCCGGACGGCAAACCACGGCCGTTGACATACGTCTCCTATCCTAGTAGGATGAAACGATGAACACACCGATCCCAAGTTATGTCCGGCACAGAACCCACCTGGCGGCAAGAGCTGAAGAAACGGGAACCTCGATTCGAGTCATCCGGCGTCTCGCGTCTGGGGGTCGGTCAGATCGCTTTTCCAAGCAGGATCAACCGCTTAATGCGAGAGTTGTGTCTCACGGATCGACGCAAGGTGGTGTCTCACTGACTCCTTGCCTATCCCGCACCCTTGGTCGCGGAATCGTTCGCGATGGCACGCGCAAGCTGTTGCAGCAGCCGGCCGAAGCGCAGGCCTGCTTCGGCATCGGTCATGGCCGAGCGCGTGAACCGCATGGACAGGCTTCCCAGCACGCGGGCGCGCGCGCCACTGCCATGGCGGATCGGCACGGCTATGCCCTGCAGGCGCGAGGGCCGCGGCGACTGGGTGAAGGCATAGCCGTCGCGTCGGGCGCGGGCGAGCACGTCGTCGAGTGCCGATTCCTGCCGGCGCGTGAGGTTGCCGATATCGCGCAGGATGCTCTGCCGCTCCTCCTCCGGACAGAAGGCGAGCCAGGCGCGGCCGAGCGCGCTGATCAGCACCGGCCGCCGCGAGTTGAGGGCCGCCTCTTCGAACGACATCGGGCTCTCCGGTGCCGTCGAATGGCGGATCGTGATGGCGCCGTAGCTCAGCGTCGCGAGGTAGAGCGGCCAGCCGTGTTCGGCGGTGAAGCGGCTCATGTGGGGGATGGCGGCGTCCACCAGATGGTCGACGAAGCGGATCGAACCGGAAAGGCCCAACACGCGGTCGGTCAGACGATAGCCCTGTTCGCGCGAGACGCGCGCGGCGTAGCCCAGCGCGATCAGCGTGTGCAGCAGGCGCACCACCGTGGGGCGCGGCAGGTCGAGTTCGCGGGTCAGGATGCTTACGGTGGAAGTCCGCCGGCGGCTGAGCGCCTCCAGCAGCGCAAAACTGCGGCGGACTGGCTCGATGACGGTCTGGATAGCCATCGGGCAAATATAGTCCGCAATACGGACTTCGTCGACTTATGGCAGGGCGCCGCCGCCGCGAAGGCGTAACGTCGCCACCACACGAGCCCGAGCTCGGGAGGAAACGAACAATGACCTATCAGTCGATCGACGTGCGCAAACTGACGCCGACCATCGGTGCCGAGATCTTCGGCGTCGACCTCGGCAAGCCGCTGGGCAACCAGCAGTTCCAGGAGGTGCATGACGCGCTGATGGAAAACCTGGTGGTCTTCTTCCGCGACCAGAAGATGACGATCGACCAGCACAAGGACTTCGGCCGCCGCTTCGGGCCGCTCCACACGCATCCCAATGCGCCGATCGAGTTCAAGGATCATCCCGAGATCCTGGTGATCAAGGCCGACGAGAAGTCGAAGCATGTCGCCGGCGAGGAATGGCACACCGACGTGAGCTGCGATATCGAGCCGCCGATGGGCTCGATCCTCTATCTGACGGAAGTACCGCCCGACGGCGGCGGCGACACGCTGTTCGCCAACATGTACCGCGCCTACGAGACGCTCTCCGAACCGATCAAGAAGATGCTGACGGGCCTCACCGCGCTCCATGACAGCTCCAAGGCGCACTACTATCGCGTCAAGGCGACGGACCGCGACGACATCAAGTTCCCCAATGCCGAGCATCCGATCGTGCGCACCCACCCGGTGACCGGCAAGCAGGGACTCTATGTCAACCGTGGCTTCACGCTGCGCATCCCCCAGCTCCGTCGCAACGAGAGCGACGCGCTGCTGGAGATGCTCTACCGCCACATCGAGACCCCGGAATTCCAGTGCCGCTTCAAGTGGCAGCCGAACTCGGTGGCGTTCTGGGACAATCGCTGCGTTCAACATCACGCGATGTTCGACTATTACCCACACCGGCGTTACGGCCATCGCGTGACGGTCTGCGGCGACAAACCGTTCTATCGCGCTTGATCGCCGTCAGACTCTTGCCAAGAGGCCGGCATGACCCCAACTGTTCGAGGTCATGCCCGCTCCCCATTTTGCTCTGCTGCCCCATCGCAGCGTCATCGCCGTCGGCGGTGACGACCGCGTCGAATTCCTGCAAGGCCTGATTTCCAACGACACCACCAAGGTGGCTCCCGGTCGTGCCGTCTGGGCAGCGCTGCTGACTCCGCAGGGCCGTTTCCTCAACGACATGTTCGTCGTCGACGGCGGCGACGGCACCCTGCTGCTGGAAACCGAGCGCGAGCGGGCGCCGGCGCTGGCCAAGAAGCTCAATCTCTACAAGCTGCGCTCCAAGGTGAAGGTCGAGGATCGAAGTGCTGCCCTGGACGTTGCAGTGGTCTTCGGTGCCGGCGCCGAGAAGGCGCTGCCCATCGACGGCGCGATCGCCTTCGTCGATCCCCGGCTCGCCGATCTCGGCGTGCGTGTGCTGGCGCAGGTCGGCAAAATGGCGGGCCTGCTCCAGGCGCGCGGCCTCGCCGAAGCGCCGCTCGGCGACTACGACGCGCTTCGCCTCTCGCTGGGCGCTCCCGACGGCAGCCGCGACCTGCCGGTGGAAAAGGCACTGCTGCTCGAAAGCGGTTTCGACGAGTTGAACGGCGTCGACTGGAAGAAGGGTTGCTACATGGGCCAGGAGCTGACGGCCCGGACCAAGTACCGCGGTCTTGTGAGGAAGCGGCTTTTTCCCGTGAGGATCGAGGGCACGTTGCCGGTTTCCGGCACGACCGTCGAACTGGACGGCCAGGACGTGGGCGAACTGCGCTCGGGCGCCGGTGAACGCGCCATCGCCATGTTGCGTGTCGATGCCGCCCGCGGCGGCGGCGCGCTGACGGCGGGAGGCGCAAGGATCGTGCCGGAATTTCCGGCCTGGATGCGGCTTCCCGGACCCTCGGACCCCTAGCCGCCCCGTCCTGCCGGGCTTAAGGTCTCCCCCGCGCGCCAGTCCGCGAGGAGATCGCCCGTGAAATTGATCAATCCCAATCCCTTCACCACGCGGCCGGAAATCGTCGGCACCTTCGGTGTCGTGACCTCCACCCACTGGATCGCCACGGCGGTCGGCATGGGCATCCTCGAGCGCGGCGGCAACGCCTTCGACGCCGCCGTCGCCACGGCCTTCACCCTGCAGGTGGTCGAGCCGCATCTCTGCGGCCCCGGCGGCGACGTGCCGCTGATCTTCCACGCGGTGAAGAAGGGCAAGACGGAGGTGATCTGCGGCCAGGGCGTGATGCCGGCCAAGGCCTCGATTGCCCACTTCAAGGGCCTCGGCCTCGACCTGATCCCGGGCACCGGCCTGCTGCCGGGCTGCGTGCCCGGCACGTTCGACGCCTACATGCTGATGCTGCGCGACTACGGCACCATGCGCGTGGCCGACGTGCTGGCGCCCGCGATCGGCTACTGGCTGAACGGCCATCCGCTGGTCGAGCGCGCCTCGGCCACGATCGCGACGGTGCAGGAGAATTTCCGCGTCAACTGGCCAACCTCCGCCGCGGTATACCTGCCCGGCAACAAGGTGCCGGCACCGGCCTCGCTGTTTTGCAACACCGCCGTGGGCAACACCTATGCTCGCCTCCTGAAGGAAGCCGAGGCCGGCGGCGGCGGCCGCGAGGCCGAGATCGAACGCGCTCGCAAGGCGTGGAGCCAGGGCTTCGTGGCCGAAGCGATCGACCGCTTCTACACCCACCAGGAAATCCTCGACGTCTCGGGCAAGCGCAACAAAGGCCTGCTGCGCGGCGACGATATGGCCAAGTGGGAAGCCACCGTCGAGGCGCCGCTCACCTACGACTACGGCCGCTATACGGTATGCAAGGCGGGCCCGTGGGCACAGAGCCCGGTGACGCTGCAGCAGCTGGCACTGCTCAAAGGCTTCAATCTCGATGGCGCCGATCCGACCAGCGCCGACTTCATCCATACCGTCGTCGAGGCGAGCAAGCTCGCCTTCGCCGATCGCGAGGCCTTCTACGGCGATCCCAAGTTCGTCGACGTGCCGATGCAGACCTTGCTGTCGGAGGCCTACAATGCGGACCGCCGCAAGCTGATCGACCCGGCCAAGGCCTCGCTCGAGCAGCGGCCGGGCAAGGTCGAGGGCTATGGCGGCGTGGTGAAGTTGCGCCGCGCCGACAGCTCGCGCACCGCGGTGGCGGCGAGCGGCGCCGGCGAACCGACGGTCGGCCGCATGGGCCAGATGAGCGGCGACACCGTTCATTTCGACATCGTCGACAGGGACGGCAACATGGTTTCGGCCACGCCCTCGGGCGGCTGGCTGCATGGCTCGCCAGTGGTGCCGGAGCTCGGCTTCCCGATCGGCACGCGCGGACAGATCTGCTGGCTCGAGGAAGGCCAGCCGAGTTCTCTGGCGCCAGGCAAGCGGCCGCGCACGACGCTCACGCCCACGCTGGCCCATCGCGACGGCGAGCCGTACATGGTCTGGGGCTCGCCGGGCGGCGACCAGCAGGAGCAGTGGATCACCCAGCTTTTCCTGCGCCACGTCCATTGCGGCATGAACCTGCAGGAAGGCATCGATGCGCCGGCTTGGCACAGCGAGCACTTCCCCTCCTCGTTCTGGCCACGCACGGCGCGTCCCGGCGTGCTGGTGCTGGAAGGCCGCATCCCAGCCGAAACGGCCCAGGAATTGCGTCGCCGTGGCCATGAAGTCGAGATCAACGATGAATGGTCGGAAGGTCGTCTCACCGCCGCCACACGCGACGATCCCTGGCGCAAGGCCGCGGCCAACCCGCGCGGCATGCAGGGCTATGCGGCCGGGCGTTGATGCGGACGTTGATGGAAGGCTGCTGATCGAAGAATGACCTGGTCGATCATCTTGCGTGAACGCGACAGCGGCCGCATCGGCATTGCTGTCGCCACGAAGTTCTTTGCCGTCGGCGCGCGCGTGCCCAACATCGCACCGCAGAGGGGCGCAGTCTGCACCCAGGCGCTGACCAACCCGCTCTACGGTCCACACGGCCTGCGCCTGATCCGCGAGGGCGCGGGCGCCGCCGACGTGGTGCGCATCCTCACGACGCCCGACGCCGGCCGCGAGCATCGCCAGCTCCACGTAACGGGTGCCGACGGGCGCTTCGCCGCCCACACCGGCGCGGAGTGCGTGCCGTGGTGCGGCCACTGGATCGGCGACGACTTCTCCGTGGCCGGCAACATGCTGGCCGGCCCCGACGTGGTGGCCGACACCGTGCGCACCCTGCGCGAGCGCCATGACCTGCCGCTGCCGCGCCGGCTGATCGCCGCCATGCAGGCGGGCGAAGCCGCCGGCGGCGACAAGCGCGGCAAGCAGTCGGCGGCTCTGGTGATCTACGGCGACCAGGACTATTCCGAGCTCGATCTCCGGGTCGACGATCACGTCGAGCCAATGCAGGAGCTCGCACGGCTGGAAGCCGTGAGCCGCGAGCGCTGGACGCATTTTCGTGCCTTTTCGGCCACGCGCGAGAACCCCGCCGGCATCTTCGATCGTGCCGAGATCGATGCCGGCATTGCACGGAGCCTGGCGGCCGAGCGCCCATGAGCGTGACGCAGGCGGAGCAGCCGCTTCTGGAACTGAAAGGCCTGGCCGTCGACTTCGCGACCGACGACGGCACCGTCTACGCCGTCGACGGCATCGATCTCGCGCTGGCGCGCGGTCGCACGCTCGGACTGGTGGGAGAATCGGGCTGCGGCAAGAGCGTGACGTCGCTTGCCATCATGGGACTGCTGCCGCCGGAGAATTCGAAGGTGCGCGGCGAGGTATGGTTCGAGGGTCGCAATCTCCTGACCCTGGGCGCCAACGCGTTGCGCGACCTGCGCGGGGCGCGCCTGGCGATGATCTTCCAGGAGCCGATGACCTCTCTCAACCCCTCCTATACGATCGGCGACCAGATCATCGAGGCGATCCGGCGGCATCAGGGCCTCGACGCCGCGGCGGCCCGCGCCCGCGCCATAGAAGTGCTGAAGCTGGTGCGCATCCCCAGCCCCGAGAAGCGGGTCGACGACTATCCGCACAAGCTTTCCGGCGGCATGCGCCAGCGCGCCATGATCGCCATGGCGCTGGCCTGCGGTCCGCAGCTCCTGATCGCCGACGAGCCGACGACGGCGCTCGACGTCACCATCCAGGCGCAGATCCTCGATCTGATGCGCGGCCTGCGCCGCGACACCGGTGCCGCCATCGTGCTGATCACCCACGATCTCGGCGTCGTGGCCGAGATGGCCGACGACGTCGCGGTCATGTACGCCGGCCAGATCGTCGAACGTGCTTCCGTGCGCGACCTCTTCGCCCGGCCCGAGCATCCCTACACTGTGGGCCTGCTGGGCTCGATCCCGCGGCTCGACGAGAAACGCGATCGGCTGCCCTCGATCGAGGGCCGCGTGCCCGACATGACCCACCCGCCCCCGGGCTGCCGCTTCGCCGCGCGCTGTCCCTTTGTCGAGTCGGACTGCCGCACGACCGCGCCGGCGCTGGTCGAGGTGGCGCCGGGCCATCTCACGCGCTGCCGCCGCGCACCGCTGTCGCAGGTGGCGGCATGAGCAAGCCCCATCACCAAGGCCCGCTGCTCGAGGTCTCGGGACTTGCCAAGCACTTCGCGGTGAAGCGCTTCGGCTTCGTCTCGGGCCATGTGCGCGCCGTCGACGGCGTCGACTTCCATCTCGATGCCGGCGAGACGCTCGCCATCGTGGGCGAATCGGGCTGCGGCAAGTCGACGGTGGGCCGCTTGGTCCTGCGCCTGCTCGAGCCCACGGCCGGCAGCGTGCGCTTCGAGGGCGAGGACCTGCTGGCGCTCCCGGAGACCGAGATGCGCGCGCGACGCCAGCGCCTGCAGGTCATCTTCCAGGACCCCTATGCCTCGCTCAATCCGCGCATGACGGTGGGCGCCATGCTGGGCGAGCCGCTGATGCTGCACCGCCTCGCCAACACCGAGACGGAGCGGCGCGCGCGTGTCGGTGAATTGCTGGAGCTCGTCGGCCTGCGCCCCGAACATGCACGGCGCTATCCCCACGAGTTCTCGGGCGGTCAACGCCAGCGACTGGCGATCGCCCGCGCGCTCGCCGTCGAGCCCAGGCTCATCGTGGCCGACGAGGCCGTTTCGGCGCTCGACGTCTCGATCCAGGCGCAGGTCATCAACCTGATGCGCTCGCTGCAGAAGCGCTTCGGTCTCGCCTACATCTTCATCAGCCACGATCTCGCGGTCGTGAAGCACATCGCCGACCGGATCGCCGTAATGTACCTCGGCAAGATCGTGGAGACCGCGACGACCGAAGACCTCTTCCGCAACCCGCGTCATCCCTACACGCGCGCCCTGCTCGCGGCCGTGCCGCAGCCGGACCCGACGGTGGTGCGCGAGAGCGCACTCCTGGAAGGCGACCTGCCGTCCGCCATGAACCCGCCGTCGGGCTGCCTCTTCCACACGCGCTGCCCCTTCGTGCGCGATGCCTGTCGCCGCGACGTGCCCGTGCTCGCCGACGATGGCCCTTCTGCCGCCCCGTCGGGCCATGCTACGGCCTGTCCCTATTGGCGGGAGTTCCCACCCGCCGCGGCGCTCGCCCAGAGCATGGGCCAAGAACAAGACCGAATCCGACTCGCCCGCCTGCAGGCGGCGTTCGTATCCCAGACGGAGGCTTCATGAAAAAGACGATCGGCCTGATGGCCCTTTCCTTCGCCCTTTCCGCTGCAATGGCGGGCAGTGCCGTCACCCCTGCTTTCGCTCAAGGCAGCCATCTTCGCATCGGCCTTGCCGAAGATCCCGACGTGCTCGATCCCAGCCTGGCGCGGACCTATGTCGGCCGCATCGTCTTTGCCTCGATCTGTGACAAGCTGTTCGACATCGACGAGAAGCTCGCCATCGTCCCGCAGCTCGCCCTCAGCCATGAGACCTCGGCCGACGGCAAGACCGTCACCATCAAGCTGCGCCCCGGCGTGAAATTCCATGACGGCGAGGCTTTCGACGCCACCGCGGCGAAATACAGCCTCGACCGCCATCTCACCATCAAGGGCTCGTTCCGCAAGCCCGAGCTGGGCTCGGTCAACTCGGTCGACGTCGTCGATCCGACCACGATCAAGCTCAACCTCAAGGAGCCCTTCTCGCCGCTGCTTGCCCAGCTCACCGACCGCGCCGGCATGATGGTGTCGCCGAAAGCCGCCGAGGCGGCAGGAGACAAGTTCGGGCTAAAGCCGGTTTGCGCCGGTCCTTACAAGTTCGTCGAGCGTGTCCAGCAGGACCGCATCGTGGTCGAGAAGTTCGCCGACTACTGGAACAAGGACAATGTCTTCATCGACAAGATCACCTACCTGCCGATCATCGACGCCACGGTGCGCCTGGCCAATCTCCGGTCGGGCGGCCTCGACCTGATCGAGCGCGTGCTCGCCACCGACATCAAGACGGTACGCGAAAACCCCAAGCTCAAGCTGATCAGCGCGGTCGAGCTCGGCTACCAGGGCATCACCATGAACCTGGCCAACGGCGCAAAGGCGAACACGCCGTTCGGCAAGGACGCCCGCGTGCGCCGCGCCTTCGAACTGTCGATCGACCGCGAGGCGCTGAACCAGGTGGTGTTCAACGGCGAGTTCGTGCCCGGCAACCAATGGATCAACCCGACCAACTACTACTACCAGCAGGCCTTCCCGGTGCCCAAGCGCGACGTGGCCAAGGCCAAGGCGCTCCTCAAGGAAGCGGGTGTCACCGGCCCGCTGACGCTCGACTTCATGGTGCCCAACGGGCCCGAGACACGGGCTGTGGCCGAGGTGGTGCAGTCGATGGCGGCCGAGGCCGGCTTCGATCTCAAGATCCGCGTCACCGAGTTCGCGACCTCGCTCAAGCAGGGCGAGGACGGCGACTACCAGCTCTTCCTCATCGGCTGGAGCGGCCGCAGCGATCCCGACGGCAACTCCTACTCCTTCCAGACCTGCGGCTCGCCGCAGAACAACTCCAAGTACTGCGACAAGGAGGTCGATGCCGCGCACCAGGAGGCACGATCCAAGAGCGTTCCCGCCGAACGCAAGAAAGCCTACGAGAGAGTGGCGGCCAAATTCCTGCCCGAGGGATCGATCCTCTACATCTACCATCGCCGGGTGCTGGTGGCCTTGACCGACAAGGTCGAGGGCTACAAGCAGATGCCCGACGGCCTGGTCCGCGTGGTCGGCGTCAAGCTGAAGTAAGACCTTGCTCGCCTTCCTCGCCCAGCGGCTGCTGCAGATCATCCCGACGCTCATTCTGGTGTCGATGCTGATCTTCGGCCTGCAGCAGCTCCTGCCGGGCGATCCGGCGCTGATCATGGCGGGCGAGGAGCGCGACCCGAAGGTGCTCGAGGAGATCCGCGAGCAGTACCGGCTGAACGAGCCGATCCCGGTCCAGTACTTCTACTGGATGAAGGGCGTGCTCTCCGGGAACCTGGGCGAGTCGATGCGGCTCAAGAGCTCGGTCGCCTCGCTGGTGGCCGAGAAGCTGCCGGTGACGCTGCAGCTCGCCGCCATGGCGCTGCTGATCGCCATCGGCATCGGCATTCCCGCAGGCATCGTCTCGGCGGTGAAGAAGGATACGGCCTGGGACTACGGCGCCAACCTGTTTGCCTTGTGGGGACTCAGCACGCCCAACTTCTGGCTGGGCATCCTGATGATCTTCCTGTTCTCGGTGACCTTGGGCTGGTTACCCGCCTCGGGGTACGTGCGTCTGGGCGAGAACTGGCAGGCGAGCCTCGCCACCACGATCATGCCGGCCTTCGTGCTGGGCAATGCGCTCGCCGCCGTCCTGATGCGCCACACCCGTAGCGCGATGATGCAGGCGATGAGTGCCGACTATGTCCGCACCGCTCGTGCCAAGGGACTGCGCGAAGGCCGCGTGGTGCTGAAGCATGCGCTGCGCAACGCCATGACCCCGGTGATCACGCTGCTGGCGCTCGATTTCGGCACGCTGCTGTCGGGCGCCGTGCTGACCGAGCAGATCTTCACCATCCCGGGCTTCGGCAAGCTGATCGTCGATTCCGTCTTCAACCGCGACTATGCGGTCGTCCAGGGCGTCGTGCTGGTCACCGCCACGGTCTACATCTCGCTCAACCTGCTGGCCGACATCGCCTATGTGCTGGTCAATCCCAGGCTGAGGGGTTGACGACCATGACCGACGCAGCCCTCGACACCTCCACCGTCACTGCCGACTCCCGCGAGGAAAATCCCTGGGCCCGCGCCTGGCGACGGCTCAAGCGCCGCAAGGGCGCCATGGTGGGCCTCGTGGTCGTGGTTCTGTTCGTCCTGGTGGCCGTCCTTGCCCCGCTGATCGCGCCCTACGATCCCACGGCCACGAGCTGGAGCGCGGTGCGCAAGCCGCCCACCTGGGCACATTGGATGGGCACCGACGAAGTCGGCCGCGACGTGCTGAGCCGCGTCATCTTCGGCGCCCGCGCCTCGCTCAGCGCCGGCCTGGTGTCGGTCGGTATCGCCGTCGGGCTTGGCGTACCACTCGGCCTGCTGGCGGGCTACGCCGGCGGCTGGATCGACGGGGTGATCTCGCGAATGGTCGATGCGATGCTGGCCATCCCGTTCCTGATCCTGGCCATCACCCTGGCGGCGTTTCTGGGGCCCAGCCTCTCCAACGCCATGATCGCCATCGGCGTCACCGCGACGCCCGTTTTCGTGCGCCTGACGCGCGGCCAGACGCTGGCCGCCAAGGTCGAGGACTATGTCGAGGCCGCGCGGGCCGTCGGCAATCCTCGCCTGCGCATCGCGCTTCGCCACATCCTGCCCAACATCGTCTCGCCGCTGCTGGTCCAGGCCTCGCTCGCCATCGCCGGCGCCATCATCGCCGAGTCGGCGCTGTCGTTCCTGGGACTCGGCCAACAGCCGCCGGCACCATCCTGGGGCAGCATGCTGAACTCGGCCCAGCGCTTCATCGCCCAGGCGCCGTGGATGGCGTTCTGGCCGGGATTCGCGATCTTCCTGGCGGTCCTGTCGTTCAACCTGCTGGGCGACGGCTTGCGCGACGCGCTCGACCCGAAGCACCGGTAGAGCGCGCGGGTCCTCGGCCCCGACCGATCAGTTCGAGGCGCTGCCCAGGGGCCGGCCGGAGGAATCGAGTTGCGGCTCGGACCGCAACACGACCGATTCGGGCGCCTCGACCTCGGGCAACGGCTTGCTCGGATCGACTGCCTTGATCATCGCCACGATCCGCTTGGGACCCGAACCCGCCTCTTCGGGCACCAGGCGACGCCAGCCCAGTTTTTCCCAATAGCCCACGTCGCCCGGCAGCGCCTGGACGTAGAGCATATTGCAGCCGCGGCCTTCGGCCAGCTTGCGGCACCGTTCGAGCAGCACCTGGCCGATGTTGTGGCCGCGGAAGCGCTGGATGACGGCCAGCCGCTCGGGCATGGCAAACGACTGGAACCAGCGGACGCGGACGGCGCCCGCCGGCTCCTCGCCGACATAGGCGATGACATGGGTGGCGCCGAAGTCGTGGCCGTCGAATTCCTCCGAGAACGGCACATCCAGTTCGCCCATGAAGCAGGCAGCCCGCACGGCGAAGGCCTGCAGCGAGTCCTCCATCCTCATGGCGAGCTTCGTGGTGACGGCCTCGCCGTCGATCGATTGTGAAAGAATATTCATGTCGTCCCCCTCTCAATTCGCCCGACGATCGGCTTCCCAGCCGACGTGCGGGTTGCTGGCGCCGCGCTCCATCGACTGCTCGAGAATTCCCGGCATATCGAGGCGATCCTCTGGCCGGTTCAGGACCATCGGGTCGGTGAACACAGTCGGGAGTTCGCAGTTCGGCGCCGTCAGATCGCAGACGAGGGCGCCGTACTCGTGATCCGAGAAGTGGAACACGCGGTCGTCGACCTTGTGGAAGCCGACGCGCTCCATGATCCCCCATAGGCGGCGCTGAGAGTGCAGATACGCTTTGGTGTAGCCCTTCTTGCGCGCAAGATCCTTGGCCCACTCGACGAACGGCAGAAACAGGCCGAACGAACGATAACGCTTGAGGACGACCGCACGCTCGAATTTGGCGAACGACGCGAACCAGCGCAGACGCATCGACGCTGCGGGCTCGCCATCGACGTAAAGGATGAGATGACTGGCGGTATAGTCGTTGCCGTCGAACTCCTCCCAGTAGGGGCAGTGCTGCTCGCCCATGTACACGGCGGCGCGGAGTGCATAGCACTGCATGAGTTCGTCCGACGTCGACGCAAGCTTGATGGTCACGACGGGCTGATTCGATATCCCGGCGATCTGTGGTGCGGCCATATTAGTCCCCCTCGGTCAGTACTCCGTTGTCGTTCCGGTAGCGGCGGCCCCCAGCCGTCACCACCGGAAGATTCGCTGTCAATTGTGCGAGCACGTCGGTCACCACCGTCGCAGTCATGCCTTTGGCGCCGCGCCTGATGGCCGTCGCCGATACGCTGTCGCGGCGCAGGATGCGCCAAGGATAGATCCAGCCGCACTCGTCGCAGATCTGACGCACGGTCATGCCGCCGATATCCGTTCCGTGCAGCGTGTGCAGGCGAACGCCCGGGTACCGCCTCTTCACTTCGCCGATCACGCCCTGGAAACCCTTGCTGTTGTAGGTCTCGGGGTAGAACGCGACCTCCACCTTGTCGCCCATGCCGGCTTCGGCGACGGCAAGTTCGATCAGCGCCTTGCGTGTCTCGGGAGGCAGGAACATCCGGCCGCTCGGAAAGTAGTCGACGTTGACGTCGGCCTTTTCGGTGGTCTCATAGATCTGGAAGCCGTTTTCCAGGCGCGCGACACGCAACTCGCCCTTGCGAAAGGCGTCGGCGTGAATGCGCGGAACCAACGTCGGATGGATGATGACCTTGTCGAGGCCGCGCTGATCGATCGCCCGCTGCAGGATATCGAGATGCGTGTTGTGGAACGGGTTGAAGGTGCCGAAGAACAACCCGATGCCCCCCTTGGGCGCCGCCACCGAGCGGATGTCCGACAACAGGCCGATGCCGAAGAGCAGCCCGCCCAGCCCGAAGCCGGCGATCAGGAACGCTTCGCGCGCTCCAGGGATGCCGGCAGTGCCGAGTGCCGCCAGGACCAGGTTGATCGACACGCCGATCAGGACGTTGCGATTGGCGTCACCGACGCCGCGCTGGACAAGGTAGAGACCGAGATACTGGGTCCCCTGGGACGCGAGCGTCGTAACCAGCGCAGCCGAGGCAACCCCGCCCACCGACGCCAGCCCCACGACGTTCAGGGCTCCCCCCCATTGCATGATCCAGAACACTGCCAGGTTGAACACATACTGCGGGATGAATCGCCCCAGCCGGCCACCCGTCACGAACCCAAACCGGTTGTTGGCCCACAGTTCGGCCTTGTTGCTGAGTTTGGCGTAGCTCGGGAGGAACAGCCCAACGAAGACTGACACGCCGATCAGGGCGGGGTTAGCCCAACTGGTATGCGCGTACGCATAGCTCAAATAGGACAGGAGGCCGACGAACGCCGCCATGCGCGTCGAGGGACTGCGCACGTAGCGGCGGAATCTGTCGACGATCATCGACAGCGTGTTTGTCTTCCCGTCCGAGCCGATTGCGGCCACAGAAGCACCCTAGCCCGTTCTCGAAGCGTCAATCGGGATATCCACAACAGATAGATTGACTAACGAATACGAGAACTAAATATGTGGTGCCTAGGCTCTATACGGCCGATGAAAAAAGCCGTCTAATGCATTATGATTGGGACAGAAAACGACGCTTTATTGACCGTGAACTAAGATAAACCACGAGGCCCCTTGCAAGTAAACTTTGGGCCGACACCCTTATTGTATCGATTGTCACGATGGCCGCGACTCCCCCACGCAAGAACAAAGCGCCCAACATTCTCGGCGACTGGGACGACGTGCGCTTTTTCCTGGCGGTTGCAAAAACCGGCAGTTTCAGCGCGGCCGCCACCCAGCTTAATACCAAGCAAACCACGGTCGGTCGACGCATTCAGGCACTGGAGCGCCGACTGGGCGCCAAGCTGTTCGATCGCCATCGCCACGGCATGGAGGTGACGCCGGCCGCCCGCGGCGTGCTCATGCAGGCGGAATCGATGATGTCGAATGCCACGTCGATCGAGCGGCATCTCGCCGGCTTGGACCGCGAGATGGCCGGCATCGTCCGCGTGGCCGCCACCGAGGGCTTGGCGGCGACTTGGCTGGTTCCGCGTCTGTCCGAGTTGCGCCGGATTCACGCCGACATCGTCGTCCAGGTGATCGTGGGCGATCAAGTCCTCGACCTCGCCACCCGGCAGGCCGACCTCGCCATCCGCTATTTCCGCCCGACCTCCAACCAACTCGTCGCCGCCCGCGTCGGGCAGTTCAACATGTCGATCTTCGCCGCGCCGTCCTATGTCGAGCAGTACGGCCTGCCGCAGCGGCTCGAGGATCTTACCGAACACCACATTGTGGACCACACCACCCTGCATAGCCTGCCGGTCATGAAAGTGTGGAGCGAAGTCGTCGAACGCAGCACGTCGGTCGTGCTGCGGACAAACTCGTCTTACGCGTCTCTCGAAGCGGTCAAGAGCGGCTATGGCGTATCGGTTTTCCCCGACTACATCGTGAAGCAGTCGAACATCATACGGGCGCCGATCGACCTCAACATCACCCGCGACGTCTGGCTGGTCTCGCACGAGGAAACCAACAAAGGCGCCCGCATCCGCACGGTGATCGACTACGTCCGCGAGCGGTTTCGCCAGGACGAACGCGAATGGTTCAGCCTCACGCCGCACCGCGTGGCGCTAGTCGCTTCCTGATCTACAGCGCCGCCTTCAGCCGTTTCCAGATCGCCTCGATTTCGGCTTTGTCCCCGGGCTTGTAGTCCCAGTTGAGCGCCACCTGGTCGTTCGGGCGGCGTGGCATCACATGGATGTGGAGGTGGGGCACGCTTTGCCCCGCGCCTGCGCCATTGGCCTGCAGCAGGTTAACGCCGTCCGGCTTCAGTTCGCCGATCACCGCCTTGGCGAGGCGCTGTGCGGTTCCGGCGACGGCCGCCAACACCTCCGCCGGAATGACGTCGACCGTCGGCCAATGGCCCTTGGCGACGGCCAGCACGTGGCCCGGATTGACCGGGTTGATGTCCATGAAGGCGATCGTCGCCTCGTCCTCGAGCAGCTTGAAGCAAGGAATCTGCCCGGCGACGATCTTGCAGAAGATGCAGCTTGCGTCAGTTGGATGGCTCACGTTGTTTCCTCCAGGGCCCTGCTCAGGACACGCAGCCGCTCGAACGGCTGGCCGCCCGGGGCCAGGGCGAGATCGAAGCCGAGGCGGCCCAGCCTGGCAATACCGTTGCGCCCGAACAGCTCGCGCAACGACTCGACGATCCAGCCCTCGCCCTGGCGATGGCGGGCGATCGCCAGCCGGCCATCGGCGGCCAGATGCCGGCGATGCGCCTCGAGGGCCTCCAGCAACACGTCCAGGCCGGCACCGCCGCGCGCAGACACCGCCAGCGCCTTCAATTGCCAGTCGGCCTCGCCCGCGACGGCAAGCGACAGTGCCCCCGCGACGTCGGCCCGCGCCCGCTCGGCAGCACCACCGAGATCGGCCTTGGTGACGACGATCAGGTGGGGGATTTCGACGATCCCGGCCTTCATGAACTGCAGCGAATCGCCGGAGCCCGGCTGAACGCAGAACACGACCGTGTCGGCCACGCCCGCGACGTCTGTCTCCGACTGGCCGACACCCACGGTCTCGATCAGCACGCGATCGAACAGGGCGCGCATCAGCACCATCGCGGCGACGGTCTGGCCGGCGAGCCCGCCAAGCCGGTCGCGCGCCGCCATCGAGCGCACGAATACGCCGTTGTCGCCCCCGGCTTGAGGCGAGTCATGGACGATGCGGACGCGATCACCCAGCAACGCGCCACCGCTGGCTTTCGACGAAGGATCGATGGCGATGACGCCGACGCTCTTGCCGTCCTTCCGCCAAGCCGCGACCAGCGCCGCGCAGAGCGAGGATTTCCCGACGCCGGGCGGCCCCGTGATGCCGACGACATGGGCGCGCGGCTGGCGCCAGGCTGCATCAAGCAGCCCCTGGGTCGCGGCATTGTCGGGATCGCACTCCAGGGCGGCCAACGCCGCAGCCAGCGCCCGCTTGCCGCCGTCGCGGAGCGCCTGGAGCGTCATTCCGTCTTGAGTGGACCGCCCAGGGCCGCCTGGGCCGCGGCAAGCCGCGCGATCGGCACGCGATAGGGCGAGCACGAGACGTAGTCGAGGCCGGCCTTGTGGCAGAAGAACACCGAGGCCGGATCGCCGCCGTGCTCGCCGCAGATGCCGAGCTTGAGGCCGGGGCGGACCTTGCGGCCACGTTCGGCGGCGATCTCGATCAATTCGCCGACGCCTTCGATGTCGAGCGAGGCGAAGGGATCGTGCTCGAAGATGCCGCGCTGCTGGTACTTCTCGAGGAAGGATGCCGAATCGTCGCGGCTCAGGCCGAACGTGGTCTGGGTGAGATCGTTGGTGCCGAAACTGAAGAACTCGGCCGATTCGGCGATGTCGCCCGCCCGCAGCGCGGCGCGCGGCAGCTCGATCATGGTGCCGATCAGGTATTCCAGCTTCTGGCCGGAGAGCTGACTGACCTCGGCGGCGACCTGGTCGATCACGACCTTCATCAGGTCGAGTTCCTTCCGGGTCGCGACCAGCGGGATCATGATCTCGGGGATCACCGTCTTGCCGTGCTTCTTCTGGACCTCGGCCACGGCCTCGAAGATGGCGCGGGCCTGCATTTCGTAGATCTCGGGATAGGAGATGCCGAGCCGCACGCCGCGGTGGCCGAGCATCGGATTGAACTCGTGCAGCTTGTGGGCGCGCGCCTCGATCTCTGCCACCGGCACGCCCACGTCCTTGGCCACCTGCTCCATGTCGGCCTGCGTCTTGGGCAGGAACTCGTGCAGCGGCGGGTCGAGCAGGCGGATCGTGACGGGAAGCCCGGCCATGATCTCGAATAGGCCGACGAAATCCTGGCGCTGCATCGGCTGGATCTTGGCAAGTGCGATGCGCCGGGCCTTCTCGTCGTCGGCCAGGATCATCTCGCGCACCGCCGCGATCCGGTCGCCCTCGAAGAACATGTGCTCGGTGCGGCAGAGGCCGATGCCCTCGGCGCCGAACTTGCGCGCCTGACCCGCGTCGAGCGGCGTCTCGGCATTGGCCCGGATGCCGAGCTTGCGGAACTCGTCGGCCCAGGCCATCAGCTCGGCGAAGTCGCCGCTGAGCTCCGGCTGAACCGTCGGCACGACGCCCAGCATGATCTCGCCGGTGGTGCCGTCGAGGGTGAGGAACTCGCCCGCCTTGACCGTCGTGCCGCGCACGCTGAGCGTGCCGCCGGCGGCATCGATGCGCACGTCGCCCGCACCCGCGATGCAGGGCTTGCCCATGCCGCGCGCCACCACGGCGGCGTGGCTGGTCATGCCGCCGGTCGAGGTGAGAATGCCCTGTGCGGCATTCATGCCGTGGATGTCTTCTGGACTTGTCTCGCGGCGCACCAGGATGACCTTCTCGCCGGCACGTGCCTGCTTCTCCGCCTCGTCGGCCGTGAACACGATCTTGCCCGAAGCAGCGCCCGGCGATGCCGGCAGACCCTTGGCGATCACCTTGCGCGGCGCCTTGGGATCGAGCGTCGGATGCAGGAGCTGGTCGAGCGAGGCCGGCACGATGCGCGCCACGGCCTCCTTCTTGTCGATCAGCCCGTCGCGCACCATGTCGACGGCGATCTTGAGCGCGGCCTTCGCCGTGCGCTTGCCGTTGCGCGTCTGCAGCATGTAGAGCTTGCCGCGCTGCACGGTGAACTCGATGTCCTGCATGTCGCGGTAATGCGCTTCGAGCTTGTGGCGGATGGCGTCGAGCTGGCCGAAAACCTCCGGCATCACCTCTTCCATCGCCGGCGCGTCGGACTTCTGCGCCAGTTTGCCCTGCACGGTGAGGTGCTGCGGCGTGCGGATGCCGGCCACCACGTCCTCGCCCTGGGCGTTCACGAGATATTCGCCGTAGAACAGGTTGGCGCCGGTCGAAGGGTCGCGCGTGAAGGCGACGCCGGTGGCGCAATCCTCGCCCATGTTGCCGAACACCATGGCCTGCACGTTGACGGCGGTGCCCCAACTTTCCGGAATCGCATGCAGGCGGCGGTAGGTGATGGCGCGCTGGTTCATCCACGAGTTGAATACCGCGCCGACCGCGCCCCACAGCTGCTCGCGCGGTTCCTGCGGGAACGGCTTGCCGGTGCGCTTCTCGACGATCTTCTTGTACTCGGCCACGATGGCGCGCCAGTCGTCGGCCTTGAGGTCGGTGTCCATATGGACGCCGAGGTCCTCCTTCTTGAGCTCCAGCGCCTCCTCGAAATAGTGGTGCCCGACATCGAGCACGACGTTCGAGTACATCTGGATGAAGCGGCGGTAGCTGTCCCAGGCGAAGCGCTCGTCGCCCGACGACTTGCCGAGTCCCAGCACCGTGCGGTCGTTGAGGCCGAGATTGAGCACCGTGTCCATCATGCCGGGCATCGAGGCGCGCGCGCCGGAGCGGACCGAGACCAGCAACGGGTTGTTGGGGTCGCCGAACTTGGCGCCCAGGATCTTCTCGACCGACGCCAGCCCGGCCTCGACCTCGTCCTTCAATTCGGGCGGATAGGCGCTGTTGTTGGCATGATGCCAGTTGCAGACCTCGGTCGTGATGGTGAAGCCCGGCGGCACCGGCAGGCCGAGGCTCGACATCTCCGCCAGGTTGGCGCCCTTGCCGCCCAGCAGGTTGCGCATCTCGGCGCGGCCCTCGGCCTTGCCGTCTCCGAAACTGTAGACCCACTTGGCCATTCTCAGCCCTCGATCTTCGAAAAATCCGCCACCGAATCCATGGTCGCGCGAATCTGGTTGAGCAATTTAAGCCTGTTCAGGCGCAATTCAGGCCTATCCGTGACGTTCACTGTGACCTTTTCGAAGTAAGCGTCGATCGGCGCACGCAGACCCGCGAGCGCCGCCATCGCGCCGGCGAAGTCCTCGGCCTTCAATGCAGGCCCCTTGATGCGTTCGACGTCGGCCAAGGCGGAGACAACGGCCTTCTCTTCGATTTGTTCCAGCAGTGCGACATCGGGCACACCGGCGATCCTGGCCGCCAGGCCCTTGTCCTTCTTCTCCTCGGCGCGGACGATGTTGGCGGCGCGACCGTAGGCGGTGAGCAAATTCTTCCCGGCGTCGCTGCCGAGGAACGCTTGCAACGCCTCGACGCGCGCCAGCAGACGAACCAGATCGTCCTCCCCACCCAGTGCGAACACGGCATCGACCACATCGTGCCGCACGCTCTTCTCGCGCATCTGCACTTTCAGGCGCTCGGCGAAGAAGGCCATCAGGTCGTCGGCCTTGAAGAAGGCTCGCAGCGGCAGGCGGATCTTGTTCTCGACCACGATGCGGATGACGCCCAGCGCCGCCCGCCGCAGCGCAAAGGGATCGCGTGAGCCGGTCGGCTTCTCGCCGATCGACCAGAAGCTCACCAGCGCGTCGAGCTTGTCGGCCAGCGCCACGGCGATCGACACCGGGGCATCGGGGCAGCGGTCGTTCGGGCCGGCCGGCGCATAATGGTCGCCGATCGCATCGGCCACCGCCATCGGCAGTTCCTCGCTCAGCGCATAGTACCGGCCGATGATCCCCTGCAATTCGGGGAATTCGCCCACCATGCCGGTCACCAGGTCGGCCTTGCAGAGCAACGCCGCCTGTTCGACGAGGCTGCGATCGGCGCCCGGCACATGACTCGCGATCTCGATCGCGAGCTTGGCAAGGCGCCCGACGCGCTCGGCCTGGGTGCCGAGCTTGGCATGGAAGACGATGTTCTTCAGGGCCGGCAGCCGGTCTTCCAATCGCACCTTGCGATCCTGGTCCCAGAAGAACTTGGCGTCGCTGAGACGGGCGCGCAGCACGCGCTCGTTGCCGTCGACGATGACGGCGCCGCCATCGCGCGTCACATTGTTCGCCACCACGACAAAGCGGTTTGCCAGCAAGCCGTCCTTCGTGGTGGTCGCGAAGTAGCGCTGGTGCGTCTTCATCGACACGATCAGCACCTCGGGCGGCACGTCCATGAACGCGGCATCGATTGTCCCGAGCATCGGCACCGGCCATTCGACCAGCCCGGCCACCTCGTCGAGCAGGTCCTCGTCCGCCTTCAGCGCCACCTGTGCGCCGGCGCAGAGGCTCGAAGCGCCATCGAGAATGACCTTCTTGCGCTCGGCCGAGTCGAGCATGACGTGCGCCGCCCTGAGCTTGGCCGTGTAGTCGGCAAAGCCCGTCACCTTGATCGCGCCCTTGGACAGAAACCGGTGCCCGCGCGTGGCGTCGCAGAACGGGATGGGCTTCATCGCCCCGCCTGGTGCGACTTCGCCAGCCAACACCTTGCCGTCGAACAGCGCCACGATCGATTGCAGCGGGCGCACCCACTGCATCGTGCCGCTGCCCCATTTCATCGACTTGGGCCAGGGCAGCGCTTTTAGCGCGGCATCAATGAGGCCCGGCAGCGCCTCGGCGGTCGGACCGCCCTTCCTGGTGACGACGGCGAACCAGAACTCGCCCTTGCCGGTATCGCGCTTCTCGGCCTGATCGAGCGAAGCGAGGCCCGCGCCCTTCAGGAACCCCTGGATTGCCTGGTCGGGCGCACCGACCCGCGGCCCGCGTCGTTCGTCGCTCACATCTTCGCGCGCGACGGGCAGGCCGTCGACGACCAGCGCCAGCCGGCGCGGCGTGGTGAAGGCCCGCGCATCGGTGAACGTAAGTCCCGCGGCCTTCAGACCGTCGCAGACCAGGCGCTTGAGGTCGTCGGCCGCACGCACCTGCATGCGTGCGGGAATCTCTTCGCTCAAGAGCTCGAGAAGCAGCTCGGCCATCTCACGCGGCCTTCTTTTGGGTGACGAGCCACGCCTCGCAGCATGCCTTGGCGAGATCGCGCACGCGCAGGATGAAACTCTGCCGCTCGGTCACGCTGATCACGCCGCGCGCATCGAGCAGGTTGAAGGCATGGGAGGCCTTGATGCATTGCTCATAGGCCGGCAGTGGCAGCTTCTTCTCGATCAGCCGCGCGCATTCCTTCTCGGCATCGGCGAAATGCCGGAACAACATGTCGGTGTCGGCGTGCTCGAAATTGTAGGCCGACTGCTCCTGCTCGTTCTGCAGGAAGACGTCGCCGTAGCTCAGCGGCACATCCGAATCGGCACGGTTGAACGGCAGTTCGTAGACCGTCTTCTTGTCGAACAGGTACATGGCGAGCCGCTCGAGCCCGTAGGTGATCTCGCCGGCCACCATGTCGACCTCGATCCCGCCCACCTGCTGAAAATAGGTGAACTGCGTGATCTCCATGCCATCGCACCAGACTTCCCAGCCGAGGCCCCAGGCGCCGAGGGTCGGGCTCTCCCAGTCGTCCTCGACAAAGCGGATGTCGTGCAGGCCGGTGTCGATGCCGATGGCGTCGAGCGAGCCCAGATAGCGCTCGAGGATGTCGGGCGGCGACGGTTTTAGGATCGCCTGGAACTGGTAGTAGTGCTGCAGCCGGTTGGGATTCTCGCCATAGCGGCCGTCCGAAGGCCGACGACACGGCTGCACGTAGGCGGCATACCAGGGTTTCGGTCCCAGCGCGCGCAGTGTCGTGGCCGTATGGAACGTGCCGGCGCCCATTTCCATGTCGAACGGCTGCAGGATCAGGCAGCCCTGTGCGGCCCAGTAGTCCTGCAGGGTGAGGATGAGTTCCTGGAAGCACGTCGGCTTGGCCCCCTTGGAACGTGAAGGGGCCGGTGAAAGGTCGGACACCTGATTTTCCCCGAGGCTCAAGAAGGCCTTTTGTTTCCGCGACTTAAGGCTGTTTTTGCGGTGCGGCAAAATAGGTGCGGCCCCCACCCCGGTCAAGCGCGCTGGCGCCCCACTGCGGCCTTATGGCAGGGGGCAGTCCGGCCGGCCGCATTTTGCGGCACCGCTTGAAAGATAGGCACCGCAGACCCGGCAAGGCACGGTTTCCTCGATCACCGGCCGGCGGGCGGCGGCGGTCTGGGGCGCCGGCGCCGGTGAAGGGGGCTTTTCCGGCATTGGCGGCTGGGGCGGCGGGCCGACAAACCGGTCGTAGAGACCCTTCCAGCGGGACATGGTTTTCCACGCGGCATAGAGCGCCACCCCGAGGAGTGCGAGCTTGAGCAACAGACCCATGGGTCGCTTGTGCGCACACCCTGCAATCCGGTCAAGCAGCGCCTCGCCTCCGGAGCCCGCCCCCGCTATACGAGCGGGCATGGATGGTACGGAGGAAACGCCGCTCGACCTGTTCGTGGTCGGCGGCGGGATCAACGGCGCAGGCATCGCCTGCGACGCGGCGGGCCGGGCGCTCAAGGTCGGGCTCTGCGAAATGAACGATTTCGCCAGCGCCACCTCCTCGGCCTCGACCAAGCTGATCCATGGCGGCCTGCGCTATCTCGAGCACTACGAGTTCCGCCTCGTGCGCGAAGCGCTGATGGAGCGCGAGGTCCTGCTGGCCAAGGCGCCGCATCTGGCCTTCCCGATGCGGTTCGTGCTGCCGCACGAGCCCCATCTCAGGCCGCGCTGGATGCTGCGACTGGGCCTCTTTCTTTACGACCACCTCGACTGGCATATGACCCTGCCCAAGTCCCAGGCCGTGGATCTGCCGGCCTCGAAGTACGGGGCCGGGCTGAAGCCGTCGTTCGAGAAGGGCTTCGTCTACTCCGACGCCTGGGTCGACGATGCCCGCCTGGTGATCTGCAACCTGAAGTCGGCCCGCGAGATGGGCGCCCGCATCTTCTCGCGCCACCGCTGCGTCTCGGCCCGGCGCAGCGGCGACGGCAAGCTATGGCAGATCGAGCTCGCCTCTCCGGCCGGGGCGCCCGTCCATCTCAAGGCGCGCGGCCTGGTTAACGCCGCCGGCCCCTGGGTGAAACACTTCCTCGACGAGCAGACGCCGATCCGCACCAACAAGCGCGTACGCCTGATCAAGGGCAGCCACATCGTGGTGCCGCGCCTCTACGAGGGTAACCACGCCTTCATCTTGCAGAACAGCGACAACCGCATCGTCTTCGTCATTCCCTACGAGCGCAATTTCTCGGTGATTGGCACCACCGACATTCCTTCCGAATTCGGCGACAAGCCGGTCTGCACCCCAGAGGAGATCGCCTATCTCTGCGAGATCGCCGGCCATTACATGCAGAAGCCGGTGACGCCGGCCGACGTCGTGTGGACCTATTCGGGCGTGCGGCCGCTCTTCGACGACGGCGACGACAATCCCTCGGCCGTCACCCGCGACTACCATCTCGAGGTCGACGCGCCCGGTGGCATACAGGGGGGCGCGGCACCGTTGCTCTCCGTCTTCGGTGGCAAGATCACGACCTACCGCCGACTCGCCGAGCACGCCCTGGCCGACCTCAGCTCCTACTATCCCCACATGGGCAATGTCTGGACGGCAACGCGGCCCGTGTTCGACGGCGAGATGGCCGACGCGCCGACCTTCGAGGAAGCGTTCGATCGCTTCGTCGACGGCGCCGCCCAGATCAAACCCGGCCTGCCGCCGGAACTCGTCCGCATCCTGGCCCGCCGCCATGGCTCGGGGCTGGACGAACTCCTGGAGAAGGTGAAGACGGTGGCCGACCTCGGCCGGCATTTCGGCGGCCATCTCTACGAACTCGAGGTCCGCTATCTGATCCGCGACGAATGGGCAGTCGAGCCCGACGACATCCTGTGGCGGCGGACCAAGGAAGGTCTGCATATGAACCAGTCCGAGCGCGACGCATTCGCAAACTGGATGGTCGAACAGCGGCCCAACTTTACATAATTTAACAGACCGGCCGGGCACACTCGGCCGATTGGGCTCGTACTACCGGTACAACCCTTTCTTCAAGGTGAGGTTTCCGATGTCTTTCCGTCCCCTGCTTCTGGCCATGGCCGCCGGCTTTGCCTTCGCAAGCCCCGCCTTCGCCCTCGACAGCGATTTCGACATGATTGAACTGGCTCAGGCCACCCCGCCCGCGACCGCCGCCACTGGGCGAAGCTTCTCGCCCAAGAACATGTGCCTGGACATGGTGGCCCGCCGCCTCGGCGCCCGCGCCTATATCAAGTCGCGGCTCGAGCTGAAGCCCGACCAGATGACCGCCTGGAACGCCTTCGAGAAGGCCTCCGACGAAGCAAGCACCAAGGCGACCGCCCGCTGCGCGACGCTGCCGGCCGAGCTGAAGGAGCGTCCCAACTACGTCGACCGCCTGTCGATGGAGGAGGACGCGATGAAGGCTCGCGTCGCCTCGATCGAGGCGGTGAAGCCCACGCTTGTGGCGCTCTATGGCGTGCTGTCGCCGGAGCAGAAGGCCATTCTCGACCGGCCGCGCGGCATGATGGCAGGCGGCCCCGGCCACCACATGCGCGGCGGCGACCGGCCGCGCTAAGGCACTTCTACCAATCGCTCGAGCGGACGATCTTCATCAGGTCGTCCGCCATGGTGAGCGCGGTCAGCACGCCGGTCTTGGGATTGTCCGGCATGGCGCGGCCGAGACGGTGCATCGTCAACTCGCCCGAGTCGCTCATCACTTCCAGGCGGCTTGCATTGGTGCCGGGAGGCAGCGTGGGATCGGCCACCAGTTCGATCTCGGTGTGCTTCAGGCCGGCGCCGCACAGCGCCACCGTCACCGCGAGATTGGCGTTCTTCGGATAGAGCCGGCCGGCATCGGCCGGGCTGCCGCGGAAGATCACCGTCGGCTCCTTGATCGACGGCAGGTCGAACTCGGTCTCGGCCGGCGTGCCGGTCCAGGCATGCGGCGGCTTGATCGAGATGTATTTGACGCGTTCGAGCTTGCCCAGGCGCATGGCAAGTAGCCCATCGAGTCCCGCGATCGCGCCCGACGGCAGCCGCAGTCGCGCGCCGCTCTTCTCCGCCGCCTTGATGTGGCTCTTCCAGAGCTTGGCATCGCCGTAGGCACCGGTGGCGATCACCATGAAGTCGAAGCCCTTCCTGAGGATCGTCTCGCCCCAGTCGCGCACCGCCTGCTGGCTCGCCGCCTCGACCACGACATCGGGCTCGAGCTTGAGCAACGCCTTCAGCGTCTCGACGACGACGACCTTGCTGCCGAGCTTTTTCTGCACCGCTTTGGCGCGGCCCTTCCGGACCAGGACGCCGATGATGTCGATCGCGGGCTTCTTCTCGCGGAAGACGTCGAACAGCATCTGGCTGATGGCGCCATAGCCGATCAGCGCGATTTTCAGCCGCTTCTTTTTCGCCATGTGATTCCCGCAAGGCCCCCGTTTGGTTCGACTATAGCGACACGGGCGGCCCCTTACGACCGTGCCCGAAACCAACCGGCCGGGCCGTTGACCTTCCCTGCGATTGACGGCAGGCTGTTTCGAGCAGCGAGACTGCAATCGGGAGGCTTTGATCGAGTAAGCGTTCATCCACATAGCCAACTTCGGCCCAAACCAAAAAATCTGGGAGGCGACGTCATGACCGGCGATGCGCACAACAAGGGTTCCGACAGTACACGGCGTAGTTTCCTCAAGGCGAGCACAGCCCTAGCGGGCACCGCGCTCGCCGGCGTACCCGGTTTGGCCGACGCACAGTCGCCACCGAAGAAACACCCCAAGCGGGGCGGCACGCTGCGCTTCGGCACGCGCGAGGACACGATCGGACTCGATACCCATCGCAACATCATCTATTTCGTCTCCACGCCGCTGACCGGCATCACTGGCGGGCTGGTCGACTTCGACGACAAGATGCAGCCCAAGCCGGCGGTCGCCGAGTCCTGGGAGCCCTCGAAGGACCTCCAGACCTGGACGTTCAAGCTGCGGCGCGGCGCCGAATACCACAACGGCCAGACGATCGACGCCGAGTCGGTGAAGTGGAACATCGAGCGGATCAAGGATCCCAAGATCGGCCACGCCTTCACGCGCTCGGTCCTGGCGGACGTGGAGAGGGTCACGGTCGACGACAAGCACACCGTGCAGTTCCACCTCAAGGAGCCGCACGCCGCGCTCGACATCAACCTGATCTACTATCCCGTGAACCTGATGTCGCCCGGCGCCGTCGACACCGCCGACACGCATCCGGTCAATTGCGGGCCGTTCAAGTTCAAGACGTGGCGCCGGCTCGACGTCACCGAGCTGGTGCGATTCGAGAACTTCTGGGAGACGGACTCCGAAGGCAGCAACCTGCCCTATCTCGACGGGCTGGTCGGGCGGCCCAAGAAGGAGGACCGCGTCCGTCTCACGGCGCTGCGCACCAACGAGGTCGACCTGATCGACAACGTCGCCTACGCCGACGCGCCGGCCTTCAAGAAGGACCACGGCCGGACGTTCGATACCTGGCCGGTGCCGCAGGTCGGCACGGCGATGATGTACTTCAACCTCAAGAACGGGCTCTTGTCGGAAAAAGACAACCCCGACGCCCACCTGCTGCGCCAGGCCCTCGCCCACGCGATCGACCACGAGGGCATCCACCAGGCGGTGTTCAACGGCATCGGCGAGATCTCCAAGGGCTTCTACAGCAGCGCGAGCCCGTGGCACGTGAAGGACATCGAGGGCTGGCCGAAGTTCGATCCCGACAAGGCCAAGGCGCTGCGCAAGAAGGCCAAGGGCGGCGACGAGCGGCTCACCATCATCGCCAACGACACCTTCCCCTACATGCAGCAGTCGGGCGAGATCGTGCACGCCATGTTGAAGGATGCGGGCTTCAACGTCGTGCTCGAGATCCTGCCGGGGCCGGTCATGCTCGAGAAGCAGAACAAGGGCGACTACAACATCGACTCGACGGCCAACTCCTACCGCCTCGACCCGGACGGCTGGTACGGCCGCAACATCCTGTCGACCGCGCCTGAGACCCGCCGACGCAACGGCTACAAGAACGAGAAGGCGGACCAGATCATCCTGGCCGCTCGCAAGGAGGGCGACCGGGCCAAGCGCCGGCAGATGTACGCCGACGTCGAGACTCTGGTGAACCGCGACCTGCCGATGCTCTACACGCACTTCGTGCCGCTGATGATGGCGAGCAACAAGGCGAGGGTGAAGGGCTACAACGTCTCCTTCTCGGGACCATGGAGCTACACGGGCGCCGGCATGCGACGGACCTGGATCGAGGGCTGAGGCGGAGGGCAAGACGATGCTCGCCTACACGCTCCGCCGCATCGCTCAGCTCGTGCCCGTGCTGCTGGTGCTCACGGTCGCTGTGTTCGGCTTCGTCGAAGCGCTGCCGGGCTCGGTCCTCGACACGCTGATCGGCACCGAGGGCGGCGACGACGCCGAGACCCGCGAGATCCTGGCCAAGGAGTACGGGCTCGACCGGCCGGTCCACGAGCGCTACGCCAAGTGGCTGGTGCGTACCGTGCAGTTCGATTTCGGCAACTCGCTGGTGACGCGGCGGCCGATCTCTCTCGAACTGATGAGCCGCATCCCGGCGACGGTCTATCTCGCCACCGTGGGCATCATGCTGTCGATGATGATCGCGATACCGCTCGGCACGCTCGCGGCAGTGCGGCGGAACTCGGCGGTCGACTACACCGCGCAGGTGACGTCGCTCGCCGGCATCTCGATCCCCGAGTTCTGGTTCGCAATCCTCTGCGTGCTGCTGTTCTCGCTCTACCTCGGCTGGCTGCCGTCCTCCGGCTATGTCAGCCCGTTCGAGGATTTCTGGGGCAGCCTGCAGTTCCTGATCCTTCCGGCGGCGGCCATCGGCTTCCGGCAGGCGGCGTTCACGACGCGGTTGACGCGGTCTTCCATGCTCGACGAGCTCAGCAAGGAGTACGTCGACACCGCGCGCGCGCTCGGCCACAGCGAGCGCAAGGTGATTTTCAAGTACACGCTGCGCAACGCCATGATCCCGACCATCACCATCTCGGGCCTGCAGCTCGCCAACCTGCTCGGCGGCACGGTGGTGCTGGAGTCGATCTTCGCCTGGCCGGGCATCGGCCGCGCCATCTTCGAGGCAATCCTGCAGCGCGACTATCCGCTGATCCAGGCGGGCGTGCTGGTCCTGGGCTGCATCGTCGTCGTCATGAACCTGCTGGTCGACCTGACCTACAGGCTCCTCAACCCGCGCGTCAAATTCGCCTAGAGGACCGGCCATGTCCGAACTGGAAGCCGACAAGCTGGTCGATGGTGCGATCGTCTGGCGCGCACCGCCGGCGCCGCCGCGGAGCAGACGACTCGCCACCGCGCTCTCGAACGCCTGGCACGAACTGCGCAAGAGCCGCACCGCCTCGATCGGCGCAGTCATGCTGGTGCTGCTGTTCGGCGCTTGCATCGGGACGCCGTGGCTCGCTACGCACGATCCGATCAAGCAGAACTACCGCGAGCGCCTGCAGTCGCCCTCCGAGAAGCACCTGCTGGGAACCGACCGCCTGGGTCGCGACATCTACTCGCGGTTGCTCTATGGCGGGAGACGGTTGGTGACCATCGCCGTCGTGGCGGTCGCGCTCTCACTGGTGGTGGGCGTGCCGTTCGGCGTGCTGACCGGCTACTACGGCGGGCTCGCCGACACCATAGGCATGCGCATCGTCGACGGGCTGCTCGCTTTCCCGGGGTTGCTGCTTTATCTCCTGTTCGTGACGATCGCCCAGGCTTGGAAACTCGAGGGAGTGATGATCGACCTCGTGCTGGTGAGTGCGCTTGCTCTTGCCGGCATGCCTGAGAAGGCGCGGCTCGCGCGAGGCTCGGTGCTGGCCGAGAAGCAGAAGGAGTACGTCGAGGCGTCCCGTGCGGTGGGCGATTCCTCGGTCAGCATCGCGCTGAGCCAGATCCTGCCCAACATCATCTCGCCGCTGATCGTGACCTCCACGGTGCGGCTGGGCTTCGTTATCCTGATCGTGGCGGCGCTGTCGTTCCTCGGGCTAGGTACGCCGCCGCCGACTCCGGACTGGGGCTCCGACCTCAGCGCCGCACGCGACTACATGGAGACCCATCCGCTGATCGCCGCCTTCCCGGGACTCGCCATCTGCTACACGGTGCTGGCCTTCAACCTGTTCGGCGACGGCCTGCGCGACATCCTCGACCCGCGACTGGCCGAGCGTTGATCGTCACAAATTGTGGCAGGCGACCTGGCGGTCGCCGCCGACGTCGACCAGCGGCGGCTCGATCTCGGCGCACACCGGCAACTCGCGCGGACAGCGGCCGCACAGCCGGCAGCCCGGTGGCGGATCGATCGGCGTCGACACCTCGCCCTTGAGCGTGAGTCGGGGCGGCGGCTTGGCCGGGTCGGCCTCTGGCACCGCCGCCAGCAGGGCCTTGGTATAGGGATGCAGCGGCTCCTCGAAGATCGCCGCGGCGGGCCCGGTCTCGACGATTTTGCCGACATACATCACCGCCACCCGGTCGCTGATGTGACGGATGACGCTGAGGTCGTGGGCGATGAAGAGGTAGGTGAGCCCGAACTCCTCCTGGAGGTCGCGGAACAGGTTCAGGATCTGCGCCTGGATCGAGACGTCGAGCGCCGACACCGGCTCGTCGCCGATCACCAGCTCGGGCTCGACCGAGAGCGCGCGGGCAATGGCGATGCGCTGGCGCTGGCCGCCCGAGAATTCGTGCGGATAGCGGTCGATGTGCTCGACGCTCAGCCCGACGCGGTGCAGCAGGTCCAGCACGCGCTCGCGCTTCTCGTTCCAGCTGCGCGCCAGACCGTGGATCTCCATCGGCCGGCTGAGAATATGCATGATCGTCTTGCGTGGATTTAGTGAGCTGTAGGGGTCCTGAAACACCAGCTGAATGTCCTTGCGCGTCTCCTTCATCCGCCGCGGCGAGAACGCCAGCAGGTCCTCGTCCTTCAGCCTGACTTCCCCGGCGGTGGGCTCGATCAGCCGCGTCACCAGCCGCGCCGTCGTCGACTTGCCGCAGCCGCTTTCGCCCACCAGGCCCAGCGTCTCGCCGCGGCGGATGTGGAAGTCGATGCCATCGACTGCCTTCAGCACCTGGGCCTTCTCGCCGGCCAGCTTCGAATAGATGTCGCCGTGCAGCGTGAAATGCTTGGTGAGTCCCTTCACCTCCAGCAGCATATCGCCGGATGCAGCCTGCACCGTCATGCGCCAGCCCCCCGGTCGTGCAGATGGCACGCGGCAAGATGGCCGGGCGCCACTTCCTTCAGCCGGGGCACCTCTCGGCGGCAGACATCCATCGCGTGCGCGCACCTGGGATGGAATTTGCAGCCCGACGGCGGCTCCATCATGTTGCAGACCGATCCGGCGATCGGCGTCAGGTGCCGTGCCTGGATGTCGAGGCGCGGGATCGAGTTCAGCAATCCCACGGTGTAGGGATGCTGCGGGTTGGCGAAGATCTCGCGCTTCTCGCCGAGCTCGACCATGTGCGAGGCGTACATCACGCCGATCTTGTCGCAGGAGTGGGCGACGACGCCGAGATTGTGGGTGATGAACAGAAGCGACATGCCGAGCCGGTCGATCATGCCGGTGATCAGTTCCAGGATGGTGGCCTGGATCGTGACGTCGAGCGCCGTGGTCGGCTCGTCGGCGATGAGGAAGCCCGGGTTGCAGCTGAGCGCCATCGCCAGCATGACGCGCTGGCGCATGCCGCCGGAGAACTCGTGGACGTAGCTGTCGAGCCGCTTCTGCGGCGACGGAATGCCGACCAGGGACAGCAGCTCGACCACGCGCTCGCGCGCCTCCTGCCGCGACAGGCCGAGGTTCGTGCGCAGCGCGTCGGATATCTGCTCGCATACGGTGAACACCGGGTTGAGGGCGCTCATCGGCTCCTGGAACACCATCGCGATATGGCGACCACGCAGCGCGCGCATCTCTGCGTCGCTCTTGTCGAGGACGTTGTCGCCGCCGAACAGGATGCGTCCACGCTGGATCTCGCCGGGCGGATCGGGGATCAGCCGCATGATCGCCCGCGCCGTCACCGACTTGCCCGAGCCCGATTCGCCCACGAGCCCGAAGGTCTCGCCGCGGCCGATGGCAAAGGACACGCCGTTCACTGCCGTGAGATCGCCCCGCCTCAGGCGAAAGCGCACAGTCAGGTCGTCCAGTTCGAGTACCGTTTCGGGCACCGTCTCAGGCATGATGCGTCACTTTCGTCGCGGATTATTGTCCGACACACCCCCCGCGACAGGCGGGCGGCAGGCCGGTTTCTTCAGTACGCGCGAACGACAGCTACTCTGTTTTCTTCCCTGTTGGCTCCGAGCCTAGGGGAGGCCGGCAGGCGGGGCAACCCGCCACAAAGCGTGGTTTTGGCGGGTTGGGACTGCCCTCGCGCCCCTGCCGGCGACGATACTTGCGACCCCGGTAGGCCACGGCTATAACCGCGCCTCCCGAGCGGGCCGGAGTCCGTAAACCTGACGGAGCGTAGCTCAGCCTGGTAGAGCACTAGCTTCGGGAGCTAGGGGCCGGAGGTTCGAATCCTCTCGCTCCGACCAATCGGGAAAGAACGGCGCGCAGCGATGCGCGCCGTTTTTCGTTCAGGTGAGCACCTGTCAGGCGATCCCCGGTCGGCCCATCCCCAGTCAGCCCATCAATGGGAAATGGCAGGCCACCTCGCGGCCCGGCGCAATCTCGCGCAGCGGCGGCACCTCGGCGGTACAGCGCGCCTCGGCATGCGGGCAGCGGGTGCGGAAGCGGCAGCCCGAGGGCGGATCGAGCGGCGACGGCGGGTCGCCGGGCCTGAGCTTGGTGTCGCCCAGCGGGACGTCGGGATCGGGCTCCGGGATCGCCGCCATCAGCGCGGCGGTATAGGGGTGCGCGGGCGTGGCGAACAGGGACGCCGAATCGGCCACCTCGCACAGCCTGCCGAGATACATCACCGCCACGCGGTCGGACACCGACTTCACCACCGCGAGGTCGTGGGCGATGAAGAGCAGCGTCAATCCGAAGCGTGCCTTCATGTCCTCGAGCAGGTTGAGGATCTGGGCACGGATCGAGACGTCGAGCGCCGATACAGGCTCGTCGCAGACGATCAGCTTGGGCTCGAGCACCAGCGCGCGCGCGATCGCGATGCGCTGGCACTGGCCGCCGGAGAATTCGTGCGGCCTCCGGGTCCACACGAGGTCCGGGTCGAGCCCCACCGCCTCCATCACGGCGCGCACGCGGCGGGTACGCTCGGCCGCATCGCGCACGCCCGATACGATCAACGGCTCCGCCACGATCTCGGCCACCCGGCGGCGCGGATTGAGCGAGGCGATCGGGTCCTGGAAGATCATCTGCAGGCGCGGCCGCACCGCACGCAGTGCCTCGCCGCGCATCTGCGTCAGCTCGTTGCCGTCGAACAGCACGCTGCCGCGCTGCGGTGGCGGCAGCTGCAGCAGCGCGCGCGCCAGCGAGGATTTGCCCGAGCCCGATTCGCCTACCAGTCCCAGCGTCTCGCCATGGCGCACCGCGAGCGTGACGTCGCTCACGGCATGGACGTGGCGACCGCCGCCCACCGGGTATTCGACGTTGAGGTCGGTCATACGCAGGAGGTCGCTCATGCGCTGGTCCCTCCGCCGGCACCCAGCGGATGGAAGCAGGCAAAGCCACGACCGCCCTCCCGGCTCAGCGCCGGCTCCTCGGCTTCGCAACACGCGCTGCGGTAGGCACAGCGGGGCGCAAAGGAACAGCCCGTGCCGCGCCGCGCCAGGTCGGGCGGCCGGCCGGGAATGGCGGAAAGCCTTGTGTGGGTGGCGTCGCTCAGCCGCGGCAGCGAGCGCAGCAGCGCCTCGGTGTAGGGCATGCGCGGCCCGCGGAAGATCTCGCGCGTCGTCGCCATTTCCACGGCACGGCCGGCATACATCACCATGATGTCGTCGGCGCGGCCGGCGGCGACGCCGAGATCGTGGGTGATCAGGATCATCGCCATGCCGCGCTCGCGCTGCTCGCGCTGCAGCAGGTCGAGGATCTGGCGCTGCACGGTGACGTCGAGCGCCGTGGTCGGCTCGTCGGCGATCAGCAGCTTGGGTTCGCAGGCGATGGCGATGGCGATGGCCACGCGCTGGCGCATGCCGCCCGACAGTTCGTGGGGATATTGGCTGGCCCGCCGCTCCGGCTCGGGAATGCCGACCTCGACCAGCAGTTCGACCGCCCGCCGCGCCGCGGCGGCGGAGTCGAGCCCGCGGTTGAGTCTCAGACCCTCGCCGATCTGCCGCCCGATCTTCATCACCGGGTTGAGCGAGGTCATCGGATCCTGGAAGACGATGCCGATGTCGCGGCCGAGCAGCTGGCGAAAATTCCTGGCCGACAGGCCGCGCACGTCCTGGCCGTCGAGCCGTACGTCGCCGCCCACGATGGCGCCGGAGCCGGTCCCGACCAGGCCGATCAGCGAGCGCACCAGCACCGACTTGCCCGAGCCCGATTCGCCCACGATGCCGAGCGTGCGGCCGGCCTGCAGGTCGAACGACACGCCGTCGACGGCGCGCAGCAGGCCGCGCACCGTGGAAAAGCCGACGCGCGCGTCGCGCACCGACAGCAGCGGCCCGCCGTTCACAGAGCCGCTCGCGGCGTCGCTCATAGCGTCGACCTGCGCGGATCGACCAGGTTGCGCACCATGTCGCCCAGGAAGTTGAGGGACAGCACGGTGAGGAACATCACCGCCGCCGGGATCAAGGCGGTATGCGGCGCCACGTCGAGCGCCTCGCGGCCGTCGGCGATCATGCCACCCCAGCTCGGCTGCGGCGCCGGGATGCCGAGGCCGAGGAACGACAGCGCGCCTTCGGCGACGATGATCACGCTGACGGCAACCAGCCAGAAGGCGAACATCGCCGGCAGCACGTTGGGCAGGATCTCGCGCGTCAGGATGCGCCAGTTGCTGGCGCCGATGGTGCGGGCGGCCAGCACGAAGTCGCGGTTGGCCCAGGCCATCGTGTTGGCGCGCGACACCCGCGCCGCAGCGGGAATCGACAGGATGCCGAGCGCCAGGGTGACGTTGAACAGGCTCTGGCCCAGGTAGGCAACGAAGGTGAGCGCCAGCACCAGCGTCGGAAAAGCCAGCAGGATGTCGATGAAGCCCACCGCCAGCAGGTCGACCTTGCCGCGGAAATAGCCGGCGCTCATGCCGATCGCGCCGCCGATCAGGAAGCCGAAGAACGGCGCGCAGATGCCGACGATCAGCGAGGTGCGGCCGCCATAGATGATGCGGGACAGCATGTCGCGACCGAGATTGTCGGTGCCCAGCAGGTATTCGGCCGAGGGCGGCTTGCGCCGCAGGATCAGCTCCTGCGCCGCCGGATCGGGCAGCCCGATCCAGTCCGCGGTGATCGCGAGGAAAACCACCAGCGCCACCCAGGCGAGCGGCAGCGCAAGCGCCCAGCTTATGGGCCGCCCGCGCCGCGCGACGGTTGCCGGCTCAGCTGCGGAAGCGGACATGACGGACCCTCGGGTCGAGCACGGCATAGAGCATGTCGACCAGGAAATTGACGAGCACGAAGCCCGCGGCGATGAACGACACCGTGCCCTGCACCAGGATCAGGTCGCGGTTGAAGATGCCGCCGAGCAGCAGCCGACCGACGCCGGGCAGCGCGAAGATCTGCTCGACGATCACCGCACCGCCGATCAGGCCGCCGATATTGAGGCCGATCACGGTGATCAGCGTGAACGACGAGGGACGCAGCGCATGCTGCAGCAGCACCCGCCACGGCGGCAGGCCCTTGGCACGGGCAAGCAGGATGAAATCCTCCTTGAGCGTGGTCAGCAGATCGGAGCGCAGCACGCGCATCAGCACCGTCCACTCGATCAGGCCGAGCGACAGCGCCGGCAGGATCATCGATTCGAGGTTGGCCCACAGGCCCTCCGACAGCGGCGAGAAGCCGGTGGCCGGCAGCAGATCGAGGGTCACGGAGAACAGGTAGATCAGCAGGATCCCGAGCATGAAGTTGGGCGTCGCGAGGAAGCCGAACGCCGCCGATGCCGACAGCCGGTCGAACAGCCCGCCCGGCCGTCGCACCGAGAGCAACGCCGCCGGCACGGCAATGCCGATGGCGATGATCTGGGCCATGACCATGAGCTGCAGCGATACCGGCAGGCGGTCGACGATCGCCTGCGCCACCGGCTCGCCGCTGCGGTGGGACCGGCCGAGGTCGCCCGACAGGGCCGAGCCCAGCCAGTCGAAGTAGCGCACCAGCATCGGCCGATCGAGGCCGAGGTCGGCGCGCAGACCGGCGAGGTCTTCCGGCGTGGCGAGGCCGCCCAGAATGGCGGTCGCCACGTCGCCGGGCAGGATGTTGACGATCAGGAAGGTGAGCAGCGTGACGCAGAAC
>Ga0082335_1001464_pt1 | contig 49833 bp, 48 predicted proteins | sample Subgrocontami58m_FD_72375 | JGI IMG/M metagenome (GOLD analysis project Ga0082335, IMG submission 72375) | Subsurface groundwater microbial communities from S. Glens Falls, New York, USA - GMW37 contaminated, 5.8 m (SPADES assembly) (version 2) ... | reverse complement strand
CCGCAGTTTTCTGCATACCGGCGTCGGGGTTACGACTCTGATGTGAAGTCTGCCGTCAAGAACATGGCCACATCTCAAGAGGCCTACTTTACCGACCATAACACATACACGACCCTCCTTGCCGACCTTACTAAGGTAGGATTTAAGCAGGGTGCCAACGTCGGTGTTCCAGCTGCGGCCGTAGCCGCAACTACCTTCGTCGTTAGCGCCACGGTTGTACAGGGCTGCACTGGCAGCACAGGCATATGGACATTTGCCAGCGCAAGTGGATTACTCACAGGGACGCCGTGCGGCTAATCCGGGGGCTTTCTCAGCTCTGATAGACGAAGAGGGGGAGGGGTTTTACCCTCCCCCTCTTCTTATTACCGGCTGTGGCTTAATTTAAGAAATTATCCTTGCCTTTTTCCTTTCTCGATTCAATTCACCTGTGAACCAGAAGAAATTTACTCTCAACCAAGATCTTTTAGCCTTAACGTTTCTTGTGGCTATGGTGGTTTGGTTTAGCCACGAGATGGTATGGGACGGCAAAATCCCTTTCTTCCGCGATCTGGGCGTTTATTTCTATCCACTGAGATTCAGTTTGGCGCAGAGCTATCAGGCCGGAGAGCTCCCTTTATGGGACCGTCATATGAGCATGGGGTTCCCCTTGCTGGCAGATTTTCAGTCTGGGGCTTTCTATCCCCCACACCTCTTTTATCTCATCCTGCCCTTTTTTGCCGCTATAAGAGCCACCTTCCTGTTTCATTACATCGTTGCCGCCACGGGCAGTTACATGCTCTGCCGGCGGTGGGATTTTTCTCCCTACCTTGCCCTTATTGGCGCGGCACTCTTTGTTTTCGGCGGCACGATTATCTCCCTGACTAATCTTCTGAATCACTTTCAAACAGCCATTTGGCTGCCCTGGGCGCTTTTCTTTTGGGAAAAGGCTCTATATTCCCAGTCCTGGAAAGATTTCCTTCTTCTTACTTTCATATTGCTGGTTCAATTCCTCGCAGGCTCGCCCGAGCTCTACATCATGAGCACAGGGCTACTATTCTTAGACGGGCTCAGAATCAAGGCGGCAGGGTGCAAGATCACCCACCGGAAGATGGTCTTCCTATTATTTTCAACGAACGGCCTGCTTGCGGGACTCGCCATGATCCAGATTCTCCCCACAGCAGAGCTTTTCTTCGAATCGCGCGGTACTCTGCCCGTTAGTTTTGCGGAACACCCTCTCTGGTCTCTCCATCCCTTGAATCTCATTAACCTCTTTTTTCTTGACAAGGAAGTTGACCCCAACACGGGCCAGGGGCTCCGTCTTTTTTTTGTCCGTGATATTCCTTTTTTGGTCAGTCACTACCTTGGGGCAATCTCTCTATTTGGGATTTCTCTTTGGTTCTTTAACAGTTCTCTGAAAGAAAAAGTTGTCCTTTTAGGCCTCATCATCATTTCCTTACTCCTTGTCATGGGCGGGCACACGCCGCTCTATCTTCTTCTCTACCGCTATCTCCCATTTATGAGCTTCTTCCGCTTTCCAGAAAAGTTCTTCTTTCTATCCCATGCCCTACTTCTCTTTGTCGCGCTTAGAGGCCTTTTTTGTTTCCTTGAGACTGGAACTCGCGCCCGAAGGTCTCTCTTTATTCTCTGCTCGGTCCTTTTCTTCTTCTTATCTGGTTATCTCGTCCTGCGCTTCAAAAGCGAGCTTCTGCTCCAATTCGTTGCCTGGGCGCTGGGAACCTCTGTTTCTACTTCGGTACTTCATGCCTCATCTGCCGTGATTGTCTCTATGGAGCGGCAGCTTGTCTTGGTCTTTGGTATCCTTCTCCTCTTCTTTCTCAGAAATGTAGGACTCCTCAGGTCATCCATCTTCAAGGTCCTTCTCGTCACTGCGGTCTTCATAGACTTGGACTCGGCCCATCGACCTTACCAATATCTCCTCGACCCCCAATTTATTCATAAAGGTCCAAGAATCATCGCGGCCCCTGACTCCGACCCAAGCCGCCTTTTCTATTATCCTGGCGACGCCAATCTACACCCGAGCTATTACACTCTTCTCAGGCCACCTGCGTCACTGGCAGAGCTTCAATCCGTGGTGTTCGCTAACCTCGTGCCTCACGCGGGCATCTTTTATGGATTCGATTATATGCAGGAGATCGATGCGCTTAGGAGATGGCGCTATGTTCTCTTCCTTGATTTCGCCAAGGGGCTTCCACCTGAGCGACTCTACCTGCTATTGGGCAACTTGAACGTAAAGTACCTCAATAGCTTCCAACCTCTATCCGATGCAAAAGGCATAATGCTGCTTCGCCATTTTCCCGAATACCCCTCCTGGCTTTATAAGATTGACCGTATAGTGCCAAGGGCTTACATCGTGTCCAAGGTAACGGAAGAAAAAAACCCTTTAAAGATCTTAGACAGGCTCTCAAGCAAGGAGTTCAATCCTCTGGAAGAGGTGATCTTAAACGAGCCTGTACCCACCGTGGGGAAAAGAAGTTTCCAGGGCCGGGCAGAGATTTTAAAATATACGAATAGTTATGTCGCCATACGGGCCTCTCTTAATAACCCGGGGGTCTTGGTCCTGGCAGATTCGTTCTACCCAGGTTGGCGGGTTTATGTGGACAAAAAAGAGAAGGAGATTCTTCGGGCCAACGTCTTCTTCCGCGCCGTCCCCTTGTCGGCGGGGGAGCACATAGTCGAGTTTCGCTACCGACCCCGCTCCTTCACTCTGGGCCTTTATATCTCGCTCGCCTTTCTGGCGGCTGTATCGATCTGGTCGGTCTTCCTTTTCGTTCGAAAAACTTAAATGTCTTGCCCCAAATTTGGATCATTATCTGATAGAAGAAGGAGACATAAAGGCGAGAATCTTGGAACAAAGCCGGTATATGCCGTCCTTTCAGAAGTGTGATCCTGTAGGATTTTTAGATTTATCAGTTCTATGAACTCTCGCATAAAGATAATCATTCTCTCAGTCGTGGTAGTGGTTCTTTCGGCACTCTTTCATTGGCTTGGTGCGATCAAATTAATACCATGGTACATCGGATACAGCGATGTAGCGCCCTTTTTTCAGAAAGCACTCGAACCCGGATTACCCTATATTGATAAGCTCATAGAGTACCCGGTCATGACCGGAATGTTTATCCAGGCGATGGGATTCGTGGGGAAGACATTCCACGGATACTACATAGGTAGTGCTATTGTTTTCATATTGTTGACGGGGGTCTCGTCATACTTCTTATTAAAGATGGTGGGTCAAGATACGCATGGGCATGTTCTATACTTCTGGGCGCTTGCTCCTTCGATGTTCCTTTTTTCGGTTTATAACTGGGACGTATTAGCACTGTTTTTTGTGGTGCTTGCGCTCTATGCTCTTCGCAGTGAACGTTATTATCGGGCCTCGGCACTTCTTGCTCTCGGATTCTCAGCAAAGTTTTACCCCATCATCTATATGTTACCTCTTCTCATACTTGCCCCCCTTACAAAGCGTCGCAAGCTGGTCGTCGTTCTCGCGTTTCTCGTTGTTGCTGCTGCGGTAAATGTGCCGTTCATGGTTGCTTACTATCCGGGCTGGTTTTACTTTTTCTCTTTTAACGCGACTCGCATGCCCAATGTGGATTCCCCGTGGAACGTGCTTGGTGTGATGATCCCTTCGCTTCTAGATGTTCACACTATCAACGGGATATCGTTGGTACTCTTCCTACTCGGCTCGCTCTGGCTGTGTGGAATTTTAAGGAAAGGGGAGGTAGAAGCCGGATTTTTTGGCATCACCCTGTCGTTTTTACTTTTCACCAAGGTATTCTCTCCTCAGTACCTGCTCTGGCTCTTACCATTTTTCGCCCTGGTGCTCCCGCCCTCCAGAAAGCTTTTCTATGCGCTCGAGCTCTCCAACGCGGTTGTGCTGTTCTCCACACTTTCCTTTCTCTTTCGTGATGCCCCCGGGTCTTTGGTGACGACCTATGCGTTTGTTGTCGCTCGGCACTGTTTCCTTGTTTTCATCTTCATCTCTCTTTTGTATACGCTTCAAAGACATGGCAGAGTTGAACTATCATTCTCGTCATTGCGTGAGCGATACCTTGCTCTTTCATGAGGAACACCTGCATTATTATTCCGACCTATAACGAGCGAGAAAATATCAAGCATGCTCTTCTCGCCTCCTATGAACACGTGCCCGACACTCACGTCCTTGTTGTCGATGACAACTCTCCTGACGGTACGGCGCACGTCGTGAGGACCATGCAGAAAAACCTTCCACGACTCTCATTGCTGCTCCGTGAGCAGAACAGGGGACTTGGCAGGGCGTATTGTGACGGTTTTAAGAATGTCCTCGATAACGATGACGTTGATGTGGTGGTGACCATGGATGCTGATTTGTCACATGACGTGGCCGAGGTCCCTCATATGCTCCAGTTGCTTGAGCGCGGGTATGATGTCGTCATCGGTTCTCGATATGTTTCCGGAGGCCAGACGGAGAATTGGGACTGGAGGCGAAGATTACTCAGTCGTTCCGCAAATCTTTATGCGAGAACCATCCTGGGCATACCTATCCATGACCTTACCGCCGGGTTCTACTGTTTTCGGAAAGAACTTCTTCGCGCCATTGATGTAAATTCGATACGATCCGATGGGTATGCGTTTCAAATTGAGTTGAAGTGTCGTTTTTTCGAGCTTGGAGCGCGCATCGCCGAACACCCCATCATCTTCCACGAGCGCCGTGAGGGGAAGTCGAAATTGGATCAACGCGTTGTATGGGAGGCTCTGTGGACACCGTGGCGATTACGCTTTGGAAGCTTGTGATATACAAGTCTCGTTAAATAGCATGTGCCGCCCCCATTTCTACATCGCATTGCTGCTGATTATCTCCACTCTTGCTGTCTTTTACCCAGTGCGCGATCACGACTTCGTGTCGGACGATTCCATACACATAGTAGAAAATCCATATTTGAGACCGGTGATGCTCCCCCGCGTGCTGGAATTGTGGCAAAAGCCCTATTGGGGCCTATACATTCCTGTAACTTACACGGTCTGGGCGGCCATAGCCAGATTGAGCGAGCTCCCAGGAGCAGGTAAAAGCGCACCGAAACTCGATCCACTCCCCTTCCATTCTGCCAACCTCATCCTTCATCTCGTAAATCTGCTGATCGTGTTCGCTATTTTAAGAATGCTAACCCGCAACGACTGGGCCGCAAGCTGCGGCGCCTTACTGTTTGCTTTACACCCCATCCAGGTGGAACCTGTCGCTTGGGTGTCCGGCTTAAAAGACGTGCTCAGCGGTTTCTTCTCGCTGCTGGCATTATGGCAATACTTGGCTTATGCCATGGGCACATCCAGTTCTGCTAACACGGCAACCGCTCAGGGTGAAACCCAGAACATGAAGCGCGGATTTTTCCACTTCGCTCTGGCGACTCTGGCTTTTGTGCTGGCCCTCTTGTCCAAACCCGCAGCAGCAATGGTACCGTTGGCGGCATGGCTGCTGGATCGCTACGTTTTACAGCGGACATTTCGGCAGTGCACCGTGGCTCTCATAAGCTGGGTAATTTTAGCCGTGCCATTTGCGGTGTTGACTAAATGGTCCCAGCCGGACGCAGGCATAGAATTTCTCACGCCCATATGGGCGCGGCCTTTAGTGGCAGGCGATGCGTTGGCATTCTACCTTTATCAGTTGGTTGCACCACTATCTCTGGGACCTGACTACAGTCGCTCACCCGAACTCGTGCTACGGCACGGATGGATTTACCTGGCATGGGTCCTACCTTTTGGGCTGGCTGTTTTGATCTGGCTTGGGAGACATAAACGTCCCTGGCTTGTGGCTTCCGGAGGAGTCTTTGTTGTTGGTACTTTGCCTACATTAGGATTCATACCCTTTTCCTTTCAAGATATTTCGACCGTGGCCGACCGTTACCTTTACTTTTCTTTCTTGGGCCCGGCGTTGTCACTGGCCTGTTTTCTATCCGAACCTCGAAGCAGGCGAGGGCTAATGGTACTACCTTGTATAGGGCTACTGACCCTTTTGGGAATCCAGAGCGCCTTGCAGGCCCACTATTGGAGCAATTCGATCACTTTGTACCATCACGTTCTTAAGATAAATCCTCGTAGCTGGCTGGCGCACGTGGGCCTAGGCAACTCACTGGCTAAACAGAGAAAGTTCGAGCAGGCTATGGCCCATTATTTACAGGCGCTGAGGATCAGACCCAACGAAGCAGCCGCGTACGTTGAGTTGGGGAATATTCTGGCCAGACAGAGAAAGTTTGAAGAAGCTAGGACTCAGTACCTTGAGGCGTTGCGGATCGATCTCAATAACGCAGCCGCGCACAATAACCTGGCTAATGTCCTGGCCGAACAGGATGACCTCGATCAGGCTATTGCGCATTATCTCAAAGCTCTTCAGATCGACCCGGAATACGAGACTGCCCGCCACGGTTTATCTTTGGCCATCGAGGAACAGAAACGCCGAACGTCTCAACGGTAGGGGTGCCGAGCCAGGGGGAGTCTACATAGATGGAACAGAGGGGCAAATTCTCCGGGCCAACTTATTTTTCCGAGCCGTCCCCTTGTCGGCGGGGGAGCATGTTGTCGAGTTTCGCTACCGACCCCGCTCCTTCACTATAGGTTTGGCCATTTCGCTATTGACCGTCTCCGTCATAGTCGTTTCCTCAATCGTTCTTGCGGTCCTTGAGAGAAGGAGATCGGTCAGGAACGGATCTACGAGCTAGGCCCCTCTTTGAAAATTAAAATCAGTGGGACACTATCCAGGCGCGAGGCATCATGGATACGAGGTTGGCTGGCTAGAAAGGCATCCTCCTTTTGCGTAAAGATGCTCCGGCGGTTTAACAGAATATAATAGTCAAAGGCCTCTCCATCGGTGATCTGGATGTCTGGGCGCAGGCGGCTTTCCTTTTGGTAGTAAAGCAACATAACGTTGCTAAAGAGAGCGTTAACCTTTGCGTTGGCTGGCAGCTCTTTGTTGAGGCGTCCGAGAAATTCCGGAGTGTACGCTTCCATAAAATAGGTTACCTCGAATCCCCGCTGGTAAGCCCCATGGATCCCTCCGAGCAATCGATTGTAGTAGCTCAACTCGTAAGGGTGATAAACGAACAGGTCCAAGGCTGGGGGAAAGAGGAGTAAGAGATAAAGAATCCCGATGAGCTTTGGTTGGAGATGCTTAACCCGTTGCAGCGCAAGCGTCTTCTTGCTCTGCTCTGTCAAGTATCTCACAATGACAAAGAAGCCGGCCCCCGCCAGGCCTGCCAGGAACGGCAATATCGCAAGCAGTTGTCGCATTCCGTCGTGAAGGACAGCGCCGGGGAGAAGTCCCATAACAAACATAAAGCAGGCATTCAATAAGAAAAGGAGTACGATTTCCCGTTGCGCCTTGCTCCGTGCCCAGGCTATAGCTCCCACTAGAATCAGTACCAGGATGGTCTCCGGCGTCGTCACTGCCGTAATAAAGAAGGGGTAATACCAAGGTAGGTCGCTGGTAAAAGAACGCTGCCCGAAGAAAAGGATCGGGTAATTGGTTTCAAGTCGGTATCCGCGGCTTACTCCTTCGTAAAGAAATTCCAAAATCCTTAAAAAGGTCTGATGCCACAGGTAGGGCTGAGAGAGAACCATAATGATCGGGCTGATAAAACACATCGAGAATATATTGTTTTGATAGGACTGGCGATAATGGATATGCGCCCAGAGAAGTAAAGGAATCGGAATCATAAGGGCTGGGAATTTTGTAGAAAGCGCAAGGCCCCATACGACACCGAGGACCAGGCTCCATCGCCAGTCCTTCAGGCCCCTCCAGAAACAGTACGTGGTCACGAACCACATGGTAGTGAGCGGCATATCGGTGACGGCAAAATGGGCAAAGCCGAATAGGTTGGGGATCGCTACCAGAGTTAAGGCAGCGAAAAGTCCAGTGACGCGATTAAAAAGTTCAGTCATCCACAGGTACATAACGGTTACCAGTAGGGCGAAGAACAGGGCCGGGGCCAGACGGTAGGCGGTAAATTTGTCCATGAAGGGCGAGAAAAGAGCTTTTGTCAGCCCTGAGAGGATGCGAGAAAAGGGAGGATGCGGGACATGGTAAGGGTCCCAGTGCCAGGTGGCTTTAATAACATCGTCTTGGACGCTGTTGTCGAGACGCCCGCCAACAAGGTTTTTCCCAAAATCAGCCAGCCACTGGATGTGAAGGTCCGAGGCGTGGAAGTAGTCTGGCTCATCCCAGGTTAATCCGTAATCGTTTATGGTCAAAGCAGCTAAGAGAAAGGTTCCCAGAAAGAGTCCAATGGCCATCGCTCCCCGTGTTGTGCCCTTTTGGCTTTGAATAGGGTTCCTCATCCGTATCTTCCCAAGAAATGGTTCAGACGGATCATCAATAAGCCCAGAAAAGACGTACCGACATCTCTCCAGAGTCTAACTTTGGTTGCCTGATCATTCCGCCACCTCACAGGAACCTCCATGATCCCGTATCCTTTAAGCCTGGCTAGGTAGAGTATCTCGGCATCAAAGCTCCAGTTTTGAACACGCTGTAGGACAAAGATCTCCTTGGCAGCGCCCATGGTAAATCCCTTGAAACCGCAGGTGAAGTCTGACAACTGGAGGCCCAGGATTAAGTTGGTGAGTTTGGTATAGATCTTGCCCATAATTTCCCGATAGGCCGGTTGGTGGATCTCGATGACAGAATCAGGTTTTTGGCGCGTGCCGATGGCTACAGGAAAGCCCTTTTCTAAGTAGGAAAGAAACAGAGATAACGTCTCGATAGGCACCGAGAGATCGGCGTCAGAAAAGAAAAGGTATTTACCGCTACCCAGCAGCATACCCTGTTTGACTGCTTCTCCTTTCCCCAAATTTCGCGCCTGCCGGTGAATCCTGACTCCCGGATGGTGCCCGAAGCGCTGCTGGACCAGTTGCACAGTCCGATCGCTACTGCCGTCATCCACGATGATGACCTCCCAAGTGTAGGGTTGAGGTTGCAGAAAACTCAAGATGTTCTCCAGGCTTTTACCTATGCGCGCCTCCTCATTGAAAGCCGGGATAATCAATGACACGTAAACCCGATCTGTTGCCTCCCTTACCATCATTGGCATTCCTCTAAGGAGTCACCTTTTTGTCCTGACGGAGACCACCGGCAGTCCAAAAGGGAGAGTTGAATGGTTTCCACCATTGCCCCGACTTCTCTCGTATGGTACCTATCACAAAGACGAAATGGCCGCTATAATGACTAGTGAAATCTCATCACCCCATTCTTAGAAATTCATGGGATTTTCTGTGCTAGCGTCCATTAGAAAAATCCGCCTAGAGTTAGCGATCTTTTTGACACTCTTTATAACCTACAGTTATTTCCATCAGGGAATCCAAAATCCATTCATTCACTATATCCTGCCGCTACTTCGAGGAGAGGGGCTTATCCTGAATACATTTGGAAATGCCATTATCCACGGAGCAGTCTCGGCTAATCCCATGGGAGTCCATGAATCGTGGTTTTATCCGGTTTTTCATCCGGAGATTGTCCAGCGACAGTGGAATTCCTTCAACCTTGGAGAGTTTTTCTGGCCTGGTAGCCTCATCAGTCTACTACCGCTATGCTGTGTCCTTGTTTTAGGGTTAAGGGCTCTGTGGCAGTGGAGTCGGCAATCAATCACAGAGTCTCCAGAGCCCTCTAGCGTGGCCAGGTGAAGCCGATATTCAATCTGACTCTCCTGTTTCTTCTCCTTGCCTCCGCCGCTTATTTTTTTTCTTATCCGGAGGTGGATCCCGACCTCTGGGGACATCTCTTTTTTGGCAGAGAGATTATTCGGAGTGGTCAGCTGCCGCTCCATAACCTTTATTCCTATACGGCTCCAAACCATCTCTGGATCAACCACGAGTGGCTCGCCGAGGTCATCTTTTACAAAATTTTCTCCCTCTTTGGTTCTCCAGGGTTAATCCTACTCAAAGTAATCATTGGGGCAATGATTGTCTGGATCCTGGATCTCGTCATTAAGAAGAGAGTAGCCTCTCCCTTCGTCCGTGTCCTTACCTTGGTCTGGGCGATGGCGATCCTCTCTCCTGGCTTCAATATCCGCCCTCAACTCTTCACCTATTTGTTTTTCGCTGTCTTTATCTTCCTCTTTTACCGTTATGATGAGGGCAAGAAAGCAGCTCTTTATTGGGCTCCCCCGGTGATGGTCTTGTGGGTCAATCTCCATGGCGGCTTTGTGGCCGGTCTTTTGGTCTTTGGGCTTTTCTCTTTCTGGATCTCGTTGAGAGGGCTACGGAATCGAGACATGAGGCCGATAGTTGCCCAAGTCCTTGTCCCACTGATAATTTCCGGGATCACCCTTCTCCTCAATCCCTATGGGTTAGACCTTTTGAGTTTCTTGGCCAGAGACCTGCTTCTTGACCGGCCGATCACCGAATGGATGCCAATACCTCCTTTTGATTTTTCATTTCTTGAGTTCAAGCTTGCCCTTTTCTTTATTATTGTTTTTTCCGCGCGGCGGGACTCTTGGTACCGGTGGGATTTCATTTTGGTCCTATTGACCGCCCTGTTGGCCCTGCGTTACCAGCGCCACACGCCGCTTTTCGGGATCGCCGCCGTCCCATTTTTGGCTGCGGGGATTCAGAGGATTTGTCATTGGTTGGAAAATACCGCCAGGGAATCCATTCTCGCCGCCGGCCTCCTTGCCCTTGCCCTCTATCAGATCTTCTGGATAAGCAGGATCCACTTGCAGCACCGGTTTCAGCTCGTCGTAAGCCCACAAGAGTATCCCATTCAGGCCGTCGATTTTTTGCAGCGCAATGGAGTCCGAGGCAACCTGGCAGTCCCTTTTGACTGGGGGGAGTATCTGATCTGGAAGCTCTATCCGGATGTCCGGGTGTCGATTGATGGTCGCTACACCACTGCATACCCGATGGAGGTCATTCAAGATCACTGGGATTGGATGGAAGGGAAAAAAGGATGGAGAAGCTTACTGGAACGCCACCCAACTGAGATCGCCATCACGAGCCGTTACCATTCTATCTCCTCACTCTTGCGCAATGACACCGAATGGGTCTACATCTACTCTGATCCTGTTGCCTTTGTGTTTGTGCGGAAGACCTCTTCGCAGGAGCAGTTCCTGGATAAGTTCAGAGAAAAGCGGCTTATCCCGCCGCAAGCTCCCACAATTTATTTTCCAGGTTGAACGGAATTATTAGCTCATGCTAGCTTCCATCCAAAAGCCCGACCATTCAGCGGAAGCAATATGAAAGAGGGCGTTAGGGAAATCGAGGAACATTTGGCTAAAATTTCCGACGGCTCATCGAGCTTCTGGATTTCCCATCCTGGCCTAGGCCTTTTTCTGGCCTCCTTTCTCTCCTTATTTCTCGAACTACTATTGATTCGGTGGGTTCCCTCGCTTGTCCGAGTCGTGGCCTACTATGGCAATTTGATGCTTATCTCGGCTTTTCTAGGGCTGGGATGTGGGATGTTGCTGGCACGGCGCGGGCTGGGCCTGCACAGATGGTTTGGTCCGCTCCTACTACTCCTTCTACTTTTCGTTTCGGCCATAAAAGGAATTAGCTTCCAACAAGGTCCGGATGAGCTGCGATTTCTATTCAATACCGGGGCCAGCACTACTACTCTTCCCATAGTGGCCATCTTCGTTCTTAATGCCTTGCTGTTTGTACCGCTGGGAGATCTGATCGGGAACTATTTTCAGCGCATGCCTCCGCTTCAGGCATACTCGTGGGATCTGGGAGGCGCCATCACCGGAACCGCGCTTTTCGGCCTGTTCTCTTATTTTTGGTTCTCGCCCATTTTGGGATTCATCATAACTACGGTTGCGTATTTGCTGTTCTGCCGTGGCATGCCGTCTTTAATGATGACAGGCGTCTTTCTTGCGTCCGGCCTTGCTGTTGTGCAGCTTGGGATTGACGATACGGGCATTTGGTCCCCTTACAATCATATCTCTGTACTGGAGATCGAGACCAGCGGCCACCTGAAACCCGTTTCCTCTCCCTCACGCAATATTGTCAGCTTGCGAGATCCCCCCTTCTATGTAGTTCTAGTGAACCACAGCGGTTATATGTGGGTTGGAACGATCGATGGCCGTAGATATACGGAGCCCGGACGATATCACCTCGATTTTGGAGTACAAAAAGTCCCCCTAACTAGCGTTGCAAAACTATATAGCTTGCCTCATTTGATCAGGCCCGGGGCTAAAGATGTGTTGGTAGTTGGATCGGGTGGCGGTACCGATGTGGAGGCTGCTCTATTATATGGCGCCGAGCATGTCGATGCCGTGGAGATCGACCCGGTCATTATCGGGATAGGTCATCAGTACAATCCCTCCCAAGTTTATAAGGACCCGCGTGTTTCGATTCATAACACCGATGCCCGGGCCTTTTTCAAACAGACCGACAAAAAGTACGACATGGTGGTTTTTGGTTTTTTGGACTCTCAAGGCCTTTTTAGCCAGATGTCTAATATCCGCCTGGACGGCTATGTCCATACGGTTGAGAGCTTTCGGGAAGCGTTCGGTCTTCTGCGAGAGGGTGGACTGATGACCGTTTCTTTTTATTACGCAGGAAAAACATGGCTTATAGATCGCCTGATAGCCATGGTGCGCGCTGCGACCGGTACGGTCCCCCTGATTGATATATGGCCATCAGGACAGATCGTTGTATTCGCAGGAAAAGGATTTGTCCCGCAAAAGCGAGAGCGCTTCTTAGGACAAACTAAGATCGACTGGGCGCCGTCCGGAGCTCCCGAAGCCACTGATGACTGGCCTTACCTGTATTTGAGAAAACGTTTCATCCCCTCAGACTATTTAGTAAACATTGGAGTTCTGTTAGCCATCTCCATGGCCTTCATTTTCCTTAGCTCGGGTAGGAAGAGAAAGGGGGTGGACCTCCATTTTTTCTTTCTTGGAGCGGGTTTTCTCCTGCTGGAGACCAAAAGTATCATTACTATTTCTTTGTACTTTGGGACCACATGGTTTGTGAGCATGATAGTGATTTTAGGGGTGCTGATTATGGTCCTTTTGGCAAATCTTGCTGCAACATGGATTAAGCGATTCTCGTTGATTCTTTACGCACCCCTTATCGCTTCCGTTGGCTTTCTCTATTTATTTCCCGCTGAAAACGTGCTGGCCTTGCCCTTTCTCTCAAGGCTGATATACAGCCTGGCAATAATCCCGCTGCCCATCTTCTTTGCCGGGCTCATTTTTTCAGCTACCTTCCGGGAAAGCCACGACCCTACCTTCTCCTTCGGCAGCAATCTGCTCGGGGCTATGGTAGGAGGGTTTGCCGAATATCTGGGAATGATTACAGGAACAAACGCGCTACTTTTAGTTGTCGTTGTTTTCTATTTGGCGAGTCTCTTGATCAGGTTGCGCACTCCTCAGCTCCTACCGAGTCGTGCTTGAGTGGTGTCACTTAAGCCGCTACTATGTCAAAAATATGATGAACAGGTTAAGATTCGGGGCCGAGGAGGGTTTTACCCTTATCGAGCTGCTTGTGGTTATAGCTATCATTGGTATCTTGGCCGCCATAGCTATCCCGCAGTTCGCCGCATATCGGAGAAGAGGTTTTGAGCGCCAGGTGATATCCGATTTGAAGAATGCTGCGATCGCCCAGGAAACCTATTTTGCGGATAGTAAGGCGTACAAGGCCTGCAGCTCTTGTGCCGAGGCTGACCTGCCAGGATTTAGAAGGACTCCAGAGGTAACAGTGGACGCTGCAGTGGCGGGGCAAACTTTTACTCTTACTGCCACGCATGCTAAGTGTGGGGCTGATGTATGGACGTATAGCAATACCACTGGGGTCGTTACATCCCCTGCGACGCCTTGCGAATAATGGGCCCGATTTTTCTCAACGGTTAATCTCACAAAATTCCTATTCTACTCATGCTTGGCCCCGGCCTTTTCCTCCTTGATGAGCTCGTGAATCAGCCTCGGCGCTCCGCCGCAGCTAAAACACCTTGGCGATTGGGGCGAGTATCTCATTTGGAAGCTTTATCCTGAGATCAGGGTATCGATTGATGGACGGTATACGACCGCCTATCCCATGGAGGTCATTCAGGAACACTGGGATTAGATGGAAGGAAAAAAAGGTTGGAGAAAGTTACTCGAGCGCTATCCGGCTGAGATCGCCATCATAAACCGTAGTCATCCCGTAACTGCGCAGTTACGCAAAGACCCTGAATGGGTCTATGTCTATTTGGATCCCGTGGCTTTTATTTTCGTGCGAAAAACACCTGCCCAGGAAAACCTGTTGAAAAACTTCGCGCAGAAAAAGCTTCTTCCTCCTCGTCAGCCGGATGTCTATTTCCGAGGTTAAGCGTTGATGCCGCTGGTCATGGGAACTTACAAGACAGAAGCACTGCAAAGGTTTCAAAGGCACCTGCCGGCCGTGCTTGTCGGCATCGCTGCGATTCTAGCTTATCTTCCTGCTCTTCAAAATGGCTTTGTCTTGGATGATAGCCCGCTTGTTGTTGAGAACCCGTACATCAAGAGCTGGAAATACTTGCCCGAGATGCTTAGTAGAGACACCTGGAATATATCTGAACCTGCTAACTATTGGAGACCGGTATTCTCCCTGAGTTTGGCCTTGGATTATTCGTTATGGGGGTTAAACCCTCTCGGGTTTCACCTGACCAACATCCTCCTCCACGCAATCAGTACGGCGCTACTCTTCTCCCTGGGAAGGAAACTCCATGGCACAACAAGCGCGGTATGTGCCGCGCTTTTATTCGCTCTTCACCCCATTCAAGCGCATGCCGTGAGCGTCATCTCCACGAGAGCGGATCTCTTGGCAGTTGTTTTTACTCTTATCTCGCTCCAGGCCTTTTTCTCCAGAAGAACGGTCCCTTTTACCATCATGTTGATGCTCGCCCTTCTATCCAAAGAAACATCCATGGTGTTGCCCATAGCTCTTCTCTTTGCCGGGCTTGTTATAAAAAGAGAAAAGCCAGACTTGAGACTCATTTTGGCCTTTGCCATTTTAGGCATCTATCTTTTGATTCGACTTTCCTTAGGTTTCTCATTTTCTCTCATTCCGCTGATTTTTTCCTATAATGCCTCCACAACTGGTCGTCTGCTGCTCGTATTCAAGGTTTTGGCACTTTACTTCCTTGCAATATTTGATCTATTCGAGATGCCTCACCCTTTTTGGACAGTAGAGATCCCAAATTCTCTTGTCGATCCCTATGTGATAACCGGCATATTGATCCTCTTATCCTTGCTTGTAGTCATATGGGGGAGCGTAAAGAGAAATACAGTTATAGCCTTTGGATTAATGTGGTTTATCATTTATTTTCTTCCTATCTCGAACCTCAAGCAGCTCAACCAGCCTATGGCAGAGCATTGGCTTTATATGCCCATGGTCGGCCTATCCCTGGCTTTCGGGACGGCTATAGGTGCCCTCTCTCTTTTCAGATTTTCTGGCGCCCGCATTCTCCGGCTTGGGATCACAACTACCGTCATTGTCTTTCTGTTTTTTGCAGTGCTGGTGGTCACGGAAAAAACCAAGGTTTACCGAAACGACGAATCGTTCTTGACGGCAGCGATCCGGGCTAACCCTCACATTGCAGGACTCTACAGTCTTTTGGGTAATGTTTATTTTGTAAAAGAGAATTTCCCCAGGGCGGAAGGGCTTTACGTTCAGTCCCTCACCCTCGACCCGGGCGATTTCGTAGCCAACTATATGCTTGGGCAGCTTCTTTACTTAGAAGGCCGACCGGAAGAAGCAAAAATCTACCTGGAAAGGATCATTCGGGTCAAACCTGCGCTAAAGCTGGAGTTCTACCCCGTAGCTCATGCTTGGGAGATGTTAGGTGATAGACAAAGGGCTCTTTTCTATTACCGCAAGGCCCTTGATATTAGTCCAGACGCAGTTGAGATTAAAGAAAAGGTTGCCGCTTTACAGAAATCCTTGCCTTCAGGGGCGGCCGTTTCTGTGGCCCCTTAATCACGTTGAGAGGCGTGATCCATGTCATCTCCTAGCTGGCTGGTCTTTGATTAACCAAGCTTACAGAAATCCCGCGCCACCTTTGGGAAATACTGTTGATAAAGGCCTAATTACTCATGCTTGACCGCAGTCTTCTAGGATTCGTAAGTTAACTTGGGTACTGCCCTCTTGGCGAGCGCCTTCGCCGGCGCTAGATTTCTTACGGCCTGACGAGATCTGGAGAAACCCGACCGTCCCCTTTGACTGGGGAGAATTTCTCATCTGGAAGCTCTACCCGAAGGTTCGAGTCTCCATTGATGGTCGCTATACCACCGCCTACCCGATGGAGGTTATTCAGGGTCACTGGGATTGGATGGATGGATGGATGGAAGGAAGGAGAGAGTGGAGAAGGTTACTAGAGCGTTACCCGACTGAGATTGCTATTATAAAACGTTATCATCCCGTAACTGCGCTGTTGCGCAAAGACCCTGAATGGGTCTATATCTACTCCGATCCGGTCGCCTTCATCTTTGTCCGCAGGATACCCTCGCAGCAGGGATTGTTAGCCAGGTTTAGAGAAAAGCGACTTTCCCCTCCACAGACGTTCTCTATCCATTTTCCGGGTTAATGTTACGATTCGGGTTGACCTTTCAGGGTATCAAAGCCACCCCAAAGCGGGCGTAAGCGGTTGACGTAAGACCGCGTTATCGGATACTCTCCACGCAAAATGAGCGAGTGGGTGCCAGCCGGCTCTTCCAGGTTGTCGCCTGAGGCTCTCAAAGAGGGGAAGGCGACGAGTGTAAGGCATCAGGAGAACCTTCTTACCCCACTGAAAGATCAAGTTGAAGTTCTTGAAGCAGAAAAGCAGGCATCAGTTCAAGGGAATGGCAAAATTTTTTCACGGATTTTTTTCAGACCGAACTTGAACCCCCGACACTTTTTGTGCCTCTTAGTTTTTTTTCTCGCTGTAGCAGTTCGTCTTGTGCACAATGCGGCGATGATGTCGTCTCCCCTTTATTTTGTGCCATTGGGGTGGCATCGAGTTTTCTTAGACACGGCGCTGCAAATTTTCCAGGGAGACCTTTTTCCTGGAGATCGTCCATTTACGGAGAATAGTCCTCTCCTCCCTTATCTTTTTGCTTTTCAACACCTTCTCTTTGGGGGAGAGAACTTGTTTTTCATGCGGCTTGTGGGCCTGACAGTCGATAGTGTGACAGCCGCTCTCTTGGTTGTGCTAGGAATAAGGTTTTTTGCGCTGTTGCCCGGTTTTCTCGCAGGGCTCCTCTATGCTTTATATGCCCCTGCTGTCTTTTACGCCGTAGAACTCATTTATATCCCTTATACTCTCTTCTTCCTTGTCGCAGCAGTGCTTCTGTTGACCGTTGAGACTCGCAGGGCTGGAGCTGCTGCTGGGTGCCTTCTCGGTTTTGCGACTCTTACTATGCCAACGGTCTTCGTGATAGCGCTGCTCTGTTGCACAGCGCCGCTCGTCACAAAGGGCTCGAATTTTCGCATCCGTGCTCTCTCTGCAGTTGTAACCTTGTTCTTGGCAATCTCCCCAGTGACGCTTCTTAATTATTTTAGAACCGGCTCCTTTGTTCTTCTCACAACTACTGCTGGCACAAATTTTTACATCGGTCATAATCCTTTTGCCCAAGCGGGGTATGTACTCCCTGATGTTATTGGTCCTGTTCAATTTGTTGGCCGTGGAAGCATCTTTGACAAGATGAAACAAGTTGCTGAAGAAGTTGAAAGGCGCACGTTTAGGGATACTGAGGTTTCGCCTTATTACTTCCGCAAGGCGCTTGGATATATCATGAACCATCCATGGGCTGAACTGAAGCTTGCGCTCCTTCGGCTAGCCGCGCTGCTCAACTCCTATGAGGCTACGACGTATGCTGACTATTACTACCAACGAGAAGTCTCACCAGTACTTCGATCACTTGTGCCGTTTGAGTTTCTCTTGGTTTTTGCGGTCATCGGCTTGTTTGGTGCATCAGTCCGCAAGGTCTATCTCTTGCTGATCCCCCTGGCTGGCACTGTTATCGTCGTGCTCCTTTTTTTTTACTTGTCACGACTCCGAATGCCAATGATACCTTTCCTTTGCGTCTTTGCTGGCTGCGGTGCTGCTTTGCTCAGCTCTTTCCTCAAAGAGCGGGAATGGGCAAAAGTTTTTGCCCTCTTATCCATTTTTACAGCAACATTCTTTTTTGCTCGCATCCCGTGGGTTAGCCACAGCTCATCAAACGAATGGAACAAAGTCGGGATCGTACTGTTGTGGCAAGAAAAGCTGGAGGAAGCCAATAAGGCCTTTGAGCGCGCACGTCAGGAGAATCCACAAGATCCGAATACCTATTTTAATCTGGCTCGTCTGGCCGAGAAACGGAGTCAACTCGCACTGGCAGCGGCACTTCGTGAGCAGGCCCGCGCACTACTTACCAGCGGGAGTCGAGAATATTATAAGGCACTGCGTTCCCAGCAATGAAGCCTGCGGAGGTCCGGATCTGATTTTGCCGTATTCTCCCCATGTTTCGCCCCGGCCTTTTCCTCCTTTATGAGCTCGTGGATGAGCCTTGGGACGGCCCCGCAGCTAACACACCTGGGCGACTGCGGCCTGGTGCCGTCAGGATATCTCATGAACCGGAGGTAAAAGGGCTTCTCGGTGCCGACGTAATCATCGTAGTAAAAGGCGATCTTGCCGCATTCGTGGCACTGCGTTGACGGCATAGCCGCGGCAGTGCTAAAAGGAGGCATAGGAGGATGAAAATGACCAATGCAATCCCTGCGGTCTACGAAAATGGAGTATTTCGTCCCCTAGAGTCGCCTGGAGTGGAAGAAAATCAACGGGTATACCTCCTGGTGCTCTCAGAGGATCTAACAGCGCTTGCGGCTTCCCAACGAAAGGACCTGGAGGATATAGTAGCCCTTGGCAATAGTGGTCGAAGAGACGTCTCTACCGATCACGACCATTATTTGTATACGATAAAGGGATAACCTCTTTGTCTTCGCCTTTTATCTTTACGGACACCAGTGCATGGTATGCATGCGTGGATGAGAGCGACGGGTACCACTCAAAGGCTGTCCAGTTTATCCGCGCACTGACGACTCCTCTGGTAACGAGTACTTATGTGTTAGATGAAACGGTCACCTTGATCAAACTTCATTTAGGCCACAGAACCGCTGTGCAGTTTGGTGAGAAGCTACGCAAGGAACAGATTGCCAAGTTGTTACGGACCACAGAACAAGATGAAAATCGAGCCTGGCAAATCTTCGTACAGTATCAGGACAAAGGGTTCAGCTTCACAGACTGCACCTCATTTGCACTCATGGAGCGTCTGCAGATTGAAAGAGCATTCGCCTTCGATGCCCACTTCCGTCAATACGGAAGGGTTGTAGTAGTGCCGCCTTAAAAGTTACCTTCCTTCCAGGTATGACTCCCAAGGCTCCGGGAAAATTCACGGTAACAACATCACCCGGCTTAGCCATCCTGCTTTACCTCTATCTAGCCGTCTGATCTCCATGCTTCAAAACCGCCGCCGTGAGGTCACGCAGGTCTTCGTCAGTCCAAACGTTGCTTTCGTCCAAAGTCCTTTCGCGCTTGGAATGCCCCTTTAGGAAGTGGACAAAATCCTGTACCTCTACTACTTTTTCAAATGGTAGCGCAGTTAGGGTACGCAAAATCTCTTCAGCTTGCTTTTTGGTCAACATGGCTTAGCCTACTCATGCTTCGCCCCGGCCTTTTCCTCCTTGATCAACTCGTGGATGAGCCTTGGGACGGCCCCGCAGCTGATACACCTGGGCGATTGCGGCCTGGTGCCGTCAGGATATCTCATGAACCGGAGGTAAAAGGGCTTCTCGGTGCCGACGTAATCATCATAGTAAAAGGCGATCTTGCCGCATTCGCTGCATTGAAGGTATTTCGCCATGGGCTTCTCCTTAAAAAGTAAAAAGGCAAAAGTAAAAAGGCAAAAAACCTAAAAGCCATTTACCTCTTCTTAGAGCCTTTCTTCGTGTTCACGATGATAGAGCCAATGATTCGTGCGATTTCTCCCGCCTCCTGTGAAAGAGTCTTACATGCTCCGTCCGAGCATTCTTCGGAGGCATCTAAGAGGCGTAACCAGTAGATAGTTTCTCGGGCTTCCTTGAGAGCAATGTTGTACTTGCTGATGAAGTCTGCCTGACTCTGTCCTGCTTGAGCCTCTTCTACGTTTGCACCGATTGAAGTGCCCGACCGCAATAACTGCCGACTTAAGGTTCGGGCTGGTCCACGTTTTCCGTCCAATGTTCGGCATAATCGAACGATTTCCAAGGCAAAAGCAAAGGTGCGTTCTTTAATGTCTCGCGGTTTGCTCTCGTTTCCTATCATACTTTTGCCTTTTTACTTTTTACTTTACTTCCTCATACTTTTTACTTTTGCCTTTTTACTTTTTACTTTACTTCCCTAGCCTTCAAACTTGCCAGTAACTTTCTGGTGGCCTCCGTTTTCTTCGTAAACCTGCTCCCGGTAGAGCCCCAGCACCTCCATCACGGGCGTGTCTTGAATGGAGAATAAAATGGCTTCTTCTTTGCCTTCGTTCGCGTGTTCATGCCAGGCCCAAGGAGGGACGACAAAAAAATCGCCGCGCTCCCAATCGAAGCGCGTCCCGTTAATGACCGAGTAGCCACGGCCCTCAAACACATGATAGACGGCGCTGTTGACCTGCCGGTGGGCCCGGGTATAGATGCCGGGTCTAATCATCTGAATGTAACAGCCGATTGTCGGCAGGACCGGACCGCCGGTATGTGGGTTTAAGTACTGGAAACAGACATCGTCAAAGGGGCTCGCCGCGCCCTCACCGATCTTTTTGAGCGCCTGATAGGTGGGTTCCCATTTGTAGTTGAGAAGAGGGGGGTACCTACCTTCCGGCTTTTCCCACGTTGGCTTGAGATGCGGACCACTGAATTTTCGCTCCGAATCATTGATCTGAGCAACCGGATGCGCGTGTGTTGGGTAAGGCTCGAAAAAGACGGCGTCAAGATCACCGACTAAGGGCAAATCCAGGCCGTCCATCCAGATCATGGGTTGGTCCGATTCGCAGCCGTGGTCATGCCAGCTCCAGTTGGGTGTCAGGACCAAGTCGCCGCGGCTCATCATGCATTTATCGCCGTTCACGTTGGTATAGCTGCGGTCTCCTTCGATAATGAAGCGGATTGCCGCAGCAGTGTGCCGGTGGCACGGAGCGATTTCTCCCGGCTTTACGATCTGGACTGCCGCCCATAGGGTATGGGTGGCAGCGTATTTGCCCCCCAAACCGGGATTTATCAATCCCAGGACTCGCCTCTCTCCGCCCCGCTCAATAGGCACGAGATCGCCTGCGCGGTTGGCCATTCGACGCAGGTCCGGCCATTTCCAGAGATAGGGAAGAACTTTGGTTTGAGGCTCGGCGGGGAGGAGCCGAGCGGTTACCTTCCAGAGGGGGATCAAATGCCGCTGGTCCGCTTCCCGGTAGAAGTCGTTGAGTTCTCTCTCGGTATCTGGTGCGCTCTTGCTCATAATGACCTCACTAGAAATAGGGAGCCAAAAAATAGCATAATTTCCTTGCAAGAGCCAACCAACCCTTCTAGAATCAACTAAAGATGGCTCTATGACCAAAGGCTGATATTCTTTTAAAGAGGAGGAGAAACGATGGCTATAAGACTCTTTCAGTCACTGACTTCGATGTTTTGCGAGAAGGTGAGGATCGTGCTCGCATTGAAGCAAGTTCCTTATGAGGTGGTGGATGTGAAGAAGGATGAGCGCAAGTCCTTGATCGAATTTACCGGCCAGCGAAAAGTGCCGGTGATGGACTACCATGGCCAGCGCATTATTGATTCCACCTTTATTTCCGCTTTTTTAGAGGAGAAGTATCCTCAAAACACCATCTATCCCAAGGAGGCGTCCGACAAAGGGCTTTGCCTGATGTTGGAGGACTGGGCCGATGAGGTTCTAATCGGCGCCATTCACTTGATGCGCCGGGCAGAGACACCAGAGGCTCGTCCGGCGGCGGAGAAAGAGCTGGGGATACATCTTCGGAGCCTGGATCTGTTGTTTACCGGAAAGAACTTCATTTTTGAGCGGATGACACTTGCCGACATTGCCATCTTCACCCAGCTCCATTATCTTTACACAGTAGTTAAATATGAGCTCCCGCCAAGCCACAAAAATCTGCACACGTGGTTGGACCTGATGCGACGCACTCTGAAGCTACCCTCGCTCTATGATGTGGCGGCGTGAAGGACCCTGGAGGTGATGTCGGATGAAAAAAGATGTGGTGATCCCCAGATTGGGATCGAGCGATGAGAGCAATGAGGTTAAGATCCTACGCTGGCTGAAGCGCAAGGGAGAAAGCGTTCAAAAAGGAGAACCTCTTCTGGAGGTCGAGACGGACAAAGTCAATGTGGAGATCGAAGCGCCTGATAGCGGGCTATTGAGTGAGGTCCGGGTCAAAGAGGGCGACGTTGCCGCTTTTAACTCCGTGGTGGCGGTTATCGAGGGGAAAGATTAACCTGGGCCCGATTTGGCTTAAGACCTTTCTCATCTTTCTCCTCATTGCCATTTTCTTTCCTGTTCCGGTTGTCTTAGCAGGCGAGCCTGTAGAGGTCTCTCGAGAGCAGCACTGGGCCGTAACGAAAGAAAAATTTGAGCTCGCCTTGGAGCGGCTACGTGTTGGAAAAAAGACGAGATTCCAGTCTCCCATAGTCCTCGTCCATGGCCTCTTCGTCAACAGCCTTTTTTTTAATCTCGATGAAGAACAGAGCCTGGCGCGGTATCTGGCCAAAGAAGGGTTTGACGTGTGGAACCTCTCCTTGCGGGGCACGGGCCGGAGTCTTGGCCCCCTGAAGGGTGGTCCCAAGAATTGGAGCTTGGATGACATCATTGACAGGGACCTCCCCGCGGTCATCCGCTATGTGCAAAAAGAGGCCGGCAGTTCTAAGGTAATCTTCCTGGGCTATGAAATGGGGGGGCTTCTTCTCTACGGATACCTTGAGAGGAAAGGCGACTCCGGCGTGGCTGCTCTTGTGACCATTGGGGCGCCGGTGACCTTTAACCATCCCCAGCAGGAGCCCATGAAAAGGCTTCTCAGTCTGGAGGGAAGTCCTACGTTAAAGAAGCTTTTCCTCTCCCTAAACGCCCCTTTTTTCGGTCGGTGGCTGGTCCCGCTTGTGCCAAAGATAGAGAGGCTCTTCTATAACCCGGAAAATATCGAGGAAGAGGTTAAAGCAAAGCTTTTAGAAGATGCCCTGACGGAGATCAATCCTGGAGTTTTGGATCAGGTTCTGCTGATGATCAAGCGGGGCGAATTTGTTTCTGCCAAAGAGGATTTCAGCTACCGAAAGAACCTTGCAAAGATCCATCTGCCGGCGTTTTTCATAGGGGGAGAGGGTGACATGCTGGCCCCGCCGGAGGCGATTCGGCGGGTTTACCGAGGGGTGAGTTCGAAGGATCGTACCTTACGGCTCTTCGGTCCCAGGGCGAAAGATTCGGCGGCTTACGGACATGTGGATTTGATCCTGGGCCAACGGGCTCAAAAAGAGGTGTTCCCCGTGATTGGCCGTTGGCTTAAGCAGAGAGACGGACGAGAGTAATGCGCGACGATCGCTTCTCTCTTCTCCTCTATCGCACCTCTCTCTCCGGTTGTCTCTTGGGCGGAAGCGCTACCCTCTACTTGCTCGGGGGAGTGAGCGGGCTCGTAAGCAATCCTCTTCTCAATATCGCTACGGCTGCCGGGGTTTCTTTGGCGGCGCTTTTTTTTCTCTACATTTTTTTTATCCGGATGCTGGATAAGAGTAAGTGGAATTTGCTTCTCTGGCTGCTGATTCTGCTGGTTCTAGGCGCGGAAATTGTCCTGGGATTCCTTCCCCCGACGGCGCGCGATGAGTTGACCCACCATTTGGCCATTCCCAAACTCTACGTTAATGCGGGCCGGATCTACGGGATTCCGTTTGCGCCTTACTCCTACTATCCCATGCTGTTAGACATGCTCTATACACCCTGGGTCCGCTGGGGATGGGATTCCGTGCCGAAGCTTATTCACGGTCTTTACGGCTTTATGACAGGTATCCTGATTTACGCTTACCTCGCTCGCCGGCTTAACGCCATCTATGGCCTTATGGGATTTTTCCTTTATATTTTTACGCCGGCGATCCTGCGTCTCAGTAATTGGGCCTACGTGGATTTAGGGTTGACATTTTACGCCACGGCAGCTTTGCTCTGCCTCCTGCGCTGGATTGAGGCCAGGGAAATTCGCAATCCGCCATCCTCAATCCGCAATTTTCAGTTTCGCTGGTTGATCCTTGCAGGGCTTTCAGCGGGATTTGCCGTGGCCACTAAGCCCAACGGGATGCTGGTCTTCTTGCTGCTCTTTTTTGTCCTGGCCTTTCTCATGGCGCGCCGGGTTCGTAGGGATGGGGTTGGGAAGGTCACGAGCCAAATCTTTTTATTCGCTCTCTTGGCTTTGGTGGCTCTGAGCCCTTGGTTATTAAAAAATCTAGCCTGGACCGGCAACCCCCTTTTTCCGTTCTTCACAGGTTTCTTCGGTGGGGGAGGTGAATCCGGCGGAGAGCCGGGACTCGGGCTTCTGGACAGACGTCGGCTCCTCTATGGCGAATCTTGGTGGCAGATATCTACCCTGCCGCTGCGGGTTTTTTTCTTTGGCCAGGATGATAGGCCGCAATATTTCGACGGGGTTCTTAATCCCATGCTCATCCTTTTTCTTCCCTGGGCCTTTAAGGGGAAATGGGTGGAGGAGAAAAAGATTTTATTCGGTTTTGTTCTCTGTTATTTTTTCTACGCCGTTTTTCTCGCAGAGATGCGCATCCGCTATATCCTTCCCATTGTGCCGCCCCTGGCTATCCTTCTTGTTTACGGTCTCCACAATATTTACCTGAGGATCACTCATCCTGCTCTTCTTTTTGCCGCCGTGATTTTCCTGTTGGGACTGAATGGAGTCTATTTGTGGAATTACTTTCGTGAGGTCTCGCCGTTGGATTATCTTAGCGGGAGGGAGAGCCGTCAGGCCTATCTTACGCGGGTGCTGCCCGACTATCCATCTCTCCAGTTCATCAATGGAAATCTCCCATCCACAGCGAAGGTCTATTTTCTTTTTATGGGGAGAAGGGTGTATTATTGCGAACGGGAGTACTTCCACGATGGCGGCGAGTATGCCGGGACTCTTCTTCGTATGATTCGCAGCGCCAGGGACGAAAGCGATATTCAGGCCAAGTTGAGGGAGAAGGGTCTCACGCATCTGTTGGTCAGGGACAACCTCCTGGAGGCCTTTTTGGCCAACAATCTCACGTCCGGGCAGTCGAAGGTATGGGGTTCATTTGCCGGCGGTCATTTGATGGGACTCTTCCACTCTCGGGGTTATTCGGTTTATCGAATCCATGGCTGATCAACGCGGAGTTTCAATCATTATCCCGGTCTTTAATGAGGCTGAGAACCTCGGTCGGCTCTTAGATCGGCTCCGGTCCGTGCTTCTTCCCAGCTGGGAAGTCATTGTAGTAGATGATGGCTCCACGGATGGGAGTTCTGAAATCGCAGAGAAAAGGGGGGCCAGAGTCATCCGGCACCCATACAACATTGGCAACGGGGCCGCGATTAAGAACGGGATCCGGGCCGCGCGGGGCAAACTTCTAGTTTTTATGGATGGCGATGGTCAGCATCAACCAGAGGATATTCCCAAGCTTTTGTCAGGGATGAACCGCTACCACATGGTCGTGGGGGCGCGCGCGAAGGGATCGAGATTAAGGTTCCATCGCTACGCGGCCAATATGATCTACAATGCCTTTGCCTCCTATGTTACTCGTTTCAAAGTGCAGGATCTCACCTCCGGTTTTCGCGTCCTTTCGCGCAACGATGCCCTGAAATTCATTGATCTATTGCCCAATACCTTTTCCTGCCCGTCGACCTTGACGTTGGCTTTTCTGCGCTCCGGGTTCACGGTCCAGCACGTTCCCATTCAGACTCTCTACCGAAGCGGCCAAAGCAAGATCAGCCTGATCGCAGACGGAGTTCGCTTCTTGCTGATCATTACCAAAATTGCCACACTCTTTTCTCCCTTTCGGGTTTTCCTCCCTGTGAGCGCCTTCTTCTTTTTTAGCGGCATCGGTAATTACCTCTACACCTACATAACGGAACATCGCTTCACCAATATGTCGGTGTTTCTATTGACCGCTGCCGTGATTATTTTTATGTTGGGTCTGGTTTCTGAGCAGATCGCGCTCTTGAGAATGGAACAGCGATCGTCTGCCCCGACCCAGGCGACGGACCGAGAGGGCGAGTGAGCTCCCTCTTCCGCTTGAGGATCGCCTGGCCTTGTCGATGAAGGCGTTGGAGCGCTGTCGCACGTTTCTTCCCTTCGCCTCCTTGTCGCTCGTCGGGGCCGCGGCCTTAGTCTTTGGGACGAGGTGGGGTGTTGGGCTCAGCCCCGATTCGGCGGTCTATATAGGAGCTGCGCGAAATCTTCTAAACGGCGACGGTCTAAGCGTCTCATCCTATGACGGGGGATTTGCGCCCATGACGCAATATCCGCCTCTGTTTCCCTCTCTTCTTGCAGGTCTAGGGCTTCTTGGGTTGGAGCCTGCCATGGGGGCCAGATGGCTCAACATTCTCCTTTTTGCGGGCAACATTTCTTTGGTGGGTCTCTTAATCCGCGCCTACGGTTGTTCACCGCGGATTTCCACTCTCGGCTCTTTTTTGATGTTGACTTCCGTCATCAGCCTAGAAGTGCACGCAATGGCTTGGTCCGAGCCGCTTTTTATTTTTCTTGAACTTTTGACATTATTTCTTCTGGCTAAACATCTAGACGGCCAAGGGGTTCGTTTTCTTATCGTTTCAGGCGTAGCCGCGGCTCTGGCTTTTCTTACGAGATATGTTGGCGCCGCCCTGTGGGCGACCGGGGTTTTGTTCCTATTGCATTTTAGTAAGGAGGCTTGGAAAGAAAGATTAAAATGTGCCGTAGTTTTTTCCTTGATTGGTCTCTTCCCTACAGCTCTTTGGATAACGAGAAATATTAGGGTCGCTGGCACTGTGGCGGCAAGGGAAATGGGGTTCCATCCGATAACGATGGACCAGCTCAAGTCTGGCTTGGATAGCATTTCCTCATGGCTATTGCCAGGAGCAGATCCTGATGCAAGAGGCGTGAGTTTTTTGGTCATCGCGGCTCTGTTAACCTTGGTTGTCGTACTGCGACGGGGCGGTGTGAGGCAAACTCCGACCGCGGCTGGACAAGAAGGGCTCGCAAGGCTTCCTCTCTCGCTGGTCCTCTATATTGGGGTGTATGGGCTGATGGTGCTTGTTGCGATTTCATTCTTTGATGCCTATATGACCTTAGATAGCCGGTATCTCTATCCCGTCTATGTCGCTACCTTGGTCTTGGTCTTGTGTCTTGCGCCCCGTTTTTTTGGACCCCTCGTTCGGGGACGCATTGCATGCTTCCTCCTCATTGTATGTTCCTTGGTCTTTTCGGGCCTCTATTTGATCCAGGGAGCCTCTATGATTTTATTTAGCTATAACTACGGCATCGGTTACTCGAGCCGGTCTTGGAAGCAGTCTAGTCTTTTAGCTCGGGTCCGATCATTAGATGCCAGGATATCTTTGGTTTCCAACGCACCGGATGTTGTCTATCTTCTTACCGGACGGGCCGCTTCCATGATTCCCAGTAAGATCAATCCAACTACAAGGAAAGAAAACGAAGCCTATCCATCTGAGCTTGATGCTGTCCGAAACCAACTCAGGCAGCAGAACGGAGTGCTGGTCTTTTTTAATACCATCACCTGGCGATGGTATTTGCCTTCTGAGGAGGAGTTGAAAGGAGCGTTAGGCCTTCAAGTGGTCGCGGAAGAAAGGGATGGATCAATCTATCAGGCGAAGCCATTTCCTTAGCGTGCGGCTGAGTCGTTTGCAGCAATACAACATGAAGTAGCGGATCACGTTCAATGCCACCCCGATATGGTGCAGACCCTTGATCGGGTAGTGCAGTTTAAACAGCGCCGTGAGGTCGCGGATATTTCTGTGCGAGCGGGGGACGACGAGGGTTCGCAAAAAATCCTTGAAACTCATCTCTTCTAGCCTTCTGGCCACTGTCGTTCTGGTATCATCAACGTAAACTCTTGCGTCCGTGGCTATGAAGAGCGGGATTCCGCGACTCCGACAGCGCAGGAAGAAGTCAAAGTCGGCGTAATAGCTTGGGAGGTTGACCTCATCGAGTAATCCTACACGCTTAAACGCACTCGTTGGAACAAGGACACCCCTCCCTCCCAAGATAAGTTTGGTGGGCAACAGCCCGGACTGGCCTAGATATTTGTTCTTTTTTAACGGGGTCACAAGGGGAAAGCCGAGGAGAAAACATGTCCTGGCGATAGACGCGAGCGGTTGCCTGGTGGCGCAGTCAAATAGGGCCGGCCCGATGAGCGCGTTGGCGCTTCGTTCGGCATGCGCGGCGATTTTCTCAATTGTATCCGGCTCGACGTAGCAGTCGTGATTGAGTAGCATAATTTTTTTTGCTCCGCACTTCATTGCCGCGCGGATGCCGAGGTTGGTGGCCCCTGCCCACCAGAGTCTCGGCTCTCCCCTAATAATGAGGACTTCAGGATACTGGGTCGGCAAGGCCTCTCTGATTTCTTCATCGGTACCATGATTGACGAGAACAATTTCGAGGTCGCGATAGCTGCTGGCTCTTAAGGCATCCAGACAGGTCTTAGTTTCTTTCCAGCCGTCGAATACGGGTATGATAATATAGATCTTGTCCATAGATTTGTTTATCAGCTACCTACCCCCTTACCAGTTTTTCATAGAGCTTGATGTATTGAGGTATGATGAGGTTTTCAGAAAACAGTTCCTCTGCGCGGCGCCTCGCCGCTAGCCCATATTGACGCAGGACTTCTGGATTATCGGCCAATTTTCGGCAGGCAATGACAAAGGATCGGATATCGTCCGGCGGACACAAAATGCCCGTAACGCCATCTTCCATGACTTCAGGAAGGGATGATATGTTGGTGGCGATTACCGGTTTTCCGCATGCCATAGCCTCCAAGACTACTAACCCAAACCCTTCGAATCGGGATGGAAAGAGCAAGGCGTCACACTGGCGATAGGCCTCGGCAAGTTTTCTATCTTCGGTCAGCCGGCCCAAAGGGACCATGTTTTCTACCACCCGCAGAGTTTTCGGGCGCTTTAGGCCGGATGTGAAGTAAAGCTCGAATCCCGGACCGAGCTGCTTCATTATCGGGGCCAGCAAATCTGCACCTTTACGCCTGGAGAGATTGCCCACAAATAGCAGGCGGAAAGGCCGTTGGCCTATATATCTATTTTGGTCCAGCGGCGAAAAGGCTCCAGTATCGATGCAGTCATAAATCGTTTGGGCTGAGTGAATGCCGAAGGTCCCGGCCAGGCTCAAGGCTGTGAACCGACTAACGGCGGTTATGGCGGAGGCCGCCCGGAAAGAGGCCGTGACAAATCTGCGGATCAAGGTTTCGTGGTAGATGCGTTGGAGCAGATTCTTGTAAGGCCGATATAGGGGATCTAATACATTCAGATGTTCCGTCACAACCAGCGGGACCCCCGCGCGCTTGAAAACGAAGCCGTTCCAGGAATTAGCGTGTATGACGCTGGTCCCTGATGGGGGGGGTATGGATCTGAGCAAAAACGGGACGAATTGGTAGTGAGTGGAAAACCAGGTGATCTGGGTTTCTATGCCGCGACCCCGAAGCGCGTCAGCCAGACGGCGCGTATACACGTCTGTTCCACTGCCCCCTTGGATGACGGGAAACCACAATTTCATTTATAGGTATCCTCGCCTTGCCTGGACTTTAAGACGGACAGGTAAAGGTCACCAAAGTCCTGAGCAATTTTTTTCCAGTCGTAATGTTTTTTTACCTTGGAGAAGGCGTTCTGTGCAAATTCCAGGCGCAGCCGCTCATTTCCCAACAGATTGCTCATGGCAGCAGAAAGTTGTTGGGGGTCGTGTGGTTCTACCAATACCCCTGTATGTCCGTCCTCAACAACCTCGCTGATGCCGCCTACCCGTGTGGCGAGGACGCATAGGCGGGCGGCGAAGGCTTCCAGGAATACTACCCCCTGGCCTTCGGAGCTTCCCGTTGCGGCTGCAAACGAAGGCGCCACAAACAGATCTGCGGCAGCGTAAAAATCTGGCAGGCGATGATTATCAATCGGACCCCAAAAGCGAGTCTTATGGCTGATACCTAATGTTTGGGCGTATTCCTGCAGTTTAGAGCGCTCCTCGCCATCTCCGACCACCCACAAACTTGTTCTGGCACGCAGATCAAGCGGAAGAAGGGAAAAGGCTTGCAGGAGATCGTAAGCTCCCTTGTTCTCGACCAGGCGTCCGACAAAGAGAACAAGCAATTCATTCTCCGGCAGCTCTCGGCGCAAGCCGATCCGATTGCCGCTGCAGAAGTGATCAACATCAACACCCATCGGGATTATATGAGGCTTGGGCAGAGAAGAATGTAATCCCAAGGCATCAGATGTAGCACGGGTATTCGCCGTCCAGGCATCGCTTTTAGCCACTACAAACTGTTTCAGCCGGCGCATAAGACTGCTCCGGAGGGCGAAGGCATCGCTGCCGTGGGCAGTGCTGATGATAGCAATGCTAAAAAAGGGTTTGGTCAAAACCGCGACCAGGCCCTGAGGAAGGACCCAGTGCCCGTGAATGATATCAGGGCGTTCCTTCCAGAGGAGGCGTAGCAAGGAGGAGGTCATAGATATGAGAAAGAATGGAACTTGAATCCAAAGCCAGGGATTGTGCTTCAGGTTCGGCAATATCCCGGAACCGTAAGCCAGTTGCTGCCAAGCTGCGGGGAAATACTGAAAACGGTGGACGGCAACTTTATTCTCAAGGCACGTTCCTCCTTTTTTGTCTGACGGGGCCAGCACCTGTACCTCGATTCCACGTTGGCTCAGGCTCTCCGCCAGATAACGCAAAAAAATAGCGGCGCTATCTTCTGCGCTACGCGGGTAGCTGGACACGAGCATTACCACCTTGAGAGGTTTATGCGGGTCCATTCCGAATTTAGGGCCATGCCTGTTGGATTGAACTTTCGTAACTCATTTTTACCATAATGCCGAGATAAAATTAACCGGCAAAGAAATACCCCCTGGGCAGGATTCCTAAGTGACTGCGAATATCCGTCCGACGGTAGGTAGGGGACTTTGAGAAATTTGTGAAAAGGGGGAAGATTGTGTACAATTATCAGGGATAAGGGTTTGGCCTGGGATTTGCTTGTTTACAAGACTCTTTCGGAAGATGATAGCAAATAGCCCGGTGATGGCGGAGGAGACGGTTCATAATGATGGGATTTAACCTGTGGAGGCGGCTTCTTTCTCCATTGGGTGCCAAAAAACGTAACCGATAAACAGGGCGAAGTTTGTTAAAGCGGAGAGAGCTGGATGAGTTTACAGGTTCAAAAAGCACAGACATCTCCCCTGGTGATCAAAGCTGCTTCGGGGTGGGTTTCCCTTGACTTCCATGCCCTCTGGGAGTATCGGGAACTCCTTTATTTCCTCACCTGGCGAGACATTAAAGTCCGTTATAAGCAGACCGTACTGGGCGCTGCTTGGGCCATCATCCAGCCCCTTACGGTCATGGTGGTCTTTAGCATCTTCTTTGGTCTTTTGGCGAAAATTCCTTCCGACGGACTTCCCTATCCCATTTTTGCTTTCTCCGCTCTTCTCCCGTGGCAGCTCTTTGCCCACGCCTTGACGGAGTCGAGTCATAGCCTGATAGCCAACGAAAAACTCATCACTAAGATTTATTTTCCTCGGCTGATCATTCCGCTCTCGGCGGTGTTGGCAGGTTTGGTTGATTTCGCATTTGCCTTCATCGTTTTGCTAGGGATGATGGTGTTTTACGGAATTGTGCCGCATAACCTTTGGATCCTCCCCTTCTTCGTCCTATTAGCGCTGCTTGCAGCACTAGGGGTAGGCTTGTGGCTTTCAACCTTAAACGTGCAATACAGGGATGTGCGCTACACGATACCTTTTCTCACTCAGGTGTGGTTTTTTATTAGCCCTGTCGCCTATCCGACCAGTTTGGTACCAGAATCGTGGCGGTTCCTTTACAGTCTTAATCCAATGGTGGGTGTTGTCGAGGGTTTCCGCTGGGCCCTGCTGGGGAAAGCGCAATCGCCACGACCCTTGCTGTTAGTCTCCGTAGCGGTGGTAACGCTCCTTTTAATAAGTGGCTTGTATTATTTCAGACGTATGGAAAAAACATTTGCCGACGTGATTTAAGCTATGAGTGACATTGTTATTCGAGCAGAAGGGCTATCCAAGCTTTACCACATTGGCGAGAGGGAAAGCTATCCCACCCTCCGTGATACCTTTATGAAATTTTTCAGGAATCCGCTTGCTGCCCTTGGCAACAATGGCGAACAACCCTTGTCATCTCGCGACCGTGAGAACGAAGTCTGGGCGCTGAAAGGTGTTTCGTTCGAGGTCGAACAGGGCGAAGCGGTTGGAATCATCGGCCGAAATGGAGCGGGGAAAACTACCTTACTAAAGATTTTATCTCGTATCACCAATCCCACAGAAGGGTATGCTGAAATCTATGGACGGGTGAGCTCCTTGCTTGAGGTAGGTACCGGCTTCCACCCAGAACTCACCGGCCGAGAGAATATTTATCTAAACGGGGCCATCCTCGGCATGAAGAGAAAAGAGGTCAACCGCAAGTTCGACGAGATCGTTGCCTTTGCCGAAGTGGAGAAATTCATCGATACCCCCGTCAAGCACTACTCGAGCGGTATGTATGTGCGCCTCGCCTTTGCGGTAGCCGCACATGTAGAAACTGAGATTTTGCTTGTCGACGAATTATTGGCGGTTGGTGATGTGGGCTTTCAAAAAAAATGCTTGGGCAAGATGGGAGCGGTAGCGAACCAAGGACGGACGGTGCTGTTTGTGAGCCACAGTATGGCTGCGGTCAATCGGCTCTGTCGCCGTGGGATCTGGTTGCATGAGGGGACAACTCAGATGATCGGAAATGCCGACAGTGTGGTCACAGCTTATTTAGCTACGAATACTGGCAAGGGGGCTGAACGGGTTTGGGAAAACCGTGAGCAAGCGCCAGGTAACGATAAGATTCGCCTGCGTGCCGTACGTATTTGTACGGAGGAAGGATGTCTCACAAACACTATTGCTTCCGAATCGGATTTCCTCATTGAGGTAGTGTACGATGTGCTTGTTAATCTTCCGCCCATGCGGATCGTGGTTAAGGTCGCGACTGCTGATGGAACCACGGTATTCCTTACGCGAGACAATTACCGCAATGCCTGGGAAACGAATCCCCGGCAGCCGGGTAGATATATCAGCCGGTGCCACGTTCCCAAAGACTTGCTGAATGAGGGGAGCTATACCTTGACTGTTAGCGCTGAGGTACCTTTTGTCGCTGTCTTATTCCAACAGGATGATATATTAGGTCTCATAATCGAGCGGACTGGAGGTGTTGGCGGGGAGTACGCGGAATCTTGGCCCGGCGTTATATGCCCCTCCCTTCCGTGGGATGTCAGCAAAATTGACGAAAGTTAACCCGATAATTTTCATCAGGTGCATGTGAGTCGATTCGGACTGCAAGAGAAATTGACAGCAGGATGGAACCAACCACGGAGGAAGAGCTGAAATAACCGGCAGGAAGTTGCCATGAGTGAGCATTTGGTTGACATTGTAGTAACGACCAGAAACAACGCTCCGGTATTGCGGGAAGCTCTAGCTTCCATCGAGAAGCAGATATTTTCGGACTACCAGTGCTATGTCGTCGATGATTGCTCGACGGACGATACGGCTACAATGGTGGAACGCGAGTTTCCTTGGGTTCACATGATCAGGAGCTCCACGCGAAGTGGTCCGTCCAAAAACCGCAACCGTGCCATCGCGTTGGGGAATACCCCATTCATTGTGACCCTTGATGATGACGTCGTTATCACGCCTGACTGGCTCAAAGAAATGGTCGATTTTATATCCTTCAGCTCATCCATCGGTGCCGTAGGGTCTCAGCTCCGCTATTGGCAGTACCCTGATAGGCTAAACGGGATTGGTGGCTTTCTGAGCAATGACGGTTTTGGGGGAGACCTTTTCTTTGATGTTGACTTATCTGAGGTCAAGGGTGTCATTGAGCGACCCATGAGGATTCTGTACGCCTGCAGCGCCGCCATGATTATGCGGCGTGAGGCCTTTGAAAAGGCGGGTCGTTTTGATCCCGCATATTTTTATCTCGCAGAGGATCTAGACTTGGGAATTCGCATGAACTTCTGCGGGTATCTGGTGGTCTATAACCCTAAGGCGGTCGCCTACCATCGTTATCACACTACTGCACGCCGGCTTTCGCCCGGATATGTAGATTACCTGTATCATCGGAATAGCTTTTTGACTCTTTGGAAGAACTTCTCGTTTGCCACCGTTGCGGTGATGTTGCCGGGGTTCTTTTTCCGACTTTTATCTTATCCAATTATTGCCCTTAAGGTCCTCGGCTGGCATTTACTTCATCTAATGAGGGTGGTGAGTCTGCGTAGGAGTATACGTGAGCGCCGGATAGTCGATGAAACCGAGATTCTATCTGTTAACGCGGCAATTTTAGCGCTTCGCCCGGGGGGGGTTGGCTTAACAAAACCGCAGGGGCGTGTGCAACCGTGGAACCGGAGGCTCTTAAGAAAGCTGTTTCGCTCTTACGTATCGGTGCTAGAAAAACTAGGGAGCAACCATCGTGAGCGAGGAGAACAGGACCAGAGGTATGTCAATCACATCATCTTTCAAGTAACCAATATCTGCAACGCACAATGCAAGCAGTGTTTTGTTTTGCATCAATTGAACAAAGACGTCCAAAAGAATCTATCCCTAAATGAGATCGAAAAGTTTTTCACGTCGTTGGGCAGAGTCAGGAACATTGTGTTGGGAGGTGGGGAGCCCTTTCTCAGAAAAGATCTCGACCAAGTGTGCGCATCGTTGGATAAGATCTCGAAGCCAGAGCTCATTACCATCCCGACCAATGGTGCCTATCCTGACATTATTTCACGCAAGGTCCAAAGCATCCTGGAGAAAACGCGAACATCTTTGAAGATATCGCTCTCGTTGGACGGGCTGCCGGAAACGCATGACGAGATCCGCCGCGTACCAGGGTTGTTTGCTAATGTGAAGGAAGCCTACGATAGGCTTGAATTCTTGTACTATCTTTTCTTTCCCCGCTTGAGCCTCCAGGTGAACACGACGGTCTTCGCCGATAACTATGAGCAATTTTCGCAGGTCTTTTCTCTGGTCAAGGAGCAGTTTCCTCTTGCCGGATTTACGTTTGAAGCTATTCGCGGCCACTACGACGAGAATTTGTGCCATCCTGTGAGCGACGAAATGTACCAGGCATTGGTTGACTCAGTGCGTCCGTTAACGGACATTCGTGAATCTGGTCAGTTGGAGCTACATGAACTTGCATTGGAGACCATCCGTCAGCGCAAGCAAGTTGTGCCCTGCATTGGGGGGGCAGACTTCATCGTTCTCGATTTCTTCGGCAATCTCTATCCGTGTGAAATTTTGCCTAGTGTCACCAACATTCGGGATATTAATTATGATTTTCGGCGTGTTTTAGAAGACCCTCGGTGGACCAGCGCTATAGAAGATATTCAAAACGCGAGGTGTCATTGCACGCACATGTGCTTTTTATCCTCCAGTCTAGACGAGGTGAAGAAAAAAGGCCAAAGGGTGTCCCTGCCAAATCCAAAGGTTGGAGTACTGCCTTAATGCTCATCATCAGGAGCGGTCAAGCGTCCATTGGTTCAATGTATGAATAAAGATTCAGTACACCCGGTTATTTCTGTGATTACTCCCTCGCTGAATCAGGGAGCCTTCATAGAGCAGACTATCCGCTCCGTCTTGGATCAAGATTATTCTCATCTTGAATATATAATTATTGACGGGGGCTCCACGGACGAATCTGTTGAGGTGATTCGCAAGTACGCTGATCGTTTGGCTTTTTGGTGTAGCGAACCAGATCGAGGACAAACGGACGCTATCAATAAAGGACTGCGGCAGGCTTCGGGCGAAATCGTTGCCTACCTTTGTAGTGATGACCAATACCTGCCGGGTACGCTGGCCAAGGTTGCAGACCATTTTGCTCAATTTCCTCAAACGAATTGGTTGACCGGATCCTGTAGATACGCCCGTCCGGACGGTACTGCATATACATGGCTTCCGGAGCCACCACCGAAAAATCGCGTAACTCTGGTCTGCGCCCCATGGGGCGTACCCCAGCCTGCTAATTTCTGGCGGCGAGAACTCTTTTCTAAGTACGGCCTGTTCCGAGAGGACCTAGATTATGTGATGGATACCGAATTCCAGGTGCGACTAGCCTTAGCTGGGGAAATGCCATTGATCATCCAAACCGAGCTTGCCTATTCTGTTCTACATCCTGACTGTAAGACGATAAAAGCAGAACACATGCAGTTGCGCGAACAATCTCTGTTCCTGCGTCTTTTTTGGGAACAGTTGACGGCCAAGGAGCGCACACGGGGTAGAATCGCACTCTGTTTCCGCGAATCTGCCATTGCAAGAAAGCTAGGACGAGGCCGTGTGATACAGTATTTCTTGTATGTGAAAGGTCTGCTGAAAGCGCTGAGCATTTCGCCTGCATTGACTATGAGAGGTGTGGGCGGGACCGTGCGAAGACGGATGGGTTTATTAGCAAAGTCTTAGAGACTATGCGCCTGGGCTTCCCGCAGGAATGTCGCGGCGTCCGGCGGCGCAATATATCGATGACACCTTGGATTATGAGGTTGGTTCGATTGTGAAGGTTCTTATAGTCTACCACTCAGGGATGTTGCAGAATGCACTGGCAATTTATCGTGCCCTAGCAGAGAACGGGAGTGTCGAATTAACCGTTGTTGCCCCCGAGCGGGTCGTAGTAGACAGAGTCTATCATCCGTCCGGTTGGTTAGAAGTGAATCGAGGAAGCCATTCCGACGGATATTGCTTGGTGCCTTTGCCGCTCGTTGATCCTAGGAGATATAACTTAGGTTTTGAGAGTGAAGCCCTGCGGCAAGTTATGAAGGATCACCAGGCAGATATTCTCCATGTGTGGGATGAACCGCTCTCGTATTCTCTTCATCGGGTTGCCTGGCTGCGCTTTCCTGCTTCCCTAAAATCAAAAGTGCTCTTCTACGCGTTTGAAAATACTCCACCCAAATTGGGTTTGTTTGGACGGCTTATATGGAAAACAGCATGGACGCAGATAGCGGGAGGCGCTGCCGCCAATAGCGAGGCGCTAAGCCATTTAAGGCAGGCAGGATTTCCAAAGAGTCGCCCCATGGAACAGATCTTTTGGGGGATCTCGACGGAATTGTTCAAACCGATGGATAAGGTCGGACTGAAGCATGATCTGAAGCTGGATTATGATTATATTGTCGGATACGTCGGTCGTCTAATCCCCGAAAAAGGTTTGGCGTGGTTGTTAGCAGCTGTGAAACAGCTTTCTGCCAACGTTCACTGTTTGATTATAGGAAGCGGGCCGATGCGAGGGGAGATTGAGTTATGGTCCGAGCTTCCCAGCCTGGCTGGCCGCGTGCACCTGCTGGATGCCAAGCCTGCAGAAGAATTGCCAAAATACATCAATTGTATGGATGTACTTGCTCTCCCGTCTCTGACAACGGGTCAATGGAAGGAACAATACGGGCGGGTGATAGCGGAAGCAATGGCCTGCGGCGTCCCTGTGGTCGCTTCCGACTCAGGCGCTATTCCCGAGGTTGTGGGTCCCGCAGGCTTGATTGTTCCAGAAGGGGATGTATCCGCGCTAGCGGAAGCATTACAGACAGCTATCTTTCATGAGGAGCGTGCTCGCCTTATACAAGAGGGGTTGCGACGGGCCCAGCAAGAATTGAGCGTCCAGGCTATGAGCCAGAGGCTAGTTGGCTTTTACGAGCGCGTGCTGCGGAGCTAAGAGGGATCACGACGAATGATACCACCGTTAGTTAACAGCATTCAGATGTGAGGATTGCCTTGCCCGACTTTTTTGCACATCTCGGTGCCCTGGTATGAAGATAGGTTTCCGCTTGACAGGAGGAGATGAGTGGCAGGCCGGGATTTCTTATCTCAGCGTCCTTCTTCACGCCCTCAGGCAGAGTTACGAGGACCGTGTCAAGATCTGTCTTTTGGCGCCGGGAAACAAGTCACGTGCGCTAGAGGACCTGAGCCCAATGGCAGACGAGGTTCTTCCGATTCCAACGTTTCGAAGATGGACAATTTCCTGGGGGATAGACTGTGCCATGAAGCGGACATTTTCGCGTGATTTGCTAGGTGCGAGAATCCTTCGGCGGCACAAGATAGATGCCGTGTTTGGGCTGTGTATGCAATGCCGATACGATGGAATTCCCACGCTTTCGTGGGTCTACGACTTCCAACACGTCCACATGCCCGAGATGTTTAGTTTGCAGGAGCGGCTCATGCGGGATTGGGTATTTTCCCAAACGGCGAGGCTCTCGACGCGCATCATTGTGACGAGCGACGCCGTCAAGAAAGATTTCGATTCCTTTTTTCCAAAATACGCGCACAAAGCGAAGGTGCTAAAGACCGCCAGCTACATTCCGCAGTCGGTTTATGAGATCCAGCCACAGTCCATCACCCGTCTGTACCAATTGCCAGAGAAGTTTGTCTATCTGCCAAATCAATTCTGGAAGCATAAAAACCACGAGCTTGCATTTGAGGCTGTCAAGCTGCTCAAAGACCGGGGCATAGAGGTTTTTGTCGTGTGCAGCGGGTATCAAGGAGATTACCGCCATCCGGACTATTTTACCGACCTTTTAAGGAAGGTTTCTGACTGGAGAATAGGAGATCAGATAAAGCTTCTTGGGTTAGTGCCTCGGGATCACGTATTTCAACTGATGCGGCAGAGCGTTTGTGTGCTAAATCCTTCTCTCTTTGAGGGCCTCGGCCTGAGCGTAGATGAGGGACGGTCCATCGGTAAGAAACTCCTCCTATCCGATATCCCGGCTCACCGGGAGCAATGTGCCCCGCAATCTGTGTTCTTTGATCCCAGAAACCTTGAGGACTTGGCTGAAAAGCTCAAGGCGGTATGGCATGATACTCTGCCGGGGCCGCACGCGGAATTCGAGATCGAAGCTCGAGAAAGTTTTCCTCAACGGTCGGCCGCATGCGCCGAATCCTTTATGGCAGTCGTCCGCGAAGTTGCAAGCGGGTAGGTGGTCGTGACGCTGCTTGCCCATAGCGAAATTTTAAGCTGGTACGCTCCCAGGATGCCGAGCCTATTGTTTCCCATTACGGCATCACGTACAATAATTATTTCCTTTACGTCGGGACTCTTGAACCAAGGAAGAACTTGGTCCGTTTGTTAAAAGCCTACGAATTCTTCCGCTCCTCTTATCCGTGCTCTTATCCTTTGGTTTTAGCAGGGAGGCAGGGATGGCTTAATGAGGATCTTTACAAAACATGGGAACGCTCCACTTTTAAAGAGGACATCCGCATCCTGGGGTGCGTTGAGGAGGCGTATCTCCCTTCGCTTTACTCAGGCGCTTTAGCCTTTGTGTATCCTTCACTTTACGAGGGCTTTGGTCTACCGTCTCTAGAGGCTATGGCGTGCGGCACTCCGGTCATTACTTCAAACAATTCTTCCCTGCCTGAGGTTACTGGCAACGCAGCGATTTTGGTGAACCCATTAGAGGTTAAAGAGATAGCGGAGGCCCTAATACGCATTGCGAGTGATTGTTCCCTTCAAGAGGATCTGAGGCAAAAAGGGCTCCAACGGGCTAAACTCTTTAGCTGGAGGGAAACTGCTAAGAGGACCTTAAGAGTTTATGAGAGTGTTTTAAACGGGGGTTAAATGTTGCAACGATCCCGGTAGAGAAGGAAGGCATCTCCCATGGATGACTTAAAAAGGGCTCTCATTACGGGGATTACCGGACAGGATGGCTCCTACTTGGCCGAGTTTCTTTTGGATAAAGGCTATTCGGTATACGGTATGGTGCGGCGGTCAAGCACGGAAAACTTCGAGCGGATCAGTCCCATAAAGGACCGGATTACTCTGGTCCAAGCTGATCTTTTGGATCAGCTTTCGCTCATCCGTGTACTGGAGGAGGTCCAACCCAATGAGGTCTATAACTTTGGTGCCCAGTCTTTTGTTCCCACCTCTTGGCAGCAACCCGTTTTGACAGCCGAATTTACCGCTTTGGGTGTGACGCGTTTGCTCGAAGCCATTCGGCTTGTAGATAAAAAGATAAAATTTTATCAGGCCTCTAGCAGCGAGATGTTTGGGAAAGCGAGGGAGACTCCTCAAAACGAGAGAACCCCATTTTATCCCCGGAGTCCTTATGCTATTTCTAAAGTTTATGGCCATTGGATCACTGTGAACTACCGCGAAAGCTACGACCTCTTTGCAGTTTCTGGAATCTGCTTTAACCATGAGTCTCCTCGTAGAGGCAAAGAGTTTGTAACAAGAAAAGTCACTTACGGTGTGGCGCGGATCAAGATGGGGTTGCAGGAGAAACTCCTTCTTGGGAATTTAGATGTCAGCCGTGATTGGGGTTTTGCCGGAGATTATGTGGAGGCGATGTGGCTGATGTTACAGCAGGAGAAACCGGACGACTTTGTGGTTGCTACGGGAAGAAGCCGGACTGTAAGAGAGCTAGTAGAGTTGGCTTTTTCTCATGCGGGGCTCGATTGGAAGGATTACGTGGTTATCGATCCAAAATTGCTACGGCCCGCCGAGGTAGATCACCTTGTTGGTGATGCCTCCAAGGCTAGACGAATGTTGGGGTGGAAACCTAAGGTTTCGTTTTCCGAGCTTGTCCACATGATGGTGGACGAGGATATCAAGAGGCTGAAAGGGTCCTTTGCATAATGCGCGCCTTGATTACCGGAGTTAGTGGTTTTGTAGGATCTCATCTGGTTGAGGACTTGATCCGAAGCGGTTTTGAGGTCTTTGGTGTCGCCGAAATCGAAGGCCGACGGCTGCTGGAAGAAAACTTGGGGGATAAGATATCGTTCTTTCCATGTGACATCTGTAATACACGGAGACTGGGAGAGATCCTTCAAGAGGTAAGACCGGACCAGATCTTTCACTTGGCAGGGGTAAGTTTTTTGCCCCAAGCCGATACCAATCCTGAAAGGGTGTTTCGGGTCAATTTTCATGGAACACTGAGTCTCTATGAAGCTGTTAGGAAGAGCACTTTCAGTCCTAAGATCCTTTTTGTAGGATCGGCCCAAGAATATGGACTTGCATTTAAGGAGGGGAAGCCGGTCAATGAGGATTGTCCCCTGAAACCTATGGATTCTTACTCGAGCAGCAAGGCCGCAGCAGATCTGTTATCTTTCCAATATTTTTATGGTTTCGGTTTAAAGATTGTTCGAGTTCGTCCTTTCAATCATACGGGCCCTGGTCAATCGGAGCAGTTTGCCTGTTCGAGTTTCGCAAAGCAGATAGTAGAGATTGAGTTCGGCAGGAAAGAAGCAAAGCTCTATGTGGGAAATCTGGAAGTCATGAGAGACTTCCTGGATGTACGGGATGTGGTTCGAGCCTATGGGCTTGCTTTGGGGAACGGTAAGATAGGGGAAGTTTATAATATTTGTTCTGAGAAGTCTGTGAGCATTAGGGAGATCCTCACTTTTCTTCTGCAGCACTCTCGCAAGCCGATTGAGGTGATACAGGATTTAGGCCGGAAAAGGGGTCTAGAGATTCCCGCAATGTTCGGGGACTGTAGAAAATTCAAAGCCGATACGGGCTGGCAAAGTACGATTCCACTTGAGCAAACCCTTGAAGATCTGCTCAATTACTGGCGCAAGGTTTTTAGTTCGTCCTCTGATATTGGTTGATAAAACGCAACTGAGGGTCCTCTAAAGTTGAGGCCTTCTTGAGGCTCTCTATGAGCCTCAGCTTACTGGACTCTTGACGGCATAAGCGATGACCCTATTTTTTTCCCCGCTGTTTGCTACGCTGGTAGTTTTTATTTTTGGCGCCGTCGTCGGCAGCTTTCTCAGTGTTTGCAGGGTCCGTAGAGGATTGTCTTCGAGGAGCCGATGTCGTTGTCATTGCCACCCCTTGGGAGGAATTCAAAAGCATATCACCCGAGAGCCTGAGTCGCCAAAGCACTCGTCGAGTCTTGATAGATTGTTGGCGACTTCTGGACCCCGAAGCGTTTGAAACGGTTGTGGAGTTTGTAGCTTTAGGTGTTGGACCAACGTAAAAAATTAAAAGGGGACTACATGAACTGGAAAGGACTCAAAGTTCTAGTGACGGGGGGCGCATCTTTCATTGGCTCCCACCTGGTGGATGCTCTGGTAAAGAGAGGAGCAAGAGTTCGTGTTGTGGACAACTTGAGTAGCGGAAAGATAGAAAATATTCGGGGGCACGTGAAGGCAGGGAAAGTCGCTGCCGTATCGTATTTGAGATCTTTTATGGTAAACTGACTGCCAATAACGTAGTGGACCATATGCCCACTGGTGTGCTGTTATGCAGGCGAGTCGAAACAAAAAACAAACAGTAGGGTATTCCGAATATCAAGGACTGCTGAATGCCTTTGTGGAGGCGGTCCAGCAAGCCCTTGGAGAAGAACTGGTGTCCGTTGTCCTGTATGGCTCGGTGGCGCGGGGAACAGCAAGGCCTGAGAGCGATGTGGATTTGTTGCTCGTCATTCGGGAAGCTCCGGCAGGATATCGGAAGCGACTTCAACCCCTGTTGCCTGTCCTTAGAGAGTTGCGCAAGCATCCATGCTGGGTGGCGCTTGAAGAGCAAGGATTGACGCCGTTCCTGAGTGTACTTATGCTCTCCTTGGAAGAAGCCAAGGAAAATCACTATTTTCACCTGGACATGGTTGAGGACGCAAGAATTCTGGTGGATAGGAATAGTTTCTTCCAGGGCAAATTGCAGAGCCTCCAGCAAAGGTTAAAGGAGCTGGGCGCGAAGAAGATTCGGAGGAATGGAGGTTGGTACTGGGACCTCAAACCGGACCTGAAGTTGGGGGATGAGGTTATTTTGTGAAAAACACGCGAGAGGAGGGGCTTCGACAAAAGCGAGGGGTAGGTGACCCGATGGTTCTCCAGAAAATCGAGGAAATCTCTTTATGGCTTGCCGAGTCCAGAGCGCCGTCTTTTTACTCCTTACCACGGCCGATGTCCACAGGAGGTGTTTGAAGATGCATTCCAGACAAGAGGTCCACTTAGAACCGATCCAGCAAGTTGATGAGGCGATTATCCGGGAAGTGATTCGCCGAATTGTCACCACCGTAGATCCGCAACGCATCATTCTATTTGGCTCCCATGCCTATGGCACTCCCCACCAGCAGAGCGACCTGGATCTCTTGGTCGTAATGGAATCTCCCTTGCCCCGCTACCGACGAGCGGTCCCCATCTATCAGGCACTGGCGGGACTTTTGATCCCAAAAGATGTGCTCGTCTATACACCGGAGGAGATCGAGGTCTGGAGCGATGTTCCAGAGGCTTTCCCCACCAGCGTGGTACGTCAAGGGAGAGTTCTCTATGAGAAAAACAAAGAATGACCTGGTCCGGGGATGGCTGGAGAAAGCCCGGCGCGATCTCGTTATTGCTCAAAGGGAATTAACCTCGGCCCGGCCTTTTACCGACATTGCATGTTTCCACGCCCAGCAGGCTGCTGAGAAATATCTGAAGGCCTATCTGATTTGGCATAGCATCCCCTCCCCGAGAACGCATGCGCTGGAAGACCTTGCTTTGCTGGCCGCTCAACAGGATGCCGCCTTCCTAGCGCTTAAAGACAGGGTTGTTGTGTTGACGCCCTACGCTGTAGAGGCCCGCTATCCAGAGTTGGAAGAGCCGCTGTTAGATGACGCGCGGAAAGCGGTTGAGATCGCCCATGAGGTTGAGTCCATGGTCCTTGGGAAATTGCCTGTCACGTTGAAGGGAGAAAAGCAGGAATAGCGAATAGGAAACCACATGGACTGGAAAGGACGTAAGGTTTTAGTCACGGGGGGCGCATCTTTCATTGGCTCCCACCTGGTGGATGCTCTGGTAAAGAGAGGAGCAAGAGTTTGTGTTGTGGACAACTTGAGTAGCGGGACGATCGAGAACATCAAGGAACACGTCGAGGGGGGAAGGGTCGAGTTTCTCAAGGAAGATCTTGTTGCCTCCGGGGTGATTAGCCGCGTCATGGCCGGGATGGAGATTGTTTTTCACCTTGCGGCGGACCATGGAGGGCGCGGTTACGTGGATCTGCATCAGGTCGAGTGCTCTACCAATTTGATCCTGGACGGAATGATATTTAGGACTGCCCGCGAAATAGGCGTGAAAAAAGTCGTTTATGCCTCCTCCGGGTGCGTCTATCCCAATCACATGCAGATGAACCCCGACGAAGAGCTCTACCTTACCGAGGATATGGTCGGCCCGCCGTATGATGCGGATAATATGTACGGGTGGGCCAAGCTCATGGGAGAACTTACTCTCAAATCCTACTACAATCAATTTGGCATGAAGTCAGCGAGCTGTCGTTACTTTACAGTATATGGTCCGCGTGGCGTGGAGAACCATGCGGTAATCGCCATGATCGCCCGGGCCTTTATCGGCGAGGACCCATTTGCAGTTTGGGGCACCGGGGAGCAGGTGCGCAACTGGACCTACATTGATGATATCGTATCCGGTACTATCCTGGCGGCAGAGAAAATTGACAACGCCGCGGCTATCAATCTAGGAACGATGGAGCGCATCCGGGTGATGGATGCCGTCGAGGAGGTTCTGCGCTATACAGGTCATAAGGCGCGTGTCGTCGTACAACCCGAAATGCCGACCGGCCCGCTCAATCGGGTGGCGGAGAACAGGCTCGCTCGACAACTCCTTGGTTGGGAACCCAGAACGCCGTTCATGAAGGGCCTGCACCAAACGATTGACTGGTACTTTGCCGGCAAGGACCGTGAGCGAGTGCGGGCGATCCTGGGCAGGATGCTGACGGAACGATGAATCTTTCGCCCGCTCTTCTTTTGATTTCCTCGGTGGTTTTTATTTTTGGCGCCGTCGTCGGCAGCTTTCTCAATGTTTGTATCGCCCGTTTGCCAAAGGGAGAGTCCATCGTTTCACCCCCCTCCCACTGTCCTCTGTGCAAGACCCCCATTGCCTTTTATGATAACATTCCCTTAATCAGCTATCTCCATCTGCGGGGCCGCTGCCGCTCCTGCGGAGAAAGAATCTCCCCGCGCTATTTTGTAGTAGAGTTTTTGATGGCGGTCTTGGCCGTGCTTTTGTTCAGCCGTATAGGCCTCGGACTCGCTTTTTTTGTGAACTTTGTCCTGGTTGCCGCCCTTATTGTCATCACTTTTATTGATTTGGATGTTAGAATTGTGCCGGACGTCATCAGCCTCCCTGGCATCGGCCTGGGTCTCATTTCGTCAATAGTCAATAGTCAATGGTCAATGGATTATTCGGCAATCGTGCCGTCCCCGGTTAGCTCGTTGCTTGGGATTCTTGTTGGCGGTGGCTCTTTACTCCTTGTAGCTTGGACATACCAGTTTTTTACCGGTATAGAGGGCATGGGGGGTGGGGATATCAAACTCCTGGCCATGATCGGCGCCTTTTTGGGCTGGCCTTCTATTCCTGTGACGCTATTTTTCGCCTCGTTAATCGGCTCCATCGTAGGGGTTGCCTTCATGCTAAAGAAGGGAGTGGATAGCAAATATGCGCTTCCTTTTGCCCCCTTTCTCTGCTTTGGCGCTCTCGTTTACCTTTTTTTCGGCAAACTGTTAATTGCGCTTTACCAACCTCTTGGTTAAAAAGCTATCAGGCTGTGGTAATGATTCTGCTGAAAAACCCCCTATCAAGCCGGTTCGTCATTCTGAGCAAAGCGAAGAATCTCGTGTTTTCCAAGACTTGAGACCCTTCACTTCGTTCAGGGTGACATTCAGGGGCCATTCTTCAGTGGAATCGGTAATGAGTCATCGAGCTCTGATTTGGTGAACGAGCTGGTGAAAAGATGATAGCTTTGGACGAAAATGATGACATTTTATGCAAAACTGACATTTCTTGTCATATTGTGCGCTAGTTTGTCGGTATGCGATATTGTGCGTCGTTTAGTATCTTACTGATTTATAAAGAGTTTCGTTAATAATAGGTCTGTGGTGCATATTGGCACGTTTTTGGCTTTCCGATTATACCATGTTCCTTTTCAATCAGGGTTTGTGGGATAAATCTCGGAGCAAGAGATCGACTCAGTTACAGCCAAAAGGTCAAAAAGGGGTAATCATGAAAAAGTTTGGATACAGCCGTGCGGCTTCCGGATTCACTTTACTAGAGCTAATTGTGGCGATAGGGATAGCATCAGTCGTTATGGGAATCGCTGTCCCCAGCTTTCTGTCCTGGATGCCGACACTTAGGCTCTCGTCAGGGGCGCGGCAAGTTGCGATGGATTTACAGGTTGCTCGGATGAAGGCCATATCCCAAAACGTCAAATACCGGCTAAACTTTGTCACTGCGACCTCTTATACTTTTGAAAAAGATGCGGACAATAACGGCGTGTTCGATAGTCCGGCCGAGAGCGGCCCTTTTAGTCTCCCTGATGGGATCACGGTTACAGCGACAGGTGCTTTGGCGTCGGAGTTTCAGCCGCGTGGGACCGCCAACGTTGCTAGTGAGATAACTCTGCAAAACGGGAATAGCGAGACCAAGAAGGTGCAAGTTGCGGTTGTCGGGCGGGTGAAACTCCTCTGAACATGGGGAATGAGGATAATCCTATGAGCCCAATAACCGTAAACAGTGCAACAGAGGGCATGAAATTCTTCAAAAGGCATTTCCCCAGGGGAAAAATAAACCAAGCCAAAGGTTTTACCCTCATAGAGGTTTTGGTGGCCATGTCCATTTTTGCTATCGCTGTTCTCGGGCTGGCGATTGGCGCGACCACAGTGATGCAGGCCAACCAAACAGGTTTATACACTACCGTTGCGACTAACCTGGCACAGGATAAATTGGAAGAGCTAAAGGCAAAGACGGCGGCGCTTATCGATAATACCGGCAGTCCGGAAAATAATATCACCGTTTCGGGAGTGCCGGCGAAATTCAACCGTTCGTGGGCGGTGACCCCAGACTCTCCCGCGGTAGGGGTCAAGCGGATTGATGTCACGGTGACTTGGACCGACCACACCAGCCACACTATGACCGTCTCCTCGGCAGTTAAACAGTAAGGCTAGTCAATGGTCAATCGTCAATCGTTAACGGCAGGGATAAAGGCCTTTCACCTCACGCCTCACGCCTTACGGCTTGCGTCCCCCAAGGGTTTCACGATCGTAGAACTTTTAGTTTCTATCCTGCTGACCTCCATCATCATGACGGCGGTTTACAGTGTCTATCGGGTACAGACCCATTCCGCGAAGGTCCAGGAGAGCCGCCTCGAGGCACAGGAATACGCCCGGTCGGTGCTCGATATGATGGTGCGTGAAATCAGGAACGCGGCGTATAATCCTCTGAGTGCTACCAATGGGACCAACTGTGCGGGAGGTTCGTCTGGCGTCCCAAGTGTTGTCACTGCCACTGCAACGTCCATCCGCTTTACCTATGATTTTCAGAATACTGCCGGAAGCACATCTACGCCGGATGGGCTGTGCAATGGTCCTGACGAAGATATCACCTATACTTATACGACTGGCTGCGCAGCAGGATTTGGAGACGTTACCAGAAATGGGAGTGGCAATCCATTGACCAACTGTAATGTGACTAGTTTTAGCCTAAGTTACTTTAAGCAGGACGGTACCCCACTTACTTCCTTCCCTCTTAGCGCGGCGGATTGCCTCACCATTCAGAGAGTGAATATCACATTAATTGTTCAGTCACTAAAACCAGATGCGGAGTTCGGCGGCCAACTTACCGTCACAATGACCTCCAATGCCGACTTGCGCAATCGGGGGCTGCCGTCATAAGGAAGTCAATAGTTAATGGTGAATAGCAAATGGTGATCGGCTATAACGATTTACGAATAACGATTAACAATAATGCGGAGGGATTTATGAAGGCGAGGTTAAAGAGTAATCAGGGGATCGCGATGGTGGTGGTCCTGGCAATCATGGTGATTCTCTTGTCCATCACCGGAGCGTCTCTGCTCTTAAGCGGGCTCAATCTAAAAACAGCCAGCAATCTCAGGACTGGAGGCGGCGCTATCCATGCTGCTGACGCGGCTGTTCATCACGCCCTTTCCGTGATCCCAGCAGGCACCACCTTTAGTTATAGCACCGACGTTAACAGCCCGACGAGTGTGGTTACCGCGACTTCTTTCAACGGCTACAGTTATACCGTAACGGCAACTAACGATTCAGCCAGCCCCGGTGGAAACACGCGAGCAATTCTTATATCGGCAGCGACGGGTCCTAACAACTCCGTGAGGAAGGTTAGGGCCTATATCGGGAGATCAAGCACTTCCTGGGTTCCCCCCGGCACAATTTACATCCCCGGTGGCTCCAGCTCAGATGCGGATTTCAACACATCCGGAACCTTTTTTGTTACGGGCACGGATACAAGCTATTCGGCTGACGGCAACAACGACGGCAGAGCCGACAGCACGAGTGCAGGCCCTAACTCGGCCATCTACGGCGTGGCACCCCTATACGACTCGATGGTTAGCGAGTTTCTGAGTAGTCTTAGCAGCAGTGAGAAGTCCAAGGTGCAAGGTCTCGGCTATAATGCTTCTACCTCTCCAGTGACGCCGAGTGTTTTCAAAAGCACTACTTCTTTCAGCGTGACGGATTTAGCAACCAACTTTAAGAACCAAGCCGGCGCAGTCCAGTATCTTAGCGGTCTTACGCGCAACTCCACTACTTGTCCGACGCCTCCGTCCAACCCGATCTCATCCAGCTGTGTCTTCGGCACTGATGCCGCACCCCAGATCACCTATATCAAGGCCGACACAGGTAACATCAAGTTTGACTCTAATAGCACCGTTGTGGGAAGTGGGGTCCTAATCTTAGAAGGTAAGGCGAATATTTTTGGTAACTTTGAGTTTCACGGATTAGTCATCAGTTTGGCTTCAGGACCCAGAGGAGATGAGAGTACTGAGGACAAGCTTAAGCTCAAGTTCAAGAACAATGCGCGGGTCTTTGGCGCTGTCCTGCTCGGACCTACCGGGGATGACCTCAAATTCGATATCAAAGACAACGCGGCCATCTACTATAGCAGCCAGGCCTTAAGCCTAGTTAACACCAACTGGGGCTCTGTGACCCCCCAGTCTGCCAAACTCATCGCCTGGCAAGAGGTCATGCAGTAAGCTTTTTCGATGTAGTTCGCGAAGAAGCTGTGAGCGACCTTAATAAATAAATCAACAGAGGCCAGCTAAACTAAATGACCCCTAATGAAATCATTGGGGGTCACGCTGTTTTCCCCAGCCTGCCAGACCAGAGTTATTCCCTTGTAAGAAGTGATGCAATAAACTTCCGCTGATTTTTAATCCCTTCGCAAAACTCCAAATCCAACTTTCATTGTTGTGTGACATTTATTGTTACTATAGTCACCTTACGTAATCTCGCCTCGGTTAATAAATAATCTGACCTATTGAATTTACGGGGCTTTTTCTACTGGCATGCTTTTGGCTTATAGCGAATGCCAGGAGATGAGGTTTTATGAAAAATCCTTTAAAAAATTCTCAGGGGATGGCGCTGGTTGTGATTATTTTTGTTGGCGCCATTCTTTTAACATTAACCGGGGCTAGTCTGCTTTTTAGCAGCCTGGATCTTAAGGCGACCAGCGCTCTGAAGGACGGGACTATTGCCCTTCAGGTCGCTGATACCGGGATACACCACGCATTGGCATTGATCCCTTCCGGGGATACGTTTCCATACAGTTCAACGACGGAAGTCGTGCCCTCGACTGCTCACCCTAGTATTACCGGCTTCAGCTATTCGGTTACGGCGATCAATACTAACGGAGGGACGCAAGCGATACTGACATCGACTGCGCAGGGGCCCAACGGGACCAGGAAAGTGGTTGTGGCTTATGTGGGTCGG
>Ga0082335_1001461_pt1 | contig 49960 bp, 45 predicted proteins | sample Subgrocontami58m_FD_72375 | JGI IMG/M metagenome (GOLD analysis project Ga0082335, IMG submission 72375) | Subsurface groundwater microbial communities from S. Glens Falls, New York, USA - GMW37 contaminated, 5.8 m (SPADES assembly) (version 2) ... | reverse complement strand
CAGGGGCGTGAACCAACTCGGCAAGCTCATTGAAGGGGTCCACTTCCAGGACGGAACTGTCAGGGAGACATCAGTAGGGATCGCCGCCTGACCCCTCATACACCACATTTGACAATAGCTCCGGCCACAACCCGCGCATGCTTCCTCACAAATGTAGTGATAAGGGAGCGGAGGATTGGTGACATAAGAAGAAAGGGAGTTCCTTGTAGCGTTTTCTTTACTAGGGTATTAATATAGTTCGTATAGTCTATTAACTAAGTTAAAGGTGGTAGTAGTAGTGATAGGGAATGCGCGGATAACTGTGGTAGCTGGAAAAGGTGGAAAAGGAAGTGTTGGCTTCCGTAGGGAGAAGTTTGTGGATAAGGGGGGGCCAGATGGAGGGGATGGAGGAAAAGGTGGTGATGTGTATTTGGTTGGAAGGCAAGGGTTGAATGACCTTGGTGCTTTGCGCGTTAGGAGACTTTTTGAAGGTGAGGATGGAAACCCTGGAGCTGATGGGAAGAAATATGGGAAAGCTGGGAAAGATGTGTTGGTGGAAGTTCCGATAGGAACGGTTGCGTGGGAGGACAAGGGTGGGAAAGAGAGGAGCGCGGTTGGGGAGGTAAGTCGGGAGAACGCGAAGTTGCTCGTAGCAGAGGGAGGACAAGGAGGACGGGGTAACGTGAAGTTTGCATCGTCTACGAACAAGGTCCCATTCCTCGCTGAGGAGGGTGAACCAGGAGAGTCTAGAGATCTCTATTTGGCCTATTGGCCGTTTGTTGACGTTGCTGTGATTTCTCTTCCGAGCGCTGGCAAATCCCAGCTTTTACGCTCCGTTTCCAAGGCATTTCCAGACGTGAAGGACTATCCTTTTTCTACGCGTGAACCGGTATTCGGGTCTGTGGAGGTTGGATGGGGAGTGTTCACAATTATAGAGATCCCATCCCTGTGCGAAGGATCCCATGAGGGCAAGGGTCTTGGGGACAGCTTTTTAACGTGTGCCATGCGCGCCAGGATCATACTCCTCCTCATAGACGGAACGACGGCTGACGCGGCTGTGGATGTGACGTTGCTGCTGCGAGAGCTTCGCTTGTATGACGCGGAGCTTATCGGGAAGCCGGTCTTTGTTGCAATCAATAAGATAGATTTGCTTGAGGTCTCGGAACGTCTATCAGAGCTGCGTCAAGCTGTCTGGGAAACGTCGCCGTCAGTCTATACCATCTCTGCCCTTACTGGTGAGGGACTGGAAGCGATGAAGAAGGGCCTGGCCAAGGTATTGGAGACCATCCCCGTCCTACACGTAGAGTCGCCGGCGCCTGTGGTGAAGCGACTTCGTAGGGCGGAGCCTCATCCTACCGTGACCAGGGACGGTGAGTTCTTTGTAGTGGCCTCTCCCAAAGCTGCCCGCATTGCCGAGGCAAGTGACTTTCAGGTGTTCCGCGCACGGCTTCAGTACCGCAAGGAGTTGGAGAAGTTGGGCGTGCTGGATGCCTTGATAAAGGCTGGCGTCAAGTCCGGCGACCCGGTGCGCATCGGCAAAGTGGAGTTGGAGTGGGAGTGACATGCGCATCGGCCTCTTCGGTGGTACCTTTGACCCCATCCACCTTGCGCACCTGGTCCTGGCCGAGGAGGCCCGCGAGCGCCTTAACTTGACCTACGTTCTCTTCATGCCCACCGGCGACCCGTGGCTGAAGCGCGAGAAGCCCAAGACCGCCGGCGAGCAGCGGCTGCGCATGGTGGAGCTTGCCGTGGCGTCCAATCCCTTCTTCTTCGTCTCGGACATGGAAGTACGCAGGGCAGGACCTACCTACACGGTGGATACGCTGGAAGCTTTGCGCCAGAACCTGAACCCCAGCGATGAGATTTGCTTTCTGCTCGGCATGGACTCGTTGCTGGACCTACCCCGCTGGCATGAGCCAGGGCATGTCCTAGAGATGTGTACGCCTGTGGCCTTCCGCCGGCCAGGCGCAACTGAGCAGCGGCTGGAGGCCGTCAAAAGCGAATTCCCGCTGCTGGGCGATAAGCTGAAGCTCATGGACGCCCCGCTGCTGGAGATTAGCAGCACCGGCATCCGGCAGCGTGTTGCCCAGGGCCGCTCTATCCGCTATCTTGTCCCTGAGCAGGTTGAAGGGTTCATACGCGAGAGCGGTCTGTACAGATGATGTTTCCCTCTCCTAAAGGGAGTGGGTTCACACCGTAAGTAGCGGAGGTTACTCGTGCCCAGAATTATCCTAAACCAAGCCCAGGCCCAAGAGGTGGCGACCATCTTGCTGGACGAGGAAGCGGTGCTCATCCGTCCGGATAAGCCGTTCACCTTTGTGTCCGGCGTCGTCAGCCCGGTGTACTGCGACCTGCGTATGTTGAATCGAAGTCCCAAAGGCCGCCGCCGCGTATCAGAGCTGCTGGCAGAAGGCGTGCAAGCTCTGTGCGGCGCGGACTCGCCCGATGCAGTGGCGGGCGTCGCCACTGCCGGCATCCCCTGGGCCGCCTGGGTGGCCGACGTACTGAACAAGCCCATGTCCTACGTCCGTGACGCTCCAAAGGCCCATGGACGCGGCCAGCAGGTGGAAGGCGGCCTCCGCCTTGCCCAGTCTGCCGTTGTCGTGGAGGATCTGACCAGCACCGGGGCCAGCGCCATCACCGCCGTGGACGGCCTGCGCGACCTGGGCGTCCGCGCCGACTACGTGGTGAGCATCTGCACCTACGGCTCCGCAAGGGCGGACCGCAACTTCAGCGCCGCCTGGGTCCACGCCGCATCCCTGTGTACCGTCGGCACGGTGCTGGATGCGGCCCTGGCCGGCGAGCGCATTAGCCCTGACGCGCACCGACTGGTGAAGGACTGGCTGGCAACGGGGCCTATGAGCCGGTAATAATCCTGGAAAGTAATCAGCAAGAAAGGGGCGGGTCAGTGAGCCGCCCCTTCTTTATGCCTAACCGAGAGTTGTGATGGGCAGAAGGCAGAGAGTATAGTCAGCATATTCTGTTCAATGGACGTGGAGTCGCTTGCATGAAGAAGCTAATAGTTGCCGCAGTTCTGGTCGCAGCGCTTTTTGTCCTTTCAGCTTGTCAGGGTACCGCTGGTGTGCAGGGGCCTAAAGGGGATACAGGGCCAGCACCGTCTCCCGACGAATTGTCAAAACTTGTGAATGAGGCTATCAGTCAGCATCTTAACGAGCTACGGGGGCCCCAAGGGCCAATCGGTCCACAAGGCGAAAAAGGGCCAGCACCGTCTCCCGACGAATTGTCAAAACTTGTGAATCAAGCCATCAGTCAGCGTCTTGATGAGTTACGGGGGCCCCAAGGGCCAGCCGGTCCGCAAGGCGACAGAGGCCAAAAGGGAGATCAAGGGCTGCAAGGGCCAAAGGGTGACAAAGGTGATTCGGGCCCTATTGGCGTTGCAGGGCCAGCAGGTTCGATGGGATTACAAGGTCTCAAAGGAGATACGGGGCCAATTGGTCCAACAGGACCAGAGGGACCCAAAGGCGACAAAGGTGATATTGGCGTGGTCGGCCCTGTCGGGCCTCAAGGGCCGGTTGGACCCAAAGGTGACCCGCTACTGGTGGTGTCTAGACCAGATGTGCTCCCTAATAATACCATCGTTGACGGAGTATGGCGGGTGGGAACCGACGTTCAACCGGGCCTGTGGTGGACAAAGACAGCGGGTTGCTATTGGGCGAGATTGAAGGGGTTTGGAGGAACTGTTAGCGAAATAATAGCCAACGACAATACGTCTGGGCCGAGCTATGCAAGGATTTCAGCCACGGACGTTGGATTTGAGTCCACCCGATGCATTACATGGACTCGCGTTGGGGACTAGTGGCTGAATTCATTAAGGAACGATGTTACGTGGAGCATCGGGCATAGGTCATCATGGGCCAGCGGATCAAGCTGGTGCATGGAGGGGGCAATGGTAACGGCTAAACCTACCCCACTAGATACGCAACAGATCATGGCGGCAAATGCTGATCTGCAAGATCGGCTCTTCAACGAGGGCGTTCACCTTGTGTATGACGAGGACGGAGATACCCTTCTGATCGCTATCGGGGAAGGCAAGCTCGCGATCACGAAATCATCTGTGGGCGGCGTCTATTTGCGGGTTGAACCTGAAACGTTCAAGATCCTTGGGTGTACAATTCTAGCCTTTGCCTCAGATTTCCTTGCCAAGAATAAGCTGATGAGGAAGGCGTTCCCAGATGCATTGACTGCTATGAAAGCATCGGATGGTAAGATAGACCTTGTGGGGAAGGATGCGCAAAAAGCGAAAGCGCTGTTTGAAATCGTTCTAAACGCATCATAGGCTAGGGACAATAAAAGGAAAGGCAGACCGCTAGCGGCCTGCCTTTCCTTTTATCTTGCAAGACCTCTCTTACACGTCCAGGTTCTTCACGTACTTGGCGTTGGTCTGGATGAAGTTGCGGCGCGGCTCAACGGAGTCGCCCATGAGCAGGTCAAAGGTCTGGTCTGCGGCCAGGGCGTCCTCGGAGCTGACTTGCAGCAGAACGCGGCGCGCCGGGTCCATGGTGGTCTCCCAGAGCTGCTCCGCGTTCATCTCACCCAGGCCCTTGTACCGTTGCACCGTGTAGTTGCCACGGTCGGACAGGCGCTCCGTTACCTCTGCCAGGCTGTCCCAGGCAACGTTCTCCTCGGTTCCCTTGTTGGCGCGCTGCACCGTGTAGGGTCCGCCTTGGACGATCCTGCCGGCCTCCGGGTACAGGTCAAAGCAGCGGCGCACGCGGTCGTGGGAGAGATCGCTGAGGTGCAGGACGTGCTTCTTGTCCTCGGGCAGGATCACCTCCCAGGAAGCGCCTCCGTCCAGCACATCGGCCATGCGGCTGTAGGGGAGCTTCTTCTCCTCTAGCATCTCCTCTACTAGCTTTGACGTGAACCCTTCGTGCAGTGCGCCAGCCCGGAGCTGGTTCGCAGCCGCCGTGCCCAAGAGCGGCAGCAGCAGGTCGTGGGGAATGCCTTCGGCCTCTTCGTCCGTCTTCAACAGCGCTGCGAACCGTTTGAGGGCCTCCAGCGCCTTGTACAGGCCCACGCCTTCCAGCGTCGCCCCTCCGCTTGCCGACGTCACTTTCAGATTGGACATCCGCTGCTGGGCCGCGTACCGTTCCATCTCGTCATCGGAGTACAGCCACTGCTCGTCCTTGCCCTTGGCCACGCGGTACAGTGGCGGCTGGGCGATGTACAGATAGCCGTCCTCTACCAGGGGCCGCATGTGACGGAAGAAGAAAGTAAGGATCAGCGTGCGGATGTGGGAGCCGTCCACGTCCGCGTCGGTCATGATGATGATCTTGTGATAGCGCAGGCCCTTGATGTCAAAGCCTTCAGGCTGGGCTGGGCCGTCACCGTTCCCGTTGCCTTCCACCATGGCCGCGATGCGGGAGTGGAACTTAGTGCCCAGGGCCGTGATCATGGCGCGGATTTCCTCGTGGCCCACCATTTGCTCTTCGCGGGCCTTCTCCACGTTAAGGATCTTGCCCTTCAGCGGGAGGATGGCCTGGAATTTGCGGTCGCGGCCCATCTTGGCCGAGCCGCCGGCGGACTCGCCCTCCACCAGGAACAATTCGCTGCGGGCCGGGTCACGTTCCTGGCAGTCGGCCAGCTTGCCCGGCAGGGAGCCGCCGTCCATGGCGTTCTTACGCTGGACCAGCTCGCGGGCCTTGCGGGCGGCCTCCCGCGCTCTCTGGGCGGTGAAGCTCTTGTCCAGGATGCGCTGGGCGTCCCTGGGGTGCTCCTCCAGCCAGTACTCCAGGCCTTCGGAGACGGCAGTCTCCACCTGGCCCTTCACCTCGGCGTTACCCAGCTTTGCCTTGGTCTGTCCTTCAAACTCAGGGTCTATGAGTTTGACGCTGATGACCGCTGACAGCCCCTCGCGCACGTCATCGCCGCTGAGGTTGGCGTTGTCGTCCTTCATCAGTTTCTTCTTGCGGCCGTAGTCGTTCAACGCCTTGGTCAGGGCCGTGCGAAAGCCCGTCAAGTGCGTGCCGCCGTCGGGCGTGTAGATGCAGTTGGCGAAAGAGTAGGTCAGCTCGGAGAAGCCGTCGTTGTACTGCAAAGCGGCTTCAATGACGGTGTTGCCAACGGATTTCTCAATGTGGATAGGCTCGGCGTTGAGCACCTGCCGGTCCTTGTTGAGATGCTCCTGCACAAAGCTGATGATGCCCTTCTCAAAGTGGAACCGATCCTGATAGACCGCAGCTCCCTTAGCCCGGTGCCACAGGCTGGTGAACTCAATGGTCAGGCCCTTGTTCAGGTAGGCCATCTGGCGGAAGCGCTGGATCAGGGTGTCGTAGTCGTAGTCAAGCTCGTGGAAGATTTGCACGTCGGGCAGGAATGACACCGTTGTGCCGCGGCCTTCCGCATCGCCCAAGTCCTCCATCGGCCCCTGAAGTTTGCCGCGAAGGAAGGAGACGCGGTAGCGATGGCCGTCGCGGACTACTTCGGTGTGCATCCACTGGGACAGGGCATTGACCACGGATGCGCCCACGCCGTGCAGTCCGCCGGAGACCTTGTACGCGCCGCCGCCGAACTTTGCGCCGGAGTGCAGCGTGGTGAAGATGGTCTCCAGGGCGGGCCGCTTGGTGACTGGATGGATGTCCACAGGGATGCCCCGCCCGTTGTCCGTGATCGTGACGCTGCCGTCCTCATAAAGCATGATGAGGATGTGGTCGCATACGCCTGCCATAGCCTCGTCCACGCCGTTGTCCACGATCTCGTAGATCAGGTGGTGCAGTCCCCGCTGGTCGCTGCTGCCGATGTACATGCCCGGTCGCCGGCGTACTGCCTCCAAGCCCTCTAGGACCTGGATGTCCTGGGCGGTGTACTGGGAGTTGGGCATCTCAATGCTTGTTGCCATGTGTATGTCCTGTTGAGGATAAAGCAGCCTTGGTGCGCGGGCGCGCTGGTCCGCCAAGGCTTGGGTTTGAGAGCGTGTGGCAGAGGGAGCAGAAAGTTTGCTGAAAACTGCTGAGATTGAATTGCCGACGGGAGCGGAGAGTTAGCGTGTTACCCCTGATCCAGCGCCACGATTACAGCTAATTTTACCATAAGCTGGGGTTGGAGGTCAAAAAAGGTGGGGTACGAAAGCAATGTCACGTTTGACGCACGTTTGCCTTCTAATTAGAATAATGTCATGATCAACCGCCCCAACGGAGACCCGGATGGAAGACGGCCCGCTAGAGCCAAGGCGGCGTTGCTTGGTGAAGCTAGCCACGTAGCTCACGCTTTAGTCGCACTGTTAAAGCGTGCGAATATTGATGCGAGCGACTGCGAAGCATTGGTAAAGGAGATAGTTCGCCAAGAAAATATCGCCTTGCAACTCAGTTACGGAAGGGTAGAGGGTAGAAGACGCTTCAAGGGTCATAGTCCTCAGCCGTTACTTGATGGGCGATATAAGAACTTCCTTTATCTGGATGAAGGTGGCAAGTCTTTCCCAGAACCCGCAACACAGCCTCAGTTTTTCTCTCTTGCAGCCGTTTCCATCACAAGGCAAGAGAATCATCAATATGTGAAGCGAGCAAATGCCGTTAAGTCTCAATTCCTCGGGCGAGTTGACATTACCTTCCATGAACCCTTCATGCGAGAGCACGATGGGCCGTATTCCTTCAATGGGGACAAAGGGAAACAGGCGGCTTTCGACCAAGCCATAGACCGCTTAGTCACTGACACCAGTTTTGTTGCTTTTGGTGTAGGGGTTCGAAAGCTGGGTTTTGAGCGAGACTTCATGCAAACCCACATTGATCCGTATTTGCCTACGGACGCGTATGCAGTCGCCATTACATTGCTAATGGAACGATACATTGATTACCTCGCAATGCTTGCCCAACCAAAAAGCATGGGCCACATCATCTTTGAGAGTCAAGGGCCACGAGAAGATGCCCTGCATCAGATGGAATATGTACGGCTGTTTCTAGAAGGCTCTCAATGGATTGAAGACGGTGCTTTTAGGAATTGGCTGGAGCCGGGTGTGCGCTTTGTGCCCAAGCAAGGTTCGTCTCCTCTTGAATTAGCTGATATGCTCGCAAGAGAAATATTTGAATGGGTGAGGGGCGAGTGCCGAGTAACACCAAAACGATGGGATTTGTTCAGCAACAAGTTCTATTGTAGGGGAGACGGACGGATGGGGAAATTTGGGTTGAAGATTTTCCCCGATGCGGATGTGAGGGACTTGATAGAGGAGCACCGCAAAAGATGTGGTGCTGTCGCGGACGAATTAAAAGCGCCTAATCTCAGGGAGAAAAGGCGCCGATAGCGGAAATCCGCTATCCACTGCTTATAGGTTATACAACGATGTAGGTTCTTGTCAAGGAGTTATGGGCAGGGAAAACGGTGTAAAAGACCCTAGAGATTCTGGTGATCAGTTGCCGTGAAGTATGAGGATCTGTTGATAGTTGATCCCTAGTTCAAGAGTCAGGATTTTGAGGCCGTGCAAACTACACCCTGACTCAATCTACGAACAGGGAAAAGTCCAACGGGCAACGCGACAGCAAAATCCCTCCCCCCGCTACCTCGTCACCCCGTCCTTCCGCAGCCGCGCAATCTGTTCCGGCGTGTAGCCCAGCGACGTGAGCACCTCGTCGGTGTGCTCGCCCATGGCGGGCGCAGCGGACTTGGCGCGCAGCGGCGTCTCGCTCATGCGCAGCAGCGGGCCGAACATCTTCACCAGCCCCACTTTGGAGTGCTGCAACTCCACCACCAGGTCATTGGCATGCACCTGGGGGTGCTCCACCAGTTCCTCCACAAAGAGCACCGGCCCGCAGGGCACACCCGCCTTGTCCAGCAGGGCTATCCACTCCGCCGTAGTCTTGCCAAGGAACAACGCCTCGGTCTTGACGTTCAGCTCGTCGCCGAACTTGATGGCGCGCTCGGAGAAGGGGTCGTAGCCTGGCTCAAAGCGGATGTCGTACAGGCCCAGGACATCCGCCATCTTTCTTCGCAGCACATCGCTCAGGCAGGCCACGGCGATGACGCTGTCCTTTGTCTGAAAGGTGCGGTAGTAGATGTTTCCCGGCGGGCGTGGCCGGTGCGCATCGTACCGTGCGAAGATCTCCGGATACGGTCGTCCCGCCTCTCGCAGCACGGAGATGTCCTCCAGGAACTGCTGGCGTGGTTCCTGGTCCACCTTCTCGATCTGAGTGTGACGCATGGTCTGTAGGGCCAGGGCGGTGGCCAGAAGATTCGCTTCAATCTTCTGACCCTTGCCGGTGCGCTCCCGTGCGTACAGCGCGGCGCAGATGCCCCAGGCCATGGCAAGGCCCGTGGCGCTGTCGGCCAAGGCCGAAGCGGACACCGCCTGGGGCAAGCCGTTTTGTATGTGCCGGTCGCCGGCGAGCAGGCCGCTGAGGCCCTGGATGATGATGTCATAGCCGGGGCGGGCGCTGTCCGGCCCGCGACGTCCGTAGGCCGTGTTCTCACAGTAGATGATGCGCGGATTGATGGCGGAAAGGGTCTCGTAATCCACGCCCAGCTTGTACGGCACGTCGGGGCGGTAGTTGATGACCACGACGTCCATGTCCGGGGCCAGCTTGTAGATGACCTCACGCGCCTCGGGTTTGGTCAGGTCCAGGGGCAGGCTCCGTTTGCCCCGGTTCAGCGCGATGTAGTTGCGGCCCTCCATAGGGGCGATGAGGGCCTGCTGCCGCCACGGCTCGCCCCAGGGCGGCTCTACCTTGATGACGTCGGCCCCCATGTCCGAGAGGTACATGGCGGCCATAGGCCCGGCGATGATCTCCGTGAGGTCCAGGACGCGGATGCCTTCCAGTGCTCCAGCCATCTTCCCCCTCCTGAAAGCGGGCCTGTCTTGGCGGTTGCGGGAAGCATAGCATCCAAAAGGCGGGTTGTCATGCTGGGGTTCGAGCTTGGATGTGTGGAGCGATGTGCTACTCCCAATAATGGAACACTATTCCTCTTTTCCGCTATGGGCACGATGGACGCGGAGCCTGCGTTGCTGAACGTGGCCGCGACCGCCAAAGGCCCGCTGCCCGCCGGTCTGTACGCCGAGGCGGAACGACGGCTGGCGGCTGCGGGCGTATAATAGAAGCATTGACCAGCAGATCAAGGAGTGTCCTCTTTCGCAACCTGGCAGTGGCTTCAAGAAGTCCTTCTTATGACAGACATCCGCATTAGTAATTGGAACGAGCTGCAAGAGCGCTTGTTCCAGAATGCATGGGACGAAGGCCTGGGGCGGTACCGCTCCCGCTATGCCTTTCGCGGCCTGTCTCGTGCGTCGTACGAGTTGAAGACCAGCCTCCAGCGCCTGGGGCCGCTGTATGCGGAGTTGGAGCGGCACAGTCTGCGCAACTTTCGCAAGTACGCCCACCGGGACGCTGCGCCCGGCGATTCGGTGTGGAGTTGGCTTTCTGTAGCCCAGCACCACGGGTTGCCCACGCGCCTTATGGACTGGACATACTCTCCTTACATCGCGATGCACTTTGCCACGGTGAACATTGATCGGTTCAACGAAGACGCCGCCATCTGGTGCGTCAACTACGAAGCAGCGCACCTTCTGCTGCCGGAGCGCCTTTCCGGCGTGCTGACAGATGAGGGAGCGCACGTGTTCACGGTGGAAATGCTGGGCAAGGCCGCCGGCACGCTGGAGGAGTTTCAGAAGCTGGGCGACCGGGAGTTTGTGGTGTTCTTAGAACCGCCGTCCCTGGACAGCCGCATTGTGAACCAGTACGCATTATTTTCGGTGATGTCCAGCGCGTCGGCATCTTTTGACCAGTGGCTGCACGAGTTTCCAGACTTGTGGTTTCGCGTTATTGTCCCGGCGGAGCTGAAGTGGGAGATTCGGGACAAGTTGGACCAGGCCAACATAACGGAACGAGTGCTGTTCCCGGGCATGGACGGGCTGAGCTTGTGGTTGAAACGGCACTACAGCCCCAGGAGGTAAGGGATGGTACGTGTGGTTATTGGGCGGTGCTGACACCGGAGGCAGAGGAGAACTGCTGCGGCTGTGCCCAGCGAGAAATCACAAAGCTCTCCTCCAAGAGGGGGAGAGCTTTGCGCAACGGGAAAGCCCTCAAAATAAAAATCAGCCCTTATCTCAGGGCTGACGCTACGTGTGCGGGGGCCTTTTCTGGAACCATCCCGGTCAGGATGCGTTCCATCGCCATGGTATGGCTGCAAACTTTCCCGGTGGTAAAGTGCTCGCAGGTGCAATGCCACTCGCCGTTATTGAAACCCACCTCGTGCGTATCGTTCTCCCCGCGAATCGTTGCTTTGATCTGGCCGAAGCTGACCCGTTCCCTCTCCTCGGAGTACCGATGGGCCTTTTCCACCATCCCAATGAGGCTTGAGTGCATGGCAGTACCCTCCTTGGTGTTGGATAGGAATTGGAACACCTGCATAGTACCCCCTAAGCCCTGGGAAATCAATTCTTTCCCCCTTAATTTCCGCTGAATACCGTGGGCTGCGGCATGTCTGGGCATTGACTCTCTTCAGCCTTGCAGACAAGGTCCACCGTCATTAGGGGGCAAGGAAAAGACCTGCACCGGCCTTGCACAAAAACCCAGGAAAGTGCAGGGAGCGTGAGTTCCCGCCGGGGGTCTGGGGGTGTCCCCCAGATACAATTCCTTCCCCCCGCAGAAGGCGAGGGGGTCAGGGGGCACGGACCAAAGGGGCTTTTAGGGCAACGCTCCGCAGTGGAGAGAGGAAAGGGAGCTGGTTTAGCGGGCCCTCCGTCGCAAGGGTGAGGTGTATTTTCGTAGCAGTGACAGAACCTGAATCCCAGTTAGACGGGCCACTTCTTTCAGGCGCGATGCAGATTCCCAATGCCTGGGCATGCTATGATAGCAGTCGCGCTTTTCAGAGCGCCGAATGAAGCTATCCCGAGACTCTTCCTGCTGAGGAGCCTGCACAAAACATGGCCACTGGAACCAAGGCACGACACGGTGGAAACATTGCACTGATTCTTGGGGCGATAGCCCTCGGCGTCCCGGGCATTATCTTCAGGGTCGTTGGTGTCGCCACGGGCCATGACATCAGCGAGACCTCACCGGCGCTTTCCTCCCTGGTTTTCGGCATAGGCATTGCCGGCGCTGCATTTCTACTCTCTTGGGCGGCGGAGGCGGCGCAAAAGGACATCTCCGCGTCACTAGCCATCGCGGTGCTTGCCCTCATCGCCCTGCTCCCTGAGTATTCGGTGGAGGCTTTTCTTGCCTGGGACGCCGGAGCGAATCTCTCCGATCCCCACGCGGTGGGAAGGCTTGCAGCTAATGTCACGGGCGCCAACCGCCTGCTGATTGCCTTGGGCTGGTCGCTGGTGGCCATCGTCTTCTGGTTCAGGGTGCGCGGCGGCTTGCGCCTCCCGGCCGCGTTGACCAGGGAACTGGCCATCCTTGCCATCGCCACGGCCATTTCCTTCCTTATTCTTCTCCTCGGCGGCGTGACCCTGATCCTGGGCGTCGTCATGATCGGCGTGTACGCCGTCTACCTCATCCTGAACTCCCTGGCGGAGTCCCACGAGCCGGACCTGGCAGGCCCATCGGCCCTCATCGGCGATCTTCCCAAATGGTGGCGGCGCGTGGTTGTCGTCCTGCTGCTGGCGTATGCGGCGGCTCTAATCATTGCGTCAGTGGAGCCTTTCGTCCACGGCCTCATCAGCACGGGCCGCAGGTTCGGTATAGACGATTTTCTGCTGATCCAATGGCTGGCCCCTCTGGCCTCGGAATCGCCCGAGATGGTGGTGGCCCTGATCTATACGGCGCGGGCCAACCCTGCTGCGGGCATTACCGTGCTCATTTCCGCAGGGGTCAATCAGCTCACGGTGCTTATTGGCAGTATGCCGGTTATCTACAGCATATCCGCCGGGCAGTTCCTCGCCGTGCAACTAGAGCACAGGCAGATCATGGAGTTTTTCCTCACTTCATCCCTATCTGTCTTTGCGGTGGTGCTGCTGGCCCGCCGCTGGCTGGGCATCCTGCCTGCGCTGGGTTTGCTGGCGCTGTTCTTTGTCCAGCTTGTCTTCTATACCAGTACCGCCCACCTCATCCTGTCCGCCGCGCTGCTCCTCACCTCTTTGGGCATGATCGCCCGGGACCCTGGGCGCGTGGCCTTACTGACACGGTACGTGGTTGAACAGGCGACCGTGCTGGCCCACTGGGCGCGCCGCCGTCCGTTGCCGGACCTTGCCAGCGAACATGAGCCGCAGCCGTAGATGGGATTGTGATGGTGTTGGATGCAGTTGCTGGCCCCCGACCAAACACCCCTTGAGGGCAAGGCCCCTTCTCTGTTGGCGCGTGGCTTTGGCCTACTACGGCGGCATGTTCTGCTGTCCGCCGTTGCCGGCTTTGCTCTTCTTGCCCTCGCAGCGTGGGGCATCGTGTTGGCGAACGTGGCTGGCTCCGCCGTGCAAGTCCGTGCTAACGCCGAATCCCTGGCAACTGTGGCCCAGAATACGCAGCTCACTGAGCTTCTGGAACCCGCGCAATACGCCGGCCTCCGTCAGTCTGTAGCTGCGCTCCAGGAGGAGGTGAAGTCGCTGCGGGGGCGCATGGCAGCGGCGAAGCCACTGGGCCTGTTGCCGGGCGTCGGCTCCACGGTCAACGACGGCGAGGACTTCCTGGCGTTGGCGGACCACACCCTCGCCGCTGCAAGGGATACCATGGACGGCTATCTTCCCGTCATCCAGGCGCTGGGGCAGGCCACGGGCACGATGGACTACCAGCAGGTGCGGGATGCGCTGGCAGGCAGGCGTCCGCTGTTTGAGCAGGCGTACCAGGAGATACAGCAGATCAAGGCACTGCAAGGGAAGGTGGACCGCGAGGGGCTGGACCCCAGCGCTGCCAAAGCCCTTGACCTGGCAGACAGGTATCTGCCGGCGCTGGAGCTGGCGGTGCTGGCGGCGCGGGACAGGCCGGAAGCGGTGGCCTCGGCGGTGAGCATCCGCGACACGGTGCGTCAGGCGCGGGCGACGCTGCGAGACCCTTCTGCGTTGCTGCTGAATCCCCAAGCAACCAAAGAACTATTCGCTTCCTTGCAGAGCCGGGCGGACGACGTGTTGAACGGGCTGGCCATGCTCAAAGGGGAAGCTGCGGCGCAAGACCCTTCGCTGCAAGACGCGCTAGACCTGGGTATTGACGCCGCAGTCTTGCTCCGGCGGCTGGGCGACGCCATGACGACCTTTGCCCAGTTGAGCGATGACCTACTGAAGGCAGGGCCGCTGTCTCCCGCGGGCGCAGCTTCCACCAAGGCCCGCCTGCCGGAGCTGCGGGCGGCGCTGGACGACGCTCAGGCCATGTTGGACGGCCTGGTGGAGCGCATGGACAAGGAAGGGGCCGGCGTGGCATGGTCGTCGTCTCTGCTTGGCGTGGACAGGGACTCCCTACGGACATCGCTGCTCAACCGCGCCCAGGAGGCGGAGTACACCCTTGAGTACATGATGGGCCTGGACAGGCCCCGAACCTTCCTTTTCATTGGCCAGAACCAGGACGAGATACGGGCGACGGGCGGGTTCCTGGGCGTTGTGGCGGAGGTACATATAAAGGACGGCGAGATCAAGGCGCTACGGTATCTGGATAGCGTCAACGTAGACCTGGCGACGCTGGACGCCAACCCCATTGCCCCTGACCCCATTTTCCGCTATCTGTGGATTTCCCGGCTGTTGTTCCGCGATGCAAACTGGAACCCGCACTTCCCGGCGTCTGCCGCAGAGCTGGCGGATTTGTACGCCAAAGGCCAGAGGATTCAGGCGGACGGCGTCATGGCTGCGACTGAAAACCTGGTGCTGGACCTGGTGGACACCTTTGGGGGCGTGACGGTTCCCCAGATCAACGGGCTAATTGACGGGGCAACTGCCAAGCGGTACGTGGAGGGCGAGCTTGCCTACACATGTACGCCGGGCCACAGCGTAGACCGCAGCAAGCGTTGCTTTGACGAAGACCTGTTCCAGTCGGTGCTGGCGCGGCTCATGCAGCCCATGAGTGAAGACCAGAGTCGTGCTGTGTTGCAGGTGTTCCTCCAGGCGCTGGGGCATAAAGACCTCCTTGTACACGTCTTTGACGCTAAGGCGGGGGCGTTGTTCTGGGAGCGACAGTGGAACGGGGCCGTTCAGCAGGTTGACCACGACTATCTGATGGTGGTGGACAGCATGTTGCCGGGCCACACGCGCCCCGTGGTCGTGCGGCATATCCAGTACGAAGCCAGCCTGGGCGTTCACGCCGACACACAAGCTACGCTGCTCCTCAGCTATCAGCACACAGGGACACAGCCGGACCCCACCTGCCGTCAGACCGACACTACCCCGACGGGCTGTTTCTTTGACTACGTCCGGGTGTACGTGCCCGTGCTTGCGGCCAACATAGACGTACCGCCAATCCCTGCACCGGAAGGCTCGGAGTTGTTGCGATGGGGGTACGAGCCGGCGGATACGCTAAGCATCATCGGCGCGCCCCAGGCGGGGACGGAGCGTCTGACGGAGATAGGCGGGTACGTCATGGTGGAGCCACAGGCTACGGTGACGTTGCCCATCCGCTACGTGCTGCCTTCGCGGCTGCTGCACGATCTGGGCAACAACACCTACGAATACAGGCTCCTCATCCAGCGGCAACCCGGAATGCCCGATGAGCCGGTGACGGTCATGGTGGAGCTTCCTGAAGGGAGCGCGCTGGCGAGCACATCGCCCGGGCCGGTGGCGCGGGACGGACGCTGGCTGAAGTTCACGGTGACGTTGTCCAGCGACCAGCTCATCACCGTGCAGTTCCAGGGAGGGCGATAGCCATGCAGGAGGACTCCGAGCGAAGAACGTTGCAGCGGAGGGTCGGGCTGGTAGGGGCGGTGCTGTCCGGCACGGGCGTCATTGTGGGCGCGGGCATCTACGCCCTCATCGGCGAGGCGGCTGGGGTGGCGGGCAACGCCGTGTGGATCGGATTCCTGCTGTCGGCGGTCATTGCCGGGCTCACCGGCGTGTCCTATGCGCGGCTGGGGAAACGGTTTCCCAAGGACTCGCCGGAGTTCCAGTACGTCCGGGGCGGCATGGGCTTTCGCGCCGGCTTTCTGGCGGGCTGGCTGATGCTGTGGGCGGATGTCGTGAGCACCGCCGCCGTGTCCCTGGGCTTTGGAGGCTACCTGCAAGACCTGCTGGGTGTGCCTCTGCTGCTGGGTGCACTGGCGTTGCTGGGGGCGATGACCTTCATCACCTGGCTGGGCATCCGGGAGTCGCTGGCGCTGGTAACGGTGATGTCCTTGCTGGAGATAGGGGGCCTGGCGCTGGTCATTATGCTGGGCGTGCCGCACTGGGGGGAGCAGCCCTTGCTGGCGGCTTCCCACGGCATGTCCGGCATCTGGACCGCTGCGTCGCTTATCTTCTTTGCCTATCTCGGCTTTGACGAGCTGGGCAATCTTGCGGAGGAGATGAAACGCCCGGAGCGCGATCTGCCGCTGTCCGTGATTCTGTCCGTTGCCATAAGCTCGGTGCTGTACGTGCTGGTGGCGGTGTCGGCGGTGAGCCTGTTGGGCTGGCAGGCGCTGTCCACTTCCAAGGCCCCGCTTGCCCATGCGGTGGAGGATATTTTGGGGCCGACCGGTCGCGCTTCACTCAGCTTGATCGCGCTGTTCGCCACGGCCAACACGGTGCTTCTGCTCATGGTATCGGTATCGCGCTCTTTCTACGGCATGGCGCAGTCCGGGGCCTTGCCCAAGTCGCTAGCCAGGATCGGGCGGAGGCACACGCCCTGGGCGAGCATTCTCCTGGTGTGGGTCTTCAGCAGCCTGTTCTTGCTTATCGGCAACATAACGACGGTGGCGCAGATTACGAACTTCACCGTCCTGGTGGCCTTTGCCCTGGTGAACATCAGCCTTGCAGTGATCCTGGTCAAGGCGATGCGGGCCGAAGGGCCGGTGCGCTTCTGGAAGGCCGCTGGTGCGCTGGCGCAGCCGGTGTTGGGCGCGGCCTTTTGCCTGTGGCTCATTGTCTTTGTGGGCTGGCTGGCGCTCGTGCTGGGGCTGGCCTTTGTGGGCGCTGGGGTGCTGCTGGGGGCGTGGGCGCAAAAGAGGCTGGCATACGGGCAAACGGACATACGGACATAGGGGTAGTGGGCATAGGCGGAGAGTGTTTGGTTGCTTCTGTGTGGGCTTGTGTGCGAAGCCAAGCGCCATAAGAGGGTGAAGTTGCCGCGCCGGTTGCCAATGTGCCAGGAGACGCGGGCAGGGAGACCCTGCCACTAGGCGACGATCCTCCACCTGGCGCAGGGAGGACCGAAGGGCATGGGGCTCCTCTGGCAAGGTGCAAAGAAGGCCAAAGAACCATGCTACAATAGAACAAAAGCCTCCCATCACAAACGACGATGTTCTTCATTCTGCGTTTCGTTGCCTTCATCGCGATCTTCTTGCTGCTTGGCCGCTTCATCCGGCGGATGAGCAGCAGCAGCCGTCCTGCGGACTCTACGCGCTGGCGGACGGGCCCTGGGTCGCAGGACTACGGCTGGCCCCAAGGCGGCGCTCCCGGCGGCAGGTACGGCTATCAGCGGCCCTCGGGAAAATCTCCCTACGAGGTGCTGCAAGTCTCGCCGGAAGCCACTGCCGAGGAGATCCGCAGCGCCTACCGACGTATGGCCCAGCAGTACCACCCGGACAAAGTGGCGGGCCAGCCGCCCCAGGTGCGCCAGGAGGCGGAGCGGCGCATGAAAGAGATCAACGCCGCCTATGGTGAACTGAAGCGTCGCAACGCCGCGTAGCAAGATTTCTGGGGATTCTCGCGGGCGAGAGAGACGTTCATGCACCAACCTCCAATAATTTTTGTCAAATGCAGTAAAAATCAGTTGACCTTTCGGATATTTCCTAGTAATATCTGTCAAGCCTCAGATATTTCGGAGGAAATGTCTCAGTAGCCGAGGAGCATAGTGCGTATCACGGGAGGCTCAGCCCGGGGTCTGCTGCTGACGGCCCCGAAACATGCAGCCCTCCGGCCCACATCGGACAAGGTCAGGAACGCCATCTTTCAGCTAGTGGGAGCACTGGTGGAAGAGGCCCGGGTGTTGGACCTCTACGCAGGCACCGGCGCACTTGGGATTGAGGCGTTGAGCCGTGGCGCAGCCTTTGCGGAGTTCGTTGAGCAGGATGCCCGCCTCTGTCAGGCCATCCGAGGCAACTTGGAACGGGTGGGGTTTGCTGAACTGGGCCGGGTGCACCGGGCCAAAGTGGAAACGGCGGTGGCTGTTTTGGAAGGCCCTTTCCGCCTGGCGCTGATGGACCCGCCCTATGCCCTGGCTGGCGTACCGGCAGTGGTTGCACGGCTCACGAGGCCGGGTCTCTTGGAGAGGGATGCCCTGGTGGTGTGGGAACACAGCAGCAGGGACAAGATAGAAGAGTACTACGGGGCATTGAGTATGAAGACGCAACGGAAATACGGCGATACGTCCGTATCGTTGTTCGTTATGCAAGCCACCGAAGGGGAAGGGTAATGCCCAGCGTCCTGTACAGCGGCACCTTTGACCCAGTGACCAAGGGTCACATGGACATTGTAGAACGCGCCGCCAAGCTCTTTGAAAAAGTGGTGGTAGGGGTCTTTGATACCCCATCTAAAACGTTGCTTTTCTCAACGGAGGAACGAGTGGCCCTCTTCCGCCAGGCGGTGGCCCACGTCCGCAATGCAGAGGTGGTGCCCTATACCGGATTGACCGTAGATTTCGCCCGGAAGATCGGCGCGGCCGCCATGCTTCGGGGCGTGCGCAGCATCACCGACTTGGACTACGAAGCGGCTATGGTGATGATGAATCGGAAGCTGGCCCACCAGGTTGATACCGTTTTCCTATACACCAGCTTGGAGTACCAGTTCGTCAGCTCTACCCTCATCAAAGAGGTTGCCCGGTACGGGGGAGACATATCCGATCTTGTGGCAGACCATGTTGCTGCCGCATTGAGGCAAAAGATTCGCACCGCCTAGTCGTAGCTAGGTAGGGACGGAAAGGGGGCCGCTTTGGCAGATATACTGGAGATCGTTGACCAAATAGAATCGCTGGCCACCTCGGGGAAAAGGGTCCCCATGAGCAAGAAGGCGCTCGTGGACCCCGACCAGCTCATCAAGCTGGTAGAGGAGCTTCGGGTTTCCATCCCCGAAGACTTCTCCCGAGCACAGGAGGTCCTGCGCAAGCGGGAAGACCTGCTGAGCCAGGGCCTGGACGAGGCCCGCCGCATCCGCTCCTCGGCGGAGCAGGAGCTGCGCTTGCGCCTGGACGATGCCAACATCGTTAAGGAAGCGCAGAAGCACGCCGAGCAGTTGCTGACTGAGGCGCAGACCAAGGCGAAGCGCATCCTTGAAGGGGCCGAACTGGAAGCCAAGAAACGCCGCGAGGCCGCTGACCAGTACTCTCAAGAGGTCCTGTACCAGTTGGAGCAGGATGTCGCCGGGGTGCTGACCACCATCCGCCACGGCATTGAGGTGCTGGACGCCCGCCAGAGCGGCGGGAAAGTCGTCCGCACCGCCTAGCTTTCTTCGCCCTGCAAAGTGGCCAAGCCCATGACTCCAGCGTCATGCCTGGGAGCTATTTCTTGCGTCCAACGTGACCCATGCCTCGGACCGAGCTAGCCAAACAAAGAGGCGTCCCGTGTACACGGGACGCCTCTTTGTTTGGCTATTACGTAGCGTAAGGGATGCCCCCACCACTGTCCCATTGCCCCTCTTCGTAACGCAGTCGCCGCATTCACCGTCATGCATCAGAAGAACTTGCCCTGGGCTGGCCACTGGAGAAGGATGAAGGCATTACTCAGTGGAACGTTAGCAAGTAGACGTGCTCTGCAGTCACCTCTGCGGACACAGACCCCAGAAAAGCGTCCAGCATCCGCCTCTCCCTTGACGGGCCTTGCCCGATAATTGCCTTCATGTCAAGGAGGTGCGAGGGAACCGCGTTCCCTATTGGGGGCATCCCTGTAGATGCCGTAATAGTTGTCAAGGGAGAGAAGTGACAGGAGTAGGAGCGGTAGGCATGAAAGGATCCCCCGGTCAGAACAGCAAGCAAAGATGAAGGAGCTTGGACATGCCAGGGGAAGTAGATCGCTACGCTATGCCATCCAGTACTGGCCCCAGCGCACCCTGTTGCACTACCCTTGAATCGGCTCCAGCGAGCGGGTTTGCACCCTCGCAGCCGGTCTACGGGAATCGGATTCGTTCCTCTCAAAAGAAAAACGAATCCCAGATACAAACCGAAGCTACAAAATGCCCCTGAAAATGGCAAAAACGAATCCCTGGTCCCCAGCGAGGAATCCAGGCTCACGCCGGGCCAATCAAAACGTAGGGGCGCAAGGCTTGCGCCCTGGGCGGGTGGGGAAAATCTACCTCTGCCAGGCAACAAGAAGAGGCAAACTTCTGAATTGTCGAGCGAAGCCCCCTTGACGGGAGAGGCGGCTCCTGTCGCGATGGGAGGAGCGGCAAGGAGCGGGTGAAAGTCTAGTTACTCAGGACCTTCTTAGTAAGTCTGTATCCAACGTGCTGGAAATGATTGTCAAAAGCGCAAAGCAACAGCCTAGGCACGTTGACACCCCTGCGCCGCGCTCATAAGATTGTCTCGCCTAGCGGTAGTAGAGCGTTTTCAGGCTACGACAACACACGCAGGAGGGGGTCATGGCTGAAGTCTTTGGTCAAGGTGAGTTCAAGTACAGGCTGGTGGAGAATTGGCCCAGAATCCCCGGCAACATCATCGTGCATGAGTGCCCCGGCGTGGCCGTGGACTCCCAGGACCGGGTGTACGTCCTGACCCGGGGCGACCACCCCATCCTGGTCTTTGACCGTGACGGCAATTTCCAGCGGTCCTTCGGCCAGGGGTTTTTCAGCAAGACCCGCACCCACGGCCTGTACATCGCCCACGACAACACCCTGATGGTCGCGGACGACGGCATTCATACCATCCAGATGTTCACGCCGGATGGCAAAAAGATAGGCCAGATTGGAGAGACGAACAAGCCCGCGAAGGCATGGAGCGGAGAGCCGTTCAACCGGCCCACCTCTGCGGCCATCCGCCCCAGCAACGGCGACATCTACATCTCCGATGGCTACGGCAACTCCCGTGTCCACGTCTACAGCAAAGACTACAAATACAAGTTCTCTTGGGGAAGCCCGGGCATTGATGCGGGGCAGTTCATGCGTTGCCACAACATCGCCTTTGACCAGAACGAGCGTGTCTACGTCGTGGACCGCGAGGCCCACCGCGTCCAAATCTTTGATCCCCAGGGCAATTTCCTGACCATGTGGAACAACATCTACCGGCCGGACTGCATGGTGTGCTGGAAGGACCACATCTACCTGGGCGAGCTCAACGCCGTGGCGGGATTGGAAGAAGCGCCCAACCAGGGCCATCGCGTGGGCATTTACGACTTGCAGGGGAAGATGGTCAGCCGCTTTGGCGCACCGTTTGAAGGCGGCGGGCCCGGCGAGTTCTACGCCCCCCACGGCATCGCCGTAGATTCCCAGGGTAGCATCTACGTGGCCGAGGTCTCCTACACCATGTTCGGCAGCCGTCAGAAGCCGCCTGTGGACCTGCGCTCTATCTCCAAGTACGAGCGCGTGTAACAGCAGCGGCGAAGGCGGACTCTCGCGGGCCAGGCCAAAGGTTTGGTCTAGACAATTGAACAGGATTGGAAAAGATGCTCGGTCAACAGGCCGAGCATCTTTTTTGTGCTGTTAGGCTGGGGCGCCCCCTGTCCCTGCCCGCAACGTCTACCTTCCAGGCTCTGTAGGCAGTAGAAGGGGCGCGCCTGGCTTGCTCTGAGTGGGTAGCAAATGGACGGAAGATGCCTTGAACGTAGCTACAACCTCCTTGCCCAACTCAAGCCCAAGCTCCTGCCAGGAACGTTTGGTGATAATGGCGGCAAGGGTAAAGCCGCAATCCAGGGTAACCTTCAACAGGGAACCGGTGACCGGCGAAGTCTTAACGATCTTGCCCCTTGGCTGATTGCACGTGCTGGCGGTCATGGACTGGGGCAAAGGTAGGGAGATGGCGACATCCTCATAGCGCACGTAGGCGGTCGCTTCAGTACCTTCTGGGAGAGCAAGCGTAGAGACGGCCCGAAGGTCTTGTGCCACTGTCCGTATTGAGACCAACCCGTTGCTCCGCGAGCTGACCACGCCATGCACAATGCTCCCTGCCTCCACGAAGCCGGCAATGTCCTCATCTGCCGGATGTGCAAACACCTCTTCCGGCGCGCCAATCTGGCGTATGCACCCGTGCAGCAGCACAGCTACCCTATCGGCCAGCACAAGCGCCTCAGTGCGATCATGTGTCACCATGACGGTGGTGACTTTGGTCTCCCGCAGCACGCTCTCAAAGTCTTCTATCAGGGTCTGGCGCGTCGGGCTGTCAAGGGCGGTGAAAGGCTCATCCAAAAAGAGTACCTCCGGCTGCAGGGCAAAGGCGCGGGCCAGGCTGGCTCGTTTGGCCTCGCCCCCAGAGAGCGACCTGGCCTGCCTCTTTGCCAGGGACGCTATGCCAAAGCGCCCAAGCCATTTCCGTACCCTCGCGCCTGTCTCGTCACGTCCGATCCCACGCAAACGCAAGCCAAGGGCCACGTTGTCCCATACCGACGTGTTGAGCAACAGCGGCTCCTGAAAGACCACCGCAAACTTACGACGAAGCTGCAATGTGGAACCGCCCTCCCGATAAGGGGCGCCTTGGTACTGAATCGTTCCCGTTGTCGGTTTCAGCAACGAGGCCAAAGAAAGAAGGAGCGTGGTCTTGCCTGACCCGTTTGGACCGATGATAACCAGCACTTCGCCGGGGCGCACCTCAAGCGAAGGTATTTTCAGGACCTTGTGTCCACCCAGCACGACGGACAGCCCGTTCACCCCCAGCCCGTGGGCCGAGTCCGGCAGTATCGCTCCGTTCATCGGGACTTGCTCCGTTGTTGAACCATGGTCAGAACGAGGTTGACCAGGTACACAAGGGTCAAAAGGATCACGCTAAGGGCAATAGCCAGGGCGAAATCACCCCTGCCGGCTTCCGCCACAATGCTCGTAGTCAATACCCGCGTCTGCCCGGAGATGTTGCCGCCGACCATCATAGAGGCGCCAACCTCCGATATGACTGCGCCAAACCCAGCCATGACGGCGGCAAACAGAGGCAACCGGGCCTCTTTCAAGAGCAGCCAGACCATCTGAACGCGCGAAGCTCCCAGGGCCTGTATCTGCAAACGCAGCTTGGGATCTAGCTGTTGGACGGCGGCCAATGTGAAACCTGCGACAACCGGAAAGGCAATGACGAATTGAGCGACAATCATTGCCGTAGGCGAGTAGAGCAGGTGAAGCATCCCCAGGGGACCGCTGCGCCACAGGAATATGGTGACGACAAGGCCCACTACCACCGGCGGCGCTCCCATGCCGGTGTTGACAAGGCTAACCAGTATCTGCCTGCCGGGAAACCGCGCTAGGCCCAGTGCGCTGCCCACGGGAATGCCTACGCAAAGACTGAGCAAAGTGGCTATGCCGGATACAAACAGAGATAGCAGAGCTATCTGTATGACCTTCGGATCGCCATGAATGAGAAGCTGGAAGGCCTGGACAAGGCCGTCGGCGAGCACTCCCATGACCTGTACTCCTCACGTGTTATGTTCCACATTTACCGCTCAGGTAACCAGGTGGGGTGATCGCCTTGGCGGAGGCCATGTACCTTGAACAATGCCCTCTCCCCAAGAGAAGAGGAAGCGACGGGGCGCAGGCCTCGCGCCTCTGCCAACCTGATTCACCCTTTCTTTCGCTCAAGAGGGGAGGCGGCATTTCCGCGCTGACTTAGACGCTTCCCAGGTCTGCCTCAGTCTTGCCGGCGTCTGGGAAGAACAGGGGCTGGCCGTACTTGTCCACTCCAAACGTGCGTATCAGCGATTGCGTTGCTGGCTCCACCATGAAGTCGGCGAACGCTTTGGCTCCCTCGGCATTGACCCTGGGGGAGAGTTGCGGGTTGACCAGAATGACATGATAGACGTTGAGCAAGGCTGGATCGCCCTGGACCAGAATGGCAAGGCTCAAGGTCTTCTGGTTGGCCAGGTAGGTGGCACGGTCGGTTAAGGTATAGGCCGCCTTCTCCGAGGCGACGCGCAGCAAGTCGCCCATGCCCAAGTTGGCTTCAAAGTACCAGGCTTTGTCCGGCGTGATGCCTGCGGTCTTCCAGAGTTTCTTCTCCAACTGGTCGGTTCCCGAGTTATCGCCACGGCTGTAGAAGGGGACTTTTGCGGCAGCCATTTTCTTCATGCCGTCAAGCGCAGATGCAGTCCCCTCTATGCCAGCAGGGTCGGCAAAAGGCCCAACGATGATGAAATCGTTGTGCATAACCAGCTTGCGGCTGATGCCGTTGCCAGCCTGCATGAACGCTGCTTCCGAGTCCGGGGCATGGACCAAAAGTACGTCTGCCTCTCCCTTCTGCCCCAAAGCCATTGCAGCCCCCGACCCGTTGTAGATGGGCTTCACCTTGTACCCGGTCTTCTGCTCAAATATCGGAATGAGCACGTCCAGGAGTCCGGAATCTCTGGTGCTGGTAGTTGACGACAGGATAAGCTCTGGATTCGCTGGCTTGGGCGGTGCCGGGGTAGGTGTTGGTGTGGGAGTCGCAGGGACAGGCGTGGCCGTTGGCGATGGTGTGGGTACAGGGGTCAATGGGCTGAAGCATCCCGCCAGGAAGAGGCTGAGGGCCGCAAAGGACGCGACCGCCAGAGCAAGGCCCAGGAAACCCGTTCGCCGGTTTTTGGAAGGTTTATTCATAGCATTGTGATCCCAATGTACATGTGGCCTGCGATTCTCATTCTGCCCCCTTTCAACCTGATGCCGGCTTGACCGTCGTAATGTTGCCGGTTTCAGAGAGGTCGTAGCCTGGCATTGAACTGATCATTCTGCGAAAGCCCTCGTTGCAGAGCACCTCTCGTATTCTCTGCACGCTGGGCCGTTCAAAGGTTTCATGCAGGCAAATGAGGTCGTAGCGTTCTTTGACCAGCGGGAGGAAGTCAAGGCCGGCGACGTCAGCCGCTGATTGCGCACCAAGCGCCACGTCGGCCTGCCCTTGGGCAACGACGGTGGCGACCGCGATGTGCGTGCTTTCTTCGCGCTCGTAGCCGCTGATCTCAGAGGGCTGTATACCTAACCTCAGAAGGTGGGAATCAAGCAACATGCGGGTCCCAGACCCCTTTTGCCTGTTCACGAAGGTAATATCCGGACGATTCAGGTCTCCTATGCCCGTGATGCGCTTTGGATTCCCTGGCGCTACCATCAACCCTTGGACTCGCTGCACCAGGTTCATCAAGACGACCGTCTCATTGGGCATGAGTCTCTTAATGAAAGGGATATTGAACTCGCCGCTCTCGTTGTCAATCAGGTGTGCGCCGGCGATGTCCGCGTCCCGGTATTCCAACGCCATTAGACCGGCAAGGCTCCCGACAAAGGAGGTGGCGATGCGAACGTCCTGATACAGGATGCCCATGTGCCTTGCCAGAAGCTCCACGACAAGGTCGTGACTGCCGAAGAAACGGATCTCGTTGCCCTGCCGGGGGGCAAGCGTTTCCGGCTTTGGCATGGTCTGGTTGCGACGCTCTCTCCACTCGGCCAATCGCGGGACAAAAGCAGCCTCAATGTCTTCCGTCGTAAACCCAAGGCCCAGCGCTTCCAGGATTGTCTTCTCCAGCAATGCCGCCAGGTGCTTCTGCTGCTGTTCAGTCAAGTGCAGGTGGTCCACGCTTCCTGCAACAAAGCTGCCGCCGCCACGCCGGCTGGTGATGACTCCCGCCCTCTCTAGCTCCTGATATGCCCGCGCAACCGTGCCCGGATCAAGGCCCAGTCTCTCTGCAAGCTCTCTGATGGCTGGCATGCGGTCGCCAGGGCGCAGCCTGCCAAAGGCAACCTGCCTCCTGAAATGGTCGGCGATCTGCAGATAGAGCGCTTCGCTGGAATGGAACCTGATGTCCATGTGCGTGCGGGTTGTAGGCATACTAACCGTACATTATCCCGACAGGTGAATGCCTGTCAAGAGAAGGTCGCAAGGTTCTGTTTGCTTGGCTGGGTAGTCCTTTGTTCTGGCACCAAAGTGCCAGGTTTAGTTTGAGTTAACCCCGGACTTTAGTCGGGGCACTGGATAACACGCTAAAGCAAACAGAAGCCACAAAGAAACAAGAGACCCAAGGCGAACGCCTTGGGTCTCTTGTTTCTTTGTGAATCAGGGAGGGAAAGATACGTAAGCTAGCCTGGCTTCCCGGTGCAATCGGGAAGATGCTCTGCCCCCTTCCCTTAAGGGAAGGGGGCCAGGGGGTTAGGTATCGGCTGGACAGGCCAGCTCACTCCAAGTGCACGTCGCCGCTCTTGCCGCCGGTCTTGCTCACCAGCCGCACGTCGCCAATGCGCATCCCTTTGTCCGCAGACTTAGCCATGTCGTAGATGGTCAGGGCGGCAATGGCGACCGCCGTCATCGCCTCCATCTCCACACCGGTCTTGGACACCGTACGCGCCGTGGCCGTGATGCGGATGGCGCTGGCGGCCTCGTCCATGTCCAGGTCAACCCCCACTTTTTCCAGGGGAATGGGGTGGCACAACGGTATCAGGTCCGGGGTGCGCTTGGCGCCCATGATCCCCGCGATGCGCGCCACCGTGAGCACGTCGCCCTTTTCCATTTTCTTTTCCTGGATCAGGCGAAAGGTCTCCGGCTGCATATAGACGCTCCCCTTGGCCACCGCCTCCCGCAATGTCGCATCCTTGTTCCCCACATCCACCATCACTGCTTCTCCGTGTCCGTTCAGGTGGCTGAGGGTTCGGGCAAGGGGCAGCTTGGAGTATTCCATGGCCAGTGCGTTGGCCTCTTCGTTCTCCTTGTGGCCGTTGTGCCCCCGCACCCACTCCCAGGTCACCTCCCGCCCCTTGACTTCGCCGTCCAACGTGTTCCACAGGTCCACGTTAGCGGTGCGTTTCCACCCTTTTGCCATGGTGTTGATCAGATACTGGCTGTCGGAGAACACCGCAATGTGTGCTTGGCCGGGCGACGCTTGCAGGGCCTTGATGGCTGCCAGGATCTCCATGCGGTTGTTGGTGGTGCTGTCTTCGTGCCCGCCGAGCCTACGTTTGTCCCCCGCTTCGTCAACAATAACGGCGGCCCATCCGCCAGGTCCCGGATTGCCCAAACACGAGCCATCGGTATAGATATGTAGCATACGCAACCCAAATCGCTTTCTGTTTTACCGCTGCGCCAGTGAGGAATACTCTTCTGTGAAAGCAGTGTGGCTCCTCAGCAGGTGGTTCCCAATATATTATGTTAGCACATCGCGGGGCGTGGTGAACATGCCGAAATGTGTGTCAAATGGCACTGTACAAAACTGTAACCGAATCTTTGCCAATCGTTGACAACGGATTGAGTAAGGGAAATGTCATCCCCTAGGCGCGAGGAGCTGAACAGAAACGAGGGAGCAAGGAAAAGGTGATAAGGGGGGCCCCGGCAACGTCTCCGCAGGTATCTGGGGATGCTATCCCGTTGGACGTAACTCCTGCCGCAGTGCCTCCACCAGCTTCGCAGCCGCCAGACCCCGGTGGCTCCAGCCGTCTTTTGCCGCCGGGGTCAACTCGCCGAAGGTCTTGCCCAATGCAGGCACATAGAAGACGGGGTCGTAGCCGAACCCCAAGTTGCCCCGTGCTTCCAGCGCAATGTAGCCCTCCCTGGTCCCGCAGTAGGCGGCTTCCGTTCCGTCCGGACGCACCAGGGCGATGACGCAGACGAAGCGGGCGTTGCGCCGTTCCCAGGGGACGCCGGCCAGGTTGGAGAGCAGCAGGGTGTTGCGCTGGGTGTCCGTGGCGTCCGGGCCGGCGTAGCGTGCGCTGTAGACGCCGGGCGCGCCGCCCAGGGCGTCCACCTCCAGGCCGGAGTCATCCCCCACCACATACCAGCCGGGCCGCAGCGCCGCGGAGTAGCGAGCCTTGATGCGGGCGTTCTCCGCAAAGGTAGCGCCCGTCTCCTCCGGCTCGGTCAGCAAGTCTTCCTTCTTGGGCCACGTTAGCTCCAGGGGCAGCCCTTGCAGCAGCTCCTGGAACTCTTTGATCTTGCCCTGGTTGTTGGACGCGATGAGGAGGGTGTGCAAGCAAGTCACCTCCGGCGGACTGAAGTCCCCCGTGTATACTAAGGGCGTGCTCCCATCGTACCATCCTGCACCCGCTGAAACGAGCCGCCTATGCGCCCCATCCTTGACGTAGCCAGAGACCTGGGCCTGTCCACCGATGCCGTTGAACCCTACGGCCGCTACATGGCAAAGGTCCCTCTGGAGTCCTTTCCCTCCCAGCGCCAGGACACGCCCCTGGTGGTGGTCACCGCCATCACGCCGACGCCCGCAGGCGAAGGCAAGACCACCACAGCCATCGGCCTCTCTGACGGCCTGGCGCGTCTGGGCAAGCGCCCTGTGCTCACCATTCGCCAGCCCTCCATGAGCCTGCTCTTCGGACAGAAGGGCGGCGGGACTGGCGGCGGCAAGGCCCGCGTCGTGCCCGAGGCGGAGATCAACCTGAACTTCACCGGCGATAGCCACGCCATCGCCTCGGCCCACAACCTGCTGGCCGCCATGACCGATGCCGCCGTCTACTATCGCGCCGTGCCCGGCCTGGCCGCCTCGGGCCTGGAGTGGCGTCGCGTCGTCAACACCCAGGACCGCGCCCTACGCCACGTGGTCACCGGCCTGGGCGGGCGTGGCAACGGCCCCATGCGCGAGACGGGCTTTGACGTGGACGCCGCCTCGGAGATCATGGCCGTGCTTGCCCTGGCGACCGGTTACGACGATCTGCGCGCCCGCCTGGGCCGCATGGTGGTGGGCTTCACCTCCCCCGAAGGCAAGCCCGTCACCGCCGCCGACGTTGGCGCTGTCGGCCCCATGATGGCCATCCTCAAAGACGCACTGAAACCCAACCTGGTGCAGACGCTGGAGGGCACGCCCGCACTGGTACACACCGGACCCTTCGGCAACATCGCCCACGGGTGCAGCTCGGTGCTGGCGGACCGCCTGGGCCTGGCCTGCGGCGACATCCTTGTGACCGAGGCGGGCTTTGGCGCGGACCTGGGCCTGGAGAAGTTCATGCACATCAAGGCCCGCTCCTCCGGCCTGCGCCCTAGCGTCGCGGTGGTGGTGGCGACGTTGCGCGCGCTGAAATACCAGGGCGGAGTGCCCCTGAAGGACGTGGAGTCTCCCAACGCCGAGGCGCTGGCCCAGGGCATCCCGTCTCTGGAACACGCCCTGGAGATTGTGCGCGCCTTTGGCCTGCCGGCGGTGGTTGCGGTCAACCGCTTCCCCCAGGATGCGCCGCAGGAGTTGGCGATGGTGCGGCAAGCGGCACTACGCGCCGGCGCACTCGCCGTGGCCGACTCCTTTGCCTTTGCCCAGGGCGGCGAGGGCGCGCGCGAGCTGGCCCAAGCAGTCCTGGACGTCTTGCAACCTGTCCCGATGGGTCGGGAGCAGCCCGCACAGCCGAGGTTCCTGTACCCGTTGGAGGCTTCCATTCCCGAAAAGGTGGAGGCCATCGCCAAACAGGTCTACCTGGCCGGCGACGTGCAGTGGGACGACGATGCGCTGGAGCAGGCGGAGCGCTACGCCAAGCTGGGCTGGGGGACGCTGCCCGTGTGCATGGCGAAGACGCCCTTCTCGCTGACGGCGGACTCGTCGGTCAAGGGCGTGCCCAGGGGCCACGCCTTCCGAATCACGGGGGTCCGCATCTCCGCCGGCGCAGGCTTCGTGTACCCTATGGCTGGCGAAATCCAGACCATGCCCGGCCTGCCGCGCCGCCCCAACGCCCTGCTTTTTGACCTGGACGCCCAGGGCAACGTGGTGGGGTTGTAGAACCATGCCGTTGCAAGTGCGGGCACAAGAGCTTATTCCAGTCCAAGAGGTCCTGTGATGGCGCAGGCTCTGAAGTACACCGCGGTGCTTTTCTCTGATCCCGAAGGCGGATACACCGTTGTCGTACCTGCCTTGCCCGGCTGTGTCACTTAAGGCGATACGGTAGAAGAAGTTCTGTTCATGGCGAAGGAGGCGATTGAGATGTATTTTGAGGCCTCTGCCGAACACAGCGAATCCGTGATGAAAGAGCTTACGTCGCCCATCATAGCTACCGTAGAAGTGGAGGAGCGGGCAATGTCCAGGGTTCCTTAGCCCGTTGTGCTTCCAAGGGGCTGCTTGTATGCTATGCGCCACAAAACGAACGTGCCGGAGGGCCTGCCATGCACTGGGTCACAACGGACCACATCCATCTGGACAGGGTGGCGTGCCCCTGGCTCATCCGCCGCTTCATTGACAAAGACGCGGTGTTCACGTTCCTGGCGCGGGACAAGGTAGCCAGCCGCCCGTCGGATGCTATTCCCTTTGCCATCCCAGGCGTGGAACTCGGCCCTCATGACGAGCACGGTACCTGCTTTGACAAGTTTCTGCGCAAATATCGCCTGGAGGACCCAGCCCTGGCCGTCATGGCAAAAGTTATTGCCTCCGGCGTCCATCACGCCATTACGCAAGGCCCCGACCGCGATAACGTGCCCGCCGTGGAGGGCATCGGCCTGGACGCACTATCCCAGGGCATGATGCTCCTGTCCTCCGACGATCTGGACAATCTGGACCGCAGCATGGCGGTGTACGACGCCCTGTACGCCTATTGCAAGCAGCAAGCCCTGGTTGCGCAAAACGTTGACCTGGCGAAGTTCAGCTTCTTCCAGCGCGCCGACGCCCTGAAAGCGCCGATCAAGGCTGCCCTGGGGCAGTGAGATGCAAGGATGGCAGGGGGTGGGCCGGCTGATGCGCTTGCAGCCGCGGCCAAGCATAGTGAGGTTGCAAGTGCAGCAAGCCCCTGGGCAGAAATAGCTCGCAGCAAGGAAAACTCTTACGGGACCAGGCTTGTGCCCGTGGGCGTATTCCAATCCTCTATTTGCTCAATCATGTCGCTGTATTGCTGAATGCCCACGAGCACTGCCTTCACCTTGCTGTTGACAACAATAAAGTAGGGTTCCCCGCCTTCGCTCACCTCTTGCACAAGCTGCGCAAGCCTCGGTGGTGCGTCCTTCATTTCCACAGTCCGCATCTTGCCCATGTCACACCTCTCCGATAGAGCAGCATTTCGTCGTACTAATTGGAACGTTAGGAGGCTTGCTAGGCAGTCAACACTGCGGGTGCACATTCCAGAGAAGGGCCGTGGGGTCGCCTCTCTCTTGATGGGAGAGGCCGCTCCCGATGCCATCGGGACGGGTGAGGGTGAAAGTCTAGTTACTAATGACCTCCTGACCACATCCCGCACGTTTAATGGAGAGAGCTACCCCGCCAGCGCAGCCAGCGTGCCCGCCAGGGCCGAGGCCACCTTCCCCATGAAAGCATAGTCCAGCGTGCTTGCCGTGTCCGTCGGCTTGTGGCAGTGGGGGTTGCGAAACTCGCCGGTGTCCGTCAGCAGCACGGCAGGCACAGCCATGCCCCAGAAGGAGACGTGGTCGCCTCGGAAGAGGTCCGCCAGCTTGGCATCCGCGTTGGGCAGCTCCAGGGACAGCAGGCCGAGGTCGGGAGCATGGCGGCGAGCACCATCGGCGAAGGCCTTCGCCAGTTCCGCGCTATCCCGGTTCCCTACCACGGCCAGACTATCGCCCCGCCTGCCGCCCTGCTCCACGCTGCGCGCCACCATAGGGAAGGCGCTTTGCACCTCCGGAGGAAGCGTCTGCGTGCCCAGGCCGGAGGTAAAGCCCACCATGTTCAGGTTGAACACGCCGAAGTAGCCTGGCACGCCGATGATCTCCTGGGAGAAGGCCTGGCTGCCGTTCAGCGCCGTCTTGGCCACCGGCTCCGTCTCCTCCATGTCCGTGGCGATGAACTCCACGCTCCGGCGCAATGACAGCGGCGCCAGCAGCCGCGTACACTCCAGCATCACCGCAACGCCGCTGGCGTTATCGTCCGCACCTACCGAGCCTTTCACCGTGTCGTAGTGGGCGCACACCACGACGGGCGGCAGCCACCAGTCCACGCCCCGCTTGCGGCCCGCGAAGTTGTAGCCCACCTGGCCCCGGTAGGAGAACCAGTGCGCCGTGATGACCAGGTTCAACTCGGAGTAGGTCTTGTCCACGATGGCGGCGGCTTTGGCCCGGTCGTCACGCTGATAGCGTTCGCCCAGGCCGGTCAGCTCTTCCACGGTGGCGCGCATTCGTGCGATGTTTGGCGTAAAGGTGGGCTGCTGCATAGGAGTGTGCCTCGCTTGGCTGATGTAGGGGGAAGCCTGCTTCCCGCCCCGCCTCGACAAATCGGGACGGCAAGACAGTAGCACAAACCCAGGCGGATGTAATCCCCTGCAAAGGCGGTGCAGACGGCGTGTAGCTTACGCCTCCACCGCCATGTACTCTGCCCGCGTGCTCGGCTCAGGGATGGGCAGGTTGTCTTCAACCAGGCCTTGAAGATGGAACTCTATGGGTTCACGCATGTTGAGCGAGACTTCTTCAAGGGTATCCCCAACAGCCACGCATCCTGGAATATCGGGTGAGTACGCAGCGTAGTTGCCGACCGCTTTTTCTACAATCGGGCCGGGTTCGAGGGATACAAAGGCGTCCTACCTACTGCAGCCTCGCCAGTGAGCGGACTTGTTCGACAAGCTCCTCACCGGTCACTGCAAGAGCATAGTCGTCATCGATCCTCGTGGGAAAAGATGGGTCATGCTTGCGATAAAGCTCCTCCCACTTGTGTTCGACCAGTTCCTCAGGCGGGTCAAAATCATCGTTTTCGATAGGAGAGTGCCACTGCAAGAACTGGAGCTCGCATATCAGAAAGCGATCGAAGCTGGAATAGCGGAGAACGTACTGTTTGGGCCAGTTGGGGATTATCTTCAGCACAGGGAACTCCAACCCCCGGGTGCGAACGCCAGTGAAGAACGCCCACTGCTCACCGTCAACCCCCGTCCCTCCGAAACTAACGACGTGATCAATGTCAATCCACTTATGCTTGCGCAGGTTTTCGCTTGCAGTCGTTAGAGAGTTCTCTCCAAGCAACGGGTACACCTGCAAGGCATTGCCAATTTCCGCCCAAAAGCCTTCAGCAATGTGAAGCAAGAAATCCCGGAAGGATGCGGGGAGATCGAGACCCAGTAGTTGCTCGGCCCTTCGGAGCCGCTCTTCCGAAGTCGGTTGATGCCAGCTTATTCGAGGATCATCGCGATTGAAGTCGAAAGAAAATTCCACCATAGCTCCTCCCTAGAGCCACAACGTTCCGCCTTTCGCCCTTGCCCCGCCTGCTTCAGCATCCGGTGAAAGGCCCGCGCCGATAGCCCAATCTGGTGCATGGCCGTTACTACCCCTGCACTCGCTTAACGAGGCTGCATGAGGTCAGCGCCCGATTTTGGCGGGCCCATCGGGGCCGTCGGTAATCAAGTACGCCGTGACACCGGACTCAAGGTATCGCGTGGTATGGCCGTGGCCAGTCAGGTCGTCGTAGATGCGCATGTCGCCGGGCACCATCTTCACCACCGTGCCGTCGCCCAGACCAACCTCAGCCTGCCCCGAAACGACGATGAGGATGCGGCGAGCCGGCGCCGGGTGGAAGTCCAGGAAGCCGCCCTTCTCGTAGTAGCGAAACTGGATGATGCCGCGGACCACGTTGGGCTGAAGCTCCGGGATCATCTTTGGATCGGTGATCACCTCAACGTGGGCCTCATTGTCCTCGCCCGTGTAGAACCGGTAGATCGTCATGGGTCAACCCTCCTTCAATGTTCCGAACAGTGTACGTGGCAATTAGCCGCTCTTCCACATCGCCGTCGCAAAAGAAGCATTCCCCATCAAGGCCCCGCAAGCTTAAAGGCCAAGTCCTTCAGCGTAACGGAATGTAGCTGCTCCTTGCCAAGCCGCTCGGATGCGTCCAGGATTTCCAGGCCAACGATGTGGCCTTCATCGTCAAGGTCAACAGTCACGCCTTCCTCAATGTCCATTGAGTCCGTTGCCTTTGCCTGACGTAGCTCTATGTAGAGGGCATCCACCTAGCGGTCATAGGCGATAATCATTGGGTCCCCTCCTGGCCCCTATGCCTCTACCGCCACATACTCCGCCCTGGTGCTCGGCTCAGGGATAGGTAGCCTGTCTTCAATCAGACCTTGAAGATGGAACTCTATGGCTTCGCGCATGTTTTGCGAGACTTCTTCAAGGGTATCCCCAACAGCCACGCATCCTGGAATATCGGGTGAGTACGCAGAGTAGTTGCCTTCCGCTTGCTCTATTACGACCAGATAACGACGGGTCACTGCCTATCCCTCCCTAGTTGCGCCTGCTTGAGAATGCTGTTCAGGGTGCCAGGCGCCAGATCCTTATCAGTTGGCCCGGTACAGTTACTAAACCTGGCTTTACCGGATGGTTGTACTGGCGATGGCTGCCTCTAGTACGAGCCAGCCGCCAGCCATCTGCTTCAATCAGGCGGATAACGTCACGGACTTTCATTGTATCCTATTCCTGCGACGTATCTTATTACGCGGCCCGCTGAGGATACCGCACCATCTCGCCACGTAACTCCTCTGCGGCGTGGGCCAAGTCTAACTCCGCGAGCGGAAAGTCCAGGTACAGGTCTTCTTCAGGGGAAGCTCCTGACTCCGCCCAGGAAGGTCGGGATTCCATCTCAAAGTGCACCCGCAATGACCTTCCCTCCGGCGTCTCACGCAAGCGGAACCTCAGATTCGGTTCCGTGAAGTTTTGCTCTTTCTCTACTTCCTTGCCCTGGGCGATTGCATCAAACCACTTCGCAAGGTCTTCAAGCTCGTCCGTGAGCAGGCAAGGGTCTACCGTCGTCCACTCACCCCTGGAGTGCACAACATGAATGCGGATGAGCAGCCAGTTGGAGTCGTAGGGTTCATCCTGAATATCTGGAAACTGATACCCCTCTACGGTCATCTCAAAGAGTGAACCGCCGGAACTGCTAAGGCGCATCGTTTGCTCCTACCCTCCCGTAACCTCCCTTGGCCTATATTGCAGCGCCTCCGCCAGGTGCGGCACGCCGATGTCGTCGGAGCCGGCCAGGTCCGCAATCGTGCGCGCCAGCTTCAGGACGCGGTGGAACGCCCGCGCCGACAGGTCCATCTGCCGCATGGCCGCCTGCATCAGGCCCCGCGTCGTATCGTTCAGCGGGCAGAACTTCCACACCTCCTCCGGCCCCATGTCCGCGTTGCAGGTCATGGCGCTCTCTCCAAAGCGACGCCGTTCCCGCTCCCTGGCCTGGGTTACTCGCCCGCGCACCATCTCCGACGTCTCTGCGTTGGGCGGAGCTAGTAGCTTCTCGTACTCCACACGAGGCACCTGGATGAACATATCTATGCGGTCCAGCAGCGGCCCGCTGATGCGCTTCTGGTAGCGGGACACGATAGACGGTGCGCAGGTGCAAGCGCGCTGGGAGTCACCGTAGTACCCGCAGGGGCAGGGGTTCATGGCGGCAACGAGCATGACGTTGGCGGGAAAGGTCACGTTGCCCTGGGCGCGGCTGATGGTGACGACCTTGTCCTCCATCGGCTGGCGCAGCACCTCCAGGACGTTGTGCCCAAACTCCGGCAGCTCGTCCAGGAACAGCACGCCCCGGTGGGACAGCGTGATCTCGCCGGGGTGAGGCCAGCGCCCGCCGCCGACGAGACCCGCGTGGCTGATGGTGTAGTGCGGCGAGCGGAAGGGGCGCTGGACGATGAGCGGCGTGTCCTGGGGCAGCATGCCGCTGATGCTGTAGATCTTCGTCACGTCCAGAGCTTCCTCCGGCGTCAGTGGCGGCAGCAGCGATGCCAGCGCCCGCGCCAGCAGCGTCTTGCCGCTGCCCGGCGGGCCGGTCATGAGCAGGTTGTGGCCACCGGCAGCCGCCACCTCCAGCGCGCGTTTGGCGTGCTCCTGGCCCCGCACGTGGCTGATGTCCGGCCCATCGTACTGTGGGGCCGCCTCCAGCGCGCTGGCGATGGGGGCCACGTAGGGCGGGATGACGTGCTCGCCCCGCAGGTGCGCCGCTACTTCAGACAGGGTCGCCACGGGGATGATCTGCGGCCCCTGGATCAGCGCCGCTTCCTTGGCGTCGGCGGCGGGCACGAACACTGTGCGAAAGCCCCGCTGCCGCGCCAGCGCCACCATGGGCAGGATGCCGGTGGTGTGGCGAAGGCCTCCGTCCAGGGCAAGCTCGCCTAGGAACAGGCTGTCCTCTGGGATGACGGGAAGCTGGCCCGATGCGGCAAGCACCGCCAGGGCGATGGGCAAGTCGTAGGCGGGGCCTTCCTTCTTCAGGTCGGCGGGGGCAAGGCTGACCGTGATGCGGCGCATGGGGAACTCGCAGCCGGAGTTGCGGATGGCGGCGCGCACCCGCTCCCGCGCCTCCTGCACCGCCGTATCCGGAAGGCCCACCACAAAGAAGGCGGGCAAGCCGGAAGCGATGTCGGCCTCCACCTCCACCACCGCCCCCTCCAATCCGACGATGGCGCACGTGTTGACCTTGGCGGGCATAAGGGGTGCTCCTGCTATAAGTCTTCAAACTCTTCCGGCGATAGCCCTGCTTGACGCAGGATGCACCGTAACGAGCCTACCACTACTTCTCAGTGCCTGGCGACCACTGCGGTACATACACCTTTGATAAGCAAGCGTCCGCCTTACGAATTTCACGTGGCTGCCCTCTTGGCCCCACTCTACAAAACCCGCCGCTTCAAGCCTTCGTTTGACTTCACGAAAGGGTAAGGGTCTAAGAGTCGCCGATCTCTACCTCTATGCGGTGCGTCTCAGGAAGGATCGTCGCCCTGGGTTCGGTGAAGTGAAGGCTTAGCGCCTCTTGGAGGTTATGAAGCGCCTCTTCGTCGCTTTCGCCCTGGCTTACCACGTCTACCTCAAGGCATTGAGCGACATACCATTCCCCCTCTTTCCACACCGATGCCGTAAAGCTGCGCCGCATGGTTATGCTCCTTAGGTGATAGCCATACTATACTCTGAAATCTGAAAACAGAGGCGCTGGGGGTTAGGTAGCTTTGCACGGAACGTACTCCAAAAGTCCTCTTCTGTCTTGCCCCCTGGCCCCCTCGCCTTCGGCGGGGGGGAGATATTGTATCTGGGGGACACCCCCAGACCCCCGACGGGAACTCAGGTTCCCTGCACCTTCCCAGGTTTTCGTGCAAAGCTGGGTTAGGTCTTACCGCACCAGCTCTCCAATGACGGCGCACACCTGCGCAACCTCCTCCTCCGTGTTGTAGAAGGCGGTACACATGCGCGTTGCCGCAGGCGTCTGCACCTGCCGCGCGGCGATGCCCCGTCCCCACAGCATCTCCACCAACTGGCGCGGCTCCCGGCCCGCCACGGCGAAGCTCACCAGTGAACAGCCCGTCTCCGGGCGCTCAGGCCCCGTCAGCGTTACGCCCGGAAAGCCGCGCAGTGTCTGCTTCATCAGCGTAGCCAGGGCCATGCCACGCGCTTCTATGGCCGCAGAGCCTTGTTCCATGTGGAAGGCGATGGCCTCGGCCATGCCCGCCTCCAGCGCCGTGCTGGTGGTGCTCAGGCGGAACTTGCGGGGGTGCGTCACGTTCAGCTTCACTACGCCGGTATGGACGTCAAACTCCTCCACCGCGCCGTGCGCCGGATAGCGCGGCTTGATGGAGGGGATCAGCTCCTTGCGAATGTACAGCGCGCCCGTGCCGTCGGGGCCGAGCAGCCACTTGTGGCCGGGGATTGCATAGAAGTCGCAGTCCATGGCCTGCATGTCCAGGGCAATGTGCCCGCCACACTGCGCGCCGTCCAGCAGCAGGTACGCGCCCCACCGGTGGGCGATCTCCGCGATCTCCTTGGCCGGCAGCCGCAGCCCGCAGGTGAACTCAATGTGGCTGAGGAACACCAGCCGCGTCCGCGCCGACATCAGCGCCTCTAGTTTTGCCAGGAGCGTCGCCTTGTCGTCCTTGGGGTCAAGCTCGGCGATGCGAACCCGCACGCCGTGGGAGCGCTGCAACATGAGGCTGGGCAGCATCACCGACGGGTGCTCCAGTGAACACGTGACGATCTCGTCGCCGGGGAACCAGTCCATGCCGTTCACCACCGTCACCAGCCCGTTGGTCGTGCTCTGGGTCAGGGCGATGGTCTCCGGCGGCGCGTTCAGCAGGCCGCCCACCGCCTTGGACAGCTCCTCGTGAACCGCCCGCGAGCGCGCCAGGGCGTCCAGGGTCGCCGGCCCGCGTTCCATCTCGTAAGTAAGCTGCTCCTGGATGCGCCGCGTTACCCGCACCGGCGATGGCCCAGACCAGCCCGTGTTCATGTAGATGAGGTTCTTGGTGACCGGCAGCTCTGCCCGTACCTTTGCGATGTCCATGCGCGCCCCCTTGTGAAAGTGCCCGCATTCTAGCACAAGCACGCACCGCGCTGGAGGAGGTCCCCTGTTTCGCCCATCGGCGCTGGGGAGAGTGAAAGACCTTGCACGTGTGCCTCTTGCATTACGCAGTAAAAATCAGTAAAGTTTCTGAGCGATAGTAAACTTTGGGCTTATGGTAGCCTCGTTCCACAAACCCAGGCAACGCGCTTTCCTTTCAACGCGCCATCGGTGCATTTGCAAACCATTTCCCTATTCCATCCCTATCATCCATCGCAAGGAGCTACGCTATGGTCACGCTTCCAAAGCAACTGGTCTTTTCCTGCGAGGCGGGCGCCTTCACCATCTACGATTCCTCTGAGGCCAAAAGCTACCTACGCAACGGCCAGGGCACGGCCTTCGTCGCCTTGCACGTAGGCAAGGGGAACATCTTTGAGACCACCCCGCTGCGGGTCATGCGCCACACGCTGTCTGCCGTGTCCGTCTTGTGCCAGGACGGCAGCATGGTGCACCTGGACTTTGACGACGAGACCGCCCACAAGGAGACGCCCCAGGGCAAGTTCCGCTACCGTGGCGACCTGGAGGAAGGCAACAACGGACGCGGTTACATGAAGGAATAGATCTACAGCAGGTCAACAGAAAAGGGCCGATACATTCGGCCCTCTTCCCAAGTAGGGGCACGATATATCGTGCCCCTACTTGGGAAGAGGAAAGCCTGCCGAGGCAGAGCGCGTTCCTACTTGCGCATCGCCTCCAGCTTTTCCTTGAGCAGGTCGTTGACCACCTGGGGGTTGGCCTGGCCCCGGGTGCGCTTCATCACCTGGCCCACCAGGAACTTGACGGCGGTATCCTTGCCCTTCATGTAGTCCGCCACCGCCGGAGCATTCCCGCCGATGACTTCCGCAATCACCGGTTCCAGGCCGGAGGCGTCGCTGATCTGGCTCAGGCCCTTCTCCTGGACGATGCTCGCCGCCGCCTTGCCGGTGTTGAACGCCTCCTCCAGCACCGTCTTGGCCATGGGCGTGGAGAGTTTGCCGCTTTCCAACAAGTCCAGGGTATCGGCAAGTTGCTTCGGAGTGAGCTTGGACTGCTCCAGCTCCAGGTTGGCGGCGTTCAGCAGCCGTGTCACCTCGCTAAGCAGCCAGTTGCCTGCGGCCTTTGCCCGGGCCTGCAACGCATCGCCCGACAGTCCAGCCTTGGCCTTGACCACCGCCTCAAAAAAGTCCGCCGTGGGTTTTGTCGCCGTCAACTGTGCGGCATCGTACTCCGGCAGGCCATAGACTTGCACAAATCGCAAGCGGCGCGCCTCCGGCAACTCCGGCAGGCGGGCGCGCACCTCGTCCACCCAGGCGCGGCTGACCACCAGCGGCGGCAGGTCCGGCTCCGGGAAGTAGCGATAGTCGTGAGCCTGCTCCTTGGAGCGCTGGGAAACGGTGTAGCCGCCGCGTTCTTCTATCCAGCCACGGGTCTCCTGCACAATGCGCCCTCCCTCCCGCACCACCTGCACCTGGCGGGCGAACTCGTACTCCAACGCCCGGACCACGGCGCGGAAGCTGTTCATGTTCTTCACTTCCACCTTGGGGCCAAGCTCGGTGTCTCCGACGGGACGGATGCTGATGTTGGCATCGCAGCGGAAGCTGCCTTCCTCCATGTTGGCGGTGGAGACGCCGATGTATTGCAGGATGGCGTGCAGGTTCATGAGGTACTGCCGCGCCTCCTCCGGGGATCGCAGGTCAGGTTCGCCGACGGTCTCCATGAGGGGTACGCCGGCCCGGTTTACGTCCAGCAGGCTGTAGGTCTCGCCTGTGGCGTCGGAGCGGTGGAACAGCTTGGCTACGTCCTCTTCCAGATGGACGCGATTGATGCGCGCCCGCTTCTCCTTGCCGTCCACCCGGATCATCATCCAGCCGTCCTTTGCGATGGGCTGGTCAAACTGGGAGATCTGGTAGCCCTTCATCAGGTCCGGGTAGGGGTAGTTCTTGCGGTCAAACTTGGTGTGCTCCGGGATGGCGCAGTTGAGGGCCAGCCCGGTCATCATGACGTACTCCACCGCCTTCTTGTTGATGACGGGCAGGGAGCCGGGCAGCGCCAGGCACACGGGACAGACCCGCGTGTTGGGTGGCGCGCCCTGGTAGTCGGAGGCGCAGGTGCAGAACATCTTGCTGCGGGTCAGGAGCTGCGCATGGACCTCCAGCCCGATGACGGATTCGTATTCGGTTGCAACGGCGGTGGTCATAATGCACCTTACAGGAAAAGGATGGTATTGGCAGTATAACAGGGGTAGGTGGGATGGGGGAGACTCTGGCGACCCCTATCAACGGAAGTCGTATCAAAAGTGAAGAGCAATAATCTGATGGAATTCAGTGGATGTTAGCGTTAGGTGGTCCGTTCTCAAATTCACATTTAGCTGTCTTTGCAAAATCTAGACCCTTAGTGAGCCGCGGAACGCCCTGGCTGCATAGTAAGATTCTGCACCGTTGTGATATACGAAGACATGACCGTAGCGGTAATCTGCAAAGATGGCGCCGCCGAGTTTTCTAATAACAGAAGGTGTTTTCACCCAACTAGACGTCCTCGTATCGAAACGTCCAAGTTTCTGCAACTCTCTATATTGTTCTTCCGTTAAAAGCTCAATGCCCATGGCAGCTGCCATATCAATAGCGCTATTTTCCGGTTTATGTTCTTTTCTTTCCTCCAGCGCTTGACGGTCGTAACAAACATTTCTGCGGCCTTTAGGGCTTTCCGCTGAACAATCATAAATAATGTATTCGCCCGTCTTATTATCATGACCAACAACATCCGGCTCACCGCCGGTTCTTTCCATTTCATTGAGTGACCACAGTTTTTCAGTAGTAGCTTCCAGCTTTGCTTGTACTTTAGCCCATTCAAGACCTTTATGGCGGTTCATGTTTTTCTCAAAACGAGCTTTCAACGTGCTGAGTAGTTCTTCACGTTGTTCTGAGGACAACCCTTTTCTATTACTATTAATGTTGTTCACACTTTTATATTACCTCTGTTGAATAGGTGTGTTACTAGCCGGGTGCGGAAGAAGGGGTCTTTTCCCTGATTGACGTTTTCCACGCGGTCGTTTTCACCCGGGCTGGGGAGGATGGAGGCTGTTGAGTAGTGGACTCTGCGGGTTCACCCCGCCCGTTGAAGCGGGCCGTGTGGCCAGAAGGTCACGCGGCGATGGTTAGCGACGCCTACGCCGGCAACACTCGCGCGCAGCACGGCGCGGCCCGGCCCCGCGGGGGAAGAAAGGGGAGGCGGTAGGGATTCGTTTTCGCCATTTTTCACAGCCTATTTTAGCTTCGGTTTATATCCAGGATTCGTTTTTCTTTTTTGAGGAAACGAATCCGATTGTAGTCGTGGGAGGCTTGATGACGCAAGGTGGTTATAGACGGGTTATAGACGGAGCGCTATGCAGTAAGAGTAACGCTGAGGCAGGCGTTTGGGGAAGGGGTGGATGGCAGGGGAGGGAACTGGGCGCAAGCCTTGCGCCCCTACACGGCGTTGATCTCACAGGCACTGGGAGGACCGAAAGACCCTGATAGGCGAGTGAATGTGGGTTGACTTCTTCTTACGAAAGATGTATAAACCCACTTACCAAGGTGACGAGGCCAAACTTCTCGCCGCCGTAATGGAACGCACAACAATAGTTGTTGCCAGACCCAAGATGAGATGCTGTAAACCGTAAGGAGACGATTCCGCTATGCACCAACAGGTCCTGCTTCGGCCCGCTTTCCTACTGAGTCTGGTCATTGTTATTGGACTCCTTGGCGCAGTAGCTTGCGGCACATCGCCGACTCCTACCCCCACGAACACGCCGGTCGCCGCCGCCACCAATACTCCCACGGCTACCTCCGCTGTGGCTACCCCTACCGCTACGAGTGCAACCAAAGTTGTGGCTACGCCTACCGCGGCCACCGTCCCTACGCCCACTCCAGTGCCCAGTGTGACGCCCAAGCGTGGCGGTATTATGAGGGAGCTGAACACGGAGGACCCCCCTAGTTTTGACCCTCATACGGCCTTCTCCGCGCCCCATAACCAAATCAATGCAAAACTGTACAGCAACCTAATTTGGACCCCGGACAGTAAGTCCTTTGTGCCGGACGCGGCCCAGGCATACGAAATTAGTGGAGACGGGCTGGTGTGGACCTTCCACCTGCGACCCAATGTTAAGTTCCAGACGGGATACACCCCTTCCGGCCCACGAGACGGCACTGCCGTGACCGCCCAGGACGTAAAGTGGAGCCTGGAGAAGATCATGGGCCTGCATTCGGATCCCGTTTCCGAGCGCGTCGGCGGGATGAAAGAGTTCATTGACATAGACCGCTCCGATAACGGAATTGAGGTGGTGGACAACCTTACGGTCAAAGTGCACCTTGTTCAGGCGTACTCTGACTTTGTTTCCGTACTGTCTCTCGGTTTCGCCGGCATTGTGCCAGACGGCATTGCCACAAAGGACATGGCGAAACGTCCCTATGGTTCGGGGCCATTCTTTCTGCAAAATGTCCAACGCGGCGCCCAGTACAGTTTTGTGCGCAACCCCGACTATTTCAAGCCCGGCCTTCCCTACCTGGACGGAATAGTCCAGCCGATTATTCAGGATACGAGCGTTGCCCAGACTGCTTTCCTCCTTAATAAAGTGGACATCGCGGGCGGCAACCCTTCGCCCAGCAATAAACCCCTCTATGACCAGAAGGTCAAGAGCGGCGCCATAGAAATGCTGACCTATGAATCGGGTTGCCGGCCGGTGGGCGTCGTGATGAACTCCACCAAGCCACCCTTCAGTGACAAGCGGCTGAGAGAGGCTGTCAACCTGGCCATTGACCGTCAGGCCTATAGCGTCGTGGTTGATAATGGCTACGATGTTCCAGGGGTGTTTCTCCCCAACAGTCTCGGCAAGACGGTAGAGCAGGTGATGCAATTGCCGGGCTACCGCCAGCCTCATGACGCTGACCTGGCCCAAGCCAAGCAAATTGTTCAGTCCCTGTACCCAAACGGCCTTGACGTCACCGCAATGGTGAGAAATACGGGCAACTACCCCACCGAAAGTGAGTTTGTGGCCGGGGAGCTGAAGAAGATCGGAATCAACTTGACCCTACAGCTTCAGGACACCACGGTAACGCAGAACCGAGCTACCAAGCTGGATTACATTATCTGGCCCTACTTGTTCTGCAACGTTACCAATACGGCCTCGGAGCTGTTTGGCACCTACTTCGTCACTGGCGGCGCCCGCAACTGGTTCGGCTACAGCGACCCCAAGGTTGACGCCGGCTTCCGTGATATGGCGGCTACGTCTGATCCGGTCCTGAAGAAGCAAAAGGCTCAAGCCCTAGAGGATATTGTCTACTCCTTCTTGCCGGTGGCCCCCGTACCGGGGGGTACCAGCACGCGCGCCTCCTACAGTTTTCTTCAAGGGCTGTCACCGCAGGCCATCACCAACTATTTCTGGATGAAGCAAGAGTTGGTGTGGAGAAGCGACGTGTAGGTCGCTCCTCAAGGGACACTCAATCTCTACACCCCGCCAGGGGCCCTGCGCCTGGCGGGGTGTGGTTTTGCATACCCCAATCTCCGCGCCTCCGCTTTTCCTTGCTCCCGGCCATCCATAAATAATGACTCGCTTGTTCTGCCCTCTCCTGAACCGTTCCCATATTCCAATAGTCAGGAAGAGTCGGCACTGAGAGAAGCGATGGAGGTCAGGCAGTGATCCCCCACATTCTTTGGGAGCAGGACCCTATTCCGCTGTCACAACGCACCTGTTCTCAAAGCAAAACTGCATCCATTGCAGGGACCGGAAGCCGCAATCCGCCTCTAACCAAGCCGGGCGCCGCCCACGGGCCTTGCCCTAAAGTCCTTTTCCGCCTTGCCCCCTGGCCCTCTCGCCTTCGGCGGGGGGGGGAGTATATCTTCCCGATTCCATCGGGACAGACCCCCGACAGTCCCGATGCATCGGGACTGTACCTTCCTGACTTTTGAGGCAATGCTCCACCCACGCGACTTTCAGGTGGTCCCCCTGACGTTTTCTTCGTGAGGCTCGTTTCTACGTGCGGGCACAGGGCAGGCGTGTCCTGCAATTACGCATCGGCCTTATCACTCCCGGCTCAGCAGTTGGCAAAAAGGTGATAAGCTGAAGTCCTGCGGACTCCCATCTTAGACGCTAGCCAGCCATCGCACCAAGGCGGAAACCATGCTCGCGCTCTTCAAAGCTCTCACGTTGTGGCAATACCTGGTCCTGGTGGCCGTCGCAGGGGTTGGCGTCAGCGGCGGCTACTTTGCGTATGCTGCCGCCACCACACCGTCAACAGAGACCGGCGTCGGCAAGACGCAGCAGATCATCCCCGTGCAGCGCGGGAACCTGGTGAACAAGGTGTCCACCAGCGGAAGCCTCACCTTCCCCAACACCAACGCCCTCACCTTCGGCACCGCCGGTACTGTGGACAAGGTGCTCGTCCAGGACGGCCAGTCCGTGAAGAAGGGCGAGGCCTTGGCGACCCTGGACGCTTCCACCATTTCCACACTGCAAAAGGCAGTGGCCCAGGCCCAGGTGAACCTGCGCAACGCCCAAGACAACTACGAAGCCGCCAAGAAGCCCTATACGGACCAGCAGATAGCCCAGGCGAAATCCGCAGTCATCAACGCACAGATCAGCCTGCGCAACGCCCAGGACACTTACGAGGGCGCCAAGAACCCGTACACCGATTTGCAAATCGCCCAGGCCCAGGCAGCCGTCATCAATGCCCAAGCCAGCCTGCGCAACGCCCAGGACGCCGTGGGTACCTACCAGGCCAAGTACGCAGCCGATCAGGTGGTTGCCGCCCATGCGTCCGTAGACACCGCTACCCTGACCCTGCAAACATCCATGAACGATGCGGCCAACGCTGCCAGGAACGGAGCGACACAGCTTACCAACTCCCTGACGGCGCTCACCAATGCGCAGACTTCTTATAGCCAAGTCCTGGGCAAGTGGCTGGGCATCAACCTCGCGCCCGACCAAATGACCTCAACCCCTGAGAACTTCATCGCAAGTATGGGCATTGACCTCAACGCCCTGTTCAATCCCCAGAACCGTTCCTTGGGCCTCAACGAACTCGTGGCGACCACCCAGGCAGGCCCGATATACCTGTCTAAAGTCCAGGGCGATCCAGCGCTCATGGCGAACGGATGGGATCTTGCCGCCGATAACCCTGCGACGCCTTGGAACGAGACGACTGTTGCCAGGTGGGTAAACCTCACTCCCTCAAATACGATCATAGTGAGTTGCAGCACGGGGATAGTCCCCCTGGGACAGTACTGCATCGCCAAAGAGATGGACGATGCCTGGAACACCCTCCAGACGGCCCAGACCAATTACACCAACCAGCAGGCTACCATCGCGCTAGCCAACCAGAAGGCGCAGAATGCCATCAGCCAGGCCCAAACAGCCTTGCAGACGGCGCAGGACAACCTGGCCTCGGTCAAGGCCGGCGCGGACTCTCTGGACTTGCTGTCCAAGCAGGCGCAGGCGACGGTAGCCACGTATGCCCTGACTGCTGCCGAGGAGAACCTGGCGGACATGACCGCCCCCGTTGACGCGCTCACCCTTGAGGCGAAACTGGCCCAAGTTGCGGTGGCGCAAAGCGCACTGGACGCCGCGCAGCAGAACCTGGCCGACGTGACGGCTCCTGCAGATCCCCTGGATCTGAATCTGAGCCAGCAGAACGTGATCAGCGCCCAGGCCGCCCTGGACACGAGCAAGCAGAAGCTGGCTGGGGCAACACTGACGTCGCCCATAGACGGCGTCATCACGGTGATGAACCTGACCGCCGGCCAGACCATAGGGGCCAACGCCGAGGCCATGCAGGTGGCGGACACCTCCGTGGTGGAAGTGGCCGGCAATGTGGACGAGATTGACGTGCTGTTCGTCAAGGTGGGTTCCACTGTCCAGGTCACAATGGATGCCCTGGCCGGCGAGACCCTGACCGGCAGCGTCACTTACGTCTCGTCTTCGTCCCGGACCAGCAACGGCGTGGTGTCCTATCCCATTAAAGTCCAGCTCCAGGTGCCTGCCGGTCTGCAACTCCGGGCAGGCCTTAGCGCCACCGCCAACATCGTCCTGCGTGAGGACGACGACGTGTTGCTGGTCCCCACACAGGCGGTGTACGGCAGTTTCCAGCAACCTACGGTGAAGCTGGTATCCGCCAACGGCAGTGTCCAAGAGCAGCCCGTTACCCTTGGCAACACCGACAACTTCTGGGTGGTGGTGCAGTCGGGCTTGAAGCAGGGCGACAGGATCGTGATGGAGACCACCCAGGTGCAGACCTCCGGCCAGCTTAACGCCAGGACACTGGGGCAGGCCTTTGGCGGGCAAGGCGGCGGCTTCGCCATCGCCGGCGGGGGCATTCCCACTGGCGGCGGACAGAATCTTGGCGGAGCCGGCGGCGGACGCACAACCGGAGGCGCCGGCGGTGGCGGGAATCGCGGCAACTAACCCCCAACCCTATCCAACCAGTCGCCCTCGTAGAGAATCAGCGCAGCGCATGATCCAACTTGAAGACATAACAAAGGTCTACCACATGGGGAAGATAGAGGTGCGCGCCCTGGATGGCGTGTCCCTTACTATCCCCGATGGGCAGATGGTGTCCATCATGGGGCCTTCCGGTTCCGGCAAGTCCACCATGATGAACATCCTGGGTTGCCTGGATGTTCCTACTTCAGGGCGCTACCTCCTGGACGGTGAAGACGTTGCCCGCCTCAACGACAACAAGCTGGCGGAGATTCGCCACAACAAGATCGGCTTTATCTTTCAGACCTACAACCTGCTGCCCCGGATGACCGCCCTTGCCAACGTAGAGCTTCCCCTGCTCTATGGCGGAGGCAAGGACCGCGCCCGGCGGGCCAAGGAAGCCCTCGCCAAAGTCGGCCTGGGCGACCGCGTCTCCCATAAGCCCACCGAGCTTTCCGGGGGCCAGCAGCAGCGGGTGGGCATTGCCCGCGCCCTGGTGAAGAACCCTTCCATCATTATGGCCGACGAGCCTACGGGCAACCTGGACACCGTGTCCAGCGCAGAAATCCTTGCGATTCTTACGGACTTGAACCGGCTAGAGGGCCTTACCGTCATCGTTGTCACCCACGAGCCGGACATTGCGGCCTGCACCCAGCGCGTCGTCGTTATGCTGGACGGGCGCATCCAACGCGACCAGCCCTTGGACGAGTGGCGAACAACGGCGGGTTTCGCGGCGGCAGGGGGAATGCGCCGATGAGTCCTCTAGGCATTCTCATGACTTCCCTCGGCTCTATCGCCAGCAACAAGCTGCGGGCCAGCCTAACCCTGCTTGGCATTATCATCGGCGTGGCCGCCGTCATCTCTCTCATGTCCATTGGTCGCGGCGCGCAGCAGGCTATCACTTCGCGCATTGAGTCCCTGGGCACCAACCTGCTCTTTGTGCGGCCAGGCTCCAGCACCACCGGCGGCGTCAACGCCGGTCAAGGCTCTGCGGCCACGCTCACGCTGGACGATGCCTACGCCCTGGCAGACCCTACCTTTGCGCCGGACGTGCAATACGTGGCCCCCGAGTTGTCCAGCAATGCCCAGATCAAAGCGGGCGTGAACAACACCGCCACGCGCATCATCGGCGCTACGCCGGAATACTCCATCGTCCGCAACTACCCCATCGCATCGGGCCAGTTCATCACCGCTGCCAACGTACAGAACGCCGACCTCGTCGCCGTCCTCGGCTCCCAGGTGGCGGAGACCCTTTTCGGCTTCCGCGACCCGGTCGGGCAGAGCGTCCGCATCAACAGCCGCGCGTTCACTGTTGTCGGGATGCTTAAGAGCCAGGGAGGTACTGCGCTGGGGAACCAGGACGACCAGGTGCTGATACCCATCACCACGGCTTATTATCGCCTCTCCTCCCGGCGCACTACCCAGGGCGGCGTGAGCGTGCAGACGATCAACGTCCAGGCGGCGAGCGGGGACAAGATGGATGCCGCCGTGCAGGAGATCGGCACCATATTGCGGCTGCGCCACCGCATCACCGACACCGATGACTTCACGATCACCAGCCAGCAGCAGGCCGTCCAGACGCTCCAGGACACCACCAACACCTTCGTCGTGTTCCTGGGGGCCATCGCCGGCATCTCGCTGCTGGTGGGCGGCATCGGCGTCATGAACATCATGCTGGTGTCCGTCACCGAGCGCACCAGGGAGATCGGCATTCGCAAGGCCATCGGGGCCAAACAGAAGGACATCCTCTTCCAGTTCCTTTCCGAGGCGACGCTGCTTACCTTTGTAGGCGGCCTCATGGGAGCCGGCCTTGGCCTGGGACTTTCCAAGTTCTTCAACGGGAAAACCCTGGGCACGCAGACCTTTACCACGGCGTTTAGCGGCGACATCGCCGTACTAGCACTGGTCGTTTCCGCTGCCATCGGACTCTTCTTCGGCATCTACCCGGCCATGCGCGCCGCCCGCTTGCACCCCATTGACGCGCTGCGCCATGAATAGCGTGATGTGTTGGGGAGTCCAGTCCCGACTAGTCGGGACAGATATGACTTCTACTCCCTTCCTGGCAAGGGCTGGAGCTTACGGAAGTTAGAACTGGGCCGATAGCGGCCCTTGTGCAGTCAACGAGAGGAAGGCATCCCTGTGAAAAACAATGTGTTCCTGATGTTGGTGATCGGTCTTCTGGTCTGGGGCGGCACCGTCGGCGCTGCCTTTGCCGGCGGCGTCACCGTCGGCAAGAGTAAGGCGGAACCTTCAACCACCAGCGCTCCGTCTACTTCTACCACCACCACGTCCACCACGGACGGCTCCACGGCGTCAACCCCGGCGCAGAGCCAGGCCCAGCCCCCGGCTCAGTCACAGACCCAAACGCAGCCGCAGGCAGGGACACAGGACCAGCAAAACCTCCGCCAGCAGCTAAATGGTGGCACGCCCTTGACCCAGGAGCAGCTTGACGCCCTGCGGCAGCAGCTCCAGAACCGGCAGGGCGGTGCAGGCACGGCAGGCGCGGGCGGCCAGGGCTTTGCCTTGCGGGGGGGACTCCAGGGAACGGTTGAGCAGGTGAACGGCAACACCATTAGTATCAACACTGCGCAGGGCACGCTCCAGGCGACTCTTACCACTTCCACGCAGATCAACGCCGTCACCACCGGCAAGCCCGCGGACATCGCCGTGGGCGCTGAGGTCATTGTCACCGGCCAGCGCGCCGCCGATGGCACGACGCAGGCGGCTTCGGTTTTCATCGTGCCGCAAGGCTTCGCCGGCCTGCCTGGTCTCGGCGGCGTTGGGGGTGGGCGTGGCGGCGCAGGCGCAGGCGGCGCGACGACCGGCGGGGCGTAGGCAACGCCTCCTCACGAAGCGAGAGCGCTCCCGCTGTCATGCGTATAAGGTTGCTCGGAATCATTCATGCCCATAGCCATGGGCACCCGTACCAATGAAAATGGCTTGTAGGTGTGTCCCTTCCCTCTTGACGAGGGAAGGTTAGGATGGGGGTGACCAGGAGACGAGCCCCCACCTCAATCCTCCCCCGCAAGGAGGGAGGAAGCTATTTTCGTAGCAATCATTCATGCCCATAGTCATGGGTGCCCGTGCGGATGAAAACAACATCTGAACCCGTTTCGTCGTAGGAATACGATTGACTACGGGTGTGACCTCTCCTCCCCACAGCGGGACCTTGCCCTAATAGTCCTTTTCCGCCTTGCCCCCTGGCCCCCTCGCCTTCGGCGGGGGGGGGGGGGGGTATCTTGGGGGGACCCCCCCACCCCCCACCCGCCCCCTGCA
>Ga0082335_1001460_pt1 | contig 49980 bp, 49 predicted proteins | sample Subgrocontami58m_FD_72375 | JGI IMG/M metagenome (GOLD analysis project Ga0082335, IMG submission 72375) | Subsurface groundwater microbial communities from S. Glens Falls, New York, USA - GMW37 contaminated, 5.8 m (SPADES assembly) (version 2) ... | reverse complement strand
CAGGGCTCTGCCCTGGACCCGCCAAGGGCGACGGCCCTTGGAACCGGAACATTGGTGTTTCGACGATGGGGGGCAAAGCCTTGGGCGGGGTCTGGGGCGCAAGCCCCGTCGCTCCGCCGCCTTCAGACCCTGGTCAGCCGCAGATATCCCATATCATCGACCAGCGCACGCCAGCCCGGCGGCAGCACGGTGGTCGAGTCCAGCGCCTCGATGATCGCCGGCCCGACCAATTCCGTGCCCGGTGTCAGCCCATTGCGCCAATGAACCGCCGTGCTGACAAAACCGACATCGGGAAACCACACATCCCGCTGACGAACCCGCGCCGAGGCCGGATCGGCATGCTGCGCCAGTTTCAGGTCCGGCAACCGCCCCAGCGCCGTCAGCCGCAGGTTCACCAACTGCACCGGTTCGGCCTTGTTCGCATGACCATAGGTCTGTTCATGGCGCGCATGAAACAAAGCCGCCAGCACATCCAGCGTTTCCCGCGTGATTCCGCCGGCTTCCATGGGAATGGTCAGCTCATAGGCCTGCCGCCGATAGCGCACATCCGCCTGCCGCAGCAGAGCACGCCGTGCATCGGGTACCTGAGCGGCTTCCAGCATCGCAGTCCCCGCAGCCTCCATCGCGGCGAAGGCTTCCGCCACCCTATCCGGCGCGACCGTTGCCAGATCGGCATAGAGAGTCCGCGAATAATCCCGCTTCAGATCGGTCGCCACCAAACCGAGCGCGGAAAATGCACCGGGAGCGGGCGGGATGATGACCTCGGGGATCATCAGTTCCTCGGCCAAGGCGGCCGCGTGCACAGGACCAGCGCCGCCAAACGCGATCAGGCTGAATTCGCGCGGATCGTGACCCCGTTCGACCGAGACGATGCGCAGCGCCTGCGCCATGTTGCTGTTGACGACCTGCACGATACGGGCGGCGGCATCCGCCACGGTCAGTCCGAACGGGTCCGCCACGTCCTGCTTGATGGCGCGTTCAGCGGCCGCCAGATCGATAGGCAGCCCGCCGCCCAGCAGCGATTCCCGATCCAGCAGGCCGAGGATGACATTGGCATCCGTCACTGTCGGGCGCGTGCCCCCGCCGCCGTAGCAGGCAGGTCCTGGATCGGCGCCCGCGCTGTGCGGTCCCACTTTCAACGATCCGCCCGGGTCCATCCAGGCGATCGAGCCGCCCCCGGCGCTGACCTCGGCCAGGTCAATGACGGGAACGCGGATCGGGTGCCCAGTGCCGTGCATCCACCGTTTGGAATTGGCCGCGCCGCCGACCTCATATTCGGCGGTAACCGCGACCTCGTGGTTGACGATCACACTGGCTTTCGCGGTGGTGCCGCCCATGTCGAAGGAGATCAAATCAGGCCGGCCCAACTGGCGCCCGGCCAACGCCGCCGCGATGACCCCGGCGGCGGGGCCGGACTCGACCGCCATGGCCGGCATGCGCAAGCCCTCGGCAATGTCGAACACGCCGCCCGAGGATCCCATTACATACAGGGTCGGCAGGCCGAGCGCGGTGGTGGCTTGCGACAGTCGCTGGAGATAACCGGCCAGCAAGGGCCCGACATAGGCGCAGACGGCGGTCGTGCTGGCACGCTCGAACTCGCGGATTTCGGGCAGGACCTCGCACGACAGGAACACGGTGACGTCCGGCAGTGCCGCGCGCAGCGCCGCGCCGACTTTTCGTTCATGGGAATCATTGAGAAACGAGAACAGGAATGAGACCGCGATGGTCTGCAAACCAGCCGCCCGAATGGCATCGATCAGCGGTGGGATCTCGTCTTCCGCAAGTGGGGTAACGACCTGACCCTGGGCGTCGATCCGTTCGGTGATCTCAAACCGGTGGCGACGCGGGATCAGAATGCCGGGACCGTCCTGGAACAGGTCATACAGATCCGGGCGGGAGGAGCGGCGCAGTTCCAGAATGTCGCGAAAGCCGCGCGTGGCGACGAAACCGGCCCGCGCGCCCTTCTTTTCGAGCAAGGCGTTGGTGACGACGGTCGTGGCATGCGACAGCAGCGAGACATCGGAGGGTGCGATGGCGTTCTGTTGGAGGCCCTTGGTAATCCCCTCGATCACACCTTGGCCGAAGTCACGCGGCGTAGTCAGCACCTTGGCGATGCCAATCCGGCCAGTTTCTTCCTGAACCAGGGCAACATCCGTGAATGTGCCGCCGATATCGATGCCGATTCGCCAGGTCATGCCGTCCTCTTACTTTGTCGCCGGCATCGTCGCGCGGCGGACGCAGGAGGGCAACCGGGGTGGAGGCGACGACTCACTCGCGACGCAATGACGCCGGACGGGACGCCGGACGGATTGCCCCGATCAGGCGACGGAGGTGGTGACGTTCAGCAACTGCCGCAACCGAGCCCCGCCCGCCGGGCCCTTGATGGCTTCCCGCCAACTGGCTTCCGCGACCCGCTGGTGCGCGGCAATGGCCTCATCGGCGCCGGTGATCATCGCGACGCCGGTATGGGCGCTCGGATGGGTATCCGGGCGGAAGGGATTGATGGCCAGACTGACCCGGTCCCGCGCCCGCAGGATCTTGAAGGCCGAGCTGGGTTCCGCGCCGACGAGGAGACCGAATTGGAGCCCCATGGGCTCGGTTTCCATCAGGGTGGCCATGTTTTCGATTTCGGTGACGGCAACATCGCGGCACATGCGACGGATCCGGTCCGACACGTTCATGCCGCCAGCGACGCCGGTTTCCAGCAGCCGTTGCACCGCGGGCAGAGAGACCATGGCGATAATGCCGGGTCGGCGCATTGCATACATGCGCTTGCGGGCGGACAGAATCCCCAGCACCTGCTCCGCCATGCTGCGCATCGCCATCCGTTCGGCGCCCGCCTGCTCGGCGGATTCGTCGAACACCTCGGCCAGCACCGCATCGTAGGAATCCGAAGTCGTCAGATAGCAAATCGGGCCGAACAGTTGCAGGATCTGGTCGGCCGTTTCCTCAACCTGCCGGATCCGTTCAAAATAGCCGATGGGTCGGTTGTAATACTCCACCCCGATTCCCAACAGTGAGAGCGGGGAGATCTTCAGCAGTTCGGCCAGACGCTTGATCGTATCAAGCTTGATGACCTCGCCCTTTTCGTACCGGTAGAGCGCCGCGCGAGAGACACCCAGACGCGCCGCGATTTCCTCCGCCCGAAGGCCGGATTCAAGCCGATAAGCTCGCAATTGCTGGCCGATTTCGGTGAAACGCATCGACATGTCCGGCTTAACTCCTCCAGCCCTGGCCGTTGACGACCAGTTCATATGACCACCCCGAGTCGAGGCCGGAGATACGATTCCAAGAATCGGAGCGGATTTCATCTTATGACTGAAATCCGCTCAATTTCAAGCCCGATTGCTCGGCGGCACGCTCACCCGACAGTCACACGGCCGCTTATTTCTTATTGCGAACGGTAACATCTCCCATCCGTTCGATCGCCAGGACCATCGCGGAGTGGTCCAGATCGCCGCCGCCCTGCGCCGATACGATGGAAAACATCTGCTGGGCGATGGCGGTGTTGGGCAACGACAGGTTCAGTTCACGCGCCGCCGAGAGCGCCAGATTCAGGTCCTTCTGATGCAAACGGACGCGGAATCCAGGGTTGAATGTGCCGTTCAGCATGCGTTCGGCATGGACCTCCAGGATGCGAGAGGACGCGAACCCGCCCATCAGCGCCTGGCGGACCTTCGCCGGATCGGCGCCGGCCTTGGCCGCGAACACCAGTGCCTCGGACACGGCCTGAAGGTTGAGCGCGACAATGATCTGGTTCGCGACCTTGCAGGTCTGACCGGCGCCGTTTTCCGATCCGACATGGGTGATGTTCTTACCCATCGCCTCGAACAACGGTGTGGCGCGCGCGAAGGCGGCATCCGGGCCGCCGACCATGATGGTCAGGGTCGCCTGCTTGGCCCCGACCTCCCCGCCCGAGACCGGAGCGTCCAGGTAATCACACCCCTTTTCATTGATCCGCCGCGCGAAGTCCTTCGTGGCGATTGGGCTGATCGAGGACATGTCGATGACCAGGGATCCCTTGTTCAAGCCTTCCGCCACACCGCCGGCGCCAAACAGCACGGTTTCGACATCGGGTGTGTCGGGCACCATGACGATGATGACCTCGGACTTCGCGGCGACCGCGCTTGGGCCGGTCACCACCTCGGCGATGGCGCGGACTTCATCGGTCAGACTGGAGCGTTCCGGCACGATGATGTCGTGGCCGGCGTTCTTGAGGTTGAGCGCCATAGGGCGCCCCATGATGCCAAGGCCGATAAATCCGATCTTCATGGTCGAGTCTCCCTGTTTGACCGTCATGGCGGGTCGATGTCCCGCGAATAACGTGTTGTGAAAGCCCTTGCCGTTAGCCGTACGGCCAACGGATCAATCTTGCGGCCGCAGGGCCATTGGATCGATCCGGTGGCCATACTGCATACGGATCGATGCGTTGGCCGCCCTGCCGCGCGATCGATGGTCGGTCGTCCGCCCGGTCAGTCAGCGAAGCGCTGGCGCCAGCCGAGACCGGCAACCGTATCCCCGGCGGGGCGATATTCGCAGCCGACCCAGCCCTGGTAGCCAAGCTCATCCATCCGGCGGAAGACGTACGACCAGCCGATTTCCCCGGTGCCGGGCTCATTGCGGGCGGGAACATCGGCGATCTGGATATGGGCGATCACCGGCATGAATTTCTCCATCCGCTTGGTGATGTCACCCTCGGTGATCTGCACGTGGTAGACATCGAATTGCAACCCCAGCCGGTCCCGGCCTATGGCATCGATCACCGCGGCACCCTGGGCCTGGGTGTTCAGGAAATAGCCGGGCATGTCGCGATGGTTGATCGGCTCGATCACCAGCTTCACGCCGGCCGGCTTGGCCTGCTCGGTCGCCCATGCCAGATTGGCGGCATAGATCGCGGCGGCGGTCACCGGCGACACCTCGGCCGGCACGATCCCCGCCATGCAGTGGACATGCTGGCAATCGAGCGCGCTCGCATAGTCCAAGGCCCGATTGACCGCCTCCCGAAACTCCGACTGGCGACCGGGCAGGCTGGCCAAACCACGCTCGCCATTCGTCCAATCACCGGGCGGCATATTGAACAGGGCCTGGGACAACCCCTCCCCGGCCAGGCGAGCGCGCAGTTCCGCGGCGGGATATTCGTAGGGGAAGAGAAACTCCACGCCTTCGAAACCGGCCTGACGCGCGGCAGCGAAACGATCGAGGAACGGCACCTCATTGAACATCATCGACAGATTTGCGGCGAAACGTGGCATGGCGAGTCCTCTCCCTATGCGCGGGCAAGGCTACAAGCGGGCCTGCGGGTTGACCAGACCGGTCTTACCAGGGTGCGATTGATGTCTGTGAGCCAGGGCCGCTCCGGCCGGCCCGGCCGGAGCCGTCACATCCCGAAGCCTTCACGCCCCAGCGCCTTCACGCCCCAGCGCCGTCACACCCCGAAGCCTTCACACCCCAGAGCCTTCACACCAAGGCGTGCATGCGAGCATAATCGAGCGGACGTACCCTGGTCGCCCGGGATACGGTGAGGGGATCGACCACGACATGATGGCTGAACGCTTGCTGCTGCTGCTGCTGGTCGGAGGCGTTGCCGTCGGCTGCATCATGGTGCTGTCCCCGTTCATTTCCGCCCTGCTATGGGCCGCGATCCTGGTGTTCACCACCTGGCCCGTGGCTGAATGGCTCCGTATCAACCTGCGTCTGCCCCGCAGCGGTGTCGCAGGGCTGATGGTCCTGTTGACCTTGGTTGTGCTGGTGTTGCCGATCGCCCTCGCCGCCCCAGGCGGCGTCGACGAAATCACGGCCCTGCGCGGCGTGGTTGAGGATGCGTTGCGCGCCGGGCTCCCAGGCGCGCCATCCTGGATCGCGGATATTCCGGTGCTCGGTCCGACGATCACCGAGTTGTGGAACCGCTGGGCGGCCGACGTCAGCCAGTTGCTGGAGGCGCTGCGACCCTATTTCGGGACCGTCGTGGAAGGTGGTCTCAGCCTGCTTCTTGGGATCGCCAATGGCATCCTGATGGTGCTGATCGCGCTGTTCATCGCGTTTTTCTTCTTCATCCACGGAGAGCCGCTGGCCGAACGCCTGAGCATGATCGTGCACCGGATCGGTGGGATGCAGGCCGACCGGCTGATGCATGTCGCGGGCGCGACGGTGCGTGGCGTGGTCTATGGCGTCGTCGGCACCGCAATCGTCCAGGGAATCCTGACGGTCATCGGACTGTGGGTTTCCGGCGTGCCGCGCGCGGCGATGCTGGGGATTATCGCCGGGCTGCTCTCGGTCCTGCCGATAGGCGCCCCCGTCATCTGGATCCCTGCCTCGATATGGCTCATGAGCACCGGCAGCCTGGGTTGGGGCATTTTCCTGGCGATCTGGGGCGCGCTCGCAATTTCCGGCTCGGACAACTTCATCCGGCCCTGGTTCATCTCCCGCGGCGCCCAATTGCCGTTCTTGGTCACGGTGATGGGCGTCCTTGGGGGCGCGCTGGCGTTTGGGTTGCTGGGAATATTCCTGGGACCGGTGCTGCTGGGCCTCGGCTACACCCTGGTCAATGAGTGGGCGAACTCGGCCGATCCGGCGCCGGCGGCAGATTCGGGTATCGGTTAGAACCGCGGTCCGTCTGACCGTCCTTAGGGGCCGTCCGGGAACATAGTGTGCCTTTTCAGGGGGATACCGTGAGGCGGCTGGCAAGCGCGGCCCCGAAAGCGATGCGGGTCCATCGATGAGGGGCCGCAACGCACCAGACGGCCACGGTATCCCTCTGAAAAGGCACACTATGTTCCCGGACGGACACTCAGACGATACCGCGCGAACCGCGCAACCGACCCACGGGCGACCAACACCGTCTCGGTGCTGTCATGAGCCGGCAGGCTGATGCCGGCGGTCGTGTGCGCGTTGGCGCTAGCCCGGATCCTCCAGACCGATCGCCCGCAGGCGGGCGTTTTCCTCGTCCCAGCCGCTGCGTTGCTTCACGTTCAGAAACAAATGGATCGGCCGGTCCAAAAGACCGGAGAGGTCCTGACGCGCTCGGGCACCGATCGACTTGATGCGAGCACCGTGCTCACCGATCAGGATCGCCTTATGGCCAGGGCGAGTGACATAAATGGTCGCCTCTATTCGCACCGATCCGTCCGGCCGCTCCTTGAACGACTCAGTCTCGACCGTCGCGGCGTAGGGCACTTCTTCATGCGTTTGCATGAAGATCTGCTCGCGCACGATTTCGGCCGCCAACAACCGGTCGGGCAAATCGGTCAGGTCATCATCGGGATACAGGTGCGGACCTTCCGGCATCGCCGCGGCCAGGGCGTCCGAGAGCGTATTCACCCCGTCGCCCGTCGTCGCACTGACCATGAACGTCTCTTCGAACGTGGCAATCCCCGTCAAGGTGGCGATCAACGGCAGCAGGTTGGCGGGGGGAACCAGGTCGGTCTTGTTCAGTACCAACCAGCAGCGGCGTCCCGCGCCGGCGAGCCGGGTCGCGATCTGGCGGACATCCTCGGTCGCACCCGCCTTGGAATCCACCATCAGCAACGCCAGGTCGGCATCGGCCGCACCGGTCCAGGCGGCGGCCACCATGGCGCGGTCCAACTTGCGCTTGGGACGGAAAATGCCGGGAGTATCGACCAGCAGAATCTGGCTCTTGCCCCGCATCAGGATGCCCAGCACGCGGAACCGCGTGGTCTGCGCTTTTGGAGAGACGATCGACACTTTCGCGCCGGTCATCCGGTTCAGAAGTGTAGATTTCCCCGCGTTCGGTGCCCCAAGAATCGCCACGAAGCCGCATCGCGGGCGCGGCGCCGTGGGGAGCGCGGCGTGGTCGGGGCCTCGGGGGATGATGGCCTGGGGCGCATCCAGGCGGGCATCCTGGGGGGCGGCCTGGTTGGCAGCCTGGTCCGGGTCGGACGATGGTCTGTCTGGACTGTTCATGTGGAAATCCTGCCCAGCAGCGCCTCGGCGGCCAGCTGTTCGGCGGCCCGCTTGGTGCCGGCGGTGCCGGTGCCGCTGAGCTCACCCACGGTCACCGTCACCGCGAACGCTGGGGCATGTGGCGGACCGGACCGCTCTGTCACCGTATAGGCGGGCAGATCCTTCCCGCGCTTCTGTGCCCATTCCTGCAATGTGGTCTTTGGATCCTTCGGTGGGTCTGCCTGTATGATCATGGCGCTATCCCAGGCGCGTCGGACGAATCGCCGTGCCACGTCGAGCCCGCCATCGAGGTAAAGAGCGCCCAGGGTCGCCTCCAACGCATCGGCCAGCACGGTGGCGCGTCGCTTGACGCCGGCCCGCGCCTCCCCGTCCGACACGGACAGGCTGACGGCCAGCCCGATCGTTTCCGCGACACCGGCCAACACCGGCTGCGACACCAGGAAGGCCAGCCGCCGCCCCAACTCGCCCTCATGCTCGCGCGGGAAGCGTTCGGCGAGCCATTCCGCCATGATCAGGCCCAGCACCCGATCGCCGATGAATTCCAGACGTTCGTTGGAGCCATGCCGCCGGCCGCGGCCGGGCAGGGCCGACCGATGGGTCAGCGCCTCCCGCAGCAGTTCGGGGCGGCTGAATGTGTGGTCGAGGGTCTCCTCGAACGAGGGAGTCAAGGCGCGGACCTGATTTGGGTCGCCATCAACGGACCGGCTTGAGCAGGCGGTTCCAGCGAATGTCGAACGGCCATTCCCAGACCTGCCACCACGGGTGTTCGGCATCGACCGAGAAGAACAGGATCTCCGCCTTGCCCACCAGGTTCTCGATCGGGACGAAGCCGACACCGCTCATGAACCGGCTGTCGGCCGAATTGTCGCGGTTGTCGCCCATGGCGAAGACATGGCCGGCCGGCACCGTGTATTCTGGCGTGTTGTTCGGGTCGAATTCACGGGTCGGATCGAAACCCGGCCGGCGCGACGCCTCAATGCCGTCGGTTGCTTTCAGGATTTCGTGCTTCACGCCGGGCTTGCCATCCGCCCCAGGCAAGGTTTCCTGGAACTTGGCCAGCGCCATGCGGATGCCGCTGTCCTTGGCCTCAAACGTGCCTTGCGCTTGGCGCGGGCAAATCTGTCCGTTGATGTAAAGTTGGCCCTGCCGCATCTGCACGCGATCGCCGGGCAAGCCGACGATGCGCTTGATGTAGTCGGTGGAGTTGTCCCGCGGATACTTGAACACCGCGACGTCACCACGCTCGGGCATGCTGCCGAAGATGCGCCCGGTAAACAGGGGCGGCGAAAACGGCAGCGAGAAGCGCGAATAGCCGTAGCTGTATTTCGACACGAACAGGTAATCGCCGACCAGTAGCGTCGGGATCATGCTGCCGGAGGGAATGTTGAACGGCTCGAACGCCACGGTACGGATCAGCACGGCGATGAGACCGGCGTAGACGATCGTTTTGACGTTTTCGACCAAGGCACTGGAATGGCGCTTGGACTTGGCCTTGGTGGTCGCCATGCGGGGATGCGGCTTTCTCGTGGAGAGTCCGGCGGATCAAGCCCACCGGCCCATGCCGTGTCAAGCAATCGCTGGGTGGCACCCCGGCCGAGCGGTTTCCGGTGGACGGCGAATCGGGAAAACGGGGGCGCCGGCCTGTCTCCGTGTGACAGGCCGGCGCCCGATATCAGCTATTGAGCAACACGTTTTCAGGGCGAGCCGGGATTTCGCCGCGTTCAACGCGCAGGACCTGGCGGGTGAGCATTTCATGCGTGGGCGCACGGACGCCAACGCGGGCGCCTTCACTGGCGATGAAGCCGTTCATGAATTCAATCTCGGTGCGCCGGCCTTTTTCCATGTCCTGCGCCATCGATGGGCGCTGATAATCGCTGCGCTCTGCCTGACCGGCGCCGCCGCTGACCAGCAGCGTCTCAATCTCCGCATAGGCGGCGCGGTCGCCTTCCATGGCCTTCGCGAGCGTCTCGGGCGGCAAGGCGCCGACCTTGCCCAGCTTATAGCCCAGCGCCTGCCCGACGCGGACCGACTCACCACCGAGTTGAATGCAGATGCGCCGCACCGCGTCATGATGGTCGCGGGCATTGCCTCCCATGCCCGTGGCGGCCGACACGCCATTGCGCATGCCATTGACGCAGAGCTTGGTCCAACGCTCCCCCCACAGATTGTCGGTCGCCTTGGACGCGTCGACGCAGCTCATGATGTCGGCAATTTCTTCCGAACGCCTGGTGATCTTGCCGGACGGCTCCCCGATATAGAATGAGGTGATGTCGGCCCGCTTGGCATAGCCGCGGCGGATATGACCGGGTTCATACAGATCGACGCCAACGCCGCCGGTGACGATGCAGCCCAAGGTGCGGCCCCAGCCGACGACACCGGCCACCCGCTCCTCATTGATGCAGTTCTGCATGGACACCACGCAGCCCGAGGCGGACAGGTACTGGCGGATCATCGTGGTGGCCCAGACGCTGTCGTACGACTTCACCGAGATGAAGGCGATATCGATCGGCTTCTGCTTGGCCAGGTTCTGCACCTCGGTCAGGTGCATGGCATTGACCTTCACGGTCATCCGTTCCTCCGGCGTCATGCCGAAGATCTCCATGCCGTGCGACTTCAGCTGGTCCACATGCGCGGGCCAGGGATCGATCAGGGTGACGTCATGTCCCCCGGCGGCGAGATGCGTTCCCACATAGCCGCCGACGGCTCCGGCTCCGACGACAGCGATACGTTTGGACATCGTGATTTCCTCTTGTGATCTTCGTGTAGGGGGCGGCCGGCTGGCCCGGATTTCGCAGTTTACCGGGATCGGACGGGGGGGCAAATATCACGTCCCGTCGCGATGGAGAGGCCGCGGATTGCGGAGCAACTGCTCCCCCGCCCCTTGCGGGAGGGGGCTGGGGGAGGGGTGATACGGCACCAGTTGGGGGGTATCCTCCCGGTCCAGAGTGTTACCCCTGTGCCCGGTTGAAAACTCCTCCCCCTCCCGCCAGGCCGAAAATCGTGCCACCGCCGGACGCCGGAGGTTGAAGACCCGTCCCGCCAAGCCCCCTCCCGCAAGGGGCGGGGGAGAGTCTGCCGCGGCATTCCCCTGTCCACCGACCCTTCAGGCCGCCTCCGTCACGCGAGATCGATCGAAAACCGCGTCAAATCGACCAAAGCACAGTGTCGCAACGCCCCTTCCTCGGTTGCCCGCAACACCACGCGGGGCGCGGCATTCGCCTCCAGAGCCTCCTGCCAGCGCGGCGCGCACAGGCACCAACGGTCTCCGGGCTTCAACCCGGCAAACCCGAATTCCGGGCGCGGGGTCGACAAGTCGTTGCCAGATTTCTTGCTGAACTCCAGGAACTCCGCGGTCATCACGGCGCAGACGGTGTGGCTGCCGAGATCCTCCGGCGTCGTGTCGCAACAGCCGTTGCGCAGGAAGCCGGTCAGCGGGTCAGCCGAACAGATGTCCAGCGGACCGCCCAGAACGTTGCGGGACGGCCTGCGACCCGGGCGGCGGCCGGTTTCGTCGAATGGCATCGATCAGTCTCTCCGGATCAGTCTTGCCCCTGGAAGTCGCCGGGGAAATCACCAGGCCGCAACAGACGGGCAAGCCGGTCCAGCACGGCGTTGGCGATGCCGGGTTCGGGGCCGGTAAAGAAGCCACGCGCGACATCCAAATATTCGTTGATGACGACGCGCGCCGGCGGGCCGTCCGTCATGGCCAACTCCGACCCGCCGGCACGCAGCACCGCCCGCAACACCGGGTCGATCCGAGCCAGCGGCCAGTCCGTGGGGAGCGCTTCGACCAGCATCGCGTCGATCGTGTCCTGCTGGCGGACCACCCCGCGCACGATCCGCGCGAACAGCGGCACCTCCGCGTCCGGGATCCGACCGCCCTCGAACCCATCGCCGCCAGGGATATCGCCCAGGCGATGGCGCACGAACTGGTCGATCACGGTTTCGGGGTTGTCCCCGGCCTGCTCACTTTGAAACAGCGCCTGCACGGCGGCAACGCGCGACGCCGTGCGCGTGCGGGTTTTCGGTCCACGGGTCATGCGGGGCGGCGTGCGCGACAGCAGGGGGTCGATCCGCTCACCGTCAGCCCGTGCGCCGTCCACCCGCATCGCATCAGGCGGCGCCCAGGTGACGAGCCGCGTTGATCTGCAACAGGGCGGCGGCAGCGGCTTCCGCCCCCTTGTTGTGGCCATCCTGACCTGATCGCGCCTCTGCCTGGGCCAAATTGTCGCAGGTCAGCAAACCCGTTCCAACCGCCAGCCCAAACTGCAACGACACGCTCATCATCCCTTCCATCGTCGCTCGGCAGATGAAGTCGTAATGGTCGGTTTCGCCGCGGATGATGCAACCCAACGCCACAAACCCGTCGAATCGCTTGTTGCCGCGCACCGCGATCCGGATCACCTGGGGCAGTTCATAGGAACCGGCGACATCCAACACTTCATAGGTCGCCCCGGCCTCCCGCAGGATGCGTTCCGCGCCGAGGGTCAACCCGTCGATGACTGCCCGGTAATAGGGCGCACGGACGATCAGCAGATGCGGCGACGGCCCTGGGACTTTCGGCGCCGCGGGCAGTTCAGCGTCCTGCGTGCTCATACTTCGTAACCCCCGCCGACAACGTTCGGGATCGGCCGCTGCTCGATGATGTTCAAGCCGTAACCCTCCAGACCCACGACGGTGCGCCGGCGGTTGGTCAGCAGGATCATGTCCTTGACCCCAAGGTCCAGCAGGATCTGGGCGCCGATACCGTAATCGCGCAACACGCGGTGCGGCCGGGGACTGGCGGACAATTGGCGCACCCGTTCGGCGAGCGCGGTCTTGCGGTGCTCCCGGATCAGCACGACGATGCCTCGCCCCGCCTCACTGATCATGTGCATGGCGTTGTGGATCGCGATCCAATGCGGGGAGCCTGTCATGTCGTCCAGCAGATCAACCGCGTGCATGCGCACCATCACCGGTTCCGTCCCGGTGATATCGCCCTTCACCAGCGCCAGATGCTCCTGGTATTCGACCGTGTTGGCGTACACCACGGCGCGCCAGTCGCCGCCAGCCGGGTGCTTGTAGTCGCCTTCTTCCACACGACGGACCAGTCGCTCGGTCAGGCGCCGATGGGCGATCAGATCGGCGATGGTGCCCAGTTTCAGGTTGTGGTGTTGCGCAAAAGTCACCAGGTCCGGCATGCGGGCCATGGTGCCGTCGTCGTTCATGATCTCGCAGATCACCGCGGCGGGGGCGAGACCCGCCTTGCGGGCGATATCGACCGATGCCTCGGTATGGCCGGCGCGCACCAGAGTGCCGCCCTCCCGCGCCATCAGCGGAAAAACATGCCCCGGTGTGGTGATATCGTCGCGTCCGCTGTCCGAATTGATTGCCACCGCGATCGTTCTCGCGCGGTCGGCGGCGGAGATGCCGGTGGTCACACCCTCCCGCGCTTCGATCGAGACGGTGAACGCGGTCTGGTGACGGGTGCCGTTCTGCTGGCTCATGAGCGGCAGGCCGAGTTTCTCAACGCGGGCACGGGTCATGGCGAGGCAAATCAGGCCGCGGGCATGGCGAGCCATGAAGTTGATCGCGTCCGGGGTGGCAAATTGGGCGGGGACGACGAGATCGCCCTCATTCTCCCGGTCCTCATCGTCGACCAGGATGAACATTCGGCCGTTGCGGGCTTCCTCGATCAGTTCCTCGGCGCTGGAGATGTATTTCGACAACTCCGTCGTCACGAAACTCTGTTGCAGCAGGTTTTCCATCAACTGGCCTCCTTCCGGCCTTCCTTGGGGGCCTCCGCCAGTCGGGCGACGTAACGGGCCAGCATGTCGATCTCTATATTGACCGCGTCGCCGGGCGCCAATGAGCCGAAACCGGTGACCGATGCGGTGTGCGGGATGATGTTCACCCCGAAGGTATCACCTTGGACCACGTTGACCGTCAACGATACGCCGTCAATCGCCACGCTGCCTTTTTCCGCGATGAAGCGCGACAGGTCTCGCGGCACACGGAATTGCCACCGGGTCGACGCGTTTTCCGGCGTCGCGGAAACGGCATGGCCGACCCCGTCCACATGGCCGGACACGATGTGACCGCCGAGTTCGTCGCCAACCTTCAGCGAGCGTTCCAGGTTGATGCGGGAGCCGACCTTCCAGGTGCCCATTGTCGTGCAGGCCAGGGTTTCAGCGGACGCATCCGCCGCGAACCAGTCCGGCCCGAGTTCCACCGCCGTCAGGCAGCAGCCGGAGCAAGCGATGGAAGCGCCAAGCGCGATGGAGGCGGTGTCAGGCCATGGAGCCTCGATCACCAGGCGCATGTCCTTGCCCGCGCCGATCGGGCTGATCGCGCGGATGGTACCGAGCGCGGTGATAATGCCGGTGAACATCAGTCCTGCCTTGTGTATTCGCTAAGCATGTCGTCACCGAGCAGGGTAACCCGATGACGGGTGAAACGGGGCATCTGGGTGAGCTTTTCGACTCCGAAAGCCTGGACACCAGGCCATCCATCGCCCCCCATGACGGCGGGCGCGTGGAACCAGGCGATCCGATCCACAAGATTGGCCCGTAACAGCGCGGCGGCAACCTGTCCGCCGCCTTCAACGAGCAAACGGGTAATCCCGGCCTCACCGAGGGCGTGCATGCCCTGGGTCAGATCGACGCCGGAACTGGCGCCGGCCAGGGGGATCAAGGTCGCGCCGCACGCGATGACGGCCCGTTTTCTATCAGCATCGGTGCCCTCCCGGATCATGAACCAGGTTGGCGTTTCGGCGGCCGTGCGGACCAGGCTGGCGGTGAGCGGGGTACGCAGATGGCTGTCGGCGACGACGCGCACGACTGGCAAGGCACGAAAGCCGGGGATGCGGCAGGTGAGGTCCGGGTTGTCGGCGAGGACGGTGCCGACGCCGACCATCACCGCGTCATTCTGCCCCCGCAACGCGTGCCCGGTTCGGCGGGCGGCGGGTCCGGTGATCCATTGGCTTTCGCCGCCATGGGTGGCGATGCGCCCGTCCAAGGTTGTCGCCAGTTTCAAGGTGACCAGCGGGCGGCCCAGGCTGGTTCGGTGGATGAAACCCGCCAGCGTTTCCCGGGCTTCGTCCGCGAGGACCCCGCTTTCGACCGCGATGCCTGCCTGTTGCAGCCGGACGATGCCCTGGCGGTCGACGCGCTTGTCGGGATCCACGCAGGCGATCACCACCCGTGCGATACCGGCCGCGATCAGGGCGTCGGTGCAGGGTGGCGTCTGACCCCAGTGGCAGCAGGGCTCCAGGGTGACATACGCGGTGGCGCCCCGCGCGTATTCCCCGGCCATCGCCAATGCCAACGGTTCCGCGTGCGGCCGCCCCCCCGGCGCGGTGACGGCTCGACCGACGACGCGCTCGTCCTTGACGATCACGCAGCCGACCGAGGGATTGGGCCAGGTCGTGCCAAGGCCGCGCCGCGCCATCGCGAGGGCGGCACGCATATGGGCAAGATCCGAGGTCGGGCTTTGTGTCATGTCGGCGTAACGTAGCCGAGGGGTTAATGGCGTGAAACCCCGGAGCGTTCATGACCGCTCCGCGTCGACGGGCCTGCCGGACCGGATAACCGTGACGTTGACCCACCCATCGCGGCCAGCCGGTATCCCATGGACGAAATTGGGTGGACAATCATCCGAGGGTCAGGAATCCGAGGCCAGGATTTCGAGGAATAGAGATCGGTGACGAACATGATTGCAGTCAGGGCGGTGTCGCGGCCTCCCATCCGACGGGTCTGGATCTTGTCGGATCTGGCCCTGCCATGCGTGCTCCTCGCAACGCTTGGCCTGCCGTCCGGCGCGGCCATGGCGCGCACATTGGCGGTCGGGCCGGGCCAACCATACGCGACACCATCCCTTGCCGCTCGCGCCGCGGAAGACGGCGACACCGTGCTGATCGAGCCAGGCGAATACTACGATTGCGCGGTATGGGCGCGGGACCGGCTGACGATCGCCGGCAATGGACCGGGCGTGCTGATCACCGATACGACCTGTCAGGGTAAGGCGCTGTTCATTGTGCGAGGCGCCGATATCACCATCCGCGACCTGACCTTGACGCGTGCTCGCGTCCCCGACGGAAACGGTGCCGGCATCCGCCTGGAGGGGCAGGGTTTGATCCTCGAGCGCGTGCGGTTCGTGAACAACCAGGTCGGACTTCTGTCGGGCATCGTCGGCCCGGGCGAAATTCACATCCGGGATTGCACGTTCGAGCGCGGCGGCCGGGGCGGAGACCACCCGTTATTCGCCGTGTGGGTGTGGGGTGCGGCCTTGCTGCGGATCGAAAATTCAACGTTCACGGACGTGAAGGGTGGCCAGATCAGCACGGGAACCAGGCGAACGGCGCTGGTCGGGAACCGGATCGGGACCGGCACGGGCGACGCGCCTGCGGTCGCGGTGATGGTGACCGACAGCGATCTGATGATCGAGGACAACGTGCTGTCCATCGGCCCGAACGCGCCCCGGCTGGCGGCTTCGGTCGTTGCAATCGGACAAGGTACGGTGACCTTGCGTCGCAATCGGCTGGTAAACGAGACAGGTCAGGAAGCTGCCATGCTGCTGAACTGGACCGGAACGACCCCGGTCGTCGCGGACAACAAGGTCGGGCCTGGTGACACGGTGCTGTCCACCAGCGGGGTGTGGCGTCACCGGATGTCGGGCGTCTATCACCACTCCAAGAACGCGGTCGTCGGCATCCTGCATTCGCTGAAGGGCTGGGTCAGCCGGTAGTCAGCCCATGACGCGGCCGACGCGTTGCCCCTACAACGCCACCCCGTCCGCCGCTGGCGGTGCCGCGCTTACCCCGGTCCTTCGGCGTTGCCCCCTTACGACGCCACCCCGTCCGCCGCCCCGTCCGCCAGCCCGCCGACAAAATCCTCGAAATCCTTTGCCTCCCGGAAGTTGCGGTAGACGCTGGCGAAACGGACATAGGCGACCTTGTCCAGCTCCTTCAGTGTGTCCATCACCAGTTCGCCGATCTGCTTGCTGGGCACGTCGCTGTCGCCGCTCGCTTCCAACTGGCGGACGATCGAGTTGACGATCCGCTCGATCCGTTCCTCCTGGATCGGCCGCTTGCGCAGCGAAATCCGGATGGAGCGCGCCAGCTTGTCGCGATCGAACGGCACCCGGCGACCGTCGGTCTTGACCACGGTCAGTTCCCGCAACTGCACCCGCTCCACGGTCGTGAAACGCTGGCCACAATTGCCGCAGAAGCGCCGTCGCCGGATGGCGCCGTTGTCGTCGGTGGGACGGCTGTCCTTCACCTGGGTGTCGTCGGAACCGCAGAACGGGCAGCGCATGACGGATCAACGTCCCGGATAGAGGGGAAAACGAGCGCACAATTCCTGCACGCGAGCACCGACCGCCGCTTCCACCGCATCGTTGGTGCCGTCGTTGGACTTGCCCAGCGCCTCCAGCACTTCATTGATCATCAATCCGATGGTGCGGAACTCGGTCTCCCCGAAACCGCGGCTGGTGGCGGCGGGGGAGCCCAGACGGATACCGGAGGTGATGGTCGGCTTTTCCGGGTCATAGGGGATGGCGTTCTTGTTCGCAGTCATATGTGCGCGTTCGAGCGAAGCCTCGGCCGCCTTGCCGGTCACGTGCTTGGGCCGCAGATCAACCAGCATCAGATGGCAGTCGGTGCCGCCGCTGACGATATCCAGGCCCTGCTGCTTCAGGGTTTCCGCCAGGACGCGGGCATTGTCCTGCACGGCTTTCTGGTAGACGCGGAAGTCCGGGCGCAGCGCTTCGCCAAAGGCCACGGCCTTGCCGGCGATGACATGCATCAGCGGGCCGCCTTGCAAGCCCGGGAAGACGGCGGAGTTGATCTTCTTCCCGAGCTCCGGATCGTTCGACAGGATCATGCCGCCACGCGGGCCTCGCAGGGTCTTGTGCGTCGTGGTGGTGACGACATGCGCGTGCGGCAGCGGGCTGGGGAACAGACCCGCCGCGACCAGACCGGCGAAATGTGCCATGTCGACCATGAAATACGCCCCGACCTCATCGGCGACCTTGCGGATACGGGGAAAGTCGATGAAGCGCGGGTAGGCGGAGCCGCCGGCGATGATCAGCCTGGGCTTCTCGGTGCGCGCCAGATGCTCCAGTTCGTCGTAATCCAGGATACCGTCCTCGCGCCTCACGCCATACTGCACCGCGTGGAACCACTTGCCGGACAGGTTGGGCGCGGCACCGTGAGTCAGATGACCGCCGGCCGCCAAGCTCATGCCGAGGACCGTGTCGCCCGGTTTGCATAGCGCCAGGAACACCGCCTGGTTTGCCTGCGCGCCGGAATGTGGTTGCACGTTGGCAAAGGCGCAGTCGAACAACTGGCGGGCGCGGGCGATGGCCAGTTCCTCGGCCATGTCGACGTAGACGCAACCGCCGTAATAGCGGCGGCCGGGATAACCTTCCGCATATTTGTTGGTCAGGACCGACCCCTGCGCTTCCAGCACGGCCGCCGAGACGACGTTTTCCGACGCGATCAGCTCGATCCCATCCTGTTGGCGCCGCAACTCCTGGCCAATGACCGCCGCCACCTCGGGGTCGGTTTCAGCCAATGGCGCGGAAAAGAAGCGTCGGAGGTTTGCCGCGGTGCGCTGCTCGTTCATCGGACCCTGAATATGGTGGTTGCGCGTGCCCTGTAGCACGCGGCGCGCGACGGACAAACGACCCCCTCCGCGCCGATCCATTTTTCGGTCGCGCGCCGAGGAATCGCGGCGCGAAATATAGTCGCCGGCGCCAGCCGCGGAGGAATATAGTGCCGGTCCCAGGCGCCTAGGCAGGTTACAACCGGTGCGGCCGACCTAGGGGCTCAGCGCCCAGCGGCGAGGAAAGCCGGCACCCGCGCCAATGCATCTGTCCTTGCCGCGACATTGGTCCCCACATGCGCCTGGCCCCCCGCCGCCGTGGCGAGACCGGTCAGCACCCGTATCGGCCGGTCCGGCGCATCAAAGTCATGGTACGCATCCGGATAGGCGATCATGCTGACCCGTTCGGGAAACCGCGCCGCGATCAGGCGGCACGGTTCGGCCGGAGTCCAGTCGTCCTGCGCCCCGATCAGGATCAGCAAGGGGGCGGCCGGCTTCCAGGTCATGGTACGGGCGGTGCTGTTGCACCCCGGGTAGAAGGCGACGAAACGGCTAAACAGACCCCGAGGCAGATCGGCGGGCAGACCGAGGGGCGGATCGTCACCCAGGCGCGCAGTCGCCAACACCGTACTCCCACCGTTCGACCAACCGACCAGGGCGATGCCACCGGGCGGTACACCAGGCTGGGCAGCAAGCCAGAGTGCCGCGGCGATCGCGTCGTCCCGGCGTTCGCGAGTCGGGCTGATCACGCGCTGCCTGACGCGGCATTGCGACCCCAACCCACGGGAGCCGAAACTGTCAGGCAGCAGGACGATATGACCCCTGGCGGCCAGTTCGATCGCCCAGGTGCCGTCTCGGCTGGCATAGGGACCGCCACAGCCATGCAGGGCCACCACGGCCGGGAGGTTGCTGCGAGTCGCCGGGCGCACAAGAACCGCGTCAAGTGTCACGCCGGCTGACGTCGGGATGCGAACATGGTCGGTTTGCACACCCGCCGCGGTGAGGAACGCAAGCAAGGCAAGGAAGCTGGGCATCGGTTGTAGGTCCGAGCATGGGCAGACGGGCGAGACTACACATCAGTGGCGCATAGACAAAGATTTATGAGCCGCTATCAATGCCTTATAAACAGGTTCGGCGACAACACGATGCCGTGACGACCCATCGGCCGGGCTATTGAACGCATGGTCAGGACCGTTCGCGCAGGCATCGGTTCACATAACCTGCGCCGACCCGGTACCGCATCGCGACACCCGCCCACGCGACGCGGGATAGGGGATCGCCGCTCCGTCTCTATCCTCGTGCCTCATTCTGCCGCCGCCTCCGGCTACCGTCGGGCTAGATCCCACTGGACAACATCCCACTGGCCAACATCCCACTGGCCAACATCCCACTGGCCAACATCCCATTGGACAACACCGGACTGGGCAACACGCCGGGCGACATCCCTCTCCATCTCCCGCATTGACGTTTCCGGACGCCACGCCGAAAAGCCGGCCATGCAGCCCGCCGCCACGTCCTGGATTCTAACCGAGGGTCTGGCCGGCCTGCAGTCGCAGGCCCTGGGCCTGGCCGAGGCAGCGGATCTGGCGCCGGACATGCGCGTGCTCAAACCGCACGCCCCGTGGCGATATATCCCCGCCAGGCTGTGGCCCCGTCCGCTGACGGTCGTGCAAGACGAGCTGAAATTCCCCCGGCCGGATCTGGTCATCGGCTGCGGCGGCATGGCAGCCGCAGTGCTCGCCGCCTTGCGTTCTTCCGCATGCCGCGTCGTGCAGGTGCAGAACCCCCGCATGAGCCTCGGCCGCTTCGACCTGGTCGTCGCCAACCGGCACGACGAGTTGACCGGTCCGAACGTCATCGTGACCCGCACCGCGCTGCACCGCGTAACGGCGCATCGACTGGCCGAGGAAGCCGACCGGTGGCGGGATCGCTTCGCCGACCTGCCGCGCCCACTGGTGGCGGTGCTGGTGGGCGGCAGCAACGGCCGCTACCGGCTGGATGCCGAAATCGGCGGCAAATTGGCGACCGATCTGGCGGCGATGATGCGACGCGACCGGGTTGGCGTGATGGTCACCCCATCCCGCCGCACCGATCCGTCGGTCACAAGGCTGTTGTCGGACGCCTTGACGCCCCTCGGCGGCTGGGTCTGGGACTTCACCGGAGACAACCCGTATTTTGGCATGCTTGCCTTGGCGGACCTGATCATCGCCACCCAGGACAGCGTATCGATGATCTCGGAGGCCTCGGCCACGCCCGCGCCGGTCTTGTTTGCCCCTCTGCCCGGCCGGTCCCGCCGCCAGGGTCTGTTCATCCAGACGATGCTGGCCGAGGACCGGATCCGGCCGTTCGAAGGCCGATTTGCGCCCTGGCCGGTTTCGCCCCTGAACGATACACAGGAGGCGGCCGCCGAAATGCGCCGGCGGCTCTCGCTCTGATTCCGAGGATTCATGCTGCATATTCAGACATTTGATGCCCGTGCCGGTGGCAATGTCATCTACAAGGCGCTCGCCCACCCGCTGGCGGCCGAGGCCATCGCGCGACTCTATGCAAGCCTGTCAGGGCCCGTGGCGATCTATGATCCCGATGGGATCGCCGACGCGCTGCTGGCGCTGTATCCGACCACGGTCGACGCTCTGTTCGTGCATGACAGCGCCATTGTCGGCCAGATGCGTGGCGGGCTGCCGTCTCGCCCACTGACCGAATTGCCGGCGAGCGGCGCGGCGACCGTGCTGATCGCAGCCTTCGACGCCGCGCGCATCGTGACCCGAATCGCGCACATGGTGCCCGACGGGGCCAAGGTCGTGACCCTGGACGACGTGCGACTGCCGCCGGACCTGCTGAGCAACCGCGACCGCTATCTGGATCGGCTCAACTTCACCACCAATTACGCGTTTTTTCGCGACACTGATGGCTTGTCGACACGTCTGGTCTCGGCCAACTACTGGGCGAATTACGGCGCCGGATCCGTCCGGCTCTGGCTGCGGTTGTTCGACACGGACGGACGGGTGCTGGCCACCTGGGAGCAACCGCTTCCCGCCGGACCGGGCGGCTTTGCCATCGACAGCCGAAGCGTGCGTGCCCGATTCGGCCTGCCGCCATTCACCGGGCAATTGTTCGTGCACGCGATCGGTGCGGCGGGACATGACGTGGTGAAATACGCGCTGGACATCTTCGCCGCCGACAACGGCGCGTCCCTGTCGTGCACGCATGACGCCAATGCCTGGCCATCCGACCGCTTCGCTGGCCTACCCGCCCCCCGGCCGGACGAAAAAATCATCCTGTGGCTGCAAAACAGCCACGCCGTGCCGATCCCGGCGGGCACGATCGCCCTGGATCGCATGGGGGCGGAACAGCCCGTGACCTTGGATCAGCCGGTCGGCCCATTCGCCACAATCGCCCTGGACGTTTCTGGCGTCCTGCCAGGCGTGCAATGGCCGGCACAGATCGAGCTGCGGGCCGGACGTCATGTGGTGCGGCCGCGCTACGAGGTCACCCAGAACGACCGGATCCGCATCGCCCATGTGAATGTGGAGCGGGACAATCTCCGCTCCGACCCAGGCATTGCCACGCTCCCCGCCCAGATGGGGCGCGGCTTTCTGCTGCCGTTCCCGGTGCTGCCACGGGACCGTTTCCGCAGCATCCTGCAACCCACGCCGATGGCGACAACGCAGACCAACCTGCCAATCCGGCTGGACGTGTTCGACACGGAGGGACGCAAACTGCGGGAACGCTTCCTGGGCTGCCTGCCCCGCGACCACGCCCTGGCGCTGGATTTCGACGACATCCCGCTGCAAGTCGGACACGGCGAACTGGTCTATGATTTCCGCGACGGCGGAGAGGCCGACGGCTGGCTCCACGCACTGTTCCGCTATGAAGACCGAACATCCGGCCATGTCGCGGAATCCAGCTTCGGAGCCCATATCTTCAACACCGCGATGACCTATCGCGACGAACCGCAATCCTATTCCGGCCCGCCACCCGGCCTCTCCACCCGCCTGTTCCTCCGGCTCGGCGACGCCCGCCGGCGCAGCTTCGCCATATTGATCTACCCCGCCTCGGGGCCGTGGCATCCCCGGTCGTCGACCCACCTGGAATTGCACGACGGCAGCGGCCAAAAGATCGCAGAACGGAGCATCGAGATCGCGTGTTCCGGGTCCGTTACGATTCAGCCCCACGAACTGTTCCATGCTTCGCTGCTGGCTGACGCGGGTACCGAAGGCTACGTCCTGGTGCGCGACCCGACCTGCCGGCTGTTCGGCTATCACGGCCTGATGGACGACGCGGGCGGCTTCTCCCTGGACCATATGTTCGGGTTCTGAGCCCGGCGTGACTTGATCCGGGCCGCGCTTCGCCCACCCCCAGGCCGGAAACGGGGACTCGCTCCAGTTCCTGTCGTCATGGCGTGATTCGAAACTTGGCACGGGTCGGGTCAGCCTGATCACGCGCGGACTCTTCGCTTGAAAGCATGGTTCACCCTCTGGTACGGGTCCATTCAGCCTGATCATGCCGTGGGGGCCCGGTCCCGCACATGCGAATCACAGCGGAGGGAACCGAATATGGCGCCGACGGACAGAACCAACGCCCATGCGCAATCTCGTCATCATGCGACCGAAGGGCACCGTAGGATCCGGCCGCAAAGGATAGGCGCCACCGAACCACCGGCGCGGATGCGCGGCTACCTTACCTGGCAGGGCATCGCTACCGCGGCGGTGTTGTTCCTCGCCGTGGCGACGCCGGCATTGGCCCAACAGGTTGGCAATCCGTTCGCGGGACGGGCGGCCGGCGGCCGCGGTCCCTATGGGTCCGATGCTGGCGCGGCGACGCACATCATGCAGCTTCCTCAGTTGGCACAGGCGGCTGTCGGGGCCGCGGCAGGACAGCCGCGCGGCTCGGGGGTCGTTGCCGTGCAGGAGGGCGAGCGAACCGAGCAGGTGCACACGCCGGAGTCCGGGGGCAATTTTTGGGAAATCGTGTTCGCTTCCTGTGCCGGTGGCGCCTTCCTCGGTGGCGTAACCGCGCTGTCTACGACGGAAGTCGTGGCGGTCGGGACGGCCGCGGTCGCCCCAGCCGGCTTGGCCTTGCCAGTCCTGGCAGGCGCGGCGGCTTCCGCGGCCGGCATCGGCTGCGGGCTGGGTGCGTCAACCGCCGCTATCAGCCTGGGAGCGGCGGCGCTTTGGCAGCGAGCGTTCCGATAGAAGGCTGCGCCGTTGTCCGTCCCCGCCCGGACCATTCCCTGACCGCCGCAACCGGACCCCACAGGTAAGCCCCCGCTGGTAAGCCCCCACTGGCCCCCCAAGAGGCCAGTTTTACGGGCGATTGTCGAACGTGCCCCGCAGGCGCCCCCCCACATGCCCCCCCCAGAGGCAAGCCGCGCACCGGCGTCAGCGAACGATCAGGCTGAGTGGCCCCAATGACGCGACCTGTCACCAAGAAACCTAACCCAGCTCTCACAACCGTGTCGGGTACGGCTGCACGATTGCCAGCGCACGCATGGCGTGACGTGATCCGGGTTCCGGACCAGACTGCGGTCATCGCAACCGAACCGGAGGCAACCAGCCATGCCAGCGCTCGACAAGATCTATGACTATTCGCAATACGGCGGGCTCAAGGTCGAAAAGCACGACAAGGTGATGACCATCACCCTGAACGCGCCCGAGGCGATGAACGCCTTCTCGGCCGAGATGCACTATTCCATGTCGCGCATCTGGGAAGACGTGCAGGACGACCCCGAGGTGCATGTTGTGGTGCTGACCGGAGCCGGACGCGCGTTCTCGGCCGGCGGGAACGTCATCGCCATGCAGCAGAAGATCGACAATCCCGCGCTGTGGGATGCCACCAGCGTGCCGGAAGCCAAACGTATCATCTTCCGCATGCTGGAATGCGACAAGCCGATCATCGCCCGTGTCAACGGCCATGCCGTCGGTCTCGGTGCCACGGTCGCGCTGATGTGCGATATCATCATCGCGGCCGACACCGCGAAAATCGGCGACCCGCACGTCAATGCGGGCCTGGTCGCCGGTGACGGAGGCGCAATGATGTGGCCGCAACTGATCGGCTTCGCCCGCGCCAAGGAATATCTGTTCACCGGCGATCTGATGACGGCAACCGAAGCCCATCGCATCGGCCTGATCAACCACGTGGTCCCGGCCGAGGAACTGGATGAGCGGGTCTACTCGCTGGCCCGTCGTCTGGCGGGCGGCGCGATGAAGTCCATCCGCTGGACCAAGCAAGTGATCAATATTCCGCTGCGCCAGATTGCCCATTCGACGATGGACCTGAGCATCAGCCTGGAGACCCAGTCCAATCTGTCGAAAGACCACCAGGAAGCGGTGACGGCGTTTGCCAACAAACGCCGTCCCAACTTCACCGGGGAGTAGCCGTCCGGTCGCCGAAGGCCGCGATCCGTTACGCGGCCTTCACGCCCGCGATGAACAGTTCGACCTCGGTGCTGAGGCGTTCGGCCTGCTTCGACAGGGCAGCCGACGCCCCCAGCACCTGTGACGCGGCGGCGCCGGTTTCCGCTGCTCCGTGGCTGACGCCCTTGATCGTGTCGGTCACCGCCTCGGTCCCACGTGCCGCCTGCTGGACATTGCGTGCGATTTCGTCGGTCGCCGAACCCTGCTCCTCGATCGCCGCGGCGATGGAGGTGAAGGTTTCGCTGACCTCTCCGATCGTTGTCGCGATCCCCTGGATCGCCTGTGCGGCCTCCCGGGTCGCGGCCTGGATCTGACTGATCTGCTGGCCGATCTCCTCGGTCGCCTTGGTGGTCTGAGCCGCCAGCCCTTTCACCTCGCTGGCCACGACCGCGAAGCCCTTGCCGGCCTCCCCGGCCCGCGCCGCCTCGATCGTCGCGTTCAGCGCCAGCAGGTTGGTCTGGCTGGCAATGTTGGTAATCAGACTGACCACATCGCCAATCTTCTGCGCCCCGTCGGCCAGTGCCCGAACGACGGTATCGGTGCGAGCAGCCTCCGCGGTCGCGCGGTTCGCGATTTCCGACGACAGACCGACCTGACGCGCGATCTCACTGATGGAGGCCGCCAATTCCTCTGCCGCGGTGGCGACGGTCCCCACGTTGACACTGGCATCCGACGCCGCGCTGGACACAACTTCGGTTTGCGAGGTCGTCTCAGTGGCGATTCCCGACATCACCGACGCGGTCGAACCCAGTTCCGACGACGCGACCGTCACCTCACTGACAAGGTGCCCAAGCTGCTTTTCAAAATTCCGCACCAAGGTTTCCATACGCGTCGCGCGTTCAGCCTTCGTCTTGTTCTCCGCATCCTGCTCCGCGCGCATGCGTTCGGCGGCCAGGGCGTTGCGCTTGAACACCGCGACCGTCTCCCCCATGCGGTCAACCTCGTCGCGCTGGCGGGTCGCCGGCACATCCACGGTCAGGTCGCCGTCCGCAAGGCGCCCCATCACCGCCTCCAGCCGCGTGATGCGACGCACCAGGCTGCGACCGATATAGAGGAATACAATCAGAACAGACGCCACGACGCAGGCCGCCGCGATCGACAGAACGATCATCATACCGGTCTGGATCAAGCTTTCGGACTGATCGGTCGCGGCATTGGTTTCCCGAATGGCCATGTCGACGAGGCCATCGACAGCCTTGGCCAACGCGACCGTCGTCGCCTGCGCCTGGTCCATGATCGCACGGCTGGCATTCATCGCCGCCATTTCGCGGGATCGTAGGCCAAACAGGCTGTTCTTGTCAACACCGCGGATCAGCACTGCCTCCAATGCCGCTTTCAAACCCTCGGTCGGATTCAGGCTCTCGACAATGTCCAGTTGCTGACGGGCTTTCTCCGCGGCGGTGTTGAAGGCCGTCTGGCCCGCGGCGACCGCTGCCTCATTCGGAGCAAAACTCGCCCGGGCGAGCATCTCCGCCGCCTGGGTAGCCTGCCCGCGCAATTCCGCCAGGCCCTGCGCGAGCGGCACATGGGTTGAGACCAATTCGATCAGGACCATGGTCATGGTCGAGGCGTCCGAGCCCATGCTCGTCGTCGTCTGCGAAATGTTGCCTTGCACCGCATCCAGGCCTTTCGCCACCAGGCCCCGCAGCCGATCCATCGCCCGGAGGTTGGATTTGGCCGATTCAACCCGCTGATCGATGATCATCATCCGATCACCGACAGCATCGTGCAGCTTGGACAATTGGGCGGTCAGGTCTTCACTCAGTCCGGCAATGGTCTTCAAGGCCGCATGATCGCCCAACCTGGCACCCAATTCCGCCAGTTTTGCGTTGACCACCTTCTGCTGGTTCTCCAGCGCGGCCCAGTGATCGGATCGTGTCGTTTCGGACTCTGCCCGCATCAGGGCCGGCGCCCCGGCGGCCAAGGTTCCCGTCTCGGTCTGTAACTGCAACGCCAAGGAAATCTCTGGGATTTTCGAATCGGCCATATCACGAACCTTGTCGCCAAGGTCGTGCAACAACAGGGTCGCCACGATACCAGATATGACGGCCCCCCCCGCGATCGCCCCGAAGGCCAGGAACAGCCGGCCCTTGATGCCAAAGCCGCGTGGTTTCTTACTCATGATCATTTGCTCCACACAGGACCAGTGTCAGGATCAACGCGACGCGGTATGGAAAGGCCGGGCAAGCTCCCGCGCGCGCGCATAGAGCCGTTCGCCATCCACGCCTTGCCGCGCCATCGCCGCCTTCCAGTGATTGACGGCCGGCTGGATCGCCGCTTCCATCTCGGTCCGTATTTGCGGTGTCAGGGCGAGATAGGTGTATTGGGGATCGCCGCGCAGGCGATCGCGGGCAGCCTGCTCGCCTTCGTCACGCAGGCGCGCACTGCCCAATGTCAGGTCGGCAGCATGACGTTCGATCACCGCGCGCATATCCGCTGGCATCGCTTCCCATGTCGATTTGTTCATCACGACCATCAATGCGGGGGCCGCGAATTTCGCGTCGACCAGTATTTTGACCTGATCGACCAGTTGCTTATCGCCAGCGCCGCCGGTGATCGTCAGAGACTCCCAGCCATAGGTGATCGCGTCGACCGTGCCGGAATCCAGGCCATTGCCGATCCTGTTGACCGGCATGGCCACCGGGACCATCCCAAGCCTGGCCAGCGCCATGGCCACGGTCGGGCTCGGTGTCCGAACGCGCATGCCACGCAGATCGCGGAGCGTCTCAATCGGCATGGCGGCGGAAAAGATGCCATAGGGCGGCAGCACATGAAGGCCCAAAACCTTGACCGAGGCATAGTCCCTATCGAGCATCCCCTCCTGGTACAGCTTCCACATCGCCTGGGTGCCGCTGACCGCGGTCTCGTACATCAGCGGCAGTTCCATGACCGAGGATTGCGGGAAACGACCCGGGCTGTACCCCTGCACCGTCGCCGCGATCTCGATCTCACCGCGTTCCACCATCGCGAACAGGTCCGCCGGTTTGCCATAGCCACCCAGCGGTTTCAGCGCGACCTCGATACGATCGCCGGAGTCCACCCCGACCTTCCGGGCGAAGGGCTCCAGCACATCCTTGTAGGCGGCTGTCTGCTCGGCGTTGATCGTGGCAAAACGCAAGACGGTGTCAGCCGCGTTCGCGACCTGGGCACCAGCCGCCAGGACCACGGACATGGCAGCCGCCATGGCGGCGGACGATTTCGGCAGACGCATGCAAGAGACCCTTTCAATGCCACGCGACGAGGCGCAACCCGACCACCACGACACTTCGGCGCATGGTGTCGGGAGACGGTTAAGATTTGGTTTAGTCCGATCGCGATTATCATTTTGTCTGTCACCGTTTCGTGAGGACTGCCCGTGGAACCAGCCGATCCGTCGGCTCCCTGCCGGTTCCCGCGCTGGCAGGGGCCGAACGACCGAACCATATTCGGCGCCGCCAGACGCTTCCCTCCCGCCGTCGCGCATGGTCCAATAGGTGCAAGGACCGGTCGGTCAACAGGAGGAACGATATGACAAGACGCCTGCTTCTCGCGGCGGCGGCCAGCCTGGTTACCCAGGTGGCGGTTGCGCAAAACTTGACCATCGGCATCGGCGACGCGGTGACGAGCATCGACCCGCACTACCTGAACTCACCGACCAACAAGAACGTAATCTGCAACATCTATGATGCGTTGACGGACGCCGACAGCGGCTACGGGGTCGTTCCATCGCTGGCGGAATCCTGGAAGCGGCTGAACGACACGACGTGGGAGTTCAAGATCCGCCCTGGCGTGCGCTTCCATGACGGATCCAAGCTGACCGCCAATGACGCGATGGCAGCGATCACCCGGGTGCCAAAAGTGCCGAACGCGCCGCAGCCCTTTACGACCTACATCCGTATGATCAACGGCATGACGGTGGTGGACGATCATACATTGCGTATCACCACCAGCGCCTTGGACCCGATCCTGCCCAACGAGTTGGTGCAGATCCGGATCATGCCAGCCTCGGCTGCCGCGATGGCAACCGAGGATTTCAACAACGGCAAGGCAGCGATCGGCACCGGGCCGATGCGGTTCGTGTCCTATCAGCCCGGCGCTGGTGTGGAACTTGCACGTAATGACCTCTACTGGGGCAAGCCTTCGGACTGGGAAAAGGTGTCGTTTCGCATCATATCGGAAGGAGCGGCAAGGGTCGCCGCGCTGCTGGCGGGCGATATGCAGATGATCGATCTGGTGCCGAGCGATTCGCTGGCGGAATTAAGGAAGAACGGGAAGATCCGGGTGGTGTCGGCGGAGGTCGGGCTGCGCTACATTTTCCTGGCCTTGGATCAGTCGCGTGACGGTCCGTCTCCGTTCGTGTTCGGCCCGAACGGGGAAGTGCTGGAGAAGAACCCGTTCAGGGACGTCCGGGTCCGCAGGGCATTGTCGCTCGCCATCAACCGCCCGGCGATCGTGGAACGGGTCATGGAAGGGGTCGCCACCGCCACCGGCCAGATGATGCCGGACGGTGGCATCGGCAACGCGCCCGACATCAAGGTGCCGCCGTTCGACCCGGAGCAGGCGAAGAAGCTGCTGGCCGAGGCGGGTTATCCGAACGGGCTGCGCCTGACCATCCACTCGACCAAGGGACGTTACGTGAACGATACACGCGTCGTGCAGGCGGTCGCGCAGATGTGGCAACGGATCGGCGTACAGGCGACGATCGAGCTGCAACCCTGGAGTTCCTATGCCAGCCGGGTCACCAAGCAGCAGTATTCGGTGATGATCGGCGCGGTGGCGGCGGTGACCAGCGAGAGCTCGCAGGTGTTGCGCAGCGCGATGGGCACCTATGACCTGCCGACGGGATGGGGTGGATTCAACTGGGGCCGCTATTCCAACCCGAAACTGGACGCGTTGGTCGTCCAGGCCAGCGCGACGGGAGATGACGGGCAGCGCAATGAATTGCTGCGTGAGGCGATGCGGATCGGCGCGGGCGACGTTGCCAATATCCCGCTCCATTTCCAGCGCACCACCTGGGCCATGCAGCGAAACCTGACCTATATCGGGCGTTCGGACGATCAGACCCGCGTTCTGGACATAAGACGGGCTCAATGACGCGCGGCGACCGCTGGCACGCCCGGCTGCTCGTCGGCCTGCTGGCCACGCTTCTGGTCGTGGTGGCGGCGGGTTCGGCTCGGGCACAGATCGCGTGTCCGCAGCCCTGGTCGTCCGGCTCCCCCGCCGTGAAGGCGCAGCATATTTTCTGCGGCGAGATCAACGGCAAGGGGCGCGCGGTTGGCTTCCACAGCCGCCCCGGCGGGCGGAACCCGGAGACCGTCGCTGACACCGAGGAGAGGCGCCCCGATCCGCGGCGTCCCGGCATCTACACGATCAGCCGGTTCCACATCACGGAGCACGGCCGGACCGAGATCAAGACCTTGTCCACGATGTTTCCCGACCGATGCGACAAGGACGCGGTGATCGCGGCGATCCAGCATGCCTACGCCCATGGCAACCGAACGGAGGATGGGTTTTCCGGCCCTTCCGGTCCCAGTTGCATGGATGATCGCGGTCAGGGGTTTCGCATCCGGGGTTTCACGGGCCGCCAGGGTGGGAAGGTCGTGATTGTGACCGCCTATCCCGATTGATGGGCCGCGTGGACGCAATGGATCTGACGTTCAGCCACGATGCGGAGGGCAGGCCGGTGGCGGCGGCGGCCCCAGGGAAATCCAGTGAGACGAATGACCTGGCCGCCTTCCTGACCGAGGAAGTCCATTGGCCGCACTATGCCGCCCTGTTGCTGGAACAGGCAGCCGCCGACCCGGTCGGTCCGGCCGCAACGGCGACGGGCAACGCCTACGCCGTGACATTCGATACGGACATCGTGACGATCGAGCACCTGCACATTCCGAAACGAAAGCCCATCCGGCTGGCGCGGACGGATTTCGTGGCGATGATGACAGCCTGGCGCGTCCATCTGGAAGCGGGAGCCTGATCGGGCCGGACTGACTCGCGGCGGCCCGATCGCGCCAGAGCACGTTCCGTCCGAGAGCGATCTGGCGGCATGCATGCGACCAATCGTTTCAGCCCGTGACCGATCAAACGACGCGCCCTTCGTCATGCTAGGCCTCGTTCCGGACATCTCCGCAAGCACGGGCTCTGCGCGTTCCGTGGGACCACGCTCCGGGTGATCGCGCTTCTAATGAACGCCGATATCGACGACCCGTCCGCCCGGGCTGTCAGCGCTGACCAGAGCCTGCCCGCTCGGCTGGCGCTCACCGGTCCATCTTGTCTCAATCCGGCCAGAGGGGACATTGCCGGTCCGGACCAGAGCATCGCGCACTGCCGTGGCGCGCTGTTGGGAAAGGCGCATGTTGCTGGCATCGTTGCCAGCCCCATCGGTCTTGCCGATCACAGTCGCGATCATCGTCGGATTGTTACGCATCTTCTCCGCCGCGCCGTTGACCGCCGACCGAGCCTCCGCGCCGATCCGGGCGCTGCCTGTATCGAACGGCGCATGGAACCAAGTAACATTGTTGGCCGGCAGGGCCGATAGCGCGGTGCCAGGCGGATTATACGGTGTTGCCGCGGCAACAGGCGCCGCTTTCTCCTGCGCGCAACCCGCCAACAGGGCGAAGGCGCCGATGGACAGGAGTTTGGTCAGTGACGTTACTGATTGGGTCATGATTTTCACCATCGCTTATGGTCTGTTGAAGCTGATGACAACGTTGGGCAGGACAGGCTGGCCGAAGGTTGTCTCGCATTTGGCATCAAGGTGCGGGAGGACAGTCCCGCGGCTCATGTCGATTTTCAGGTAGAAGGCCACCGGCAGCATCAGGCTCGATTCGTCGAGATGCGCGAGACCATCCGCGAGGTCGGTGAACGTGGCGCCGTCGGGCAGGCGGAACGACAAGGCTCGGTCGGCCAATGCCACAGTTACCAGGTTGGCGGACATGGTTTCTCTCTGCATGTTTCGCATGCCGTTGCCCCCGCGTTGCTGTTTGAAGACAGGCGTTGCCCTTGGCCGTCCGATGGCACACAGGCCATCCCGTCCGATGCAATGGCGATTGCCCGATCCTTCATCGAAGGCGCTCAGCTTGCCTTGCATCAAAAATTAAGCGGACGGCGGCCTCAGCGACAGGGACGGAAACTACCTAGGTAAACGGGGGGACAATGCACCGAGTTCCTCCGGGAATGCCGCAATGCCGTGGCGTTGCATCCAGGCCCCGACACGCGGATCGGCGGTCAGCACACAGAACGGGATCGCCAGCGGTAATCCGCCGAGGAGCGGTGTCGCCCACAGCACCGCAACCGGGCCGGCGGCCGCGAAGCAGGCGAACAGACCCAGCCCCAACAGGGTCTGGGGCCAGAACAGACGGAACGCCTCGGACCAGGGAATGCCACGGTCGCCGCGATTCTGCGGCGCCCATCCGGCCCGGATACCAAGCGCAAGCCGGATCGTCGTCGCCGTCTTGCTCACGACGGTGATGGGGTCGATCAACAGCGCGAACATCGCCTCCAGCAAGGCGCCGGACAGGATCCGCGCGACGCCCCCGTAGCGGGCTCGTTTCCGGGCCGATGCCAGAATTTCCACATAACCCAATAGCTTGGGAGCATACAGCGCGCCCGCCCAGACCAGAATCACCGCGAGGGCCGAGCGGGCCGGGAAGGGCGAGGTCGTGTCGGTCACGGCGGCCGAAGCGGCGGCGAGCATGAAGATCAGGTAGAACGGCGCGCAGCCGAACAGCAGGATCGCCTGGATCAACTGCCAGCGTCCCATCGGCCGTAGCCCGGGCATCGACAGCAAATGCCGGTATTCCAGGTTGCCGGCCAACCAGCGCATCTCCCGTCGGACGAATTCCGGCAGGGCCGGCGGATTGGCCTCGGCGGATCCATCTTCCAGCGGGATCAGGCGCACACCCCAACCGGCGCCGGCCAGCATCGCCGCCTCGATCTGGTCGTGGGACAGGATGTGGCGGCCGCCGGGCAACAGCGGCAGTTGGCAGTGGGTGCGGAACGGGGCGATGCGCACGACGGCATTGTGGCCCCAGTAGCAACTCTCATCACCTTGCCACCACGCCAGCGCGGTCGCCCAGGTGCGCATGCCGGCGCGCATGCCGTACTGGAACAGCCTGGGAAACGCCGAGGTCGCGGGCACGCCGACGGTCAGATGTTGCACCACGGCCAGTCGTGGATTGTCGATCATGATGCGCATCAGGCGCAGCACGGCCGCGGCGGTCATCTGCGAGTCGGCGTCCAGGACCAGCATAAAGTCGAATCCGTCGGCGTGATGCTCCAGGAAATCCATGATATTGCCGGCCTTGAAGCCGTCGTTGCTGCCGCGACGACGGTAGCGCACCCGGGCCGGATCGCGATCGGCCGCCCGGAAGGCGGCGACAGCCTGTTCCTCGGCGGACGCCAATGCGGGATCGGCGGTGTCGGACAGGACGAACAGGGCAAACCGTTCGCCAGCCCCCGATTCATCCAGTTCATTCAGCAGGCGCCGCAGCGGGGGAAGGACGGTCCCCATATCCTCATTGCGCACCGTGATCGCGATTGCCGTTCTGGGCAGTCGGTCCGGCGGCACCGAGGGGGACGGCGGGTCAACGCCCCGCCAATCCCGCGCCATGATCAGGACAAAGCCGATCGCGCCATTGGCCAGGCAGAACCCCACCCAGGGGATCGCGCCCAGGAAACTGCCCATCATCAGGATCTTGGCAATCGTCCAGCCGCCCGGCGCCAAGACCGCGTGCATCAGGCTACCCAGCAGCAGGGTGACGGCCAGCACGACGAAGACGACGAGCAGACGGCGAGCGGCCATTCCCGGATTCCGATGCTAAGGGCCGCAGCGGTCGATCCATGGCGCGGCCGGCGCTGAAACCTCATAGCCGAAGCTCGGCCGTGCCTGTATAGCCGCCGCGATGCCAGAAGCCGCTGCCAACCATGCCAACCCGCTCGTCGCCGTCGTGCTTCCGCCTCGGGAGGGCTTCGGGCCCGGGCGCACCGGCGCGCTGGGATTGCTTGCGCGTCGGCTGACCGTGACCCCGGGTTTCCGCACCATCGTCATCACCGGACCGCAGGATGGGCCGGTCTTCCCGGGCATCGACCTGCTGACCGTCGCACCGTCCCGCTGGTGGCTGGGCAACACCAACCTGCGCTATGCGCGCGCGGTGGCGGGCCGGCTGCGAACCCTGCGCCCGGCGCTGGTGGAAGTGCATAATCGTCCGGAAATCGCCCTGTCCCTGGCGCACCGGTTGCCCGGCATCCCGGTTACCCTGATCCTGAACAACGATCCGCAGGAGATGCGGGAGTCCCGCTCTCCGGCGGAACGGGATAGCATGTTGAGGCAACTGGCCCGCGTGATCACATCGTCGGCCTATCTGCGCGGCCGCCTGCTGGACGGCGTGGCCCAACCGGCTCGCGATCCGGTGGTGCTGCCCAATTGCCTGGACCTGGCCGAATTGCCGCCGCCCGTGCGACGCCAGCGCATGATCCTGTTCGCCGGACGCGTCGTCGCCGACAAGGGGCCGGACGCATTCGTATCGGCTTGCGCCACATCCCTTCCGCATCTGCCCGGCTGGCACGCGGTGATGATCGGTGCCGACCGGTTCCACGCCGACAGCCCCGATACCGAGTTCGTCCGCGTGGTCCGCGCCGCGGCCGAGGCAGCGACCATCCAGGTGCTGGGCTATCGCGACCATCCCGATGTGCTGGCCGCGATGGGCCGCGCGGCCATTGTCGTCGTGCCGAGCCGGTGGGCGGAACCATTCGGACTGGTGGCGTTGGAAGCCATGGCGAGCGGCGCCGCCTTGATCTGCTCCCCGCGCGGCGGTTTGCCGGAGGTCGCGGGCGACGCTGCGTTATATGCGGACCCGGACGAATCCGGTGCGCTTGCCCGGGCGATCCGCACCTTGGCCGGCGACGTACCGCGGCGCACTGCCCTGGCGGCCGCGGGCCAGGAGCGTGCCAAGCTGTTCGACGCGCCGGTGATTGCCGCACAGCTCGCCGACTTACGACAGGAAATCCTCGGGCACGGTGGCTGATTGCACGTCCTCGCCCTATATAGAGCGTGATCACGTTGAGCGGACCGTAACAGCGTCTGAATCACGCGATAAAACAAAACGCTAGAGCTGTTTCCCGTTGCCGGTGACGGTGGAACCGCTCCAGCGCCCCAACGACAGACATTCGGAGCAGGAACCCATGGCCGATTCCACGACGGAGACGACACCCGATACCAGCGGACTGGTGCCGGTGACGGTCCTGACCGGGTATCTGGGCGCCGGCAAGACCACCTTGCTCAACCGCATCCTGACCGAGCAGCACGGCCGCAAATACGCGGTCGTGATCAATGAGTTCGGGGAGCTGGGCGTGGACAACGACCTCGTCGTGGATACCGACGAGGAAGTGTTCGAGATGAACAACGGCTGCATCTGCTGCACCGTGCGCGGCGACCTGATCCGCATCGTGGGCGGGCTGATGAAGCGGCGGGACAAGTTCGACGGCATCATCATCGAGACCACCGGCCTCGCCAATCCCGCCCCGGTGGCGCAGACCTTCTTCGTCGATGAGGGCGTGAAGGCGAAGACCCGCCTGGACGCGATCGTCACCGTGGTGGACGCCAAGCATCTGCCGGCGCGCCTGGCCGACAGCCACGAAGCCGAGGACCAGATCGCCTTCGCCGATGTGATCGTGCTGAACAAGACCGACCTGGTGACACCGGAGGAACTGGAAGCCGTCGAGGGCCGCATCCGCGCCATCAACAAATTCGCTGTGATCCACCGGACCGAACGTGCCGCCCTGCCGATCGAACTGGTCATGAACCAGGGCGGGTTCGACCTGCAACGGGTGCTGGCGATGGAACCCGGCTTCCTGGATGGCGACGACGACCACGAGCACAACGAAGACATCGGCTCCATGAGCTTCGAGGTGGAACAGCCGATCGATCCCGAGAAATTCAACGGTTGGATCGGCGCGCTGTTGCAGGACAAGGGCGCCGACCTGCTGCGCACCAAGGGTATCCTGAGCTATGCCGGGGACGATCGCCGCTTCGCGTTCCAGGCCGTGCACATGATCGCCGACGGCGATTTCATCGGCCCGTGGAAGGAAGGCACGCCGCGCGTCAGCCGTTTGGTGTTCATCGGCCGCAACCTCAACCGCCCGCAACTGCGCCGCGGCTTCGAGGGCTGCGTCGCCTGATCCTCGCTTCCGCCTCCTGATGCACCTCCTCCGCCCAAAGGGGGAGGCGCTGTTTCCTTGCAGCCGGACATCCCCATGAGCCAGACCACCGCCGCCAGATTCCTGATCGACACACGCGGCACGCAACGGTCGCTGGATGCTTTTGTCGTCGCCGCCCGATTCTCCCGCGACAGCCGCTCGTTGGCCTTCGCATTGGGCGACGGCACGTTGCGGATCGTGCGGTTGGACGAACCCGAGACGTGGGTCAGCGTGGCGGTACATGATGGGGCGGCCCTGGCGTTGAGCGCGGATACGGGGGGCACTGGCTTCGTCTCGGGCGGAGATGATGGGCGGTTGCGCCGCATCGACGCGCCCGGCATCGTGACCGACATTGCGAAGTTCGGCATGAAATGGGTGGAGCAGGTCGCCGTCCATGCTGCCGAGAAGGGCAAAGGCCTCATCGCCGCCAGCGTCGGCAAACTGGTGCATCTGTATGACCAAACCGGCCAGAAGATTAAGGAATGGACGCACCCGTCGAGCGTCACAGGGTTGGCTTTCGACACGAAGGGCAAGCGGATCGCGGCGTCGCACTATAACGGCGTGACGATCTGGTTCGTGGCCTCGAAATCCGACAATCCGCGCCGCCTGGAATGGAAGGGAAGCCACACGACCTTGGCCTTCCACCCCGAAGGGGACGCCGTCGTCACCTCCATGCAGGAGAACGCGCTGCATGGCTGGCGGTTGTCCGACGGGCAGCATATGCGCATGAGCGGCTACCCCTCGAAATGCGAGTCCCTGTCATTCAGCAAGGGCGGCAAGTGGCTGGCGAGCAGCGGGGCGGATTGCATGGTGGTGTGGCCGTTTTTCGGCGGTGGGCCGATGGGCAAGGCGCCCATGGAGCTGGCCGGTGGGGATGGGATCATGTGCAGCCAGGTGGCCTGCCACCCGGCCCAGGACATGGTCGCCGGCGGCTTCACTGACGGGCTGGTGGTGATCGCGGATACGACGTCATCACGCATCCTGCCGGTGGTGCCACCCGGGCACGGCCGTGTGACGGCGCTGGCCTGGAGCGCGGATGGGGTGTGGCTGGCGGTGGGGACCGAGACGGGGTTCGCGGCGGTGGTGGATTTTTCGAAGCGGTGATTTGCCGGGTCAGGCCACCGCAGCCTCAGTCCGCCGCGGCTTGTATCGCGGAAACGATCACCTGGGCATAGGCATACGGATACTCGTCCGTCATCGTCAGCACCACCTGAGCGACCATACCTGGGGGCGTGATCGCCTGAAGGCGACGGGCCGCGCCCCCGGTCATTGCCAAGGTCGGTTGCCCGCCGGGTAGGTTCTCCACGCCCAGATCGGCAAAGAACACCCCGTTGCGAAAGCCAGTTCCAAGTGCCTTCGCCGCAGCCTCCTTGGCAGCGAACCGCTTGGCGAAGGTGGCCGCTCGGCTTCGTTCGTTGCGTCGCATAGCTTTGCCACGCTCGATGTCGGTAAAGACACGGTGCAGGAACCGATCCCCATGACGGGCGATCGCTGCTTCTATCCGGCGGATGTCGCAGATATCGGAGCCCAGGCCGAGGATCACGCGATTGTGCCCGCTAACGCCACTACCCCATCGAGCAAAACCGGCGCCCCGACGGTCGAGAGATCCATCACCCGGTCGCCCGCAACCATCACCCGGTCGCCCGCAACCATCACCCGGTCGCCCGCTCCACGCTCTTCACGCCCGACATGCTACGCAGCCCCACGATCACCTTTGCCAGGTGGCCGACATCGCGTACATCGACATCGACCAGCGCCTCCATGAAGTCCTGCTGGCGGTTGACGATTTTCAGGTTGGCGATGGCGCCATCCTGCTTGGCGATCGCATTGGTCAGGCTGGCCAGCGCCGTCGGCTCATTTCCCGCAATCACGCTGATGCGGGCCGTGTGCCCCGGCGGCTTGCCGGAGGCGCCGCCCTTGCCCAGAACCTCATAGTTCCAGTCAACGTCGATGAACCGCTCAGGCGTGGCGGCGAAGCCGGTCAGGGTCTGGCATTCCCGACCATGGATCGTCACGCCCTTGCCCGTGGTCACGATCCCCACGACCTCATCCCCCGGCACCGGATGGCAACACCCCGCGAAGGAATACGCCATCCCCGGCACCAGCCCGGTCAGCGGCATGTCGTTGTCCAGCCGTGTCGGTGAACGCCCGCCCCGCGACAGCATCGGTGGGATCATCCGCGGCGCCCGCGCGGTCTGCCGCAGTTCCGGATAGGCGGCGTTCACCACATCCCGAGGCATCGTGTTGCCGTTGCCGATCGAGATGTACAGATCGTCCACCGCGCCGAATTTCAGTGCCTTCAACGCCGGCTCCAGCGCCTTTTCCGACCCGTCCACCCCGGCCTGGCGAAACGCCTTGGTCAGTTCCGCCCGCCCGGCATCGCGGCTCTCCTGGCGTTGCTCCTGGTGGATGAAGCGGCGGATGCGGGCGCGCGCCTTGCCAGTGACGACGAAGCGTTCCCATTGCGGCGACGGTGTGCCTCCGCGCGCCGTCATGATCTCCACCTGGTCGCCGTTCTGCAGCACATGGCGCAGCGGCAGCAGGCGCCCGTTGATCTTGGCGCCGACGCAGGTATCGCCCACCTGGCTGTGCACCGCATAGGCGAAGTCGACCGAGGTCGCCCCGCGCGGCAACTGGATCAACTGCCCCTTCGGCGTGAAGCAGAACACCTGGTCGGCGTAGAGTTCCAGCTTGGTGTTCTCCAGGAACTCATCCGGCGCGGAGTTCTCCAGGATTTCCAGCAGATCCTGCACCCAGCGGAAGCGCTGGGTTTCCCGCATGTCGATCTTCGCGTCGGTGGTCTTGTACAACCAATGCGAGGCAACGCCGTTTTCCGCCACGTCGTTCATCTCGGGCGTACGGATCTGGATTTCTATCTTTTGGTTCAGCGGTTCCCGCAAGGTCACGCCGGTATGCAGGCTCTGATAGCCGTTCGATTTCGGCGTCGAAATGTAGTCCTTGAACCGCCCGGCGATCACCGGATAGGCCGAGTGCACGGCGCCCAGTGCCGCGTAGCAATCGCCTTTGGTGCGGACGACGACGCGGAAGGCCATGATGTCCGACAATTGCTCGAAGGCAACATTGCGCCGGTGCATCTTCTCCCAGATCGAGTAGGGGGACTTCTCCCGCCCGGTCACCTCGATGATATCGACCCCGGCCTCCCGGCAAACGCGAACCAGTTCGTGGCGAACTTCGTCGATCACATCCGCGCCCTGCCCGCGCAGGAAGTTCAGCCGCGCCTGGATGGTGCCGTAGGCTTCGGGTTCGAGCTGCATGAAGGCCAGGGTTTGCAGTTCGGTTTTCACCGCGTCCATGCCGATGCGTTCGGCCAGTGGCGCGTAGATGTCCATCGTCTCGCGCGCGATGCGTTTTCGCCGCTCGTCGTCGCGCACGAAATGCAAGGTGCGCATGTTGTGCAGCCGGTCGGCCAGCTTCACCAGCAGCACGCGGATGTCGCGGCTCATGGCCAGCACCAGCTTGCGGAAATTCTCCGCCTGCTTGGTGCGGTCCGATTGGAGTTCCAGCCGCGTCAGCTTGGTGACGCCGTCGACCAGGCCAGCGATTTCCTTGCCGAACCGCGCCTCGATATCGGGCAGCTTGATCGGCGTATCCTCAATCACGTCATGCAGCAAACCGGTCGCGATCGAGGCGGTATCGAGCCGATACCCCGCCAGGATGTCGGCCACGGCAACCGGATGGGTGATGTAGGGGTCGCCGTTGTCGCGCCGCTGCGTGCCATGCGCCTGCATCGCCAGCACATAGGCCGCATCGATCAGGCCGGTATCGGCCTTCGGATCATACGCATGGACCTTCTCGGTCAGTTCGAACTGACGGATGATCGCGGGACGTGAGGGAGCGCTGGTATCGGCCGACGCAAGACCGTCGGGGGCACGCGCGATGAGCAGCGCCAGGGGAGCCGGTGCGGGCCGTGGTGCCTCGCCTCCGTTCTCCCCACCGCTCATGCTCTACCGACGCGCTCGGCCGCCGAGTTCTGCCTCGATGGCCGCTTCCATGTCTTCGGGGGAGATGTCCTCGTTCTCCAACGGCAAGCCGACCGACTCTTCCTCGGCACTGACATCCTGCAGGCCGAAGATGTTCTGGTCGGTGGGGATCAGGTCCAGCACTTCCTCGTCAGCCGGCTCCGGCTCCGGCGCGCGGGACAGCGACTTGATCAGGTCCTGCTCGATCCGGCCGAGGTCGATCGTCTCATCGGCGATCTCACGCAGCGCAACAACGGGGTTCTTGTCGTTATCGCGATCGACGGTCAGTTCCTCCCCACGACTCAGGTTGCGGGAACGCTGCGCCGCGAGCAAAACCAGCTCAAAGCGGTTCGGGACTTTCTGGACGCAATCTTCGACAGTAACACGCGCCATGCGCTGCTGCTCCGGGCTTGGCTTCGGGGAACTGTATCAAGTAGGTCAAGGGGGGGCGGAATGCAAGCCTGCCGTCGGCAGCCTGTTCAGCCCCACCCGCCGGTCGACCCCATCGGTCGACCCCATCGGTCGACCCCACCAGTCGACCCCACCAGTCGACCCCATCCATCCGCGACGTTACAAACCTGGCCCGGACTGACGCAGCACCGCGCGCCGATACGCGCTTCACCCGCCTCATCGAGGTGGCTCTTCCCGGGCGACGCCTATCGCGGCATGTTCGCCCCACTGGTTGCCTCATCGGTTGTCCCATGGCGCCGCCGCATCGCGTCGACCGCGGACCACCAGACCTGAAAGAGAGGACACAACGATGCCGACGATCCAACGTTTGATGGTGGACGGCCAACTTGAACCGGTCAGCCATTATTGCCACGTGGTCCGCGCGGGGAACCTCATCTGGGTCTCGGGCGCGGTCGGCGTGGCCGCTGACGGATCGATCCCCACCAGCGTGGCGGAGCAGTTCGACATCGCGCTCGCAAGCGTCGATGCCTGCCTGAAAGCCGCGGGCGCGGGTGCCGAACATGTGGTGAAGGTGAATGTCTATCTGACCGACGTGAACGATCGCGGCCTGATCAATCCGGCCCGCCAGCGCTATTTCGGGCCGCACCGCCCGGCCTCCACCCTGGTCGGTGTCGCCGCCCTGGTGCTGCCGAACCTGAAGGTCGAAATCGAAGCCCAAGCTGTCGTCCCCGGGGCCGTTGTCCCCGAGGCAGCGGTCCCCGCGGTAGTCGTGCCATGAGCCTCGATATCGATCATCTGCGCTCCTGGATCGGCCGGCAGGAGGTTCTGACCGATCGGGTCACCGCCGTGCCCATGGCCGCGCTCTCGGCGACCCTGGACCGCGACGATCCCCGACCCGTGGCTGGAGACACGCTGCCGCCGCTGTGGCACTGGCTCTATTTCCTGCCGATCGTGCGCGGGTCCGATATCGGCCCGGACGGGCATCCCAAGCGCGGCGGGTTCCTGCCGCCGGTGCCGCTGCCGCGGCGTATGTGGGCGGGCGGGCGGTTCACCTTCCATGCGCCGGTGGGCGTCGACGACTCGATCACCCGCACCTCGACCGTCGCCGATGTCACGGTGAAGGAAGGACGCGCCGGAGCACTGTGCTTCGTGCTGGTCCGGCATCAGGTCGCGGGGCCGGCGGGACCGGTTCTCACCGAGGAGCACGACATCGTCTACCGCGATGCCCCCGGGCCGAACGAACCCCCGCCCAAGCCTCGGCCAGCCCCGGATGGCGCGGTCTGGCGCCGCGATATCGTGCCGGACGACGTGCTGCTGTTCCGCTACTCCGCGCTGACGTTCAACAGTCATCGGATCCACTATGATCGCCGCTACGTCACCACTGAGGAAGGATATCCCGGCCTGATCGTGCACGGGCCGCTGATTGCCACATTGCTGGTCGATCTGTTGCGACGGAATGCCTCGGCGCCGCTGCGGTCGTTCCGGTTCCGGGCGGTCAGTCCGCTGTTCGATATTGCTCCGTTCGCGGTTTCGGGCAAACCTCTGGGGGATGGCAAGGTGGCGCTCTGGGCGAGCAACCAGGCGGGGCATCTGGCGATGGAGGCGGAAGCGGAGCTTGGGTGAGCGGTTTCCAGGGCTGGGGGACAGCAGTCGGGCGGGGCTTCCGCCCCGGAACCCCGACCGGGGGGCTTTGCCCCCTGGACCCCCACCAAAGGCGACGGCCTTTGGAATGCGATTCTGTTGGGGTTTGAACCCTCGGCCTACACAGACCTTTCACGGTCTGTGTAGGCCGAGGGTTCAAACCCCAACAATCCGGTTCCAAGGGCCGTCGCCCTTGGCGGGGTCCAGGGGCAGAGCCCCTGGTCGGGGTTCCGGGGCGGAAGCCCCGCCCTACGCCCGCCCAGTCTTAGAAAGCGCCCACCATGGCTGACCTCACCCCCATCTACCAACGCATCCGCACCGCGACGGCCAGTCTCGTCCGCCACCTGACCGACGAGGACCAGGCCGTCCAATCGATGCCCGACGCCAGCCCGGCCAAATGGCATCGCGCCCACACCACCTGGTTCTTCGAGCAATTCGTCCTGGTCCCGTCCGCCCCTGGCTACCAGGTCTTCGACGCGGACTTCCGCTTCCTGTTCAACTCCTACTACGAGGCCGTCGGAGCCCGTCACCCCAGGCCCATGCGCGGGCTGCTGACGCGCCCGTCCGGGGAACGCATCACCGCGTACCGCGCCCATGTCGATCGCGCGATGGATGCCCTCCTGCGGGACGGCATCGCGGACGAACTCGCGGGTTTGGTGGAACTCGGCCTGAACCACGAACAGCAACACCAGGAGTTGCTGCTGACCGACATGCTGCACGCCTTCGCGCAATCCCCCTTGGTGCCACCCATCTTCCCCGACTGGCACGACACCCAAGCGGCGGGGAAGCCCGGCTTCGTCCGCGTCGCGGGAGGCGAGGCACGGATCGGGCATCGGGGGGAGGACTTCCACTTCGACAACGAAGGTCCCGCTCATACCGTCACGTTGGAGGACTTCTCGATCGGGACGGGCCTGGTGCGAAACCAGGATTGGCTCGATTTCATCGCCGACGGCGGCTATCGCACGCCCAGTCTATGGATGTCCGACGGATGGGCGACCAGCCAGACCCAGGGCTGGGCGCATCCGCTGTATTGGCAGTCGCGCGAGGATGCGTGGTGGCAGGCCGGATTGGGCGGGTTGCAGCCTCTGGTCCCGTCCGCTCCGGTGCGCCACATCAGTTGGTATGAGGCCGATGCCTTCGCCCGCTGGGCCGGCGCGCGCCTGCCGACCGAGGCCGAATGGGAAGTCGCCAGCCTCGATCCCACCGTGTCCCCTGCCTTGCATGACCTGACCGGCCGGGTGTGGCAATGGACCGAAAGCGCCTACCGTCCCTATCCCGGCTACCGCCCGGTGGCCGGTGCGGTCGGCGAATACAACGGAAAGTTCATGATCAACCAGATGGTCCTGCGCGGTGGTTCGGTTGCCACCCCGCCAGGGCACGCGCGCGCCAGCTACCGCAATTTCTTCCATCCCGATAAGCGCTGGCAATTCTTTGGTCTGCGGCTGGCGCGCGACGCCTGATAGGACCCGAACATGCCGAACGACACCGGGTTTCCCACCCCCGACACTGATATCCCGACCATCGATCCCGAGATCGTCCAGGCCGCGCTCGCGGGTTTGCTGGCCACGCCCAAGACCCTGCCGCCGAAGCTGTTCTACGACCGGGAGGGATGCCGGTTGTTCTACCTGATCACCGACCTGCCGGAATATTATTTGACCCGGGCCGAACGCGAACCGCTGGCAGAGGCGGCGCGGTTTCTGAGCGGGCAACTCCAAGCCGGTGCCACGCTGGTGGAATATGGCGCCAGCGACGAAACCAAGGCGCTGACATTGTTGCGCGCCGTCGACCCGACGGGACGATCCTTGTTCAAGACCTACGTCCCCGTCGATGTCGCCGGCCCATCCCTGACGGCTCTGAGCGCACGCCTGGCCGGGATCATGCCGGATCTGACCGTCCTGCCGATCCGCGCCGATTTCGCCCACGACATAAAGCTACCGCCGGAGGTCGCCATGGGGTCCGCCTTGGGGTTCTTCCCGGGCTCGACGATCGGCAACATGGAGCCGGACCAGGCCACGTCATTCCTGCGGCGGGCGCATGCGGCGCTGGGGCCGGATGGGCGGTTTCTGCTGGGGGCCGACCTGCGCAAGGACAAATCCATCCTGCTGCCCGCCTATGACGACAGCGCCGGTGTCACGGCCGCGTTCAACCGGAACCTGTTGGCACGCCTCAACCGGGAGGCCGGCGCCGATTTCGATCCCGCGCGTTTCGTCCATCGCGCCGTCTGGAACGATGACGAAAGCCGGATCGAGATGCATCTGGTCAGCCAGCACGACCAGACGGTCCATCTCGCACGTCATGCGATCCCCTTTGCCCGCGGCGAGACCATCCACACCGAGAACAGCTACAAGCACACGCCCGACCAGATCCAGGCGATCGCGGCGAGCGCCGGATGGCGCCCACATGGCATGTGGACCGATGCCCAAAATTTGTTCGCGGTCTACCTGCTGGATCACCGATGAAAGAATTGGTTAGCTTTTTTCGTCGTACTATGGCTCCAGGTGGCCGTCCTGGAGCATCCGGGCGGCAAGAAGCCACAGGTCCGAGGGACCAGGGCTGATTGAGACTCCAGACCGGGATTGTTGCCAAGGGAGCCAATGCGCACACTGATCGCCTTGCTTTTGTCTCTGCTGCCAGTGCCGGTTGCGGTCCTGGCACAGCCACGCCCATCGCCCCCTTCCTTGTGCGAGACGGCCATTGCCGCCGCCGAACAGACCGCTCGCCTGCCGGCCAGGCTGCTGGGTGCGATTGCGATCACCGAAAGCGGACGCTTCGACACTGAGAAAGGGTTCGTTCGCCCCTGGCCATGGACCATCAACGCCGAAGGGGCCGGCCAATTCTTCGCGACCAAGGCGGATGCCATCGGCGCCGTGCGGGTCCTGCAGGCGCGTGGCGTTCGTTCAATCGATATCGGGTGCATGCAGGTCAACCTGTATTACCACCCGAGCGCCTTCAACAGCCTGGATGAGGCCTTCGAGCCGCACACCAATGCGGCCTATGCCGCTCGGTTCCTCAATTCCCTGTACGCGAGCAGCGGGGACTGGATGCGGGCCATCGGCACCTACCACTCCGACACGCCGGCGCGCGGGGCGGCCTATCGGACCTTGGTGTTGGCCCGCTGGCAACAACCGGGGGGGCTGGTTCCGCCGACAACCCCCGTGACCTATGGCTCCTTTGCCCGGTCGCAGCAGGTTTATGGAGCGTTCGCCGGAACGGGCCGGGTCTATGGCGCCTTCACCGCACAGATGGTGCCGCCGCAATCCGTGCCGGATCCGCGCTCGATCCCGGCCCCGCGGCGTTAATCATCCGATTCCAATGGCTGTGACTGCCGCTCGGTCGTTTTGCCGGCTTGGCCATAGCCTGGCTCCAAGTCCGGCAAGGCACTCCGTTCGACCAGCACGGAAATGCTGCGCGCCACACCAGGGCGGCGCGAGATCAGTCCGATCTGTTCGAGTGTGAGCACCATCTGATGAGTCGTGGGCGGCGTGACGCGGAAAAACCGCATCATGTCGGCCTCAGCCGGTGGGTGTCCGTTCACCAGCGTATAGGCATGAATGAAGGCCAGATACTGACCCTGTTTGTGCGTGAAGACCGGCCTGGAGCCGTTGGCGTCACGCTTTTCCATCGATGTCCTCGGCACTGGGGACTTGGCCATGAACGCCTCTGTGGTTTTCTCGCGACGGTTCATTCATTATGCGGTCACGGTCCGCTGGACGTGATTCGGTTCCGAATCCGGTGGCAGTCCGCCCCGCACGCGTCCTTGCGGCAGGGGATGATCACCCGGAGCGGGACGGAACGGCAAGTGAATCATACGAAAAGACAGAAAGTCAGAGCGGTTTGCCGTTTCCTGTCAGGGTGAAACCGCTCCTGGCGCCAGAACTCAACCAAGCGCCAGCAGCACCACACCCGCGCAAATCAGGCCAATCCCGCCGATCTGCGCCAAACCGATCGTCTCATGGAAGACGTAATAGCCGATGAGCGCCGCCGCGACATAGGAGATCGCCGTGCAGGGCAACGCCACCGACATCGGGATCCGGCGCAGGGCGACCATGTACAGCAGGGCAGCGGCCCCATACAGGACCAGCCCCACCATCGTCCGCACTTCGAACAATTGTGCGATGAAATCGGACGCCGAGGCCCCGGCCTTCAGCAACGCCTGCCCAAGCATGCTGGTGGTGATCGCCAGCAGCAGGGCACCCCAATACAGGGTCACGCCGAGATCCGATCGGCGGCGACATTGCGTTCCACACTCCGTACCGTGCCCTGCGGCTTGCCGTTAGCCGACAGGAAAGTCCGACCGACATACTCGCCCAGGATCCCCAGGATCATCGACTGGACGCCTGATACCAGCAGGATCACCACCATGATCGAGGCCCAGCCGGACGGTGTATCCCGCCGCACCAGCGCCTCGGCAATCGTCGCCACGGCGCCGAGGGCACCCGCGGTGGCCATGGCCACGCCCGCGAAGGTCGCGAGCCGTAGCGGCGTCAGGGAAAAACTGGTGGCAAGATTAAGCCACAAACGCACCAGACGGCGCATATTGTAGTTCGACCGTCCCTCCACGCGAGGCAGGTGGCGAACCTGGATGCTGTCGATGCGTTGGGTTACCTGCATGATCAGCCCGTCGATATAGGGATACGGGCCGCTGTAGCGGGTCACCGAGCGGACCACCAGCGCCGACATGCAGCGGAATGACGACAAATAGAGACCAGGGGGCTTGTCCAACAACTGGTCGGCGACCCGATTCGCAAAATAGCTTCCCAGGTTGCGCCAGCCGGCATGCTGTTTCACGGCGTAGCGCGTGTACACCACATCCCAGCGACCGAGGCGGGCGTGATCGTACAGATGGATCACCTCCTCGGGCGGGTTCTGCAGATCGTCATCCATCGTGATGACATAGGCACCGCGCGCATGCCGCAGCCCCGTCATCACCGCGTTGTGCTCCCCGTAGTTCCGCGCGTGCTCGATATAGGTCAGCGGCACCGTCGCGGTCGCCACCAAGGCCTGGCACACCTCCCCCGAGTTGTCCGGGCTGCCGTCATTGACCAGGATGATTTCCAGCCCCCCTTCCGGGCGGAGTGCCGACAGCGCTTCCACCAGGCGGCCAACCGTACTCGCCCCCCGGTAGACCGGCACAACGATGGACAAGCCGATGCCGGTTTCGCCGGGTCGGGACGGAGCTCTGGATTCGGCTTGCTGGATTTCACTCGACAGGTCGTTCATGGCCTCTCCGCGATCGCCAACACCGATCCGCCCGCGGGCAGGGCAAAGGGCAGGCGTCGTTCAAGTCGTGTCATGCCATGGAAGATCGCATCCAACCATGGCGGAAACGGGATGACGTCGGACGACGCGTGGGCGGCGGTCCGAAGCTTCCGCTGAAGGATCATCATCGGCAGCGGCAGGCTGTTCCAGTACCGTATGCGCCTGATGGAAAATCCGGCCTGACGGAGCATCTCGGTGGTTTGGCGCGCGGATTGGCGTCGCGCGTTGTGGACGCGGATGTCGTGTGCCGACATCAGCCAGGCATAGGCCGGCATGTTGACGATCAAACGACCGCCGGGACGCAGCACACGGTGCATCTCCGCCAGGGCCAGGTCCGGATCGACCGCGCCGTGACACAGCACGTCGGCGAGGATCGCGGCGTCGAAACTGGCATCGGCAAATGGCAGCCTGTTGGCACTGCCTCGGACAACCGATACACCCGACTTACGATGGGCCCGCGGGGCGGCGATGGCAGACCACTCCAACCCCATCAAGCTCAGATCCGGTCGGCTGGCGTGCAACCGCGTCAGAAAGCCGCCCGTGCCGCAACCGGCGTCGAGGACCCGGCCATCGACGTCGCTCAGAGCATCCAACAGACGCTGATGCAGGGCGCGGTACCACCACATCCCCTCCTCGGCGGCGTCCATAAGGGAGTATTCGGCGTCTTCCATGCAGCTCTGTGGCAACCTTCGATATTGCTGCTACGAATGCCGTCCGATTGCGTCAGCCACAAGGCCGGGATCGGGCAATTCCGCCCGAATTGGAGACGTTCTCGCCAGAACGGTCGAGCCGAATGGGTCTGGCGGGCGGCGCCCCATCGCTTTACGACAGCGGTCGAGGATTCATCCAACCATCGGACAAAAAGGGCACGACATGCGCCGCTCGTCTGCGTCCACGAAGACGAGCCCGCTCCGTCGCGCACTGACCGACAACGCCGCCGATACGGTGCGCGGCATCGGTCTCGCAGCCCTGGCCTACGTGATCTGGACCCTGGGCGATACCGCCGCGAAATGGATCCTGCCCAGCGTGGGCGTCGCGCTGGCAATGGTGTGGCGCGGGATCTTTGGGGCGATCACGGTCGGCGCCATCGCGCTGGCCGGCGCCGGTCGCACCGGTCGCACCGGTCGCACCGGTCGCACCGGCTGGAGGTGCCTGATACCGGTGCGCTGGCAACTGGTGATGCTGCGCAGCGCGATGTCCTCGGTGGTATCCATCATCTGGTACATCGCCTGGATGGAGATGACCCTGATCGATACCTATGTCGTCGGGTTCACCGCGCCGTTGATCATGACCCTGCTGGCGATCCCGATGCTGGGGGAGCGTATCCGCTGGCGGCGAGCCCTTTCGACCGTGGTGGGATTCATGGGCGTGCTGGTCATGCTGCAACCGGGCGGCGATCTCTGGACCCCGATGGTACTGCTGTTGATGGTGGGCATCGTCGCGATGTCGGTGACCCGCATCATGACGCGGCAGCTATCCGTGACCGAAGCTCCGGAATGCCAGGCCTTCTGGCTGTTGGTGTCGCATATTCTATCCGGAATTCTGATCCTGCCGCTGTTTCCTCCCGCCTCGGAAACCGACGCGTTGGGTTGGCTGCTGCTGATCTTCCTGGGGATTTCGAGCGGCGCGGCCCATATCGTCTACACACGGGCCTATGGCCTGGCGCCGGTCTCGGCCCTGGCTCCCTATGAATATACGATGCTGCTGTGGGGCGGGTTGGCCGGTTTCATCGTGTTCAACGAGGTCCCGTCCTGGCTGACCCTGGCAGGTGCCGCCATCATCGCCGGCGCCGGGCTATACAACCTCCACCGGGAACGGATGCGCGCCGCGGGCGAATGAGCCCGCGGATCAATCGAACAGGGACTGGAACCAGCCGCGCCTGCGGGGCTGGATGACCGGCGTGATCCCGGCATCCGGTGACTCGCCCAGAGCCGCATTCGTGCGCAGACGCTGACTCTCCTTGGCCGGGTCCACCATCACATTCTGCGTGTCGGGTTTCCGCCAATACAGCACCTTGTCGAGGAAGCTCTCACTCGACTGCTCCAGGCGCGCATCCTGATCCACGCGGCGGCGCACATCGGCGGGTGCGCTGGGGCCGGACTCCTCCAACAGAGCGTTCTGACCCGCGCTGGCGGTTCCGCGCGGCGCGCCGAGGGCCAATTGCGGCACCAGCGCTTCTTCGGCCTGCGTGCGTTCGGATTGTTGCTGCGGACGTACCGCGCCGGGTCGCGGCGGGCGCAGGTTGAAGTCCGGCGGCATGGACAACGGGGCCTGGGTAGTCACGGTGAATTCGTCCGGCGCATCCCGGGTCAGGCCGAAGGTACGGGCCATCTTGCTGGTGTCGCACCCCGCGGTGGAGGCAACGAGGCCGATGGCCATCAATCCGACCCAGCGTGGGGAATGGTGTGTGGTCGCGCGCATGACGCTCCTTAACCGCGGACGGGGCTGTGCCGCAAGAGAGTGTGGGGGGAAGGGCGGGGCTTCCGCCCCGGACCCCGACCAAGGGGCTCTGCCCCTTGGATCCCCGCCAAGGGCGACGGCCCTTGGAACCGGAACATTGGTGCGTTGTGAACGGGGCGCTACCCGGACGATTAATCG